>Ga0307477_10004287_pt1 | contig 10415 bp, 6 predicted proteins | sample atmos_gasesECM2C_FD_203316 | JGI IMG/M metagenome (GOLD analysis project Ga0307477, IMG submission 203316) | Hardwood forest soil microbial communities from Morgan-Monroe State Forest, Indiana, United States - atmos_gasesECM2C_515 | ecosystem: Environmental > Terrestrial > Soil > Temperate... | reverse complement strand
GCTGGCCCTCTACCACGGGCTCGTGCGCCGGCGTGTGGCCGAGACGCTCGGCGGCGCGCTGACGACGCTCGCGATGATGGCCGGCGGGCTGTGGGTGATCGCCGATCCGGCCGGGACGGTTGGCGCGGTCGGCGACTGGGCCAACCAGGCCAGCCTCGGCACGCTCGCGGCGACGGCCAGCGGCAGTCCCGATTCGGCCGCCGCGACGCTCGGCGACAGTATGCGCGCGCTGTACGCGGCGGCGATCGAAACGCCGTGGTGCTACCTGGAGTTCGGCAACGTGCGCTGGTGCGGCGATCCGGCGCTGCTCGAACCGCGGCTGCGCGCGGCCGCGCTCGCGCTGGCCGCCCGTGAAGGCGGGGGCACCGCCCACAACGCCGAGCTCGTGCGCTCGGCCACGACCAACGGGCAGCTGTTTCTCGCCTTCGCTGCCAACGGCCCGGCGCGCAACTCGATCAACCTCGAAGGCTCGCTGCTGCGGACGATCTGCCGCAGCGAAGACGCGACCAAATGCAGCGGGCCGGCGGCCGCCGAGGCCGAGTTTCGCACCGCCGGCGGCACGCTGCCGCGGGTGCTTGGCCTGCTGGCGATCGCCGCCGGCGTGGCCGGGATGGCGATGCTGTTCGGCCTGCTCGCGCTGCGGCTGCTGGCCGCGGCGTTTCTCAGCCTGTTGCTGTTGCTGCTCGCCCCGTTTGCGGTGCTCGCGCCCGCCCTCGGGGACGGCGGTCGCGCGGTCTTCGCCGGCTGGTTCACGCGCCTGCTCGGGGCCGTCGTGTCGAAGCTGATGTTCTCGTTCGTGCTCGGAGCGCTGCTGACGATGCAGCGGATGCTCGTGGCGCTGGACCTGCTCGGTTGGTGGACGCAGTGGCTGCTCGTCTCGTCTTTCTGGTGGATCGTGTTCCTCAAGCGCCACGAGGCGGCGGCGATCCTGCGGGGAGCGGACGCGAGGGGCCGCCGGGGGCAGGCCTCGGCCGGCGAGGCCGGTCGTTCGGGCTCGGCGGGGCGCTCGCCCGGCCGGCGGTCGGAGCGGCCGTTGCAGACCTACGGAGCGCTGCGTCATCCCCGTCGCTGGGCGCGTGCGCGGGTGAGCTCGCGGCTGGCGCCAGCCGCCCTGCCCGCGGAGGAGCGTCGCGGACATCCAGGCGCGGGAGCGCCCGAGCACTCCAAGGCCACGAGCGAGCTCGCGCGAACAGGTCAAGGCGCCGAGAAGCCGGACGATCCGACGGACCGGCTCGGTCTCGCGGGGCGAGGCGCCTCGTCTGCCGCCGACAAGCGGGTTGCGGGCGGCGCGGAGGTAGAGGGCGCACGCGAGCTCGCGGCGCCGCTCGTCGTGCACGAGCGGCAGGTCGCCGCCAAGCGCGCGCAGCGACCAGGCCGGGCCACGCCCGTCAACGCCCCGGCGCTCGACGCGGCCGCGGATCCGCCGGCGGGCCAGTCCGAGCGCCGCTCGATGCCGGCTGTCTCAGTCGATCCCCCAGCAGTCGCCGAACCGACAGGGCTCGACCGGTCGCGCTCCGCGGCGCCAACGGGGCTGCCGGCGCGGTCCGCGCGGGTCCCGGATGCTGCGTCGTCCACATCGGTTTCGCCCCCCTCGGGCGCCGCTATTCGACCGGCCTCTCCTGCCTCGGCCTCGGCCGGTGCGCCGACGTCGCGCTCTGCGCTCCTCGGCTGGAGCGGCCCGTCCGCGTCGTCCGCCCGCGCCGAGGGCGCCGGATCGGAGACCGAGCGCTCGCCGATCATGCGCGACGCCTTTGCGGTGGCCGAGCGGCGCAAGCGCCAACTCGGCTTCGGGGCCGAACCGTGAGTCGGGCCGGCCAGGCGGCCGGCAAGCGATCGGCGGGCGCCGCGTGAGCGCCGGCGGTCGCGGTCGGATCTCCCTGGGTCTCGGGCTGCTCGTCGCGGTCGCGCTCCTGTTCTCGCTGACGACGATCGCTGCGCTTGCCGGCACCGGGGTGGCCGGTGCCGGACAGCCCGGGGGGTTTGGCGTCTCGGACCGCGCCCGCGTCGAAATCCCGGCGAGCTATCTCGCGCTCTACCGCCGCGCAGGAGCCCGCTACGGACTGGATTGGGCGATCCTCGCCGGTATCGGCAAGGTCGAGTGCGACCACGGCCGCGACCCGGATCCGTCGTGCACCAGGGAGGGGGCGGTCAACTCGGCCGGAGCCGGCGGGCCGATGCAGTTCCTGGCGGGGACCTTCGCCCGCTACGGCGTCGCGCCCGAAGGCGGCGTCCCGGACCGCTGGCGGCCGGCGGACGCGATCTTCTCGGCGGCCAACTACCTGCGCGCAAGCGGGGCTCCGCGCGACTACGGCAGGGCGATCTTCGCCTACAACCACGCCGGCTGGTACATCGCCGAGGTCGAGCGCTGGGCGACGATCTACCGAGGAGCGCCCGAAGGACCGTCCCCCCAAGCTGCATCGGAACGCGGAGAAGGCGGCGAAGGCGAAGAAGTCGGGGAAAGCTGGGTCGAGTACTGGCCCGGCGTCGGCCCGGTCCGCTATACGCCCGGCGCTCGGGCGGTGCTCGCTCCCGGCGACGGGCACCTTGCACTCGTCCCAGCGCAGGCGCCGCCCGTCGTGCAGGCCATGGTGATCGCTGGCAACGAGCTGCAGGAGTTGCCATACGGGCCGACCGGGCACCCGGACCCGCGCGACGCCGACAGCGAGGACTGCTCCTCGACGGTCAACTACGTCCTGTACCGCTCCGGGGTGCGGCCGATCGAAGAAATCGTGCGCGAGAACCCGCTGGCGCAGGACTACGTCGATTGGGGGGAGCCGGGACCCGGGAAGTGGGTCACGATCTACGCGACCACCTCGCCCACCGACCACGTGTTCGTGGTGATCGCAGGGCTGCGGCTCGACACTTCCCACGACGGCACCGACGAAGGGCCCAACCGCTCCGAAGACGGGCCCCGCTGGCGGATCCTCGACCGCATCCCCACCTGGGCGGCGTGGTCGGTGCGCCATCCGCCGGGGCTGTAAGGTGGCATCGATGGCTGTTCGCGAGGTCGACTACCTGCTGATCGGGGGCGGCTTGGCCTCGGCCAACTGCGCGCGCTGGCTGCGCGAGGCTGGAGGCGAGAAGAGCGAGATCCTGTTGGTCGGGCGCGAGCCCGACCCGCCCTATAACCGACCCGACTGCTCCAAGGGCTACCTGCGTGGCGAGGAGTCGCGCGAGGAGCCGATGTTCCGCCCAGGGCAGTGGTGGTCGGACCAGCGGGTCGAGTTGCTCACCCGCACGAGCGTGGTCTCGCTTGACCCCGACGCGCGCACGGCCAAGCTCTCCAGCAAGGAGGAGGTGCGCTTCGGCAAGGCGCTGCTTGCCACCGGCGCGAACGTGCGCCGGCTGAGCGTGCCGGGGTGCGAGCTCGAGCAGATCCACTACCTGCGCACGCTCGGCAACGCCGACGCGATCCGCGAAGGGGTCGCCGACGCCGAGCGCGTCGTGCTGATCGGCGGCTCCTACATCGGTTGCGAGGTGGCGGCGTCGCTGACGATGTTGGGCAAGCGGTGCGCGATCGTGATGCAGGAGCAGGCGAACCTGGAACGCGGCTTCGGCAAGCAGGCCGGGCGCTTCTTTCAAGGGCTGCTCGAAGATCACGGCGTCGAGATCCACGGCTCGGATGGCCTTGCGCGCTTCGAGGCCGATCCCGCCAACCCCGGACGCGTCGGCAAGGTCGTGACGACGGGCGGGCTCGAGCTGGCCGCCGAAGCGGTCGTGATCGGAGCCGGGGTCGCGCCGGACGTGTCGCTTGCCCAGCGCGCGGGGCTTGCGATCGGCGAGCGCGGCGGCGTGCTGTGCTCCTCGCGACTGCAGACCGCGGCGCCCGACATCTACGCCGCGGGGGACATCGCCGAGTACGACTCGCCGCTGCACGACGGGCACGTGCGCATCGAGCACTGGGACGTCGCCTTCAACCACGGCAAGACCGCGGCGCTGAACATGCTCGGCCAGGACCTCGCGCACGAGACCGTGCCCTACTTCTTCTCGGTGCTCGGCGACTGGGGCGAGCTCGAGTACGTCGGGCCCGCCTACGAGTGGCACGAGGAGATCGTGCGCGGCTCCTACAAGCAGGGCTTGTTCACCACTTGGTACCTGCAGGACGGGCGCGTGCGCGCGGCGCTGACCTTCGGCCGCTCCGACGATCTCGAGCACGCGCGCCGGCTGATCGCCGATCGGCCCGTCCTCGACGAGCGAGGCCGCGGCGCGCTCGCGAGCGGCGATCTGGACAGCGTCGGCCGCTGAGCACGGTCGTCGCGCCCGCGCCCGGTGTAGGATCCGTTCGTTCATAACGGTCGGTGGAAAGGGAAGCCGGTGCGATTCCGGCGCGGACCCGCCACTGTGACCGGGGATGCCAGCCGCGGCGCGCAAGCGCAGCCACTGATCGGCCGCTCGGCCGAACGGGAAGGCGCGGAGGGTGGGCCCGGGAGCCAGGAGACCTGCCTCCGACCGCAAGCCCACAAGCCCTCGTGGAAAGGGGTGGCTCCAAATGCAGGCATCCGTTCGCATCTCCCTGGCGCTCTGCGCCGCGCTGCTGGTCTTGCTGCTCGCAAGCGCGTATGCGCAGGCGACGTCGATCACCGTGAACCTCCGGGTGGAGGGGGCCTCGAAGACCCTCTACGAAGGGCCGGTCACCGCCGAAGGCGAAACCTTCCAGACGCCCGCGGGCGAAGCCCTGCACGAAGCTCCGCATCCGTGCAACTACGCCGAAAACGGGCACTCCGAAAACGAAAAGCACGAAGTCTTCACCAACGGGGGTACCCCCACCGCGACGCCCACGTCGGCCCTACACCGTGCGGCGCTTGCTGCCGGTCTGGAATTCAACGCCAGCTGGTCCGCGGGCTATGGCGATTTCCTGGTGACACAGGTCGGGCCAGACGTCAACGAGGAAGTGGAACCGTTTGCCTCGTGGGGGTATGCCGTGAACGACACGACTGCCCCGGTTGGTGGCTGCCAGATCGCTCTGGCGCCCGGCAACGAAGTGCTATGGGCCTACAACTACTTCAACCTCAAGCATCTGCTCAGTCTCATTGGTCCGGCGAGCGCGAACGAGGGCGCTCCGGTCGCTCTGCACGTCGTCGACGGCCAGACCGGCGCGCCGATTGCCGGTGCCACGATCGGCGAAGACGTCGCCGGCGTCACCACACCGCTTGTGGGCAGCCCCACGACCAACGCTGAAGGCAACGTCACGGTCGCCCTCGCCCATACGGGAACGGTCGAGCTGAAGGCGACGCAACCCGAATCGGTGCGCTCGAATGCGATCGGCGTGTGCGTCCACAGCGGCAACGACGGTACCTGCGGCACAACATTGGTCACATCGGCGTGCGCCGCCGCGGCGGGGGCGCTGTCGTGCGAAGGCCCGCTGCGCGTCCGCATTCCCCCTGCCGACACAGCGGTCGCAAAGGGCGTGAAGGCGGCCCACGTCTACTCCCGGCGCCACGCCCCCCGCGTCCTGGGCGGTGTGGTCGAAGTTCCCCCGGGCGCAACGCTGCGCAACGTCCGCGTGAGCCTGCAGCGCCGTGTCGGCAAGCGTTGCTTTGCCTTCGACGGCGGCAGCGAGCGGTTCGTGCGTGCGCGTTGCGGGAAGAAGAGCTTCTTCTCCGTCGGTGCCAGCGAGTCGTTCAGCTATCTGCTGCCCGCCTCGCTCCCGCGCGGTCGCTACGTCTACGACATCGAGGCGATCGACGATGCCGGGGTCGCCACCAAGCTCCTGCCGGGGGTCAGCCACGTCGTCTTCTATGTCAAGTAGCGGCTCAGCCGCTCCTTTCCGCGTGCGCGCCTGCGTAGCGCGCGCACGCGGGCACGTCCCGCTCGGCGTGGGCCTGCCGGCGCTGCTCGCGCTCGCCGCCGCGCTCGCCGGCTGCGGGCTCGGCGCCGGACCCACCCCGAGCGGTGTCAGGCTGTCGATCACGCAGGACTTCGGCGCGCTCCCCGTCGGCAGCTCGGGGAGTCCGCGCGCTGTCGGGCAGGAGACCGTGATGAGCCTGCTGGAGCGCAACTACGAGGTCAAGACGCGCTTCGGCGGCGGTTTCGTCGAGAGCGTCGACGGGCACTCGGGCGGGACTCAAAGCGGGGAACCGATCGACTGGTTCTATTACGTCAACGGCGTGCAGGCCCCCAAGGGTGCGGCGGATACCAACGTGGACGGCGGCGATCGCATCTGGTGGGACCTGCACGATTGGAGCCAGACCGACAGCATTCCCGCGGTCGTCGGCTCCTATCCCGCGCCGTTCGTGGGGGGGATCGAAGGCAAGCGCTATCCCGTGCGCGTGGAATGCGCCGAACCGTCGGGCTCGGCCTGCGCGACCGTGCACGCGCGGCTGAGCGCGCTCGGCGTGCCGGTGGCGGGGGCCGCCGTATCCGACGAAGAAGAGCAGCTGACCTTGCGGGTGCTCGTCGGGCCCTACTCGAAGCTCGGCGACTCCTTCAGCGTGCACGACGTCGGCGCCGGGCCGCGCTACAGCGGCGTGTACGCGCGCTTCGCCGGCGGCGGTCGCGTGCTCGAATTGCTCGATCCGGGCGGCGCGGTGGCGCGCAAGCTGGGGGCTGGGGCCGGTCTGATCGCGGCTACGCGCTACAGCCAAGAAGCGCCCGTGTGGCTGGTCACCGGGACCGACGCCGCCGGCGCCGATCGCGCGGCCGGCTCGCTCAGCGAACGCGCGCTGCACGACTCCTTCGCGCTGGCGATCGAACCGTCGGGGACGCCGACGCCGTTGCCGGCGTCAGGGCTTTGAGCGGACTGGGATGCGCATGGCAATCGGCGCCACGCTCCTCTACCGCCGGCTCGCGAGTCCGCTGCACGCGACCCGCGCGAGCGTCGCGGCGGGCTGGGTGTGCGCGCTGATCGCGGCGACGCTGCTCAGCGAAAGCCCGCTCGCGCTCGGCGCGCTTGCGCTCGGGGTGCTCGGCGCGGGGGCCGGCGCCGGGCTCTGGCGCGAGCTGCGGCGCACGCTGCGCACCGTGCTGATCGTGGCGATCCCGATCGTGCTCGTCAACGTGCTCGTCTACCACGAAGGGCTGACGGTGTTCGCGCGCCTTGGCGACCTCGGCCCCTTCGGCCAGGGCGATTTGACACTCGAGGCGCTCGTGTACGGCGCGGTGATCGCATTGAAGGTGGGCCTGCTGATGCTCATCACCACGCTCGCGAGCCTCGCGATCGACCCCGACGAGATGTTGGCCGCCTTGCGCCGTCGCTCGTTTCGCTCGGCGCTGACCGCCTCGCTGGCGACGCGCATGATCGGGGTTCTCGCCGCCGACTCTCAGCGCCTGGCCGCAGCGCAGCGCACGCGCCCAGGTGGGGGCGCCACGGGAGCTCGCGCGCACGTCAGGCTGCTGAGCGCGATCGTCGGCTCGTCGCTGGATCGCTCGATGGACGTGGCGGCCACGCTCGAGCTGCGCGGATTCGCCGGCGGCGGGCGCAGGGGGGGTGGCAGAGCGCCACGCCGGCCCTTCTCCCGCCACGACCGCGCGTTCGCGCTCTCGGCCGCATCGGTGCTCGCGCTCGCGCTCTTGGGGCGGCTCGCCGCGGCCGCGCCGTTCGACGCCTACCCGCTGCTGGAGATGCCGGTCTCGGGCGCGACGCTTGCGCTGTGTCTGGTGCTGCCGGCGGCCGTGGCGCTGCCGCTGCTCGACCGCAGGGGGGTCGAGCCTTGATGGCGGCGATCGAGTTCGAGCGCGTCACCTACCGCTACCCGGAGCGCTCGCAACCCGCCCTTTGCGAGGTGACGCTGCGCGTCGAGCAGGGGGAGCTGTGCCTGCTGGCGGGGCGCTCCGGGCAGGGCAAGTCGACGTTGATCCGCGCCGCCTGCGGGCTCGTGCCCCACTTCCACGGCGGCGCGTTCGCGGGCAGCGTCAGCGTCGTGGGCCTGGACACGCGCGAGCACCCGCCCGCCCGGCTCGGCGCCCGCGTTGGCGTGCTCCAAGGCGACTGCGAGACGCAGCTGGTGATGAGCTCGGTGCGCGCCGAGCTGGCGCTCGCGCTCGAGTGCCGCGGCGCGGGGCCGACCGCCGTCGCGCGCGCCGTCGAGGAGGTCGCGCTGGCGCTCGGGATCGACCAGTTGCTCGAGCGCTCGACGCACGAGCTCTCCGGCGGCGAGCAGCAACGAGTCGCGCTCGCCGCGGCGCTCGTCGGGCGCCCACGCGTCGTGCTGCTGGACGAGCCGACCTCCCAGCTCGACCCCGTCGCAGGCGACGAGCTGATCGGGCTCCTGCGGCGGCTCAACCAGGAGTGGGACACGACGATCCTGCTCTCCGAGCACCGCCTGGAGCGCTGCCTGTCCGCGGCCGATCGCGTGATCGCGCTGGATGGCGGCGCGATCGTCCACGACGGCTCGCCCGGCTCGTTCCTGCGCTTCGCGGCCGAGCGCGAGCCGACATTGCAGACGCCCGGCGCCAAGCTGTTCGCGCTCGCCGGCCTCGCACCGCCGCCGGTCGGGGTCAAGCAGGCCCGGGCGCGCCTGCGCCGCGAGGGGCTGCTGCTCGACGCGAGCGACATCGGAGAGAAGCCGGGCGCGGCGGTCGGGGATCGACGCTGGGAGGGAGTCGAGGGCGGTGTCCCCGATCGCCGGTCGGCGGGGGCTGAGGACGGCGTCCCGGGTCGGCGCTCGGGAGCCTCCGCCACATCCGCTCGCCGCTTGCGTCGCGGGGGTGGTTCTTTTGGGGGAGGGGTGGGGCCGCCCCTGGCGCTCCGCGGGCTGTGGAGCGAGATCCCGAGGGGGCCGGCGATCCTGCGCGGCGTGGATCTAGTCGTCGAGCCCGGCGAGACGATCGCTCTGATGGGCCGCAACGGCGCGGGCAAGTCGACGCTGCTGCGCCATGCTGCCGGCCTGCAGGCACCCACGCGCGGCAGCGTCACGCGCGGCGGCAGGGTCGCGCTGCTGCTGCAGAATCCCGGCGACTACTTCCTGCACGAGCGCGTCCGCGACGAGCTCTCGCCCGGGGCGCTCGAGCGCGCCGGGCTGGCGGAGCTGGCCGAGCGCAACCCGCGCGACCTCTCGGGCGGCGAGCGCCAGCGGCTGGCGCTGGCGATCGTCTGCGACGGGGGAGAGGAACCGGTCGTGGTAGCGCTCGACGAGCCCACGCGCGGCATGGACCGCGAGGCCAAGGCGCAGTTGGCGCAGGAGTTGCGCGCCCGCGCCGAGCAGGGGCAGGCAGCGATCGTCGCCACGCACGACCCCGAGTTCGCGGCCACCTGCGCGCGCCGCGCGATCCTGCTCGCCGACGGCCGCGCGATCGCCGACGGCCCGACCGCCGATCTGCTCGCCGGCGGCTGGTACTTTGCGACCGAGACCGCCCGCATCCTCGGCGGCGCGGGCGGCGCGCTGCTGCCGCAGGAGGGCGCCGAGCTGTTGTGCGCCGAAGCGCGGGCCCACGCCCGGCAGGAGGCACACGCGTGAACTACCTCACAACCCAGTCGCCAGAGGCTGCCACATGAGCTGGCCGCTGGTCTCATTTGCGATCGTCGCCGGCGTGCTGATCGCCGGCTGGCTTGCCTACGAGCGCTCGCGGCCCTCCGCGCGCATGGTCGCGCTGGTAGCGACGCTCGCCGCCGTGGCCGCGCTCGGCCGCGACGCGTTCGTGGCGCTGCCCGACGTCAAGCCGATCACCGCGATCGCGCTCGTAGTCGGCTACGCGCTCGGGTCGCTGCCCGGCTTCACCGTCGGGGCGATCGGGATGCTCGCCTCGAACATGGTGCTCGGCCAGGGCCCCTACACCCCGTGGCAGATGGCAGCGTGGGGCCTGGTCGGCCTGGCCGGCGCGCTGCTCGGGCGCTTGAGCGGCCGGCGCGTGGGGCGCCTCGGTCTCGCGCTTGCCTGCGCGGCGATGGCGCTCGTGGCCAAGGAGATCATGAACGTGTACACCTGGACCCTGGGCGCCGCGCACACACCGGCCGCGTTCCTGCTGATCGCCGGTCAGGCGCTGCCATTCGACATCGCCGACACGGTCGCGAGCTTCCTGTTCGGGCTCGTCTTCGCCCCCGAGTTGGCGCGGCTGCTGGGGCGGATGCGCGCGCGCATGAGCATCGAGTGGGAACCCGCCCGCCCGACTGTCCGCCGGCCCGCCTCCCCGCCGGCCGGCTCGCCTGTCGCGACCCCGCCCGCGTCGCTCGCGCTTGTGCTGGTCGTAGCCGTCGTGGGCTTCTCGATCGCGGGCGTCCCCTCGCGCGCGCCCGGGGCAGTTCCGCTTCGCGCATCGGGCTCTCCGGCTTTCGTCCCCTTGCCATCGACGACGGTCGCGGCCGGCCCGGCGACACGCATCCGCGCCCGGGCTGCGACATCCGCGGCGATCTCGCGCGCGGTCGCCTACCTGCAACACGCTCAGAACGCGGACGGCGGCTTCGGCGGTGCGCCTGGGCAGCACAGCAGCGAGCTGTACACCGCCTGGGCCGCGATCGGCCTCGCCGCGGCCGGTCGCGA
>Ga0307477_10004285_pt1 | contig 10419 bp, 10 predicted proteins | sample atmos_gasesECM2C_FD_203316 | JGI IMG/M metagenome (GOLD analysis project Ga0307477, IMG submission 203316) | Hardwood forest soil microbial communities from Morgan-Monroe State Forest, Indiana, United States - atmos_gasesECM2C_515 | ecosystem: Environmental > Terrestrial > Soil > Temperate... | reverse complement strand
GACTTCGATAGTGCCATCCAGAAGGTCCGCGAGGTCCCGCTCCCCCACACCGAGTTCTGGCTCGACCTCGAGCGCTACATCCTCGACACCGAAGCCCAACCCAACCACTACCTGCTCTGCGCCCAGAAGACGATCCCGCGGGCTGGCGTGCGGCGCTTCCCGACGAAACCGATGGGAGTCCACGGCGCCCACCTGTGGTGGTACCGGTGCCTGGAGAACGCCGGGATCGTCCCAGAGGGCACTACGAGCGGGGAGCGGATGCACAAGGCACGCCACACCGCCGGCCAGCGTGTCCTCGACTCGACCGGCAATCTAAAGGCTGTTCAGAAGCTCCTCGGCCACTCCTCGATCCAGACGACCGGCGACATCTACGCCGACTGGGACATCGACCAGCTCGCCACGACGATGGCCGATGTGCTCGCGGAGGACGACCGATGAAGTGGTCTCCGGGAATCATTCCCTACGTCACTCCGTAGATTTGGCTCTACAAAGCGACATAGGGACTACCAGTGGAGACGGCAGTGTGTGGTTGCAGCACATAGTGGAGAGGATCGTACGTTGCGCAAACCCCGTGATCGTGCGGGCGGAGTCGCTGAGCTTGGTGTAGCGCAAGCGGCAACGGGGGTGGCAGCTACGCTTCCTTGCCGTTATGAACGTACCGGACCAACCACTCTCGCGCGAGGTTCTGGAGCGCGCACGCGCGTACGTGCGCGTCGATCAGCAGGCTGTCGCGGCGTTGCCCGAGCTGGGCGAGGCGATCCGTTCGTTTCAGCCCGTGCCCGGCCCCGCTGGCGAGAGCGTCGCCGAATGGCTCGCGGAGCGGGCGTTGAATGAGCCGCGGGAGGCGACCGTCCGCGTCCGGCTCAGTCACGGCAAGATCGCGGGCGTATACGCGCTGTGCGCCGCACAGATCGCGCTCAGCCGTGAGGAGCGCGCACAGCTCGGCAGTGTGCACTACCGCACCCAGCCGGCGATCCTGCTTGCGCAGTTCGCGCGCGCGGACGGTTCGCCCGGGATCGGCGAGGAGATGCTTCAGCACGCCAACCGAATCGCGCAACGCGCGCTGCGCTACGTCGGCGCGACCGTGCTGGTAGTCGATCCGTTCGACAGCGATACGGCCGAGATGTGGCAGCAGCGCTTCGGCTTCCAGGACTCTGAGCAGCCAGTGCCCGGCAGCCGCTCGCTGCGCCGGCAGTGGCTCAGCCTTCAGTCGTAGTTAGCACCTTCGGCTTCGAGCTCGGCCATCAGCCTCGCGGAGCTTTCGTGAAAGGCGCGCACTCGCGGATCTTTGCGCGAGCGCTCCAGATCCTGCTCGTCGATCACGATCACCGCTTGGTCGAGCACGTCGTGCAGCTTGTCCTTGTCGAGCGCTGTGGCCACGGGCTCAGCGTAGCGCAACGCGGCCCTGCGCCGTCCTTGGAGGTGCCTCAGCACGCGGAGTTTCATGGAGACGACCGAAGCCGGGCGATCCAGAGGGCTTACGGGTCGTGGTTGGGATAGGGTCCTGCGCCAGCCATCCCGAAGCACCATCAGAACACCGTACCTACGCATCTGTAGAGGCAGCAAATGACAGCCATGAAGAAGCGTGCTGTTGCGGCGCTCATCACAGCACTTGCTCTCGTAGCGCCAAGGCGCTCCTGCGCATCCTCATCGCCGAGCTTCGCGTCAACGGCAAGACCGACATACGGCCCACCTACCGCATCATCACGCCCGACCGCACCCACACGGCCGGGGTTTGCGCATCGTCAGGAAAAGTGGAGAGGGGCGTACGTTGCGCAAACCCCGTGGTCGTACGTGCGGAGCCGCTGAGCCTGGCGTAGAACGCCGGCACGGAGAGCCGCAGCCCCGGGCGCGGACGATACGGTCGCTAGCGACGCACGTGAGGGGCGGCTGACGAAGCAAAAGAGCCCCAGCCGCGTCATCCCGGGGGAGAGAGGCACACTGGGCGTTCGCCTGGCAGAGTAGCAGCGCAGTCACCGTCCGAGCCGGTACGCTGAGAGCATGTCACGGCTAGATCGCATCACCACTGTCCCGAACATCTGCCACGGGCAGCCCACGATCCGTGGTCTACGCTACCCGGTCGAGAGCCTTCTGGAGCTCCTGGCTTCGGGCATGACGATCGAGCAGATTATCGCCGATCACCCAGACCTCGAACGCGAGGATCTGCTCGCCGCTCTGGAGTTCGCGGCGCTGGCCGCTGGCGGGCACAGGGTCGTGCCGCTCGCCGCAGCATGAAATTCCTGATCGATGCTCAACTCCCGCTGCGGCTGTCCAACCTGTTGGCCGAAGCCAATCACGACAGTATCCATACCTCCGGCCTGCCAGACGGCAATCGAACCGGCGATCGCCAGCTTGCGGACATCGCCGACAGCGAGAACCGCGTGGTGGTCACAAAGGACCGCGACTTCCGCGATAGCCACCTGCTGCAAAACCTGCCACGCCGGCTCCTCGTGGTCGCCACCGGCAACATTGCCAACGACGACCTGCTCGCCCTGTTCGAGGCCAACCTCAGCTTGATCGCTGACGCCTTCGAAAACGCCTCCCTCGTCGAAATCAGCGAGGCGAGCGTCGTCATACACGACGGCCGATGATCCGCCACACCAGTGCCCGGCAACCGCTCGTTGCGCCGGCAGTGGCCTCAGCACGCGGAGTTTCATGGAGACGACCGAAGCCGGGCGATCCAGAGGGCTTACGGGTCGTGGTTGGGATAGGGTCCTGCGCCAGCCATCCCGAAGCACCATCGGAACACCGTATCTACGCATCTGTAGAGGCAGCAAATGACAGCCATGAAGAAGCGTGCTGTTGCGGCGCTCATCACAGCACTTGCTCTCGTAGCGCCAAGGCGCTCCTGCGCATCCTCATCGCCGAGCTTCGCGTCAACGGCAAGACCGACATCCAGCCCACCTACCGCATCATCACGCCCGACCGCACCCACACGGCCAGGGTTTGCGCAACGTCAGGAAAAGTGGAGACGGCGGGAATCGAACCCGCGTCCGCGATCGCGTATGAATGGCTTCTACGAGCGTAGCCGGCGCTCTGATCTCATCCCTCGCTCGCCTCGCCGGCGGGGTTGCGGGGGACCAGCCTCCTTGAGTGTTCCCGGTTTGGCGAAGACGGACCGCGCCGGGTGAGCCCGCTTTCTGATCCCGGCCTTCCCCACCGCGGGCAAGTGGGGCCCGAGACCTCGCGTTTAGCTCTTAACTAAACGGCGAGGGCGTACTCGTGAGAGTCCGCACTTATGGTTTTCCCGGGTGTTTTACGAGGCCGCCCGGGACCTCGACTCGCCACCATCCACACGAGCCGACCGCGTCGAAGCCTGTCGTCCCCGTGGATGTTGCATCCCCAGTGTAGCCCAGCTCTTCGGCTCGGCGCCCGCGAGGCACCTAGCGATCCCGACGAGCCTCGCCTCGCCGGCGGGCCAGACTCCGCAACCGACATGCTTCTCACCGAGACTCGAGCTTCCGCCACCGCGCTGCGCGGGCGGCGGGGCCGTTGGAACTGGCCACAACGCAAAGCGACGCGGTCCCGGGCCGCTTGAGGAACCTTTCCCGTCCGGCCCGGAGGCCCTTCGGTTCGGGTGGCGCGGCCTCACACCTCAGTGGCCTCGCTCTTTGCGGCTCGGTTCCGCGTCTTCATTCAACTTAGCTCGCTCCCCCACCGATTGCAACCCCCCGGCTGCGTCCTCCCCGCAAGTTGCGAAAAAAACGTTTCCCACCGTGTCCCGGGGCCCTGGAGACCGTCGTTAGGCAACGCTTATCGGGGCTGCCACAATGAACGTATGGCCAATGGCCTCGATGTCGATGTCTCTCTGCCGGCGTCCACCGCGTCGACTCCCTCGCCCACGCCGGTCGGCCGGTCATACCCGTCGCATACCGTCGCTCCAGCCACCCTCCAGCCCGCGCCCGCGACTCCGGCGGCGGGCGTACCCGGCTCGGTCGACGAGGACCCCTTCGGCACGCACCGCCGCTCGCGCGTTCAGGCGCTGCGCAAGCGCATCGGCGGCATGTTCGCGGCGATCGTCGCGCTGATCGCCAAGTTCTTCGCCGCGATCAAAGGCCTGCTCCTGCTGCTGCCAAAGGTCAAGCTGCTCACGACCACCGGCACCGCGCTCGTCTCGGTCGCCGCCTACAGCCTGTTCTTCGGTTGGGAGTTCGCCGCCGGCTTCGTGCTGCTGCTGTTCGTACACGAGATGGGCCACGTCTTCCAGCTGCGACGCGAAGGCGTTCCCGCGAGTGCGCCCATGTTCATTCCCGGCCTCGGCGCCGTCGTGATGATGAAGTCGCTGCCCGACGACGCCCTCGCCGAGGCCCGCGTCGGCCTCGCCGGGCCGATCCTCGGCACGCTCGGCGCCGCCGCTTGCCTGGCGCTCGCCGAAGCCCTGGGCAGCGACCTGCTGCGTGCGCTCGCCTACGTCGCCTTCTTCCTCAACCTCATCAACCTGATACCCGTCACCCCCTTCGACGGCGGGCGCGCGATGGCCGCGATGGCACCCGCGATGTGGTTCGTGGGGCTCGGCACGCTCGTCGCGCTGTTCTTCGTCACCGGCAACTACTTCCTGCTGATCTTCCTGCTGCTCGGCTTCATGGACACGCGGCGGCGCTGGCGCCAACGCAAGACCCGCTCGCTCGAGCAGGCCGCCTACTACCGTGTCGCGCCCCGCCACCGCCTGTACGTCGGCGCGGTCTACATCGCCTTGATCGTCGTGCTCGTGCTGGGGATGGACATCTCGCATGTCCTCGCCTCGGGCGGACACAGCTTCCGCTCGCTCTAGCGCTCCCACCCGCCCACAGGCCGGGGCGTCCCGGCTCCGGTCCCCGACTCCGCGGTGCGCCTACCCGGGAAGCGGCGCACTCGCCTACCGCCTGGCTTCCCTGACCGCGCGTTCCATATCTCGCTTGGACTCCCGATCGCGGATCGTCTGACGTTTGTCGAACACGTCCTTGCCGCGCGCCAGCGCGATCTCGACCTTCGCGTGCGAGCCCTTGAAGTAGATTCGCGTCGGCACCAGCGTCCAGCCGCGCTCGGCCACTTTCGCTTCGAGCCGATCGAGCTCTTTGCGGTGCGCGAGCAGCTTGCGGGGACGTTCGGGGTCGTGGTTCTCGCGCGATGCTGGCTCATACGGCGGGATGTGCACCGAATGCAGCCACAGCTCGCCACCCTTGATCGCAGCGTAGCCGTCCTTCAGCTGCGCGCCCGAGGAGCGCAGCGCCTTGACCTCGGTGCCCTCCAGCACGATCCCACACTCGACCCGCTCGATCAGCTTATACCGATACGACGCGTACCGGTTCGAGGCCACATCGCCCGCGCCGATCTTGCGCTTGCCTTTCTTGCTTTTCGCCATAGCCAGCCGAGCCTAGACGGTCACGCTGCCGCAGGACCGGCGGGGCGCCCGTCATTCGGCAGGAACCAGATCCACCCGGCCACGGACCGTGTCTACCCGTGCGACCTTCACCTCGATCGGATCCCCCAGCCTGATCGTCGCGCCGCCGCGCTCGCCGCGCAGGATCGTCTCCTGCTCGTTCAGCTCCCACCAATCGCGAGGCCCCTCCCCGCCGCCGCGCATCCTGCGCACCGGCAGCATCCCCTCATACGTCGGCTCCGTGCCCGCGCCAAACGCCACGAACGCCCCCGCCGAGATCAACCCCGTGACCTCGCCGGCGAACGTCCGATCCCAGCCGTCCTCATACAGCGCCTGCTCGAGCGCAAAGCACCGTGCCAGGTCATCCCCACCGCGCTCGATCTTCATCGCCTCGCGCTCGCGTTCGGAGGTCCACTCGCCCAGCTCGGCCATCTCCCCCGGCTTTGGGGCCGGCTCCTCGCCGCCGAGCGTCGAGACGAGTGCACGGTGGCACACCAGGTCGGGGTAGCGCCTGATCGGCGAGGTGAAATGGCAGTAGCACGCCGAGTGTAGCCCCGCGTGACCGATGTTCTTGGGCGAGTAGTACGCCTGGCGCAACGACCGCAGCACCAGCGAGCTCAGCGCGATCCGTCCACCCCACGGTCCGACCCGCGCCCGCTCCGACCCCACCTCCGCCGCATCTCCTGCCGGCCTCCCGCCGCGGCCGGCCTGCGCCCGCTTCAGCGCCCCCTGCACATGGCGCTCGACGCGCCGGCTCACCTCGCCCATCAGCTCCGCCGCCTGCGCGGGCGAGATCGTGTCCGGCACCGCCGGCGTGGCCACCCCCAGCGACGCCAGCTGCTCGACCAACCGCAGCACCCGCGCGGGCTCGGGACGCTCGTGCACGCGATACAGGCACGCCACACTCCCCTCCGATAGGTGTCGCGCCACCGCTTCATTGGCGGCGATCATCAGATGCTCGATCAGTCGATGCGACTCGGTCTGCGCGCGCGTACGTATCTCGCGCACGTGCCCGTCCTCGTCGAATATCACCTCGGGCTCCTCCGAATCGATCACCAGCCCACCCGCCTGCTCACGCGCCGCTCCCAGCGCCGCGCTGGCCTCGCGTGCCGCGGCCAACGGTTGCGCCCACGGGTCCTCCGCGCGCTCTCGCCCAGCGAATATGCGATCCACGCGCTCATAGTCCAACCGCATGTCCGAGCGGATCAGTGAGCGATAGAACGCTGTTCGCACGACCTCGGATCGGCGCAGGTCCATCTCCACTGTCACCGCCGCGCGCTCGGCCCCCGGCACGAGCGAACACACGTCGTTGGACAAAGCTTCGGGCAGCATCGGCTCCACTGCGCCCGGCGCATATACGCTCGTGCTTCGCCGGCGCGCCTCGCGGTCCACGACCGAGCCCTCCCCCACGTACGCGCTCACGTCGGCGATGTGCACCCACACGCGCACAACAATGCCACCCCCCTCCCCATCTAGCCGTTCCGCGGAGATCGCATCGTCGTAATCCTGTGCGCTCGTCGGGTCGATTGTCAGCGTCGCCAACTCGCGCAGGTCGCGCCTGCAACCCTCCCGCACTTCGCGCGTCGCCGCGGCCATCCCCTCCTCGCGCGCGCGCTCCGCCGCCTCGCTGACCTCCGGCTCGAATCCCCGCACGAGGCCACGCTCGAGCATCAGCGCCTCGATCGCATCCCGCGCCACGTCCGGTCGCCCGATTCTCCGCACGACCCGCGCCTTGCCATCGCCCCCACGACCACCACGACCCAACTGCACGAGCACCAACTCGCCCGTGCTCACCGTCCCTCCTCCCTGGCCATACACACGGTTGGAGGCAAGCACGATGCGCCGCGAACCCCCGGACCGCCGTCCGTCCCCGCCGGAGCGCAACGAGGGGAAGTGCGGCTCCGCCGCCCAAAACCTTCCCCGCTTCTCGATCACCGCCACGACGGTTACGTCAGTCACTTGACCTTCGTTGCCAGCGTATTCAAGGCGACTTCCAACCCATGTGGGGTGTCGACCCCGTGCACCACGACCACTTCCGGTGAGACGCCCGCGCCCGGCTTGATGCCCCCGCCGCCGAGGTTGCGCCCGTTGGGCGTGAAGTACTCGCCGACCGTGATGTCCAGCGCACCGCCGTTCGACAACGGCATCTCCTCCTGGAACACACCCTTACCGAACGTGTGCGTGCCGACGACCGTCGCGCGATGGTGATCCTGCAGCGCGGCCGTGACGATCTCCGACGCCGAGGCAGTGTTGCCGTCGACCAGTACGACCACCGGGACCGCGGCCGGGATCGCGTTACCTACCGCGCTCAGCGTCTGCGTCGGCAACGAGCGCGCACGCGTCGTCACGATCGGACCGTGCTCGACGAAAATGCTCGCGATCAGCTGCGCCTCCTCGACGAGACCGCCACCGTTGTCGCGCAGGTCCAGCACGATTCCCTTCGCGCCTTCATGCAACACCTTCTCGACCGCTTCCCGCACTTCGCCATGTGACCCCGGACTGAACGTGGACAGCGCCACCACCCCCAGCTTGACACCGTGCACCGTCTTCGTCGCCGAGGCCACCACCGGCTCTGAGATCGTCGCGCGCGTGAGCTTCACCGTGCGCGTCCCGCGCCCCGCGTGCGCTTGCAGCGACAGCGTCACATCCGTCCCCGGCGGACCCACGATCAGCGCGCGCGAGCGATCCGGCGCTATGCCCGCGATCGAACGGCCGTTGACCGCGACGATCGTTTCGCCCGCCCTCAGCCTCGCCCGCGACGCGGGCGAGGAGTTGAACACGCGCGCGATCTCAAGCCCCCGCTTGGACGGCTGCACCTCCACGCCGATCCCCGTGAAGCTCGGCGGTTCGTCGAAGTCGTGAAATTCCTTAGGGCTCAGATAGTGCGAGAACCGATCGTGCAAGCTAGCCACCGCGCCCGCCACGGACGCGTTCGCGAGCGAGCCGCTTCCCACCGGCCGGTAATAGTCGCTGGAGATCCGTTCGATCGCTTCGTCCACCACCCGCGTGTCCGCGTGTGCCACCAGACTCGATCGCGCGAACCCCGGCAGGTCTTCCGGATGCCCGCCCCACCACACGCCCACCACGAGCAAGACGGGCAGCATCGCGATCAGGACATACGTCAGGCGCCGGCGAGAGGACATAGCCTCCAACCCTAGTCGGCGGCGACCGCCTGGTGAGTCAGACCCGGAGGAAGCGGCGCAAAGACAATCCCGAGCCCGCGGCGGAAACGCCGATGGCGCAGGCCATCAAGATCGCAATCAGCAGCGGGAACGCGATCATGTCCGGCTGGGAGATCAGCTTGACCGTGTTCGCCAGCGGATCCACCAGCGTGACCTTCGCGAGCGCGAGCAGCCCAATCGCAGCCGCTCCGCCGAGCGCGCCAAGGAACAGCCCCTCGATCACGAACGGCCAGCGGATGAACCAGTCGGTGGCACCGACGAGCTTCATCACCTCGACCTCGCGCCTGCGCGAGAACAGCGACAGTCTGATCGTGTTCGAGATCAACAGCACCGACGCGAGCACGAGCAGCGCGGCGAGCAGCGCCATCGTCAGCTTGATCACACGCGTCGCCGACAGGATCTTGTTCGTCTCCGCCTGGCGGTTCTGCACCGCCGCAATCGCCGGATCGGTTACCAGACGCATCCCCAGTGGGCTGGACTGGTCGAGCTCGGCGCGCACGGCGCCCGCATCGTTCGGATTCGCGGGCGTGACGCGGTAAATGTCCGGCAGCGGGTTGTAGCCGATCAGCGCAAACGCCTGCGGGTTGAGCTTGCGCTCCTGTTCATACCCTGCCTGCTTAGACACGAACTGCACGCTCTTGACGTGCGGAGCCTTCATGATCTCCGCGCGTACCCGTGTCTCTTCCGCCGGTGTGGCGGTGGTGTTCAGGTCCACATCCACGAGCACCCGTCCACGCACGTCGTTAGCAGCGCCATTCGTCGCCTGCACGACCGGGATGAACACGCCCAACACAAGCGTGGTCACGAGCACCGATGCAAACGCCGCAAAGCTGGGCACGACGTTGCGCCGGATCGAGCGGATGCTCTCTTTCAGAAAGAACCCCGGCTTCATCGCGAGGGATCGCGCTCTTTCGAGCGCTTCGTCGGTCCGAGCACGCTGCGCGCGGCATCGACGGTCGCGCTTTCCGCACGCAGCCTGTCCCCCAGCTCGTTCGTGTTCTCTTCACGCGCATACAGCCCCGTCGCCTCGTCGCGGACGATTCGTCCGCGGCGCAGCTCGATCACGCGGCGGCGCATGCGATCGACCATCTCACGGTCGTGCGTCGCCACGATCACGGTCGTGCCCGCGCGGTTGATGCGATACAGCAGCTGCATGATCCCGATCGAGGTCTCCGGATCGAGGTTGCCCGTGGGCTCGTCCGCCAAGAGCAGCGGCGGGTGCCCGGCGAACGCGCGCGCGACCGCCACGCGCTGCTGCTCGCCCCCGGAGAGCTGGTGGGGGTAGTTGTGGAGCTTCGTGCTCAAGCCCGTCAGCCGCAGGATGTCCGGCAGCGTGTTGCGGATCTGTTTACGCGAGGTGCCCGTGACCTGCAGCGCATAAGCGATGTTTTCGTACACCGTCCGGTTCGGCAGCAGCTTGAAGTCCTGGAACACGACCCCCACGTTGCGCCGGTAGTACGGAATCTTCTTGCGCCCGATCTCCGCCAGATCCCGCCCCGCGACGCGCACCACACCCTCGCTCGGATCGAACTCCTTGATCAGCAGCCGCATGATCGTGGACTTGCCCGAGCCGGTCGGCCCGACCAGGAACACCATCTCCTGGCGGCGCACCGCGAACGTCGCCCGCTCAAGGCCCGTGTCGCCGGCGCCGTACAGCTTGGACACTCCCCGCAGCTCCACCACCAGATCGCGCTCGTCGCGCACCGGACCGACCGTGCGCCTGGGGGCCGACCGGGGGGTCACGACACGCTGCTGGGTCTGCGACTCGCGCGCGGGCAGCGTGACCTTCAGGCGCCCGCCCGCAATCGTCTTCGTCGGCGTCTTCGTCTGCGACATGGCCCGGGAGAGTAGCCGGGCATCAGCCGCGTGCCTAGTAAA
>Ga0307477_10004284_pt1 | contig 10419 bp, 12 predicted proteins | sample atmos_gasesECM2C_FD_203316 | JGI IMG/M metagenome (GOLD analysis project Ga0307477, IMG submission 203316) | Hardwood forest soil microbial communities from Morgan-Monroe State Forest, Indiana, United States - atmos_gasesECM2C_515 | ecosystem: Environmental > Terrestrial > Soil > Temperate... | reverse complement strand
CGCCAATCGCCAGCGCCCAAACCAACGGTTTCCAAACCTGTCCGCTCTTGACGGGCTCAACGTTCGTGCTGAGCATGTCAATCAACTGGTCAGTCTTCATGAGCGGCTCCCTCCTTACTGATTTGGAACGCGAGGGCTTTCAATCCGCGATGCACAGACACCTTCACGTTCGACTCCGACATTCCGCATCGCACCGCTGCTTCGCTTACGCTTAACCCATCGAGCTTCACGTATTGAATGGCCTGCCTGACCTTGGGCGACAATCCCGCCATTAGCTTCTCCAAATCCAATGAGCTCTCAACGTGTGCGTGGTCGTTCTGAGCACTTACTTCTTCGGCGTCCTCGATCGGCAGATCATTTATCGATGCCTTTGTCCTGCGCAAGTAATCCACAAACTTGTAGCGCGCAATGCCGTACACCCAGGGGGTGAAGAGCTGTGACGGGTCATACGTGTGTCGGCGCATGTGGATCGCAATCAATGCTTCTTGTACCAGATCTTCTGCTTCCACCGGGCCCCGGTTGAAGCGCCCAAGCTGTCCTTTGAAGTAGGCACGCAATTGGCTACTCAGCCTCTCCAATAGAGTCTTGTGCGCAGCCGCGTCGCCATCAAGGCCCGCCATCATCAGGGCTCGCAGTTCGGGCTCAGTTGACCGCACATCCATTAGTTCGTGAAACCTCGCCATTTCGTTACAGCTGGATCCCTCTTGGCGTTTTGCCTTCGTCGTCATGATACCCGACGATGTCACGAACACTACCCGGCGTTTTTCGATCGCTAGCCGTTGGGCTTGGTGGCGTAAATGCCCATCCGCAGACCAATGCCGTGTGCGACAGGCGCCGGCCGGTGGCTCTACTCGATCTCGTCCCGCGCTTTGCCCATTCCGGTCATATAACCGATCCCACGATTTTTACGAATTGGATAATAGAGGCGGACTAGAGAAGCGCAATGTCGGAATCAATCGCGCCGCCTCAAGACTAGTAGGAAGTAGCAACACATGATGAACAGCATGATGAATTGCGGATGGCTCATGATGGCAGGCGGGGTGGTAACGTTTGGCGTACTGGTCTTGGCTGGTGCCGCGCTGATCAAATACTTGTTCTTCGCGGGTCGTGGCAGCAGTGCCACTTGATGGGTCAGCGGGTCGGCCTCAAATTCGATATTGACACTCACCATTAAAGTATTATATTGAATCCTTGACTATGACGCGCGACGCGCACCGCGATTTCAAGGACCGCCTGTACGGACTATATGCCCGGATTGGGAAGGCCCTCGCCAGCCCTCATCGCCTGGAGATACTGGAGCTGCTCGCTCAAGGCGAACGCACCGTAGATTCACTAGCGACGGAGATGAATCTATCGCTCGCCAATACGTCGCAACATCTGCAAGCTCTCCGGCAAGCTGCCCTGGTTGACAGCCGCAAGGACGGTCTGTTCGTGTCCTATCGCCTGGCAGATCCCGCGGTCTTTCAATTGTGTAGCGCTATCCGAATGGTCAGTGAACGCCGGCTGGCTGATCTCGAGCGCTTGGTCCGCGAGCATTTCAGTGAACGCACGGACGCAGAACCGATAGCGATGAATGAACTCCTCAAGCGTGCGCGCTCGCCGAATGTCGTGATCCTCGATACACGTCCCGCGAGCGAATACGCCGCTGGCCACATCGCCGGCGCGATATCGGTTCCCTTGGACGAGCTGCAACGCCGATTGCGGCAGCTTCCCAAGAATAAAGAATACGTGGCGTATTGCCGCGGGCCGTACTGTGTTTATGCAGATCACGCCGTCGAGATTCTGCGCTCGCACGGGCGGCGCGCACGCCGAGTGCTAGATGGATTTCCGGAATGGCGGGCTGCAGGCCTGCCCGTCGAAGCCGGTGTCGCACCTGGAGGTTGACATGTTGGTCTCCCGTTGTCCCTGGTACGTTGCCGGTCCGATCCTTGGAATCTTAATGGTCACTTTGCGCGCAGCCATCAATAAGCCTCTTGGCGCGCTAGGCGGCGACATCGACCTCAGCGACTATGCCATCCGCTCGTCGCGTCTTGGGTTTAGTGCCTTTCTTCTCGCTGGTACGACGATCGGCGGTGCGCTTTTCGCGATAATGACGGGCGCAAATTTGGCTACCAGGCTTTACGACGGGCTCTTGCCATCGAATCCGATGGTTCAGTTTGGCATTTTGGCGGCAGCGGGTTTGGCAATGGGTGTTGAAGCACGCACTGCCGGCGGTTGCACCTCGGGCCATGGACTTTGCGGCACTTCGCTCGGATCGCGCGCAAGTATCGCAGCAACGATGACGTTCTTCGCGACGGTGGTTGCGCTGGCTCATCTGCTGGCTTGGTTTGGCAGAGGCTCATGATGAAAACGAGACTGATCGGGCTCGCGGCTGGCATCGTATTCGGATTTACCCTCGCGTGGGCACGCTTAACTGACCCGCACGTCATTCGAAACATGCTGCTGCTCAAAGAGGCGCACGTCTTCCTGATTATGGGATTGGCTGTGGTCATTGCGGCGATCGGTGTGCGCCTGCTAAAAGCAAGCGGCGCTCGAACAATTTTATCGGGCGAGCCAATTGCCTGGAGCGTCGAGCGGCCTCAGCCGCGACATATTGTGGGCAGCCTATTGTTTGGGATCGGGTGGGCCACCGCAGGAACTTGTCCGGGGCCAGTCGCAGCAATGATTGGCCAAGGCAGGCTGGTCGGGTTGACCGTCGCGTTTGGGATCGCTGCTGGCGTTGTCCTGCAGCGCGTGTTGGTCAGGCGATCAGTCGAGCCATCCACGCCAGCGCGGGCTGTGGCTGGTCTCTAGAGCGAGGTGCATGATGATTTTTCGACCGTACTACTACTTTGACCGGGGCTGCGCTGCCTACCTCTTTGGGTGTGGCACCCTGGGAAAAGCGGCAGTCGTGGATCCCCGCGCGGAAGATCTTGAGGCATATATCGCGTTCGCGACGGATAAGGGCCTGCGGCTGACGCACATCATCGACACCCATGTGCACGCGGATCACCGTTCTGGTGGGCTCGAATTAGCCCGGCGCGTCGGTGCTGAATACTGCATTCACGAAGCAGCGGAGGTGCGCTTCCCGTTCACTGCCTTGCGTGATAGCGATGAGATCGAACTGGGCAACACGCGGGTGAAGGTGCTTCACACGCCCGGGCACTCTCCCGAGAGCATCTGTCTCGTCGTCACGGATCTGAAACGTGGCGAGCAGCCATGGTTTGTGCTGACGGGCGACACGCTTTTCGTAGGAGCGGTTGGCCGACCGGATCTTCCGGGGCACGCGCGTGAGAACGCTGCGCAGCTCTACAACAGCCTTCACAATAAACTGCTGAAGCTCTCCGACGAACTGGAGATCTACCCTGGCCATTTCTCCGGCTCTGTCTGCGGTATCGGCCTAAGTGGGAAACCCAGCAGCACGCTTGGATTCGAAAAACACTGGAATCCGACGTTGTCGTTCGTTCAAGAGGCCTTCACCGAGGCCTTATCCAACGTTCCACCGAAGCCTACTGAGATGGAGAAGATCCTCGCATTCAATCGCGGACATGAGGCAGAGCAGCACGCGTGACAACAGTGGCTTTATCCCAGCGCGATGCCGCGGTCCATTTGGGACTCCGCGAGAACCTTGCCCAATTCACGTTGCTGGTCATCGTAAATGCTTTCGTCGGCGCAATGGTGGGCATGGAGCGCAGTATTCTTCCGTCCGTCGCCCAAGAGGTATTCCACCTGGCGGCAAGAAGTGCAGTGCTGTCTTTCGTGATGGTGTTTGGTCTGACAAAAGCCCTCACTAATTACTTCGCTGGACAACTCGCCGATCGGAAGGGCCGCAAGAAGGTGCTGGTCGCCGGCTGGCTGGCCGCAGTCCCAGTGCCATTCCTGCTGATGTGGGCGCCCAGTTGGCGTTGGATTCTCGTGGCGAATATGCTCCTTGGCATCAGCCAGGGTTTCACGTGGTCCATCACAGTGATCATGAAGATCGATCTCGTCGGCGCTGCGCGACGCGGTCTCGCGATGGGATTGAATGAATTCGCGGGGTATGGTGCCGTTGCAGCGGCCGCGTGGCTCACCGGCTGGATCGCCGCGCGCCACGGCTTGCGGCCGGCCCCCTTTTATCCGGGAGTCGTATTTATGATCGTCGGGCTGGCTCTCTCAGCGTTTTTCGTTCGTGAGACGTCATCCCACGTCGCGGTGGAATCAGATCTTCGCAAGGCAGCACTAAGCCCGCCCACTCAGCGCAACGTGTTCTGGCGAACGAGTCTCGCGGACCGCAACCTATCGAGCATCAGCCAAGCCGGACTTGTGAACAATCTGAATGACGGGATGGCCTGGGGCCTCTTCCCGTTATTTTTCGCTGCCGCCGGCATGAACCTTGACCGCATTGGCACACTGGCCGCGATTTATCCGGCAACCTGGGGCCTCGCTCAACTCGCAACCGGGGCCCTCTCTGATCGAATCGGACGCAAGTGGTTAATTGCCGGGGGAATGTGGGTCCAGGCTGTAGGGATTGGCATCGTCGTCCTCTCGACAGGGTTCGGCGGTTTTGCAACTGGCTCCACTTTGCTCGGCGTGGGCACCGCTATGGTCTATCCGACGCTATTGGCTGCGATCGGTGATGTGGCACTCCCCTCATGGCGGGCAAGCACGGTTGGTGTGTACCGATTCTGGCGAGACCTCGGCTACGGAATTGGGGCGCTGCTGGCGGGTGTGAGCGCAGATGCGATCGGAATTGCAGGCGCGATGTGGTTGATTGCAGGGATCACCTTCATTTCGGGCCTGGTCGCCGCGTTACGCATGGAGGAAACCCTGCCTGAAAAGACGGCTTAGCGCGGGCCATCACTAGTTGGATCGCTTACCCTCACAGGAGCTATGCTTCTAGCCCCGCCATCATCAGGGTCGAAATCCGGGCTCGGTTAGCCGAACATCCATTAGTTCACCAAAGCTCGCCAATTCGTCACTGCCAAGTGTTTCATGGAATCCTGCTTATTCGTGTAACCAATCCTGGCCTTCTCACGAATTCATCAGTAGAGACGATTGAAACGCGCTTTTGGAACCAATCGCACCTCGGCAAAAGTAGCAGAAGGAGGAACACATGATGAACTACGTTTCTGGTGGGTGGCTCATGATGGCAGGCGGGCTGTTGACCTATGGCGTATTGGCTTTGGCAAGCGCCGCCCTTGTCAAATATTTGTTTTTCGCTGGCAGCAGCACAACCAGACCTTGATGGATGATTTGAAGCCCGTACCTGAATTGCATAGATCAGGCACGGGCGAGCCGGCAGGATGAGTTGCACCAGCCGACTCTGGGAAGACGATTTCATAGATTTCAAGCAACTGAAGTCTTCGGAGGCAGAGGGGAAAGAACATGAACAACAAATCTATCGCAAAGGCAAGCATTGCAGCAGTACTCGCATTTACCGCCGGCCTCGGTGTGGCCTGGGCTCGGCCTTCCACAACCTCACTTCCTGTTCAGGCGTCTGGGGCGGAACAGACTCTGACCGGGACCGTCGGAGATTCCAAGTGCAAAGGGCGAGTAATCGATCGCAAGGCGGTCACGTTGCTTTCCTGCACTTACATATGCACGCATTCGGAAGGGCGTGACTATGTGTTGGTGACAAAAGATGCGGTATACGTCCTGAATGGCCACAGACGCGACCTCGACAAATTTGGCGGCGGGCGCGCCACAATCACGGGACGCGTCGAGGGAAACACCATCATGGTCGATTCCGTATCGTCGGTAAAGAAACAGGGCTAGCCTCGTAACCAGGCAAATGCCTGCAATGAGACTGGCGCGACCGAAATATCGAGCTCACAATGATCATCGTGCCCCTCTCCCCAATTTCAGCAGATTGGAGGCGGATATGAATTTGCAAAATATTCTCGGGATTATGGGCATCGTGTTGTTCATCATCAGCGTCGTCCGTGGTTGTGGAGGCATGATGTCGGACGGCTGTGGTATGGGCAACCGGAGTGCTGATCAACGGCGCTCACATGACCAACAAAAGGCTGGGACATGACGTAGTCTGCCAAACCTCTTGGTACTGGAAGATGAAGCGGATACTTCGGCCGATGGAATAGCCAGCATTAGGAAGGGTTAGGGGTACGTTTGGACCGTGTTGCCTCAAACGGAAAGATCGGAGTACACTCGGTGAGGATGAGAACGAGACTTTGTGCTGTGACAACGCTGGTGGTCCTCCTTGTGACGCCGGGGCTTTCGTGTTTTGTGCCTCACCAACTTCTCGGCGCGGACCAGAGTCAATGCTGCCGCCAGATGGGTTCTCAATGCGGCTCGAAAGAGATGTCATCGCCTCAATCCTGCTGCAACTCGCCGAGTCAACAAAGCGTTCAGCCTTATCTCAGTAGCGGTGTGCATCCCCAAATGGCTCCCTCCGCGGTTGTAATCGTATTTTTGCCCGCTGAGCTATCCCCGATTCGTTTGGTTGCCGACTCGGCTTTGACTACTTCGCAGTTCCACTCCCCACCTTTAAGTTTCTCCGAATCGAACTCCGTCCTAAGAATCTAATTTTGTCTCTCCGTTTGTCCGTTGGAGCATATGTGTGTCCAGCGTCCACAAATTTCATGACGGAGGATAGAGATGGAACGTATTCGCTTTCCGGGGTGGACAGTTGTCGGGCAGAGAAGCTTGCTGTTGATGGTATTTGAAGTTATCGCGGTACTGGTCGGTGGGGTTTCCTCGAATCTGTTCGCCGCACCCCAGGGAACCGGCCAGCGACAAGAGCAATCTGCGGAGGTCCAGCCTCACATAGAGCACGAAGGCGGTGTTCCTACGCCACTCGCCACGCTCATCGAAGAGGCCAAGGGGAACGACCCAGCGATTCACGCTGCGGAGCAGGCTGCCAGGGCTGCGACATTTGTTGCACCGCAGATGTCGAGCCTCCCTGACCCTCAGTTCACGTTGCAACAATTCAGCGTCGGCAGCCCGCGTCCGTTCGCCGGTTACACGAATAGCGATTTCGCATACATCGGCGTCGGGGTGTCCCAGCAATTGCCATACCCAGGAAAGCTCAAGCTGCGGGGAGCAGTGGCGGACCGCGATGCCGACACGGCAAAGGCTCACGTCGAGGTCGTTCTCCAAGATGAAATCGAGACCCTAAAGACGACCTACTTCCACCTAGCCTACCTTCAGCAAACCCTGGGAATACTTCAGCGGAACGCCGCGTTGCTAGAGCAGATGGAGCAAGAGGCGGAGGCGCACTATTCGACCGGCATGGGAAATCAGCAGGATGTCTTGAAGGCGCAGCTTGAGCGAACAAAAATCCTCCGCGAAGTCTCCATGCATCACCAGTTGGTCGGGGAAGCTCAAGCCGAACTCAAGCGCGTTCTACGACGTGCACAGGATTCCCCGGACATCATCGCCGAGCCTCTTGCCGCAACTTTCCTGCGCTATACGACCAGCGAGCTCCTCGACAAGGTCCGCGAGCAAAACCCGACTATTCACGAAAATACAGCGATGGTGCAGCGCAATCAAACTGCGGTCGAACTCGCGCAAAAGGAGTTTCGGCCAGACTTTGGCATTTCCTATATGTATGAGAACACCGATCCTAAGTTCCGCGACTATTACCAACTTACGTTCAACGTGAATTTCCCTCGCCGAAAGCCGAGGCAGGCGGCGCTCGCGCAAGCTCAAGTGAACGTCGAGCGGGCTCAGACCGATCTCGATACCCAGTTACAAGGTGCACTCGCTGAGGTTGAGAAACAATACGTGATGGTTAAAACCTCAGAGGAACAGCTGCTCATTTATCGCGACGGCCTGATTCCGCAGGCGCAAGCAACGATCCAGGCGGGTTTGGCTGCCTATCAATCCAATCGCGAAGATTTCGAAACCCTCTTTTCCTCTTTCATGGATGTTCTCAATCTCGACCTCGAATATCAGCAAACTATTCTTGACCACGACACAGCGCTTGCTCACATCGAGCGGCTCACAGGAGTGACGCTCCCATGACGGAGGGCAGTATGATGCCGCACAACCGCGAAGACGCAGGTCGACAAGGCCTCACAGGAGAGAAGTATCGCCTTGCTTTTCTGCTTACGCTGATCGCATTCGTCGCTGTTGCGGGGGTGGCCGCGTGGCTGTGGTGGCGCTCGCCATTCAACCCAATGACCGACAAGGGACACCCTGCCGTGGCGACGAGCATTGGAAGCGAAGCGTCGCAGTCGATTACAGAACCGACAGCCAGTGCTGACGGTCCGATTGCGCCACAAGTGGACACACCGCTCGCTCCGATTCAACTGTCTCCAGAACGGATGCAAAGCATTGGCGTGAAGATCGGAACCGTTGAATCCAAGGTCATCAATGATGAGATTCGTTCCTATGGAAACGTTCAGGCGAATGAACGCCGGTTTGCCTACGTGCAGACACGGTTTGCCGGATGGATTCGCCACATTTATGCGGATGCTACGGGCGACTTCATCGCAAAGGGGCAGCCACTCTTCACAATCTACAGCCCTGATCTAGTAGCAAGCGAAAGGGAATATTTATTGGCAAAGAAGAATGCCGCCGCCCTGCAGCAAAGTGCGGTGGGCGGAGTCGCCGATGGCGCCGCATCGCTAATTGCCGCATCCAGGGCGAGGCTTCAGCAATTCGACATATCGGAGAACGATATTGCGAAGCTGGATGAGACTGGCGAGCCAATCACCGATCTAACTGTCACTTCCCCGGTTTCTGGCTACGTCACGGAGAAGACCGCCCTGCCAAACATGTACGTACAGCCCGACACCAAGCTGTACACAATCGCTGATCTTTCCGATGTGTGGGTACTCGCCCAAATCTTTCAGAACGATGCAGGGAAAATAAAGCCGGGTGATCCAGCCGAGGTCACGGTGGATGCCTACCCTGGTCAAGTGTTCAGAGGAAGAGTGGACTATTTGTTGCCGCAACTAGATATGGCAACGCGGACGCTTCCAGTGCGGCTCGTTTTCCCAAACCCAACACTGAAGCTGCGGCCGGGCATGTATGTCAATGTGAGCCTGAAGTTGCCACTGGGTAACCGGCTGGTTGTACCCGACTCAGCGGTCTTCCATTCAGGGACCCAGAACTTGATTTTTACGTATTCCGGGGGTGGAAACATTCAGGCGCACGAGGTTCAGCTTGGCCCGCATGTCGGCGACGCGTTTGTCATTTCGAAGGGCGTGAAAGCAGGCGAGCAAATTGTTACCTCTGCGAATTTCCTGATTGATTCAGAAGCTCAGCTCGCAGCAGCGGCGGGCGCATTTATGCCTCCACCACCGGGCGCGGGGCAGGCTGCCGCTATGAATGTGCAACCGCCAACGCAAGCGAATGTGGAACTGGCCACGGTGCCGTCGCCTCCGCAGAAGGGAGCCAACACGATTCGGGTCAAGTTGACCGACCAGGCAGGAAAACCCATCACCGGAGCGCAGGTCAGTGTCACTTTTTTCATGGCGGCAATGCCAGCGATGGGAATGGCTGCGATGAAGACAGTCGTCCAGGCGAACGACAAGGGCGGCGGGATGTATGAGGGCAGCGGGGCTCTTGGGTCAGGCGGCACGTGGCAAGTCACGATCGCGGCTCAGCAGAATGGCCAGACCGTCGTCAATAAGCAGCTCTCGGTAAATGCCACGGGAGGGATGTAGCCATGATTTCTCGTGTCATTGAATGGTGTGCCCACAATCGCTTCCTGGTTTTTACGGGAGTTCTTCTCCTTACGCTGACCGGGGTTTGGAGCATGGAGCACATTCCACTGGACGCCCTGCCGGACATTTCCGATGTCGAGGTCATCATTCACACCAACTGGGAAGGCGAGCCGCCCAATATCATCGAAGACCAGGTTAGCTATCCGATCGTGACGGCGCTGCTCGCAGCTCCTAATGTGAAGGCCGTACGCGCCGAGACGATGTTCAACGATAGCTATGTCTTCGTCGTGTTCGAAGACGGCACCGACATCTATTGGGCGCGCTCGCGGGTTGTCGAGTATCTACAGACGATTGCCGGGCGATTGCCGGCGGACGTGCACCCCGCGATCGGTCCAGACGCAACCGGCGCTGGATGGGTGTACGAATATGCTCTAGTAGACCACACCCACAAGTACAGCCTCGCCGATTTGCGGACGCTTCAGGACTGGCACTTGCGTTATCAACTCGAGACCGTTCCTGGCGTCGCTGAAGTTGCAAGCATGGGTGGGTTCGTTCGCCAATACCAGGTCAGCGTCGATCCGAACAAGCTCCTGGCGTACGGAATTCCCCTATCAACGGTGATTGATCGGGTGAAGTCCAGCACCAACGAAGTCGGCGGCCGCGTTCTGGAACTCAGCGGAACGCGCTACATGATCCGCGGGCTGGGCTATTTGAAATCACTGGGTGACTTGGAGAACGTGCCGGTCATGGCCAAGAATGGCACGCCAGTTCTGGTGAAGGATTTAGGAATCGTGTCCTTCGGTCCCGATATGCGAGAGGGCGTCGCTGA
>Ga0307477_10004283_pt1 | contig 10428 bp, 7 predicted proteins | sample atmos_gasesECM2C_FD_203316 | JGI IMG/M metagenome (GOLD analysis project Ga0307477, IMG submission 203316) | Hardwood forest soil microbial communities from Morgan-Monroe State Forest, Indiana, United States - atmos_gasesECM2C_515 | ecosystem: Environmental > Terrestrial > Soil > Temperate... | reverse complement strand
TACTGGAGAATCTCTTCGAGGTGGGGGCCACCCGTGCAGACCGGGCAGGGATCGGGGTGTCCCGCCGGGCAGCGGTACGTATACGGGTCGAGCAGCCGGACGACGCCGGGGATGCCCGGCTCGGCGGGCCAGCGGCGTGGATCCCCGGTCAGCGTGATCGCACCGGCGGTCGCGCCGTGGTAGCTGCGGTAGCGGGCGACGATCTTGTGCCGGCCGGTGTACCAGCGGGCGAGCTTGATCGCGTTCTCGTTCGCCTCGGCGCCGCCGTTCGTGAAGAACGCCATCGAGATGTCGCCCGGCGTCACCTCGGCGAGCAGCCGCGCCAGCGATGACCGCGGCTCGGTCGCCAGGGGCGGCCCGATCGTACAGAGCTGTTCCGCCTGCTCCTTGATCGCCGCGACGAGCTTCGGGTGCTGGTGGCCGATCGAGACGTTGACGAGCTGGGACGCGAAGTCCAGGTATCGGTTCCCGTCGTAGTCCCAGAAGTAGCGGCCTTCGGCGCCTGCGACCGGGATCGGGTCGAGCGCGTCCTGCACCGACCAGGAGTGGAGGACGTAGCGCTTTGCGTCGGCCTTGACCTGCTCGCCGAGCTCGGTGTTTCGCTCGATCGCGGCCACCGGGCTAGGCTAACCGACATGACCGAAACCGTCGATGCGCCCACGGCCACGCGGATCCCGCACTGGATAGGCGGCCGACGGGTCGAGGGCGGATCCGGACGCCGCGGCCCGGTCTACAACCCGGCGACCGGCCGCCAGACGGGGGCTGTGGACTTCGCGAGCCTCGAGGAGGTGGACGCCGCCGTCCGGGCCGCGCAAGACGCCTACCCGGCCTGGCGTGCGACTTCGCTCGCCAAGCGAGCCGAGCTCTACTTCCGCATCCGCGAGCTGCTGCACGCGCGGCGGGACGAGGTCGCCGAGATACTCGTGCGGGAGCACGGCAAGGTCTTCTCCGACGCGCTCGGCGAGGTGACGCGCGGGCTCGAGGTCGTCGAGCACTGCTGCGGCATCCCGACCCTGCTCAAGGGAGAGCACTCCGAGCAGGCGTCGACTGGGATCGACGTCTACTCGATCCGGCAGCCGCTCGGCGTCGTCGCGGGCATCACGCCGTTCAACTTCCCGGCGATGGTGCCCATGTGGATGTGGGCGCCGGCGATCGCGTGCGGCAACTGCTTCGTCCTCAAGCCGTCGGAGAAGGACCCGTCCGCCTCGCTCTGGGTCGCCGAGCTGCTGCGCGAGGCCGGCCTTCCCGACGGTGTCTTCAACGTGGTGATGGGAGACCGCCTGGCCGTCGACGCCCTGCTGGAGCATCCGGACGTCGCCGCAGTCTCGTTCGTCGGCTCGACGCCGATCGCCCGCTACGTCTACGAGAAGGCGACCGGGAGCGGCAAGCGCTGCCAGGCGCTCGGCGGCGCGAAGAACCACATGATCGTCCTGCCGGACGCCGACGTTGATTCGGCCGCCGACGCCGCCGTCTCGGCGGGCTACGGCTCGGCCGGTGAGCGGTGCATGGCCGTCTCAGTCGTCGTCGCGGTCGGCGATGTCGCGCAGCCGCTCGTAGACGCCATCCGCGACCGGATCCCGAAGGTGAAGGTCGGCGACGGGATGGATCCGTCCTCGGAGATGGGCCCGCTCGTGACGCGCGAGCACCGGGACCGGGTTGCGTCGTACGTCGAGAACGCGCCGGCCGAGGGAGCCACGGTTGTCGTCGACGGGCGCGAGGGGTTGCCGGCCGAGGGCTTCTTCCTCAACCCGAGCCTGCTCGACGACGTGACGCCGCAGATGAAGGCGTACGAGGACGAGATCTTCGGCCCGGTGCTCGGCGTCACGCGGGTCGGGACGTACGAGGAGGCCGTGCGGCTCGTGAACGAGAGCCCGTACGGCAACGGCGTCGCGATCTTCACGCGCGACGGCGGCGTGGCGCGCCAGTTCCAGTTCGAGGTGCAGGCGGGGATGGTCGGGATCAACGTCCCGATCCCGGTGCCGGTCGCGTACTACTCCTTCGGCGGCTGGAAGTCGTCGCTCTTCGGCGACCTGCACGTCTACGGCCCGGAGGCGATCGACTTCTACACGCGCGGCAAGGTCGTCACGCAGCGCTGGCCCGATCCGGCCACGTCGCGTGTGGATCTCGGATTCCCGCAGACGCGGTAGTACAGGGGCCCCCACCGAGCTGCTGAGCCTCGCCCTCCGCGCCGTGGCTCAGGGATAACGGAACCGCAGGGTCAGCGCGCCGCGCCGGCCCCACGGATCGAGCGCGACGATGCGAAGCCGGTACGAGCCCGGCCGCCAGCGCCGTGCGTTGAGCCGCAGGCGAATCGAGATCGCCCCCGGCCTGGCGCGGTACGCCTGGGCGACGCGGAACGCATGCCCGGCGCGCAGCCGGATTCCGAGTCGGCTCCCGGTGCCGAGGATCGGGACCGTCCCGCCGGCGCCGGTCACCGAGGCCGAGATCCGGGCCTGCGCGTTCAGGGATGCGCGGGTGACGAGCACGAGGCTCCGGTCGGCGGGGTGCGGGAGCACCTCGAGCGGCACCTGGGCTCCCAGTGCCGGCGCATTCGGCGAGGTGTAGGTCGGGTCGCCCCATGCTCCCTTCTTGAACAGCGCGAGCTGGAGCGGTGTGAGCGTCAGCACGTGCGTCAGGTTGCTCGAATCGGCGTACCACCCAACGGTCGTGCCGGGCGGAAGCTCGGCAGTCTGGAGGACCGGCACAGCATGGTACACCCGGCCGTCCGTCGAGTAGCCGAGCACCGTGGCGCCCGGCTGCGGCTGCGCATAGGCGACGTCGAGCGGCCACTTGAACCCCTTCGAAAGCCCGGGGACGGTCAGCGCGACCTCGGTGCCCGGCACCGTGAGGGAGCCGCTGAACGGAGCCAGCGAGACGGCCTTTCCCACGCCCACGGCACCTGGTTGCCACGTGACGCTGGCTCGCCCGTCCGAGGTCTGGAGGTTCCCCGCAATGCCGCTCTGCACCTTCTGCGTCCCGATCGAGACAGGTGGCAAGGGCGCCGCGACGACGACTGCAGTGGTAGCCGTGCTCGCGGACGCCGAGCCGCCGGCGCCGCTTCCCGTGACGACTAGCGAGAGGGTGCCTCCGATGTCGTCGGGGGTGAGCATGTAGTGCGACTGCGTCGCATGCTGGATCGCGATGCAGGAGGCGCCCGCGGCGTTGCACCGGCGCCAGCGGTAGGCGAACTTCTTCGGCGCGCCGCTCCACGTCCCGACCGTGCTCGTCAGCATCTGCCCCGCCTGCGTCTTGCCGACGATCTGCGGCGGCCCGAGATTCGTCGGCCGAGCGGCCGGCGCGGTTCCGGCCGGTGTGACCGCCGCCGTCGGAGGAGTGACGGCGGTCGCGCTCCCGGTGGCGGACATCGCGGTCGTGACGACCTCAAGCGAGTGCCCTACGTCGGCGGACACCGGCCTGTACGTCTCGGCGGTCGCGCCGGAGATCGCGGCGCAGTTGGCGCCGGAAACGTCACAGCGGCTCCACGAGTAGGAGAAGCGCAGCGGCTTCCCGCCCTCCCAGGTTCCGGGAACGGCGGCCAGGAGCTGGCCCGCCTCGGGAGGCCCGACCACGGTCGGCGGAAGCGAGAGGACGGGCGGCCCGGTCGGGTACGGGGCGATGGCCACCGCGGTCGGGTTCGCGCCGTTCATCCGGTCGCCGTCGGCGCAGTGCTTGAGCCCCTTTACGGCGAGGCAGTTCGTCCACTGCCAGACGGTCCAGCCGTCCCCGTTCCAGTTCTGGGCCGGGACGAGCGGCTGGCTCGCCTTCGTCCAGTGTGCGATCCAGAGTGGCGTGCCGGCGGCCGCAGCGGCGGTGGAGTTGCCGAGGTTCCGCTTCCAGAACAGGGGCGACGTGTAGACGAACGGTTCGACCCCGGTGCGGGCGAAGACCTCCCCGAGCCAGGCGAGCGTCCAGGTCAGGAGGCGGCTCGCGGGAAGATTGCCGGTCGTCTCGAGGTCGAGCACGGGAGGCAGCTCGCCTGGCTGCGGCGCGGCGACGGCGAGGAAGTGGTCGGCCTGCGCGATCGCGCTGGCGGTCGCGCCCGCGATTGTCGAGCCGGTCGGGCGCGCGAAGTGGTACGCGCCGAAGACGAGCCCGGCGTTCTCGCTGCCGTTTCGGTTCGCCGTGTAGGTGGCGTCGGTGTAGGAGGTTCCCTCGGTTGCCTTGCCGAACGCGAATCGATAACCGGCTGCCGCAACCGACGTCCACGTGATCGTCCCGTTCCAGTTGGAGACGTCGAGGCCCTTCGACTGGCCGGCCGTGGCTGCCGCCGACGCGCTCGACGCAAGGAGCACTGAGGACGCAAGGACGAGACCCGCCAGCAGACCGAATCGCCCGCGGCGCGCTGGGATCGTGAACCCCACGACGCGAATGAGGCTAGCGCAGGGTTCGTACGAACGCCGTAAAACCGCTTCGGTTGGCGATCGATCAGGAAGGGACGGCCGCGCCGGTCTCGAGCTGCTCGCCCCATCGCGCGCGTGCGACGAAGCGGCCTGTGCCGGGTGCGGCGACGAGCTCTCCGTCCTCGACGATGACGGATCCGCGCAGGAGGACGAGCTCCGGCGCTCCCACGACCTCCGTGCCCTCGTAGAGGTTGTAGTCGCACCTCGAGTGGTGCGTCGCGGCCGAGATCGTCTCTCGCCGCTCCGGATCGAAGACGACGAGATCGGCGTCGGCGCCGACCGCGACCGTGCCCTTGCGCGGGTAGAGGCCGAACAGCTTCGCCGGCTGGGTCGCGAGGAGGTCGACCATCCGGTTGAGGCTGATCCGCCCGCCGCGGACGCCGAAGTGGTGGATCATCTTCAGCCGGTCCTCGAGGCCGGGGCCGCCGTTCGGGATCTTCGTGAAGTCGTTCTTGCCGAGTGTCTTCTGCCCGTCCCAGAGGAACGCGCAGTGGTCGGTCGAGATCGCGGAGAGCGCGTCGGTGCGCACGGCGTCCCAGAGCACGTCGTGGTTCGAGGCATCGCGGGCCGGCGGCGAGTAGACGTACTTCGCGCCCTCGTAGCCAGGTTGCGCGAGGTCGTCAATCGATCGGAAGAAGTACTGCGTGCAGGACTCCCCCCAGACGTTCCAGCCGAGCTCGCGCGCGCGGCGGATCGGCTCGACCGCCTCGCGGCATGTGACGTGGACCACGTAGAGCGGGCTGCCGGCGATGCGGGCGAGCTGGATCGCGCGGTTCGTTGCCTCGCCCTCGAGCTCCGGCGGCCGCGTGAGCGCATGGTGGATCGGTGCCGTATCGCCCCGGGCGAGGGCCTCGCGGACGAGGACGTCGATCGCGTCGCCGTTCTCCGCGTGCACCATCACGAGCGCGCCGCTGGCGGCGGCGACCTGCATCGCGCGGAAGAGCGTCTCGTCGTCGATCTGGAGGACGTTCTTGTACGCCATGAAGAGCTTGTACGAGGTGATGCCCTGCTCGGGCAGCGCGGCGAGCTCCTCGAGTCGTTCCTCGTCGGCGACGTCGGTGACGGCGATGTGGAAGCCGTAGTCGATCAGCGCCTTGCCATTCGCCTTCGCGTGCCATCCCTCAAGCGCCTGCGCGAACGTTTGCCCCCGTCCCTGGATGCAGAAGTCCACGTGGCAGGTCGTGCCGCCGAACGCCGCCGAGGTGTGGCCCGACTCGAAGTCGTCGATCGTGACCGTGCCGCCGAACGGCATGTCGAGATGCGTGTGGGGGTCGATGCAGCCCGGCAGGACGTACTTGCCGCCCGCGTCGATCGTGCGGTCGGCCGCAACGTCCAGGTCGGCGCCGATCAGCGTCACGCGCTCGCCCTCGACGAGGACGTCGGCGACGACGTCGTCGGCCGCCGTGACGACGCGCCCGCCGCGGATGAGGATCGACATCGTCTCCGAGTTTAAGCTCGTTGCGTGAGCCTGTCACCCGACCGGACGGTCGCCGAGCTGCGCGAGCTCCAGGAGCTGACCGGTGACGAGAACGGCGCGCAGCGAGTCGCGTGGACCGACACGTGGGAGCGGGCGCGGGCCTGGCTGCGCGAGAAGGTCGCGCCGACTGGCGCGGGGGAGGAGATCGACGAGGCGGGCAATCAGTGGTTCACGCTCGCGGGACAGTCGGAGCGCGCGCTTCTCCTCGGCGGCCACATCGACTCGGTGCCCAACGGCGGCTGGCTCGACGGCTGCCTCAACGTCCTCGCCGGCGTCGAGGTGCTTCGCCGGCTTGCGGAGGAGGGGACGCCGCCCCTGACCGTGAGGCTCGTGAACTGGGCCGACGAGGAAGGCGCCCGGTTCGGCCGCTCGCTCTTCGGCTCCTCCGCGGCCGCGGGCTCGATGAGCGACCAGGACGAGCTGCGCGCGCGGCGAGACGCCGACGGGATTGCGCTCTCCGACGCGCTCGCCGTGCACGGAGTCGACCTCGACCGCGCGCTCGAGGCGCGACGGCAGCTCGAAGGCGCGGCGGCATATCTCGAGCTCCACATCGAGCAAGGCCCGGTGCTGGAGTCGCTCGACCTGCCGCTCGGCGTGGTCCTCGGCACCTTTGGGGTCGAGCGCCACCTGGTCAGATTCCGCGGTCAGGCGGCGCACGCCGGCTCGACGCCGATGGATCAGCGCCGCGACGCGCTCGCGGGCGCGGCGAAGCTCGAGCTCGAGCTCCCGGAGATCGCGCGGCGCGTCGGCGGCGGCGCCGTGTGCACGATGGGCGGCGTCGTGACGAAGCCCGGCATCGTCACCTCGGTCGTCGAGACCGCCGAGTGCCTGCTCGACCAGCGCCACCTCGACGCCACGCAGCTCGCCGAGCTGCTCAGCAACGCGGAGTCGGCGTCGCGGCGCTTCGCGCACGAGGAGGACATCGAGGTGGAGTGGGACAAGATCTGGTCGATCGAGCCGATCCCGTTCGACGAGCGGCTGATCGAGCTCGCCGACGAGGCCGTGCGCGAGGTCTCGGGCACGTCGCACCGGCTGCCGTCCGGGCCGCTCCACGACGCCGCCGAGATGGCGCGCGCGGGAATCCCGACCGTGATGCTGTTCGTTCAATCCCTGCGAGGGCTCTCGCACACGAGGCTCGAGGACACGAAGGAGGAGCACCTCGAGCTAGCGGTGCGTGCGCTCGACACGCTGACGACCAAGGCATTGGAGGGATTTGCATGAGCAGTACCGGGGCGCAGCAGCTCTACGGTCAGGAGCACGTCCGGCGTTACCGCGAGACCGCCGGCGAGGTCGGGTACATCTGGAGGGAGGGCTCGACCATCCTTCTCCTGACCACGACCGGCCGGCGCACCGGCCAGGAGACGACGACGCCGCTCATCTTCAACCTCGACGGCGACACTCCCGTGATCGTCGCGTCGAAGGGCGGCGCGCCCGATCATCCTGGCTGGTTCAAGAACCTCGCCAAGGACCCGGAGGTCGGCGTCCAGATCAAGGGCGATCGCTTCCGCGCCCGCGCGCGGGTGGCGGAAGGCGACGAGCGCAAGCGGCTGTGGGAGCTGATGAACGAGGTCTGGCCGCACTACGAGGCGTATGCGACGAAGACCGATCGCGAGATCCCGGTCGTCGTGCTCGAACGGTTGTAGATTCTCCAATGTGGACTTCGGCGTCACCGTCCTGCCTGACCCGCCGTTCTCGCGCTGGCTCGAGCTGATCCAGCTCGCCGAGCGGCACGGCTTCGGCTACGCGTGGACGTACGACTCCCACGTCCTCTGGCAGGAGTCGGTGCCGATGCTTGCGGTCGCGGCACGCGAGACGTCAACGATCAGGCTCGGCCACTTCGTGACGAACCCGGCCACGCGCGACCCGACGGTCCTCGCGAGCGCGTACGCGACTCTCCAAGACCTGTCGAACGGGCGCATGGCCATGGGCATCGGGCGGGGCGATTCGGCCGTCCGCTACATCGGCCGGCAGCCGATGAAGGTCGCCGACTTCGAGCAGGCGTGCGCGATGGTGCGCGAATTCATGAACGGCGCCGAGGTGGAGTGGAACGAGAAGTCGCTCCAGCTCAAGTGGGTGCGGCCCGAGCTGCCACGGATCCCCATGTGGATTGCGGGCTACGGCCCCAAGGCACTCGCCGTCGCCGGCCGCGTCGCCGACGGCGTGATCATCCAGCTCGCCGACCCCGAGATCATCCAGTGGATCATGGATACAGCTCGGCGTGCCGCCGAGGAGGCCGGCCGCGACCCGTCGCAGCTCAAGTGCATCGTCGGCGCGCCGGCCCACATCTCCGACGATCTCGCGGATGCGCGCGAGCAGGTGCGGTGGTTCCCGGCCATGGTCTCGAACCACGTGATGGACCTGATCGAGCGCTACGGCGCCGATGGGAGCTCCGTCCCGAAGGCTCTCACCGACTACGTCCAGGCGCGGAAGTTCTACGACTACAACGAGCACTCGCGGGTCGGCGCGAAACACGGCGAGTTCGTGACGGACGAGATCTGCGATCGCTTCTGCGTCCTCGGGACGTCGGCGGAGGCGAAGGCGAAGCTGCAGGAGCTCGCGGAGGTCGGCGTCGACCAGTTCAACATCTACCTCATGACCCACGGCCAGGAAGAAACGTTGCAGGCGTTCGGCGACGAGATCATCCCCGAGTTGGCCGGCGTCGCCGCCTAGCCGCTCCGGACGGCGCGGATACGATGACCGCCGCGCGGCGCCTTGGCCGAGTGGTTAGGCATGGGTCTGCAAAACCCAGTACACCGGTTCGACTCCGGTAGGCGCCTCTCGAGTCGTGGAGCCGGATCTCCGCTGCCAAAGCGGGATTGCGGCTTCAGCGCTCCGGTCTCGGTAGTCTGCTCGAGACCGCTCAATGCCGGCAGGCAGGGGGTTGTCAGTGGCGCACGACTGGCGCGCCAGCGGCTCTCACCTACACGGAAGGCCGTTTGTTCGGCTGTCAGGCGACGCTCGCCCAGACGAGTGCGCTGGCGCAAGGAAAGTCGGTCGGTTCTCAGGAAGACGTGCCCGGCCAGCGGAGTGAGTCCCTAGTTCTCGGCGTCGCCCGACGGACCCGCTGCGCGCACCTCGCGCCGTTCCGCGAGCGCCGGAGAGAGGCTCGCAGCCCAGACGATGCCGCCGGAGGCTAGGGCGAGCCAGAAATAGATCGCCAAGACAACGCCGAGGCCACCGTAATCCTTCGCGTAAAGGTCGACCCAAAACTGCATGACCCAGCGGGAAACGACCACGAGGACGACGAGAGCGAAGCCGGTCAGGACTGCGGAGGGGACCAGATCTCGCCACGGGATCATTCTGTGGACGAGGACCCACGGCGCCCAGATGAAGAACAGCACGAGTAGGCCGACCCAGCCCAGCGCCAGCGTCAAACCGACCCAGGACGGGTCTCCCCGCAGTTCGTCCGCCTGGATGAGGAGCAGGACGATCAGGCCATACAGCCCGAGCAGCACAGCTGCATAGCGCGCTTGGTCAGCCGCTTCCCTGACTAGCGGTAGCTGCCACGCTCGCGCGTGCACCAGCTGAAGCACGCGGCCGAACCCGAGTCCAAAGAACAGTGCGCCCGCCATCGCAAAGAGCACCGCGCCGAGCTCGTGCTTTCGGTCCGAGCTGAGCACGCCGTGCAGTAGGGAGGCAGTCTGGGCGTTGAGGTGGAAGTGATTCACGAGCTTCCTAGCGAGCGAGTTGGGGTGCGTGTCGAGAAAGGCCTCAAGGACCAGCAGAGCAGGCAGAACGGCGACGAGCACATAGATGGAAAGAAGAGCCGACTGGAGCGGGCCTTCGACCTCCCGGTAGCAGCGCCACGCCCCGATCGCGACCCCGCTCCGCGAGCCCGGATTCTGTCTGTCGACCCATTCCTGGCCCCGTTGCGAGACCGCGTCGATGCTGGCCCGTACCCTGGAGAGCAACCTGTTCGCATTCTCGGCTAGCGGCAGGACGCAATCAAGTCGGTCAGGCGTTATTCCCGAACGCCGGCGCAGGCCACGGCTCTGGCGCCGGGGCGTCTTGAGGGGCATCATGTAAAGCATGCGGCTCGTGGTGTCCGGTTCCGCTGCCCAAGCGATCGACGAACAGGGTGGCCGTCTCTACGTCTGGCCTCAGCGCAGGCGCTGCTGCGGTGGAATCACGACACTCGCGGTAGCGACCGCACCCCCTGCCGATAGAGACTTCCGCTGGCACGACGCACCGAACTTCGAGCTGTATCTGCCCACCGACCTGGCGAGCCTTCCCGACGAGCTGCACGTAGACGCCCAAGCCCGCTCCCGGCGGATTCAGGCTTATTGGAACGGCTGCGCCTGGGTCGTCTAGCGCTCAGGGGTCATTCCGGAACACTGGCCCACGCACGACTTGTGGCCCTCGGCCAGCTAGCTGTCCACGCAAGGTCGTTCACGCGTCGCCGTTAACGGGTGCGAACCGTTCAGCTCGCCACGAACAGAGTCGGTCGGTCGTCGTACCACCACGACTCACGGCGTCGCCCCGTCCAGTTCCGACCTGCAAGCGGTGCGACGGTCCGGTGCCCACCGCACACGCACCTACTGCGACGACTGC
>Ga0307477_10004282_pt1 | contig 10429 bp, 6 predicted proteins | sample atmos_gasesECM2C_FD_203316 | JGI IMG/M metagenome (GOLD analysis project Ga0307477, IMG submission 203316) | Hardwood forest soil microbial communities from Morgan-Monroe State Forest, Indiana, United States - atmos_gasesECM2C_515 | ecosystem: Environmental > Terrestrial > Soil > Temperate... | reverse complement strand
GCATTCAGGCTTTTGAGCCCGTGCTGATCGAAGGCAAGGCGATTCAGCTCCATCCGCTGGTGTGCACGGCTTTCAATGCCGATTTCGACGGCGACCAGATGGCCGTCCACGTCCCCTTGTCGCTGGAAGCCCAGTTGGAAGCGCGCGTGCTGATGATGTCGACCAACAACATCCTCTCGCCCGCGAACGGCAAGCCGATCATCGTCCCGACCCAGGATATCGTGCTGGGACTCTTCTATCTTTCGCTGGACCGCGACAAGGAACCCGGCGAGGGCATGAAATTCAACGATATGGGCGAAATCGAGCATGCGCTGTATGCCGGAGCGGTAACGCTGCATTCCAAGATCGAGGCCCGGTATAAGACCGTCGATCAGGACGGGAAGCCGATCGTGCGCCGCGTGAAATCGACGCCCGGCCGCATGATGCTCGCGGAACTCTTACCGCGTAATCCGGCGATTCCCTTCGAGCTGGTGAATCGTCAGCTCAGGAAACAGGAGATCAGCCACATCATCGACGAGGTGTACCGTCACTGCGGCCAGAAGGAGACAGTCCTGTTCTGTGACGCCGCCATGGCGCTCGGATTCCGCGAGGCCTGCAAGGCAGGTATCTCGTTCGGCAAGGACGACATGGTCGTGCCGGATACCAAAGAGAAGCTGATCGAGGAAACTCGCCATCGCGTGCGCGAATTCGAGCAGCAATTTCTCGAAGGTCTGACGACCGATCGCGAGAAATACAATCTCGTGGTGGATGCCTGGTCCAAATGCACCGACCAGGTCGCCGCCGAAATGATGCGCGAAATCTCGCAGCCGAAAGTGGACCCGAAGACCGGGAGGACACTGGAGCTGAACTCTATCTTCATGATGGCGAATTCCGGCGCCCGCGGTTCGCAGCAGCAGATGAAGCAATTGGCCGGCATGCGCGGTCTGATGGCCAAGCCCTCGGGCGAAATCATCGAGACGCCGATTTTGTCCAACTTCAAAGAAGGTCTGACCGTGCTCGAATATTTCAATTCGACTCACGGCGCTCGCAAAGGCTTGGCCGACACCGCACTCAAGACGGCGAATTCGGGCTATCTGACGCGCCGTCTCGTCGATGTCGCCAATGATTGCATCATCACGGCCGAGGATTGCGGCACCAAGAAAGGTATCAGCGTTCAGGCGGTGATCGACGGCGGGCAAGTGGTGGCATCGCTGTCCGAGCGCATTCTCGGGCGGACTGCGGCGGAAGACGTCAAACATCCGGAAACCGGAGATGTGATCGTCAAGCGCGGCCGCGAAATCACCGAAGACGCCGCGGAGAAGATCGATACCAGCCACGTTCAGAAGGTGCGGGTCCGTTCCGTTCTTTGTTGCGAACTCGTGGATGGCGTTTGCGGCAAATGCTATGGCCGCGATCTTGCGCGCGGCACGGCTGTCAATATCGGCGAAGCCGTGGGCGTCATTGCCGCGCAGTCGATCGGCGAACCGGGCACCCAGCTCACCATGCGCACCTTCCATATTGGCGGTGCGGCGCAAGTGGCGGCGCAGTCGAAGATCGAAGCCTCCCATGACGGCAAGGTGAAGATCGTCAACCGCAATGTGGTGCGGAACTCCCAGGGCCAACTCGTGGCCATGGGCCGCAACATGCAAGTCGCCATTGTCGATCCTAAAGGTATCGAGCGTGCTGCCCATCGCATCACCTACGGTGCGCGCCTAATGGTCGACGAGGGTCAGCCCATCAAGCGGGGCGAGCGGATTGCGGAGTGGAACCCCAATTCTCTCCCGATCCTCACCGAAATCGACGGTGTCGTGCGCTATGACGATATTGTCGAAGGTCTCTCGCTCAAGGAAGTCGCGGACGAGACCACCGGCGTCAGCCAGAAAGTGATCATCGATTGGCGCGCCGGTTCGTCGAAGAGCTCGGACTTGCGGCCGGCTATTTCGATCGTCGACAAGAAGGGCAAACCGGTTGCGCTGCCAAACGGCGAGGCCCGTTATGCGCTGTCGGTGGATGCGATTCTCTCGGTCGAGGACGGGGCCGAGATCAAGGCCGGCGACGTGCTCGCACGCATTCCGACGGAAGGCGCCAAGACCCGCGATATCACCGGCGGCTTGCCGCGCGTAGCCGAGCTTTTCGAGGCGCGTAAGCCGAAAGATTGTGCGGTGCTTGCGGAAACCGACGGCTATATCGAGTTCGGGAAGGATTATAAGAACAAGCGCCGCGTCATCTTAAAGCCGAAGAACGACAAGCAGGAGGCAATCGAATACCTGCTCCCGAAAGCAAAGCACGTCAGCGTGCGCGAAGGCGATTATGTGGAAAAAGGCGACTTCATCATCGAAGGTCATCCTTCACCGCATGATATTCTGCGCATCAAAGGCGTGGAGGAGCTTGCCGTCTATCTCATCAACGAGATCCAGGAGGTCTATCGCCTTCAAGGCGTGAAGATCAACGATAAGCACATTGAGGTCATTGTCCGTCAGATGCTCCAGAAGATGGAGATCGAGGACGGCGGGGACACCACGCTGCTTCCGGGCGAACAGGTCGATCTGGTCGAGTTGGATGAGGCTAACGCCAAGGCGGCGGAACTGGGCGGCAAGGCCGCAAAAGGACGGCCAGTGCTCTTGGGCATCACTAAGGCCTCGCTGCAAACCCGCTCCGTGTTCTCGGCCGCTTCCTTCCAGGAAACCACGCGTGTCCTCACCGATGCGGCGGTGAACGGCAAAGTAGACATGCTCGAAGGCTTGAAGGAGAACGTCATCGTCGGGCGGCTGATTCCGGCGGGCACGGGAGGCGCCATAGCGCGCATTCGCCGCATCGCCGGCGAACGCGACAAGGCGATTCAGGCCGAGCGCGCAGCGGCAACTCCGCCGGCTCTCGAAGCCCCGGCCCAAACCGCCGCAGAGTAAGCATACCCGGAAATCCCTCTCCCCCGCAGGGGGAGAGGGTAGGGTGAGGGGGTGATCTCCCTTCCTACTCCGCCACCTCCGGCAAGCGCTCGGCGGCGCGCTGCTGGCGCTCCCACATCGCGGCATAGGTCTGCCCGCGCGCGAGTAGCGCCTCATGCGTGCCGCGCTCGACGATGATGCCGTCATCCAGCACCAGGATCTCGTCGGCATCCACCACGGTCGAAAGCCTGTGGGCGATGATCAGCGTGGTGCGATGCACGGAAATTTGGCGCAAAGCGGCCTGGATTTCGTACTCGGTATGGGAATCGAGCGAGCTTGTTGCTTCATCGAAAATCAGGATGTCCGGGTTTTTCATAATCACGCGGGCGATCGCCACGCGCTGTTTTTCGCCTCCGGAAAGCTTCAACCCGCGCTCTCCGACGCGTGTCGCATAGCCGTCCGGCAATTTAGCGATGAATTCCTTAAGTTGCGCGCGGCGGGCTGCTTCCATCACCTGCTCGGGCGGCGCATCGGGGCGCCCATAAGCGATGTTGTAATAGATGCTGTCGTTGAAGAGTACGGTATCCTGGGGCACCACGCCGATCGCCTGGCGCACGCTTTCTTGGGTCACGTCCCGCAAATCCTGGCCGTCGACCGAAACCGCGCCGGACTGCGGATCGTAGAACCGGAACAAGAGGCGCGCGATCGTGGATTTGCCTCCGCCGGTGGGTCCCACAATGGCCAGCGTCCGTCCGCCGGGAATCTCGAAACTGATGTCATGGAGAATCGGGCGGCGCGGGTCATAGGCAAAATCCACGCGATCGAAAACGATGCGCCCGGATTCGCGCTTCAGCGCCGAGGCGTGTGGTTTGTCCTCGATTTCGGACCGTTCAGCCAGCAATCCATACATCTGCTCGATGTCGGTGAACGCCTGACGGAGGATGCGCCATACCCAGGAGAGCATGTTGAGCGGCTGGTAAAGCTGCAGCAGATAGGCATTCACCATCACAAAATCGCCGATGGTCATGCGGCCGGCGACAAGCCCATAGGCGGCGAGCAACATCACAAGGACGACGCCGGCCGCCAGAATTGCCGATTGGCCAATGTTGAAAATCGATAGCGAACGCTGATTGGCGATGGCCGCTGCGACGTAATCCTGCTTGGCCTCGTCGAAACGGTCTAGCTCGTGCCGCTCGTTGCCGAAATATTTTACGGTTTCGAAATTCAGCAGGCTGTCGATGGCCCGCGTATTGGCTTCCCGGTCCTGGGCGTTCATCTCGCGGCGATATTTCATGCGCCACTGCGTCGCCGCCGCCGTATAGGCCGCATAGCCAATGACCACGGCGAAGGTCGAAGCCGCAAGGCCGAGGCTGAGATAGTGCCAAAGCACCCCTGTCACGAGTACGAGCTCGAGGAATATCGGGGCGATGTTGAAGATCAGATAGGTCATCAGCGATTCGACGCCTTCGGTGCCTCTTTCGATCGCTCGCGATAAGCCGCCGGTTTGGCGGTCGAGGTGAAAGCGCAGCGAAAGATCATGCAGATGTTTGAGCACGCTGACCGAAATCAGGCGCAGGGCGCGCTCCTGCACCTTGGCGAAGATCATGTCGCGGATTTCCGTGGTCGCCGAGGAGGCGATGCGGACCAGCCCGTAGCCAAGGATCAGGACAACTGGGACCACGAGCCTTGCGTTCTGCCCGGCCGACAGCGCGTCGATGATTTTCTTATAGACGATCGGCAAGAGAACACTGACGACCTTCGCCAGCATAATTAAAGCAAAGGCGGTAACCACCCGGAACTTAAGTGCAAACTCACCTTTGGGCCAAAGCAGCGGCAGAACGCGGCGCACCACGGCCAACTGGTCTTTCCAGCCAAGCCCCGGCTCGCGCTTCGCAAGCGGTCTACGGGGAAGCGTCCAACGGTTAATCATTCCAGCTATATCGGATATCCGGCTTCCGCTCTCAAGCTCGCGGCCCGGTGAAACCGCGATCCGCTCGCAGCGATCTTAACGCGAGCCCGTTCAGCCTCTGAATTTGGCGTGAAAACGGGCGAGAATGCTGTTCTTCCGCTATTGACGCAAACCGGCTGGCCTGGATATACAGCCCCACCTTCGCGGCAGGCCGTCGGACGAAGTTCGATACGCTGCCTGAAGCCAGTGTAAGAACACGGGTCAAGCGCGATCCGGGGGCAAATGCTCGCGCCCGGATCCTCCGCGTGTTGCGGACCATCTCTGATGAGAGCTGGTCCGCCGAACCGTTTATTTGGAGTTGTGGCGAGCACTAACGCCGGGAATGGACGTACAAGATGCCGACGGTCAACCAGTTGATCCGCAAGCCGCGGGGCGAGAAGCCAAAACGCAACAAGGTGCCTGCGCTCACCGATTGCCCGCAAAAGCGGGGCGTGTGCACGCGCGTCTATACCACCACGCCGAAGAAGCCCAACTCGGCCCTGCGCAAAGTCGCGAAGGTCCGGCTCACCAACGGTTACGAGGTTGTGAGCTACATCCCGGGCGAGGGACACAACCTGCAAGAGCATTCGGTTGTGCTGATCCGTGGTGGACGCGTGAAGGATTTGCCGGGCGTGCGCTATCACATTCTGCGCGGCGTTCTGGATACCCAAGGCGTGAAGGATCGCAAGCAACGCCGCTCTGTATACGGAGCAAAAAGGCCGAAATGATTTCGCCCTCCGGCGAGTCACCCCGGCCGAAGGCGGCGCCAAAAGCCGGGTCCGAAAAGAAAGAGAACGAAGGAACCGACTATGTCCCGCCGTCATCGCGCAGAGAAACGCGAAGTCATCCCTGACGCCAAGTTCGGGGATGTGATCCTTGCCAAGTTCATGAACAGCTTGATGTATGAAGGCAAGAAGTCGGTCGCCGAGGGGATTATTTACGGCGCCTTCGATACGATCCAAGCCAAGACCAAGCAGGATCCGCTTAACGTGTTTCACGAGGCGCTGCGCAACGTCAGCCCTGCGCTAGAGGTGCGATCCCGCCGCGTCGGCGGCGCCACCTATCAGGTTCCGGTGGAAGTGCGCACCGATCGCTCGCGCGCTCTCGCCATCCGCTGGATTATTACGGCGGCGCGCGGGCGCAATGAACCGACAATGCAAGGGAGGCTTTCGGGGGAACTAATGGATGCCGCGAACAATCGCGGCACGGCCGTGAAGAAGCGCGAAGACACGCACAAGATGGCGGAAGCCAATCGCGCCTTCTCGCATTATCGCTGGTAACTTAAGGACCCTGAATGCCGCGACAAACACCCCTCGATCGCTACCGCAACATCGGCATTGCCGCGCATATCGATGCCGGCAAAACCACGACTACGGAGCGCATTCTCTACTACACCGGACGCTCGCATAAGATCGGGGAGGTGCACGACGGCGCCGCAACCATGGATTTCATGGAGCAGGAACAGGAGCGCGGCATCACCATCACGTCCGCGGCAACGACCTGTTTTTGGAACGATCACCGCATCAACATTATCGACACGCCGGGCCATGTCGATTTCACCATCGAGGTGGAGCGCTCCATGCGCGTCCTCGACGGAGCCGTGGCGGTTTTCGATGCCGTCGCAGGCGTCGAGCCGCAGTCCGAAACGGTTTGGCGCCAGGCGGACAAGTATAAAGTGCCGCGCATTTGCTTCGTCAACAAAATGGACCGCACCGGCGCCGACTTTCACCGCTGCGTCCAAATGATGATCGACCGTTTGGGCACGAGGCCGCTCGTCATTCAACTCCCCGTCGGCGTGGAAGCGGGGTTCAAGGGCGTAATCGATCTCGTGGCGATGAAGACACTCATTTGGAAGGAAGAAAATCTCGGCGCTGACTTCGAGGTCGCGGAAATCCCGGAGGACATGCGCGAAAAAGCCCAGGAGCTTCACACCAAGCTCGTCGATATGGCCGTCGAAGAAGACGAAAAGCTCCTCGAAGCCTATCTCGAAGGCCACCTGCCTACGGAAGACCAGTTGAAAACCTGCATCCGCAAAGGCACCTGCGCCTTCCACTTCGTTCCTGTGCTCTGTGGCGCGGCATTCAAGAACAAAGGGGTTCAGCCGCTTCTCGACGGCGTGGTGGATTTTCTTCCCTCGCCGATGGACATTCCGCCGGTCGAGGCGACGAAACCTCATTCCAATGAAAAAATCATCTTGCCTGCGGACGATAAGGCGCCGTTTGCCGGCCTTGCCTTCAAGATCATGGACGATCCTTTCGTCGGATCGATCACCTTTGTGCGCATTTATTCCGGTACGGTCACCTCCGGCACAATGGTGCTCAATTCGGTGAAGGACAATCGCGAACGCGTTGGGCGCATGCTGCTGATGCACGCAAACAATCGCGAGGACATTAAGGAAGCCTACGCCGGCGACATTGTCGCCCTTGCCAGCTTGAAAAACACTACTACGGGCGAAACCCTGTGCGATCCGAGCAAACCGGTCGTGCTCGAGCGCATGGAATTCCCCGATCCGGTGATCGAGATCGCGATCGAGCCCAAATCGAAGGCCGATCAGGAAAAACTTGGCGTGGCGCTCAATCGTTTGGCGCAGGAGGACCCATCATTCCGCGTCTCGACCGATCAGGAATCGGGCCAGACGATCCTCAAAGGCATGGGCGAGCTTCACCTCGAAATCAAAGTGGATATTCTGAAGCGCACCTACAAAGTGGATGCCAATATCGGCCAGCCGCAGGTCGCCTATCGGGAAACGCTCAGCAAACCGGTCACCATCCTCTACACGCATAAGAAGCAAACGGGCGGCGCCGGCCAATTCGCCGAAGTGAAAATCGAGTTCGAGCCGTTGCCGCCGGGCTCGGGATTCGAATTCGAGAATGACGTGGTCGGCGGGACAGTACCCAGAGAATATATTCCCGCCGTCGAGAAGGGCCTCAAGGCGCAGAAGGAGAGCGGGTTGTTGGCCGGCTTTCCGGTGATCGATTTCAAGGCGCGCCTGGTGGACGGCAAATATCACGAAGTGGACTCCAACGCGCTCACCTTCGAAATCGCCTCCCGCGCCGCGTTTCGCGAGATCGCGAATCGAGGAGTCGTGAAGCTCTTGGAACCGATCATGAAGGTTGAAGTGGTGACGCCGGACGACTTTCTCGGAGGGGTCATCGGCGACCTGAATTCGCGGCGCGGGCACGTGCATGGCACGGACACGCGCGGCAACGCGCAAGTCATCACCGCCATGGTGCCGCTCGCCAACATGTTTGGCTACGTGAATACGCTGCGCTCGATGACGCAGGGCCGCGCGCAATACACCATGCAGTTCGACCATTACGAGCAAGTGCCGCAAGCGATCGCGGACGAAGTCAAAGCCAAGTACGCCTGAGGCGAATTCGGTAAAATAGACAGTCTACGGAGAAAATATCATGGCCAAAGCGAAGTTCGAACGGACCAAGCCGCATTGCAACGTCGGAACGATCGGGCATGTCGATCACGGGAAAACCACGCTGACGGCGGCAATGACCAAGGTATCGGCGGACAAAGGATGGACGGCGACGGCCGTTTCGTACGACCAAGTTGCGAAAGCGTCGGAATCCCAGGGCCGCCGCGACCCAAGCAAAATTCTGACCATCGCCACCAGCCACGTCGAGTATTCGACTGAGAAACGCCACTACGCCCACGTCGATTGCCCGGGTCATGCCGACTATGTGAAGAATATGATCACCGGCGCGGCCCAGATGGATGGCGCCATTCTCGTCGTCTCGGCGGCCGACGGTCCCATGCCTCAGACTCGCGAGCACATCCTGCTCGCTCGCCAAGTCGGTGTCCCTTTCATCGTTGTGTTCTTGAACAAAGTCGATTTGGTCGACGATCCGGAGTTGCTGGACCTCGTCGAGCTCGAGATTCGCGAACTCCTGACGAAATACCAATTTCCCGGAGACAATGTTCCGATCATTCGCGGCTCCGCTATCAAAGCCCTCAACGGGGAAAAAGGCGAATTCGCCGATCAGGCCATCCTCAAGCTTTATGAAGCGATCGACACCTATGTGCCGCTCCCGGAGCGCCCCATCGACCGGCCCTTCCTGATGCCGATCGAAGACGTATTCTCGATCTCTGGCCGCGGCACCGTGGTCACCGGCCGTATCGAGCGCGGCAAGGTCAAAGTGGGCGAGGAAGTCGAGATCATCGGCATCCGGCCCACCGCGAAGACCGTCGTCACAGGCGTCGAGATGTTCCGCAAGCTGCTCGACGCGGGCGAGGCGGGCGACAATGTCGGCTGTCTGCTTCGTGGCATCGATAAGGATGCGGTTGAGCGCGGTCAGGTCTTGGCCAAGCCGGGTAGTGTCACGCCGCACACCAATTTCATGGCCGAGGCTTACATTCTGACGAAGGAGGAGGGTGGGCGGCATACGCCGTTCTTCGGCAATTACCGTCCGCAGTTCTATTTCCGGACAACCGACGTGACCGGCATCGTGAAGCTGAAAGAGGGCACCGAGATGGTGATGCCGGGCGACAACGTCGCGATCGAGGTGGAACTGATCGTGCCCATTGCGATGGAAGAAAAGCTCCGGTTTGCGATCCGCGAAGGCGGCCGCACTGTCGGTGCCGGCGTCGTAACCAGCATCATCAAATAAGAAGGCGAATCGGCTTTAGCTTCGCGTTAGGAGACCAGAATGCAGGGCCAGAACATCCGTATACGGCTCAAAGCCTTCGACCACCGTATTCTCGATAACTCCACCAAGGAGATCGTGAATACGGCCAAGCGTACCGGCGCGCAGGTGAGGGGACCCATTCCGTTGCCCACGCGAATCGAACGCTTTACGGTCAATCGTTCGCCTCATGTGGACAAGAAAAGCCGCGAGCAGTTCGAGATACGCACCCATAAACGGCTGCTCGACATCATCGATCCCACGCCCCAAACCGTCGACGCGCTGATGAAGCTTGATCTCGCGGCCGGCGTGGACGTCGAGATCAAACTCTAAGGACGCCGATGATGCGAACCGGAGTCATAACGCAGAAATTGGGCATGACCCGCCTTTTCCTCGAAGACGGTCGCCATGTGCCGGTAACGGTATTGAAGCTCGACAAATGCCAGGTCGTGGCCACGCGGACGTCCGAAAAGGACGGATATACCGCCGTGCAATTGGGCGCCGGTTTCGTCAAGGCAAAAAGCGTGAGCAAGCCCGAGCGGGGTCATTTCGCGAAAGCCAGCGTGGAGCCCAAGCGCAAAGTGGCCGAGTTTCGCGTCGATGAGAAAAATCTGCTCGAAGTGGGGGACGAAATCCTAGCCTCCCATTTCATCCCGGGTCAAAAAGTGGATGTTACGGGCATTACCATCGGGCGCGGTTTTACCGGCGCCATGAAGCGGTGGAATTTCCGCGGCCTCGAAGCCTCCCACGGCGTGTCGATTTCGCATCGCTCGCTCGGCGGCACCGGCGGTCGCCAGGACCCCGGCAAGACCTTCAAGAACAAGAAAATGCACGGCCATTACGGCGTCGAGCGGGTCACCACGCAAAATGTCGAAGTGGCCAAGGTCGATGTCGAACGCGGGCTCATCATGGTGCGCGGCGCGGTGCCGGGCTCTAAAGGCGGTTGGGTTATGATCCGCGATGCCGTCAAACGTCCGCACAAG
>Ga0307477_10004281_pt1 | contig 10430 bp, 8 predicted proteins | sample atmos_gasesECM2C_FD_203316 | JGI IMG/M metagenome (GOLD analysis project Ga0307477, IMG submission 203316) | Hardwood forest soil microbial communities from Morgan-Monroe State Forest, Indiana, United States - atmos_gasesECM2C_515 | ecosystem: Environmental > Terrestrial > Soil > Temperate... | reverse complement strand
GGAAGGCTTCATTGGCGCTCGACGCAGATATTGCAATCTTGCGGGCGCAACAGTCCTCACGCTCTCCAGTTCCGAAGAAGCTTGACTACACTTGGGAGCCTTGGGACACGCGGGACGGAACGTGGCAAGCCGCCAAACAGAGCGGGTCGTTGTCTTTGATGCCGCACGATGAGTTACGCCGATATTCTCATCTGTACGCGGTTCTCGCCGCCTTCATGGATGCGTTACCCGCGTTCGGAACGCGAATGGAAGTCGCCGGTGCGATCGCACGGCGAGCGCCAGACGGCAATTTGTCGTCACGGGATATTGAGGAACTTATATCCGCGACCTCTGAGGCACAGGGCAGGGTAGCGCTGCTTAGCAGGCTTCTGCACTACGCAAAGGATGGTCTGCAGGATGTGTCGCACCGCCTTCAGAAAACTGATTGATAGATACGTAGCGCACGGCACTCTCCGAAAGCTGCCTTTCGCGACCAGCAGCTCGGAGTCAGGACCGGACGTCAGCGGACTTTGAGTATTTCGAGCTGCACGTGATCTCGTGCAAGTTACGCGTAGAGGTGCACGTCGTCACCGGCGCGCAGCATGTCAACCCTTTCGAATCAAGAGTGGGGCAGCTCCATCAGTATCCGTATTCGACAGAGTCTATGTTTGCTACAACGCCGTTTCGAAACCGAATGCGCTGCATTAGCTTGTTAGGGCCGAAGTTGTAAACCCAAATTTCATCTTCGACGTCGGACACACCTGGCACTAGGCCGTCGGAAACTGTGGGGCGCACGACCTGGGCGGGCTGGCCGCATAGGGCGGCGACCTTTGCCTGACTCGTGCCTTTAGTAATGAGCTCGCTTCCGCAACGGATTGACTGCCCGAGAGCGAGTGTCGGGAGCAGAGCTAGAATTACCACGACGAAGGAGGATTTCAGGTTCGCCATGGCGCGCTGCGTCTCGCGGTTCCCTGCTACGAGGCACGGACCGCCAACACTGCCGATCAGGGCACCGCGCAGACGAACTCGATGGCGCGCCTCTCGACGCATTTTGCTAACGCCTCACTCGGCACAGCACTGAACGCTACCGACCAAATGTAGCAATTCGTCTCCGGAACTCAATCTTCTTAATCACTCGTTAATCCCGCATTAACCTCAGCTAGGTCCCTAGTCCACTGCCGGTACGAGATAGCGCTGCTAGTGAGGAAAATGATGGTCGATGAACTTGCCCATTAGAGCGCCGCGCGTATGCGCAACCCTGCCTCACAAAACCGGCCGATCTTGTAAGCGTTCGCCATACGGTCCGGACCATACGTCAACGGTTGAGGGTCGCCAATCAGGTGGAACCATCCCGGATGAAGTAACGTTTCGCCGACATGACGTAACTTCCCAACTTCTAGGACAGGTCAAAGGGCGACGTCGTGTTTGAGGCAGATAAGCTTAAGCGCTGTGATTCCACTGGAAAGTGACAAACCGCCGCAACCGGCCAGGAGCGGAAGTCCGCCTATCAGTATTGCCCCGCCTGAGCGGCCGTTTCGCACCCTGATAGCCCGCGGCGACAACCTCCCGAAAACTACCGGATCAAGTCCTGATCGCGCCCACTCAACAGCTTTCGAACGCCCCCATGGTCAGCGCAGCTGTGCGCATCGACTTTACCGCGGAAGAACGTTCCATCTTGGCACTGCGCCGTCGCTTCGACGGCGCTCCATTGAAGGTCGTCTGGCGGGGCAAGCTTCGAGGAGACGTTGGGATTTGTCGGCGCCGAAGTGCGTGGTGGGGGAGTCGGCGTCGTTTGGGCTTCGCTGCGAATCGCCCCACTCAATGCAAGGGCGCAGAGGGTAATCAAAGGAGCCCGGTGTCTCGGACGCATGCCACGCTCACATGTGAACTGTCGCGAGAGTCTACGCCGTAAACAGCTATTGGGAAACGCGGGGGAGTGGGGGAGTTGCAGGTCAGCGACGTGTTGCCGCATCGTCTCGACACGTATTTTCCGGGAACCCTTTCAGGTATTCAGCGATGGGTGGGAGATTCATCTCCTTTCTGAGCGCGTCTAGGTGCTCAGCATCTTCCAGCGGCTGCGAAGCAAGCTTGCCGCCCTTGCACTGGTTCTGCGTGCCATACCGCTGCTTACCCGTCAGTTTCAGCATGATGCGGTCGTAGAGATACGCGACATTCTTGCGATCGCCTTCCCCTTCCTGCATGCGGGCCTTGATGAGCTGCAAAGCCTTGTACTGGAAAAGCGGGTCGTGATCGGCGTGCTGAACCACAAGCCAGGCAGCATTCAGGCCGGCATCGCCGATCTCCGAGCGTCTCGGCCAACCTTGCGCGGCTACCACTGTCTTCAGCATCTCCGCATTGGCCTCAAACCGCATGCGAGAGAAGTGCATCACAGCGAGATTGAAGACCGTCAGGGCAGGCGCGGACATCGCCGGTAAGCGCCGTTCGGGATAATGGAATCCCGTCAGCCCGATCATGTTTGTCTGATCGAGTATCTGAGCAGCGATGAGCTTATCGTGGAGCGTTGTACTGGGATCCTCGGTGACGACATGTGCGGCGGTTTCGGCGGCATAGCGATACCCTTCGATATACGGAGTAGCCTCTCGCGCTGCTGCGCTCAAGGTATCCCAGCCGGAAAACGCGGTGCCTCGTAGTTCGAGGTCCTCCACTTGCTGGCAGGCCTCATTGCCATAGCAGCCCGCGCCCAGCGTTGCGCCAGGAACACCGGCTTGCCTGAGGTCCTCCGCAACCTCTGCGGCGCGCGCCCCTTTCAACTGCGCGATCCAGTCGAGGGTGTTTCGCCATTCAAGCTGGTCCTTCGGGTCTGGTGACCATCGTCGGCGGGCCCAATCGAGGTTCGAGTAGCTCAGGGCACCTTTGACCATGTACGGGGCCAGCCATGCCGGGGGTGCTGGAGTAGAGGCTATGCTCGACGCCGAGCAGATAGTTAGCAGTGCCGCGATGAATAGAATTCGCCGCATCGCGGACCTCCGATCTAGTAGGAGAGTCATTTTAAGATGGGCTGGAAACTGGTGTCGGCTGTCTCTGCGGGCGCCCGTCTGGGCGCCCGCCAATTGAAAGCTGCCGATCGCTTGTTAGCATAGGCAGCCATGAGGTCCATGCTTCTCGCACTTGGACTCCTGACTTACTCGACCGTGCCGCTGGCGGCAGTGATCATACCCGCCACTACAGCCTACGACGCCAATCCAAAGCATCTCTGGAATGAACTGAACTCGGCACTCTTCGCCCGAGTGGCCCCGGACGGCGCGGTCTACGGGCTGGACGAGCTGGATATCCTTTACTGGCGGGAAACCGAGCACCTGCTGACCGAGCCGTCCCATTCCGCGGCGATTCAGATACTGGATCGATTCATCCAGGCACATGGGGAACGGCTGATTCGAGATTCGTTCGAGCGCGTCCTGCTGCAGCGCGACCTGTGGGAGCTGTTCGATTGGGCAGCCACGCCCGGGCAAACGATCCATGCGGCGCAACGGGCGGAACTGCAGGATCGCCTGGCCATCCTCATCCGCCGACTGGCCCTGAGTGAGGCAGAGATCGCCGCGCTGCCGGACAACTACGCCACAGCCGCCCCCAATCCCGATCTGCCACGAGGCCTCTTCGCTCCCGATGGCGAGTGGATCACCGCGCGATCCGACGACGCGCCTCTCGGCTTCCTGGCCTCTCGGCACACCGAGGGGTTCAACGGACATTCGGTGTTCCTCGTCATGGTGCGCCTGCCGCAAGGGCGCGCGCAGACGGTGGCCTACCTCAATTCGCTGCGCGACTTTGACGGCCCACTGGTGTATGCGCGACGGCAGACGGATGGCACCCGCCGCCTCATGATCAATCCCGACCTACCGCAGGTTCCGGCGGGCACGGAATGGGCGCTGGTGCGGCGGCTGTGCGTCATCGATCTTGATGGGCACTTACGCCCGACCTCCATCATCGAAAGCATCCAGTTGCGGCGCTATGACTCGATCGAACGGCTGAGAGCCCCCGTCGGCGGCCCGGCAAGCGGCGGGCCTGCGCAGCAGATGTTCGAATTCGATATGGACAAGGTGCACGGGGGTGCGTTGAGGGCTCTTGCCCCCGGGGAGTTTGATTTTCAGTTTGTGCACTTCATGTCGCAGGGCGGTGATCCGTTCGAACTGCCATTCAGCAATGTGGAGCGCACGCCGAATCCCGCCACTGCTCGCCACGCGACGCTGGCGACCTGCTACCAGTGTCATGCCTCGGCCGGCATACTCTCCGTGCTCAGCTTCAACCGTGAGAATGTCTCGACTCAGACTGTGCAACGGCTTCAAGCCACTACGGAGCTGCCCCCGGAAATGCCGCGCTCGTATACACCGCCGCCCAATGCACAGCAGGAAACCGAGTCCACGGTGCAGTGGAAGTACCGCCAATTTGATTGGGGACTGCTGCGGGGCCTGTGGCGAAGGCCGGAGTGACTGCTCGTTTCCTTAGATCGAAAGGAACGCGCATGCCTCAACTCACTCGTGGTAACGCGTACTAACATGTCTGTAATTGACGATCCGAAGTGGTGTAGTGAGGATCGTCTGACCGACGGTTCGCGATTCACGTCGTTCGATGAGAAAATCGGACGCGCAGCCATGGCTGCGCCCTTGGGAGGAAACATGCAAAGGACAGGCCTCATCTGGCTGGTCAAGACGGCACGCCCGGCATGGGCTCAGGAACCTATTGGGTTGACGTGGTCGCAGCGACGATGCCTGCGTCAGGCGTGCTTGTGATGCAGTTCGCCTGGCACGGTCAGCCGTCCTCGACGCGGATCTACACCGTCAGCGAGGACGGTAGACCCTCACGGAGACCGAGGCATTCTTCAGGAAAGACGGCACTCCGGCCATGCGCATCGCCTACTTCTCGCGCGCCAGCTGACTGCAGACGCGCAGGCCGTTGGTGCTAGACACCGCTGTACGCGGACAGCATGTTTCGGAACGAAGCCGCCACTCAACCGACTCGGATCGTTTGCGCCGAAGCGGTTATTGCTTGTGGCCGGCGACTGCCGTGACTCGCGCGCATGTCGGGGGACTATTGGAGCGCTGGGATCCTCGTAACTCTGAACGCGGCGAGAGACCTCGGTGAGGCCCGTTGTGGGATTTGCGCTCGCGCTTTCGCTGATGGCGATGACCGCATCCGCTCAGCCGTCCTCGCATTCGCGAGCGCGACTGGCCTACACCGTGCGGCCCCTGATGAACGGGGACACCCTCGAAGCGGTTAGCGTGGAACTCCGCTTCAAGGGGTCTGCGAGTGGAACCACGGTGCTCGATCTGCCGAAGGAGTGGGGCGGGAAGACCAAGCTCTACGAGGCCCTGTCCGACTTTTCCGTGTCCGGTGCGAATTCCCGCATTCAGGCAGGTGCCGAACCCTGGGAGCGCGTCGTACATCACCGCGCTGGCGCTTGGATTCGGGTGCGGTACGTGGTTCACCACGCGGACGAAGGCGCCGCGCGTCAGGGCAACCCTTATCGACCGATGATCTTGCCCTCAAGGCTGCAGCTCTTAGGCTCAACGGTTTTCGCCGCGCCGCACAAAACTGACGACGCCGATTCCGTGGCGGTGGTTCTCAAAAGCTTCCCCAGAACCTGGACAGTTGCCTCGGATCTCGAGCGATCCGATCTCACTTTCCAAGACCTGCAAAGCAGCATCATCGTCGCAGGGGATTTTCGGGTGCTTACGCGGATGGTAGGCGGCGCGCCGCTGCGACTGGCGATTGAAGGTACCTGGTCGTTTACCGATGAGGAGCTCATCGACACGCTCGCAAAGATATGGACGGCCGAGACCGAGTTCTGGGGGGATCCCACGGAACCGTATCTAGTGACACTGTTACACATTGACGCGCCCTCTGGCTCAACTTCCAGCGGCGGCACGGGTCGCAGCGCGGCATTCGCGAGTTTCGCAACTTCCAACGTTGCTGCCCCGCGCCTCACGCGCATGTTCGCGCATGAAATGCTGCACACGTGGATCCCGAACCGAATCGGCGCCATGCCCGATGAGGAGTCCTCGGGGGTCAGCGAGGCCACTGAGTACTGGATCTCGGAGGGGTTCGACGACTACTACGCGTTGCGCATGCTGGGCCGCGCTGGTCTCTGGTCCCCACCCGAGATTGTTGACGCGTTGAATCACGTGCTCGGGCAGTATGCGGCTTCAACCGTGCGGACGGTCTCCAATGCGCGGATCGCCGCCGAATTTTGGACCAACTACGCTGTTCAGCAACTGCCCTACTATCGCGGTCTGCTGTTAGCGGCATTCATCGATTACAAGCTTCGGAAGAACTCCGCAGGTGCCACTTCGCTCGACGATGTGATGCACGTCATGCACAAGAGATTCGAGGCCGCGCGACAACCGATTCGCGAGCTCTTCGTATCGGCTTTGGCAGGGTACGGCGTCGATATCCAAGGTGATCTCGGCAAGTACATAGATGACGGTGCCGCGATCGCCTTGGGGGCGGACACGTTTGCGCCGTGCGGGGTGATTTCCACGGACACATATCCTCGCTTCGACGTTGGCTTCGATCTAGCTGCCACAGGGGAGGGCGGCGGGACTGTTGTAGGGGTGAATCCAGATCTTCCCGCTTACCGCGCCGGGTTGCGCGACGGCATGAAAATTATCGCTCGCGAGGCGGGTGAGACGGGAAATCCCATGAGCGAGATGGCCTTACGAGTCAATGACCACGGCACCGAGCGGGTCATTCGGTATTTGCCAGAAGGGCGAGATTCCACCGAGGTTCAGTCGCTCACACTGAGTAAGGGGTTGGCGGGGTCAGAGCTCGCAGCGTGCGCCAGACGGCTTGGCGGCGTGTGAAAGCCGACGGCTAGGGCGCCCTGTACTCACCAACTACCTGGCAGGCGCTCGGCTGCGTCCCAAGGGATCCAGAGCGCCAGTTGGCCCAGCTTCCGCAGCCGGCCAGCAGCAGCCAGTCGAGGCTAGACCTAAAGTATCTTGAAAGCGGCCACTCGCTCGGATGAGCGTGGGTTACCGGCTCTGGCGGCATTCACAAAGGCGGCAGTGCAAGTGAAACCGCTTTGCCTTTGAGCATCACGTATTTCGCGAGTGAAGGGTCAAGGCCTACTGCAGTCTTGATATCCTCGATAGGGTTGGGTGAGTCGCCAAGCCTTCCGAAGGCCGCGGCTGCGCCGCGCAGGAAGTAGGCCCGCGCCAGCTTGGGATCGAGCCGGATCGCTTCGGTCTCATCCTTTGCGGCAGTTTCGTAGTCCTGTTGACGGAGGGCTACGTAGCCCCGTTCGCTCCACAACGCGGGGGTTTTCGGCTGCAAACCAATAGCCTTTGAGTAGTCCTCGCGCGCGTCGATGAAGTCACCCCGAGCATGGTAGATCCTCGCGCGCAGGCGCAGCGCCGGGACCAGTTTGGGGTTGATCCCTATGGAAGTGTCAAGGTCGCGCAGGGCCGCGTCGTTATCGGGTTGTGCCGCATAGAAGACCCCACGGTTGTAGTAAACATAGGCGTTGCGGGGGGCCAATTTGATGGCTTCATTGTAATCATCGAGCGCATGCTGCTTATCGCCCGCGGCAAAATATCCAGCGGCCCGACTCGCAAACAAGAAAAAGCGGGTGTTGCCCTCGAAGATATCCTGAGCCAGCGATTCCGTGCAGGCCTGAATAATCCTGGGTGGCGGCGTGTCCCCCTTCTCATTGATGCAGGCCTCGACCACGATGTGCCTCTCCTGACTGAGCTGTGCCTGGCACAAGACCGCCTGCGTATAGTCAATGGCTTCGGGGCTGACCATGCCCAAGCACCTGGTGAAGGCGTCCGGTGGAAGCTCTGGCAATGGTTGTTGGCCACGCGGCGCCGTCACCGTGATCTGCTGCTTTGTCTCGCCAGGGGTCGTCGCTGGCTGGTCAAAGCCGCTAGCCTTGGTGCTGTCTCCGGGTGGGTTACCGGGCGCGTGACCGCTCTGGCTTGAGGGTTGACTTTGAGATGCCGCCACCGCAGCGACGGACAATATTACCGGGAGTTGCCACCAGAACAGAAGCCGCATGGCCTCGCATCCTAAGCTTCACGGGGGGAGCAGCCTAGAGTGCAAATTGCGATTGGCGCAATTGCGGTCGCAGCCGTCAAGTGAGGGGGCGGAGCGCGCCGCCGTGCGATCCGGAGTGGGTCAGTTCGGCCAAATCCGGCCGCTCATCGTCGCAGTGTTGTTTGACAGCGGCATTGGGGCGGGTTTTGATTAACGCACGCGCTCGAGCAGGCGCCACCAAGTCTGCTTTCGGCGCGCGTCGCCGAAGGTTGCACGCTTGAGCGGAAGCTTGTCGCGGGGAACCAAGCAGGACCATTGACCGACTAACCCGTCCGGTAATGGAGTCGTCGCGACGTCCACGAGGTGCATATGCGCCATGCAGCCGTGCTGTTCGTGGTGCCCTGGGCGCTAGCTTCACCTTTGGCGCGCAGGAACCGCAGCACCCTGGCGCGTGTCGTAGCCTTTGCCCATTACCTCAGGAGCGAGACCCATGAAGAGAACCGCGGTCTTTGTCCTGGTCGGCTCAGCGCTGGCGCTGGCCTTATCCTTTGCATCTGCGCATGAAGATGCATCACGGCCGTTCTCGCTGGAACAACCTCCGCCCGATTTCGGCGGCTTCGTTCCCGCGGATAAGCCATTGGCTGCATTGCTAGCATTGCTCTACCACAACTGCCACACCCCAGGTGCACCATGTGGGCATCAGGCATACATAGATCTTATCGCGCAGATCATGGCCGAACGCGATCACGGGCCCGATTCGCGGGCTGGAAAAATGGAGCGGCAACTCAAGGCCCATTTTGCTGCGAGCAACGCGACCTTGAAGGTAGAACAAATTCACTGCGGCAATTCGGGCTGTCTGATTGATCTGACGCAGGGGAAGGCGGATCGAACATACCTGCAAGGCAGTGCATTGTATGAGGAGGCCCGAGAGGCACTGATTGCGGAACCTTGGTTCAAAGAGGAGTTCTTTGCGACATACGGCGAGTCGCCGTCTACGGGATTTTCGCAGTACTGGGGCGATGCCTCCGTCGATAGGTTCGAGGAACTATGGGTCTTCGCAAGGAAGATGCCGTGATTTTGCGGAAGCGAACTCGGTTGGTCGTGGCGGGGATCGCGGCGCTCCCTGTCATATGGTTCTTCGCGACCGCCCGCTACGGCTCCTACCTCAACGGCGTTCGCTATATCGCTCGCCCACCATTCGCAATCGCGTCATAGTACCGTCAGCTTAGCCCTGGCCACCCTGAATCTACGAATGGCGGCGCCACCTAGCCTCCATCATCGCGCTCTCGATTGACCCCTGGCAGTGGCACTGGCTCGTCGTTCCTTCAATGCATGGCGATAAAGGACGCCTCCGGCGATAAAGAGAAGCCAGCCGACGGAGGGCCAACTGAGCCCGGCTACCTGCAGTAGCACGCCCAAGTTCATTTTCGCGGTGGCTCCCAGCCGCTGCACGCCTACTCTCCGGGCACAAATCGCGCCTGCTGAGTTCGATCGTTAACGACTGGCATAAAGTGTGCTCCCGGCGCCGGAAACGTTGCGTGATTAATGAATGCACAGATGTAACCCAATGTGTCGTTGGTGGGAGTCCGCCCACGCCAAGGCCGGCGGGTACCGCATCTCTCTTCGTTGACACCTAACCGCAGAGACGTTACCAAGGTTCCCGCTGCTTAAGTCGCTTGTACGACGTCGTGCGACACAATTCACTGCCAGAGGTCTTCCGTAAGGCGCCATGAGAAACATCCCTTTTGTTGAGCGCATTGCCGAGCGGGCGCTCGTGCTGCAGCGCGTGGATGGCACAACGACCGATGTCACTCTTGAGATTGGTCTGCCTGTGCCGGCGCCGCAATATCAGATTCCGTCTGCCTGCCCCTTTAGGCTGATAGGCCTCGCTAAAGAGGAGAAACTGTATGTCGTTGGGGTGGATTCCGCGCAGGCGCTGCAGCTGGCGCTCCGCGGAATGGCGGCGTGGCTTGATGTCACGGCCGCAAGTCACGGTGGCAAATTCGTTCTCAGCGGCGGCACGGATCATGGGTTCGCAGGGGAGTAGCCTCCGACCGAACCAGACTCACCGCCGGACGTTGCTAGTGAAAACCTCACATCCGTTGCTCGCCGCCCTGAGTACGCTTGCATGGGTTCAGGCGGGATCGGCGGTGGAAGCGCCACCGGCGCCCGCTGTCCTGGCACAGCTGAATACCCAGTTGGACCAAATCCGCTCGAAATCCGAGCAGAAGTTGGCCGGCCTGCAGCGTCCGGACTTGTCGTCGCTTATAGGGCTCCATCGCAACCAACTCTCTTCCGCTCTTGGTGCGCCCAACTCCTGTGATCCGCCAAACGATGACGGTTGCACCCACTCGACGCACTGGGCCTATTTCTTTTATCACTGGGAGCCAACCGCACGCGAAAAGTCCGGTATGGTCGAGATTGCAATCCCCCTCCAGGGATGGGCAATCGAAATTCGGTTC
>Ga0307477_10004280_pt1 | contig 10430 bp, 8 predicted proteins | sample atmos_gasesECM2C_FD_203316 | JGI IMG/M metagenome (GOLD analysis project Ga0307477, IMG submission 203316) | Hardwood forest soil microbial communities from Morgan-Monroe State Forest, Indiana, United States - atmos_gasesECM2C_515 | ecosystem: Environmental > Terrestrial > Soil > Temperate... | reverse complement strand
TGACGAGGGCATCGGCCTCGCGGTTCTGTTCCCGGAAGACGTGGTCGATGCGGAAGGATTCGAGAGACTGGGCCATTTTCCGGGCGCGCTCGAAGAGTGGGCGCAGGTCCGCGCTCTTTACCCTGTACTGGCCGCGCATTTGTTTCACGAGAAGCTCGGAATCGCTTTCGACGCGCAAGGAGCGGATGCCGTGGGTCTCTGCGTAGTCAAGAGCGGCAATCAGGCCAAAATATTCGGCGACGTTGTTGGTGTTGTGACCGATGTATTTTTTGAGCTTGGCGACGATTTCGCCCCTGGCGTCGCGAACCACAACGCCATACGCGGCAGGGCCAGGATTTCCGCGGGAACCGCCGTCAATATTGGCCTGGTGAGCGGCGGGGCGTTTGCGTTCCGGTTCCGCATCGCCAAAGAGGCCGCTGCCACGGGGCAACTGGGGACGCTTGGGCATCACGAAGTTCGGGCTCCATTCTCGGGCTGGCGTGGGGCAGCGGGGGGGATGGGCTCGAGGGTGTAGAGAATGCGTCCGCAGGTCTCGCAGCGGAAGACTTCTTCGTCCGTTTCGGTTTTCAGGAGCTGGAGGGTGTGTGGCAGAATGCGCATGCCACAGGCGCGACATTGACCATCGCGCGCTTCGGCCAGGGCAGATCCCAGGTGCTTCCTGGAGATTCGGGTATACAAATCCAACAGGTCGTCCGGGACATTTTTTGCAATTCGCTCGCGCTCTGCGGCCTGCGCTTCGGCTTTCCTTTTCTTTTCGCCGTACTCGACCTGGAGCCGCTTTTTCTCGGAAGTGATGGCGCTTTCCGATTCCTTGAGGTCGGCGTCCGCGCGGCGCACGCGGCGTTCAATTTCTTCCAGCTTCATCATTTGCTCGAGAACGAGATCCTCGGCTTTGGACGCTTCCGCCTCGGCGTTCGCGATTTCGTGCTGCAACGCTTTGTAGGCTTCGTTCGTTTTGACCGAACTGCTTTGAGCGCGGTATTTTTTCGCGCGTTCCTTCCACTGCTCGACGTCCAGTTCCAATTTCTTTCGTTGGGCAAGAGCCTGAGTGTGGGCTTCTTTCGCGGAAGTTACGGCGGAACGGGCTCCTGTCAGTTTGGCATCCGCGTCGCGGACACGCTTCGGCATGGCGTCAAGTTCGCTGCGAAGAGATGCGATCGACTGGTCAAGCCGCTGCAGTTCGAGGAGTTGCGGGATGGCATGATGCATGCGGCCTGATTCTAGCACATGCGAGCGGGGCACTTTGCGTTACCCAGCCGGCGCGGCCCGAACGCAGGAGAAGAACACGCGGAAGCGGGTGTGCTCATCGTGGAGAAGCGCACCGTGAAACCCATTGAGGGCCCGGCGCTTCTGCGTGGCGCTCGAGCGCAAAACTCAGGAGGCTTTCAGTTCGCGGTGAATGAGGGCCGCATCGAGGAAATAGCCGATGCCGACAGCGAGGGGTAAAATGCCGAATGCAGCCGCGACCAGCGTCTCGGGTTCGCCGACTACCTTCGCGATCACGGCGAACGTGGCCATGAAACCGAGGCCGCCGCAGACGAGCAAAATACCCGCGCGGCGCGAGCGGGCAAATTGCGACAACTCTGGTTCTACGGGGATCTGTGCGCCATGGGCCAGAGCCGCCAATCTTTCTTCGGTGCGCAGCTTGCGAACACGGTAATAGGTATAGAGGGCCGCCACGGGCAACCCACAAGTCAGAACCACGGCAACGAGCCCGATAAATTCTCCGCCCATAACAAGCTCCTTCTCGGGTTTTCACCACTCCAGGCCGCTTCTTGCGGTCTTACTAGAGGTTACGAAAGAAGGAGGGCAAAAGTTCCGTGGGCGGAACGGCTGGAAACACCTAGTTGGCACTATGCTCCAGGATTTTCATAGTGGAATCGATCGTAAGGACAGGGTAGCGAATCGAAGAACCCTCGGGAGCTGGCGGGTGCTGGGCCACAACCTGGAACTCGGTTCCTGAACAGTTGACGTCATAGCTATAGCCGTCGCGCTCGGTACGATACATTGACAACGCCCCGGAGGAAATCAGTTCATCGACCGGAAGGCAACGGCCGTTCAGGGCCATATAGGTGCGTTCCGCCCGAGCAATCTGCAAAAGATCGCTCCGTACGCCGGTGAGGCTGATGGTTTGGGTCAGAGCAGTGCCCCCGTCGGTGGTAGGCATCTTCTTGAAATAGAGGACATAGACACCAACCGCAAGGATGGCGACTACAAGAAGGCTGGCGAGGGAGCGCATAAGAAATTGTGTGGCCCGGCGGGTTGCGGCACAAGCTTTTCGGGAGGGGGTGGTGAGTTTTTTAACAACCCCAGGGAATAACCTGACCCTGGAGGCATGGTCTGGCGCAATTTTTGGGTAGTTCTTTCAGATTACAACTCGCCAGCTTTGTGAACTCATCAAACGATATGTAATACCTTTGCCGCCACTCCCGGCGCGACCTGCGCTTTGTCTCGAGGAAGACGGTGGCGTACACTGAAGACTTGGCGATTGCGTCTAATCCGGAGCGAGGCACCCTTGAACCAGCAAACCAGCGCAACCCTGCGCCGTCGTTCGTATTTGTCCCTTTCAATTCTATTGGTCGCCGGAGTGGCTTTCCCGGGGGTACCGCGCCTGGCCGCGGCAACACCCGATTCCCAGGAAAAGCCCTCGCCGCTTTTCGAAGTGATGAAGGCGGAGTTGGACCGTTCCATGAAGACGTTGGGCACGCAGGATCCTCCGGCGTACTTCGTCAGCTACACGATTACGGATACACAGCGCGTAACGGTTTCCGGGTCGAACGGGGCGCTGCTGAACAGCGATGAGGGCCGAAACCGCTGGCTAGAAGTCGCGGTGCGCACGGGGAGCTACGACCTCGACAACACGCACAAGGTGGATGGGCGGCAGCCGCCCAACGGCGGGCCTGGCACCAACGCACCTTTGGACGATGACGCGGAAGTGCTTCGCCGGGCGATCTGGCTGGAGACCGACAAGCAATATCGCGCCGCCGCCGAAGCCTTTATCAAGATCAAAGCGGGCAAGGAAGTGAAAGTGCAGACCGAGGAAGGCCGTGCGCCGGATTTCTCGCGGGAAAAGCCGCACGTGTTCACCAGTTCGTGGGCGTCCTTCACACTGGACCGCAAACCCTGGGAGCAGAGAGTCCGCGAATATACGAGCTATTTCCGGCAGTCGGCAGCAGTGATCAATTCCATTATCACATTCACGGCGCAGGCACAAAACACGCTGCAAATCAATTCCGAAGGATCGCAGCTGCAATTCGGCCAGGTACGCTACCGGCTGGAGCTTTTCATCCAGGGCAAAGCCGCCGACGGGATGGACATCGACCGGTATTACAATTTCGACTGGGTGAACGCGGGCGATGCTCCAGACGACAAGGCGGTGTATGCGGCCGCGGCCCAGCTGCGGAAAGAGATGGAGGGGCTGGTAGTCTCGCCCCTCAATGACCCGATGGTAGGCCCTGCGCTGCTGACGGGCCGGGCGGCAGCGGTTTTCTTCCACGAAGTGTTCGGACACCGCGCCGAGGGTCATCGTCAAAAGGACGTGAACGAAGGGCAGACTTTTGCAAAGAAGGTCGGCGAACCGATCCTGCCGAGCTTTCTCAGCATCGTCGACGATCCGACGATGAAGAAGCTGGGGAAACAGGACTTGCTCGGATATTTCCAGTTTGATGATGAAAGCGTCAATGGAGAACGCGTCGTCCTGGTCGATCATGGTGTGCTGAAGAGCTTTGAAATGTCGCGCTCACCGCTGGCGGGATTCCCTCACTCGAACGGGCACGGGCGCCGACAGATCGGAGCAGCCCCGGTTTCGCGGCAGGGCAACCTGATCGTGGAGAGCAACAAAACGCTGACAAACGCGGAGCTGCGCGCCAAGCTGGTGGAACTGATCAAGCAGCAGGGAAAGCCGTACGGACTACTGATTGACGACATCGCGGGCGGATTCACATTTACGGGCCGGGGACAGCCACAGGCATTCCAGGTGGAGCCGCTGGTCGTTTACAAGGTGTTCGCCGATGGGCGCCCGGATGAGCTGGTTCGTGGAGTGGACATCGTTGGGACGCCGCTGGCGGCACTTACAAAAATTGTGGCCACGGGCGATACACCGGAAGTCTTCAATGGGTACTGTGGCGCGGAATCGGGCTACGTGCCCGTTTCGGCAGCCGCGCCCGCGATCCTGACCTCGGAATTGGAAGTCCAGAAAAAGCAAACGTCGACGGACCGGCCGCCGATTTTGCCGCCGCCCGCTCATGACGCGGCAAAAGCGGGGGGCCTACGGTAATGCGTCAACTGAGCCTCGCGGCCATTTTCCTTGCGGTCTTCGCCTCGACCGCGGCCTCGTCCCAAGCCCCCACAGACAATGACCAGACAATGCGGGCGATGCGCGATGAAATGGCGCGATCGAAGGCCCGGCTGGAGCTTCAGATTCCGCCTTCCGGCAAGCCAGTGCGGCCGTACTACATAGAATACCGGCTGTTGGATATGGATGTTCGCGAGGTGGTGGCCGAATATGGCGCGCTCGTGACCTCGACGCATAACCGGAACCGTTTGATGAACGTGGCCGCGCGCGTCGGAGATTACAAGCTGGATAGCTCGAATTTCATCAGCGAGGAAGGATTCCGCGGGTTCATCGGCCCGAGCGGAAACGTTGGGATTGATCGAGACTACGATTCCCTGCGCCAGGACTTGTGGATCGCCACCGACCAGGCGTTTAAGGAGGCGGTCGAGACGTACTCGCGGAAGCAAGCGTACCTGAGCAGCCTGGCGCGCCAGTCGGACATCGAGGACTTCTCTCGGGTCGAAGCGATCCAGCACATGGAACCGCTGGCCACTTCGGATTGGTCCAACCGGAACTGGGAGCAAGAAGCGCGGGAAACGTCGGCGGCGCTTCGCGTCTTCCCGCAGATCTACGAATCGCGAGTGATGTACTACCTGGTGTACACGACGGAGTATCTGCTCACGAGCGAAGGCACAGAAGTCCGCTCGAACCATTCTTTCGCGGCGATCGAAGCGGGCATGAACACACTTGCGGACGACGGGATGCAGGTGAACCATTATTACTCCGCCTACGCACCACGACCGGCGGATTTGCCGGGCGTTGAGGCCGTGCGAAAGCAACTAAATGTAGCCGGGAGCGAGCTGATGGGGATGCGCTCGGCGCCTACGGCCTCGGATTATACGGGGCCGGTGCTATTCGAGTCGCGCGCGGCTGCGGCCCTGGTTGCCGAAGCTCTTGGGCCCTCGCTGAGCGGGGCGCGGCCCCCGTTGGCGTTCCAGGCGGTCGTGGAGCAGTTGATGAGCAGCCTCGGCGCCAGGAGCGATTGGAGCGCGAAGGTGGGCGCTCGTGTGCTGCCAGAAACGGTGAGCCTCGTGGATGATCCGTCGGCGAAGGAGTACAAAGGGACGTTGCTGATTGGCGGATACGCCATCGACCAAGAAGGCGTTCCGGCGGAAAAAGTAACCATCGTCGCAAACGGAAAGCTGAAGAATCTGCTGATGTCGCGCCGGCCAGGCAGCGATTTTGAAGCCTCGAACGGGCACGGGCGCGCTGCGTTTGGGATTGACGCCAGGCCGACCATGAGCAATCTCTTTTTTACTGCTTCCGAGACGCTATCGAAAGACGACTTGAAGAAGAAGTTTCTGGATGCGTGCCGCTCGGAAAAGCTGGACTACTGCATAGTGGTTCGCCAGATGGACAATCCATCGATCAGCGTCATGCACCAGGAGGATTTTACGGATCTGCTTGCGAGCTTCGGCGGGAATGCAGCCACAGATCGTCTCCCGCTCGTGGTTTACCGGGTGTATCCGGCTGACGGCCACGAAGAACTGGTGAGGGGCGCGCGCATCACCGGATTCAGCCCGCGTTCACTGCGCAATATCGAGGGCATCGGCAACGACGATTACGTTTACAACTACATGCAGAACCAGTCTGCCGGTATCGCCGGCACGGCGCTGGGCGCGTTTGGCACCGCGCAGAATGGACTGCCGGCATCGGTAGTCGCGCCTTCCTTGCTGTTTGAGGAGGTTGAGGTGCGAGGCGCCCGCGGGGAGCCCAAGCGGCTGCCCATTTTACCCGAGCCGCCCATGACCCCCAAGGGCTCCAAGTAGGTCAAGTAGGTCAGTCCCTTACAAGCGAAAAGACGCGCGCCGAAGACGATGGCCGCTTTGAGTCTCGCCGTGCGAACTCTGAAGACCGACCCCTATGCGGCGCTTCTCGGGTTGCCCGGAGCGCCTGAGGTTTGGCCGTTCTTGACGGCGGAGGCGTATGCCGCGGCGGAGGGACAGTTGAGGTAGTCTTAGGCATGGCGAGTCTCGGGTATCTCCAGGAGGCGGTTCAGGAGAAGAGGCGAGCAGCAAGGCTCAGCATTGGGTCCGCGACGGTGCTGGTGTGCCTGAAGACGTTTCTGGTGTGGCGGACAGGCAGCCTGGGTGTGCTTTCTGAAGCGCTGCATTCGGGTCTCGATCTGGTCGCGGCGGTCATCACGTTTCTGTCCGTACGGGTAGCGGACCAGCCGGCCGATGAGCGCCATCCGTACGGGCACGGGAAGTTTGAGAATTTCTCGGCGTTCATTGAAACCGGCCTGCTTGTACTCACGGCCTTCTACATCATTTACGAAGCGTTTTCGCGGCTTTTTTTCCATTCGGTCCACATTGAGCCCAGCCTGACGGCGATTCTCATCCTGTTTGTGGCTCTTCTGATCGATTTAACGCGAGCGCGGGCGCTCAACCAGGTGGCGCGGAAGCATACGAGTGAAGCGATTGAGGCCGATGCCCTGCATTTCTCGACCGACGTCTGGAGCACGACGGTGGTCATCGTTGGAGTAGTGCTGGTCTGGGCCGGAAACGTCTGGAATATGCCCTGGCTCGCATACGCCGACTCGCTAGCCAGTTTGGCGGTGGCCGGGGTCATCCTGTGGGTAGGTTCGCAGCTGGGCCGCCGCACGCTGGACGCGCTGCTGGATGCGGTTCCAGAAGGCCTTCACCAGGAGATCATGAATGCGATCGGGCGTATGGAGGGCGTGCTCGGCGTGGAGCGAGTGCGGGTTCGACGAGCAGGTAATCGCTACTTCGTGGATGCCACCGTCTCTGTGCCGCGGACGGCGGGCCTCGAACAAGTGCATACGCTGACGGATGCGATCGAGAAGCGGGTGGGCCAGATTATTCCGTCGGATGTGCTGGTGCATACGGAGCCACGCGCGCCGCGCAACGAACATCTATTCGAGGCGATTCGCGCCGTGGCACAGCGTATGGACCTGGCCATTCACGACATCGTGGCGTTCCAGCAGGACGGCGATCTGTTTGTCGAGTTGCATCTCGAAGTGGATGAAAACCTCAGCCTGCGCGACGCTCATCGACGCGCTACGGAACTGGAGGAGGCCATCCGCGCGATGGGCAATGGAGGTCCCAAGGTGGAGGTGAATATCCATATCGAGCCGCTGGGCCGCCACATTGCCACGCCGGACATTCGCGTGGGCGAAATGCGGCAGTTGGAGCTGGCCGTCGAAGCGTTTCTGAATCACATGCCACGCAATTACGATGAGCTCATCAACTGCCATGAGGTGCGCGTGAGGCAAGTGGAGCACCACATTCTGGTTTCCTGCCACTGCGTGATGAAGAGCGATCTTCCCATCACGCGCATTCACGATGTCACGGCCGCGCTTGAGGACCACGTGAAAGAGCGCTTCCCACAGATCTTCCGAGTGACGATACACCCCGAGCCGCCGGAAGAGGCCTAGGGCGAGGTTTCCCTGACGGTTTGAGATTCTCGCGCGCGGCCCCAAAGGCCGGCTGCAGCAAAAGCAACAAGCGCCGGAAAGCATTCCAGAACGTAACGAGGCTCGGGTGTTTCGAGCGAGGTGAGAAACGCAGTTCGCACGATGATGTAGGCGAGCAACACTGCGAGCGCCGCCCGCGCGAGGTGGCAGCGAAATAGTCTCGCGGCACCCCAAATCCCAAGGGCCACCGAGAACGCGTTCACCACAAAGAAAAGAATCGTAATCTCCTGGTCCACCGGATCTTCTTCCCGCGTGTAGGCCAGGGGAAATACGTGGCCGGACACGGGCACCAGTTCAATGCGCGGCGTAAACCACATGTGAACGGCGCGCCAGAGAGGCATCCAAAGGTAAGTGCGAAACGGATGCCGCGCGGTGCGTTCGCGGGCAAGCTCGGCGAACGTGGCGTCTTCCTCGGCCGTCCAGGTGGTGTCATCGTTGTATTTCTCGAGCACCTCCGCCACACGTTCTTTCTCTTCGGGAGTGTCGAAAGCCCAGGGAGGAATGTCTTCGAGATGGATTTCTTCTTCGTTTAGCTTCCATGCCACGAGGTAACAGTCGCGCATGCGGTAGAGCCACGTTCGCTCCCAGGCCAGAAAACCTCTGGGATCGACCTCGCTCGGGAGGGTCGTGTCCTTTGGAGCGAGAGGCTGGAATTCATCGAGGGTCACGGCATTTCGGATGACCCATGGCAAGAGGGGAACACCACAGCCAATGGTCATCACGGCGCAGGTCAGAAGCCATCGTTTCGCTTCCCCGCGACGCAGCATCCAATATCCGAGGAGAGGAAATGTAGTGACGAGGAGCAGCGGAGTTTCCGGCCGGAAGAGAGTTCCGAGGCCGACGATGATTCCGCCGAGCGACGCCAGTTTCCAATGGTCTTTTGGGGTGATTTCCCGGCCGGGAAGGACAAGCGATGTGTTGCCGGTTGCCTGGGTAGCAAGAAGAGCCAGAACGAGAAACGCGAGGGCGGTGAAGAAAGTGGCCCACACTTCCGTCAAGGGAACTGCCACATAGTTCGCGGTGAAGGGGCAAAGCGCCGCAAGCCATAGCGCAACGATAAAGACTTTCCTGGCGTTTGAAGTTTGATTGCAAAGAAGCGCGAGAACCATGGCCAGCGCAGCGATCACGAGGCATGTCGTGAGATCGACGATCGCCTGGGCCAGCATGACCGCCAGGCGCGCGCTCTGGCCGGTGCGGCCGGTCAATGCATAGATGATCGCGAGGAAAGCAGGATAGCCGGGCATGCGAAGATCAACCGGCGTTGGCTTGCCGTCGATGGCCATCGCATATTGCCCGAGCTTCACCCAGTTCGTAGCCAGCTCGTCATAGACAACCGTGTCTCCGGAAGCCGCGGGGAACTTCAGCACAAAGACGAGGCGCAGGCAGGCACCGGCGAAAAGTGCCGTGAGGGAACTGGAGAAAATGCGTTTCATCATTCTTTGCTTCGCATCTTACAATAGAAGAGAGGTTCGGTTTCACCTGACGGATTGACGTTTGCCTCCCGGAAAGACCTGCCCGGAGCCGGAGGCAGCCAGGCAGCATGAAAGAACGAAAACCAATCTTTTACGACTCGGAGAAGGTCCGCTGGCGCCGCACACGGCGCATCCTCGAAATCAGCGGAGCTCTGCTTACCCTGCTGCTCGTGTACTTTTTCATAACGGTCGCGGGAAGCGTCGAGCTGCCATCTTCCCTTCTTCCAGATACGCGGCCTGCCTATCATTCCGTCAAGAAGAAGAATGTGAAGCCGGTGGTGCTGCGAGAAGGCCGGCATATTCGCGTGGCAAGAATTGGCAAGGTGCCCGCCAAGTATGATCCCCTGCGCGCCGCGTTCTTTGTAAGCTGGGATCCGAACAGCCTTGCTTCGCTCAAGAAGCACTACAAGGATTTGGACCTGCTGATTCCGGAGCAACTGCACTCGGTTTCTTCTGACGGCGCCATCACAGTTGTCGACTACGAGCAGGGCGGCCTGGTGGTCAAGGCCTCCCCCGCGGAAGCGCTTTCCCGCCTGAAGCAGGACAAACTTCACCAGTGGATGCGTTCGCTGAACCCTCCCATCGAGTTGCCGATGATGGGGATGCTGAACAACTATGACGGCACGAACTGGCGCGTCAAAGAAATGGCGGAAATGCTCGAGAATTCGAGCGCCCGCCAGCATCTGGTTCACGACGTTGCGGAATATGCGGTCGAAGCGCATCAGGCGGGCATCGTGGTGGACTTTGAGGAAGTGCCCGACAAAAGCCAGGCGCATTTCCGCGAGTTCATCGCCGAACTGGGCCCGGCGCTGCACGCGGTCGGGCTGAAGCTGATGATTTCGCTGCCCGCGCGGGACGATGCGTACGATTATGCTTTTTTTGGGCGCGAGACCGACGCGATCATCCTGATGAACTACGACGAGCACTGGCTGACTTCGCCGCCAGGGCCGATCGCGGCGCAGGACTGGTTCATGGAGAACCTGAGGCAGGTGCGCGAGGTGGTTCCGGCGCAGAAGATAGTAGTGGGAATTGCGAACTACGCGTACGACTGGACGGAAGGCACGAAAAAAGAGCCGGGGCACGCGGCGGAGTTCAGCGTTCAGGAAGCGCTGCTGCACGCGCACGAATCCGAGACGGACATCGAATTCGATCCGGTCTCGTTGAACCCGCATTATTCGTATGACGACGA
>Ga0307477_10004278_pt1 | contig 10431 bp, 8 predicted proteins | sample atmos_gasesECM2C_FD_203316 | JGI IMG/M metagenome (GOLD analysis project Ga0307477, IMG submission 203316) | Hardwood forest soil microbial communities from Morgan-Monroe State Forest, Indiana, United States - atmos_gasesECM2C_515 | ecosystem: Environmental > Terrestrial > Soil > Temperate... | reverse complement strand
CTCTCGGCCTTCGCCGGGCCGGTCCCACCGAGCGACACAATTCGCTTTGCGTCCATCGGGACGGGCGTCCGCGGATGCGAATTGCTTGAGGCGACGCTGTCGGTTCCCGGCGTTGAATGCGTAGGAGTTTGTGACCTCTACGACGCGCGCCATATAGCCGCTCAAGAAGCCGTCAAGAATAGCAACGTCCCAGCCACTCGCGACTATCGCGCCGTTCTCGACCGCAAGGATGTGGACGCGGTGATTATCGCGGTGACAGATCACCAGCATCGCAAAGTGTTCGAAGACGCCTGTGCCGCCGGCAAAGACGTGTACTGCGAAAAACCAATGTCGCACACTGTCGACGATGGCTTCTCCATGATGGCGGCAGCTCACAAAGGAAATCGCATCGTGCAGATTGGCAGCCAGCGCGTGAGCTCGATCCTCTATGCCAAGGCCAAAGAAATCTACGACTCGGGCAAGTTGGGAGAGGTCACGGCGATCGAAGCTTACTGGGACCGCAACAGTCCGAGCGGCGCGTGGGTGTATCCGATCGCCCCGGATGCGAATGAAACAACTCTCGACTGGAATGCGTTTCTAGACGGCGCTCCGAAGCGTCCCTTTGACCCCGTGCGCTTCTTCCGCTGGCGGTGTTTCACGGATTACGGCGAGGGGTTGGGGGGCGACCTGTTTGTCCACCTGATTTCCGGAATCCAATTCATAACCGGCACAACCACAGTTGCGCAGCGGGCCCAATCGACCGGCGGCCTTTTCTATTTTAAGGATGGCCGCGAATTCCCCGATCTGATCCAGACTTTCTACGACTACCCCACCTTCCGCGTCACCATGCGCTGCAATTTAAATAACGATGGAGGAGAGTTTATCGGGTTCTACGGCAAAAAAGGCACGATGATTATCAAAGATTCCACCTTGACTTACACTCCGCAGGACACGCGGCCGGAACCGGAGGGCTATTCGGTCAAGGGCTGGCCGAAGAAGTCACGCGAAGAGTACCTGGAAAAGTGGGCGGCCGAACATCCTAAGTCCAAGGCTCTAGAGTTAAAGATTGACGAACAAGCCGAAACCTTTGTTCCGCCACACGGCTACAACGACACTGCCGACCATCAGGCCAATTTCTTCAACGCGGTGCGTAGCCGGAAACCAACGGTAGAGAATGAAATATTCGGGAACAATGCGGCTATCGGTTGCCATCTTGCCAATTTTGCGTATTTCAACAAAAGCATTGCCGTTTGGGATGGTGCGGCAAAGAAGATTGTGAAGGGCTAAAGCGGCTTGCCGCGAAAAACCCAGATCAGTTCGATGATCAGGATGATCACCACCATGAGTTCGAGCACAAAGGCACGACTCTGATTGAACTGGTCGACCATGAAGTGGTAGAGCTCTTCGGCGGTATTCAGCTTCTGCTGCACCAGGTCCTTGTAATCGGGCACTCCGACTCTTGACGCCGCCAGTTTATAGAGACGCGCGGAAAACATGTCGCTGAGGAACTTAATGGCATTGTCGGCGCGCTCGGTCAGTTCGGCGACGTCGAGCAGCACGGTGTGCAGCTTGGTAGCCGCGTTGGCTGTCCGCCAACGCGACCAAAGTCCGACGCCCTTGTCGAGGAAGTCGTAAACCCCTTCCAGCTCGCGAGTCAACAGCTCGTCGTAGTGGCGGAATTCCAGCAACTGGGAGTTGGCGTACTGCAGAAGCTGGATTGCGGTTTCAGCGCCGGCCGGAGTGTCATAGATGAAAGCGGCATTCCAACCGATCACCGCCAGATCGTTTGGATAGTACGAAATCTGCGACTGCAAAATTTCCTGGCGTTCGCCGTCGGAGAGCGTGGCGGTCTCACCGCGCACGACCTGGGCGATGCGGCTTCCTTCCGCGGCAAGCAGATCTGAAGCGGACGGTGCGCCGGCAATGTCGCGCACATGAAAAATAAAGTAGTCCTCTTGCAGCCATTCGGTCTTATAAGGCTTCACCAGTGCTGGAGCGGCGCGCTCGAGCTTTTGCTTCACAATTCGGGCAGCCAGAGCTTCAAAATTTGTGTCTGACACCCATCGGCTGGAAAGTTGAACCAGGGTTTCCCAATCACCGGAAAAGGGCAACTCAAAGATTACGCTGACTACTCCGTAGTCGAAGTACTTGATCTCGCCTTCGAGTCGTTCCCCACTCTCAAGGATCAGCGGCTCAATGTTTTCCTCTACGGGCGGGCGCTGGTAGCGGACGTATCCCGGCGCCTGATGCTTGAAACTGGCCTCCGCCGTCCGGGCGCCGAAGACTTTTCGAAGCACGTCAAGGCGAATTTCTTCACACACGTCAAATTGGATCAATACCAGCACCGATCCTTGGAGAGGGCCAGCCGAAGTTCGGGCAGCGACCGGGACCGCCGTCGGAGCGGAAGAATCCTGACCGGTTGCCGGAAGCGTGATTGTTAGGTCGTCCATGGCGGGAACCGCGGTTCGAGGCTTCGCCTTAAACGTGCCTCACGGAAGCGTAGATTTAATTGTCCCAGAAAACAGAGGCTCTGGCGAGGGGTGGACCTTAGCAATTGGCTATACTACAGATGTAAATACTTTAGAATCAACGATTCCCGCCGACGTTGAGGGCCGCTACGCCAAAGCCATTTGCAGAACTTCCGCCAGATGCAGGGCGCGCCGGTTGGAGCCTTGGGCGATCTGCTCACGGCAACTGAAGCCATCGGCAATGATCAGGCAATCAGCCGGGGCATGGCGAACAGCCGGCAGCAACTCGAGTTCGCCGATGGCCATGGACACCTCGTACTTGTCGTGTTCGAAGCCGAAGGATCCCGCCATGCCACAGCATCCTGGGGCAGGCGAATGGAAGTCCACTCCAATACGGCGCAAGACTGCTTCCTCCGCCGTCATCTTCATGATGGCTTTGTGGTGACAGTGGCCATGCAGCAATGCCTTACCTTCGAAGCGGGGAAATGTGAAGTTAGAGGCCTTGGCCTCGAGAAATTCACTGAGAAGAAAAGTCTGCCGGGACAACGCCTGCGCTCGCGGGTCGCTAGGAAACAGGTTGAGCAGTTCATCACGAAAAACCGCGACGCAACTGGGTTCGAGCCCAACCACCGGAGTGCCGGCACCGATTGCGGGCGACAATGCTTCCAAAATCTGCAGAAGCAGCTTCTTCGCCCGGTCGAGCATCCCGAAGTCGTAGAGTGGGCGTCCACAACATAGATTCTCCTCCGGTAGCACGACCTGGAAGCCAGCAGCCTCTAGAACTTCAACTGCCGCTTTGGCGGTCGCGGGGAGAAAGTAATTGTTGAATGTGTCGGGCCACAGGATTACGTGTGGGCCGTCAAGTTTGCGGGGACCGCGCTCCCGAAACCACCTTTTGAAAGTCTGCGGTGCGAACGCGGGGATGCTTCGCTGTTTAGCAATGCCGGCGGTAAGCTTTGCGATGTCCCGTAAGATCGGCAGTTGCGTGGTCAGGTTAACAACCCCGGGAGCATAGGAAGCCAGCCGCGCCCACAGATCAATGTTGCCGAAGGCATAGGCGCTGCGCGGTCGAACTCGCTCTTCATAGTAGTGCGAAAGAAACTCAGCCTTGTACGTGGCCAGGTCGACGCTGACAGGGCAATCGCTCTTGCATCCCTTGCACGCGAGGCAAAGATCGAGCGACTGCTTCACCTCCTCACTCTTCCAGCGGTCATTGATTATTTCGCCCTGGGTCATTTCCCAAAGCAGGTGAGCGCGGCCGCGCGTAGAGTGTTCCTCTTCACGCGTGGCGCGGTAGCTCGGACACATAAGGCCACCCTCCTCGCGACGGCATTTGCCGACGCCGACACAACGCAGCGTGGCACTCGCGAGACTACCGTGATCATCAGGAAAGCGAAAATGAGTTGCCGGCTCCCACGGGGCGTAGTCGGCGCCGAGACGGAGGTTCTCGTCCAGTTTGTAAGGCTCAATCAGCTTGCCGGGATTCATCTTCCAGTCGGGATCCCACGCGGACTTGAATTCGCGGAAGGCTTGCATCAACTCAGGTCCGAACATCTTCGGTAGCAATTCCGCACGAGATTGACCGTCGCCATGTTCACCCGACAAAGAGCCGCCGTAGCTGACCACCAGATCGGCCGCTTCTTCAACAAACTTGCGGAACTTGGCGATGCCTTCTTTGGATTGCAGATCAAAGTTGATGCGGGTGTGAACGCAGGCATGGCCGAAGTGTCCGTACAGCGAACCTTTGTAGCCGAACGCGGCCATCATTCTCCGCAAATCGCGGAGATAGCCCCCAAGTTTTTCGGGAGCGACGGCGGCGTCTTCCCACCCCTCCCAGTACAGGGGTTCGCCTGGGATGTGGGAGGTTACCCCCAAAGCCGATTCGCGAACCTCCCAGACGCGCCTGGCTTGCGCGGTATCAGTGAACAGATGCATGTTCGGCGGGCTTGCGCCTTGCCTTAAATCATCCATCAGAGAGCGCGCCTGGGATTCAGCTTCTGCTCTGGTCTGCGTGCCGAACTCCGCTAGCAGCCAGCCATGGCCTTCCGGCAAGAGCGACAAGCCTTCAGTGTTGATGGCTTTGCGCCGGGTGTTGTCGACGAGCATGTCATCGATGCCTTCCAGCCCGATCGGCTTGTGCGCCATGATCGCGGGCACATTGTCGGCGCACTGGTAGATATCCGGATAGGCAATGACCAGCAGTACACGCGCGGGCGGGCTTTCCACCAGGCGGCATGTTGCTTCGAGCACAGTCACGCAAGTCCCTTCAGAACCGACCAGAGCTCGCGCAACATCGAAGCCATTTTCCGAAAGCAGATAATTCAAGTTGTAGCCGGAGACCCGTCGGGGAATATCAGGGAACTTTGTGCGGATCAAGTCGCCGTATGTATCGGCGATGTTCTTTAGCCTGGTGTAAATCTCACCACGTCGCCCGCCTTCTCCGATCAAGCGGTCCAACTCGTGCGGTGAGGTCTGGCCGACCTTCATCCGCACGCCGTCGTAAGTGAGAATTTCGAGCTCTTCGATATTGTCGTCCGTCTTACCCGCCATGACCGAGTGCACGCCGCAGGAGTTGTTGCCAATCATGCCACCCAGGGTGCAATGGTCATGTGTGGCCGGGTCAGGAGCAAATGTCAGATGATGTTTTTCGGCTGCGTTGCGAAGATGGTCAAGAATCACGCCGGGCTGTACTCTCGCAATTCGGCGGGCGGGATCAATCTCAAGAATCTTCGCCATGTACTTGGAGAAATCGAGAATGACAGCGACGTTGCAGCATTGGCCAGCGAGCGATGTGCCGGCACCTCGACAAAGGAGTGGCGCGCCGAACTCGCGGCAGAGAGCGACCGTCGCAAGAACATCGTCAAAATCCCGGGGAAGAACCACTCCGATCGGAACCTGACGGTAGTTGGAGCCATCGGTCGCGTAAAGAGCGCGAGCGCCACGATCAAAGCGGACTTCGCCTTGAATCCTGGATCGCAGGGCATCGCACAAAGCGGCGGCATCAACGAGAGCGGACTTCGGCGTTGGCGCCGGGACCTCATAAGAATTCGATTTAATGGATACAAGCTGCGAGGGCTCAGACGATGACATGGGTCGTCCTCTAGCTTACATCGTCAGCTTAAGTCTTTAGAATGAGAATGCGGCGACAAGAGTGTCGGAGTGGCAACCTAGCTCCACGGGCGCGTGGCGTAATCGGACATGGAAAGCGCAAGCAGAATCAACAGGAAAAACAAACTCGCAATCACCACCATCTTGGTAAGCTTCTCGCTTGCGCCTTTGATGTGCATGAAGAAAAGTGCGACAAGAATTGCTTTGAACGTGGCGATCGTGAGGGCTACGGCAGCATTGTAGCGGCCGAGATCCATGAAGGCAGCCCACACAGTTAGTCCTGTGCAAACCAGCAGCGTTATCCAGATGCCGAAATAAAGTTTCAGCGGTGATGAAGATGAATGTCCAGACATGCGATCCTCACGGATGCCGATCGATTAAGTAAAGCAACGGGAAAAGATAAATCCAAATGATGTCCACAAAGTGCCAATACAGGCCGCCGATTTCGACGGGGGTGTTGTAGTCCGGGGTGAAACGTCCTTCCCAGGCCTTTGTGGTCAGCCAGATAAAGATGCCAATCCCGATGATCATGTGGAGCGCGTGCAAGCCGGTCATGATGAAGTAAAGTGCGAAATAGATTTCAGCGTGGCTGGGATTGGCGTACTGATCGGGATGTCCCGGAATCTTTACATTGTTGAATTGGAAGCTCGGGCCGGGCACGTGATGATTTTCGAATTTTTCCTTGTATTCAATTCCCTTGATGCCTAGAAAAACAAAACCCAGCACGAGCGTGAGAAGCAGGCTGCCGATCAGCAGCTTACGCCTTGCGGTCTTCGCAGCCCAGACGGCCAATACGACGGTCAAGCTGCTGCAGATTAGAACCGCGGTGTTGGTAGCGCCGAGCGTGACATCGAGCGTCTTGCTAGCGGCACCCCAGTCTCCGAAATACCACCGGCGATAGATCAGATAGGCGCAGAACAAGCCGCCAAAGAACATAATCTCGGTGCCGAGGAATACCCACATGCCCAGGCTGGCGGCATCGCGCTGTTGCTGCGGCTCGGCAAAGTGGTGCAGCAGCGCGGGGTTCTCGACCTCGCCGTGAACGGCCACGACTGGACTATCGGTCAACGGGCGCCTCCTCGTTCACGGGCATCGACTTCAACTCGTCGTAGTTGTATGCCTCCCAGGTAACCACGGGTTCTTCGTCAAAATTGAATGTCGGCGGCGGCGAGGCCGTTCGCCATTCAAGTCCAGCTGCATTCCAGGGATTGTCGGGTGCGGGCTTACCGTAACGCATCGACCAGAGGAAGTAGACCATGGGCAATAGGTAACCCACTCCGAGGATAGTGGCCCCCGCTGTCGAGAGTACGTTTAACACCTGAAACTCAGGCGGGTACTGGTAATAGCGCCGTGGCATTCCTACATAGCCAAGGATGAATTGCGGAAAGAACGTCAGGTTGAATCCGATGAACACGATTAAGGCCGCGAGTTTAGCCCAGCCCTCGGGATAGAGACGACCCGAAATCTTCGGCCACCAGAAATGCATCCCCCCGAGGTAGCCCATCACCGCACCGCCGACCATGATGTAGTGGAAATGTGCGATCACAAAGTATGTGTCGGTGACGTGAACATCGATGCCGAGGGCGGCGAGAAACAGACCAGTCAGGCCGCCCATGGTGAACAACCCGATGAAGCCGAAAGCGTAGAGCATGGGCGCGTCGTAGTGAATGGAACCTTTGTACATGGTGGCCGTCCAGTTGAAGACCTTGACGGCGGAGGGAATGGCCACCAGGTAACTGAGCAGCGAGAAAACCAGTGCAGAATAGACGGAGATTCCGGCGACGAACATATGGTGCGCCCAGACGAGAAAACCGAAAACCGCGATGGCAATAGACGAAAATGCTACAAAGCTGTAACCAAAAATACGTTTGCGCGAATAGCAGGCGATGATCTCGCTCTCGACGCCCATTGCAGGAAGAATCATGATATAGACCGCGGGATGCGAGTAGAACCAGAACAAGTGTTGGAATAGCAACGGATCGCCACCCAACTTGGGATCGAAGATGCCGAGATGCAACGCGCGCTCCGCCGCGACCAGCACGATCGTGATGGCGATTACCGGAGTTCCCAGAAGTTGAATAATGCTGGTGGCGTAGTGCGCCCAGATGAACAGCGGCAAACGCGACCAAGTCATTCCAGGCGCGCGCATACGATGGATGGTGACGACGAAATTTAGTCCGGTCAGAATCGACGAAAATCCGGTGACGAAGATGGCCAGCCCCGCCTCAACAACCTTGGTATTGCTGAAGGCCGTGCTGAAAGGCACATAGAACGTCCAGCCGGTGTCCACGCCTCCGGTGAGCATGCAGTGCAACATCATCACGCCGCCGATGATGTAGAGATACCAGCTCAGCAGATTGATACGCGGGAACGCGAGGTCCTTGGCTCCGATCATCATGGGCACGAGGAAATTGCCCAATACGGCGGGAATGGATGGAATAAGGAAAAAGAAAATCATCACCATGCCGTGCATGGTGAACAGCTTGTTATAGGTATCCGCTTGCACCAGATCGCCTGCGGGGGTGAGCAATTCCAGGCGGATGAGTAGCGCGAAGAAGCCTCCGATAAAAAAGAAGAACGTAATCGAGATCAGGTACAGTAAGGCGATCCGCTTATGGTCGGTAGTGAACAGCCACGAACCGACACCGTAATGCTTGTTTAGATAATTTTCGCGCTCAACCATCTGAATACTTGCGCTAGCCATACTCATTGCACCTGACTTCCCTGGGGCGAAGCTTTCGCGGGCGGCGGGGTCGAGCCAGCGGCCACGGCATTTCCCGGCTTGGCCGCCGACAGTGACTTAACGTAAGCAACCAACGCATTCAACTGCTCTTCGCTGATGATGCCTTGAAATGTGGGCATGACCGGCTTGAATCCCTTCACAATTTTGGCCCCCGGATCGAGGATCGATTCGCGGATGTAATTCTCGTCGGCCGTCACTGTGCGGCCATCCTCGAGTTGCACGGTCTTGCCAAACAGGCCTTGGAGATTGGGTCCCCGCCCCGTCTCATCGGAGCGATGGCAAGTGCCGCACCCAAGCTCGGCAAAAACTTTCTCTCCCGTAGCTGACAGCGGACCTGTCGAGCCGCCGTTCATCCAGGCCTCATATTGCGCGGGCTCCATCACCACTACAGAGCCGATCATGCCGGAATGCAGCGTACCGCAATATTCAGCGCAGAAAAGGTGATAGGTGCCGGGCTTAGTGGCGCGGAACCAAGCCACGGTGTAGCGACCAGGGAGAACGTCCTGCTTAATGCGGAAGGCCGGCACATAAAAGCTGTGGATCGCATCCTGCGAAGTCATAATCATCTTCACATCGCGCCCGACGGGCACGTGCAACTCATTGATCTCCCGCTGTCCCTCGGCATGTTCTAACTTCCACATCCACTGCTTGGCTACGACATACACTTCCGTTGCATCGCGAGGTGGAGTGCGCTCCTGGAAATAGACCACTGCTCCCCAGAGAAAAATGACGATGAAGACACCCATCGGGATGATGGACCACGTCAGCTCTAAGGGCGTGGAACCTTCAATCTGCTCCGCTTCCACTCCCGGCCGGTGCCGGAATCTGGCGGCAAAAAAGAGCAGACAGACAAAAATCAGAAGCGTCACCAACCCGGTGACGATCAGCAGGAAGATGTACAACGCGTCCACATTGCCAGCCATGGTGGAGGCGCGCTGCGGCCATAATGGAGAATTATCGAACATATCCTGCCTGATTCGTCCTGGGGTGATTCGTTCCCGCTTGACTGATGACACGCCTTGCCACGGAGCGTTCCAGCCGGAACATGATGAACAAAAAAATCCCCAGAATTAAAATGGTGAACGCCGCCGCCAGCCGCAATATGTTGGCGACGATGGCCCCGTACTTTCCAGTCGCTGGATCGTAGTGGTAGCAGTACAGAAGCACCTGGTCGACAGCGTTGCCGATCTTGCTTTCCGACGCTTCAACCAGACCCATGCGCAAGTCTTTAGGCGGAAAATCCATGCCGTAGAAGTATCGGGAGATGCGTCCCTGCGGAGTCAGCACCATAATTGCTGTCGCATGGGCGAACTGATTGATCTTTGGATCGTATTGATATTGAAATCCCGCGGCCTTGGTAAGGGCGTTGATCGCGTCGGCTTGTCCTGTAAGGAAATGCCAACCTAAAGCCGCACCGGGACGGCCGTAGCGCTGGATATATTCTTTCTTCTTGGCCGCTGCTATCTCAGGCGTTTCACGGGGATCGAAGCTGACCGTGACAACATCGAATTCCCTGCCAACGTCGAACTTCACCATCTTCATGGAGCTAGTCAGACCGCTCAACACTTCGCCACAAAGCATGGTGCAGTTGTAGTAAGCAAGGTCAAGGATCAGAGGTTTCTTGCCGAAATAATCGCCCAGCTTAATGATTTTGCCGGTCTCGTCACGAAAGGTGAGGTCGGGAGGAATTTGCGCGTCGAGATGCTGCTCAATGCCGACATTCTCCAGATGCGGCGGGCGCACGTTCGCCGGCGGAGACATTATTCCCTTGGTCATCCCTTGTCCCCACGCCAAACAAGCGAGCAACGAGAACAGGAGGATTGAACCCCCTTGCGCGATGATCGACGTCGTAACTTTCTTCAACATGCGGCGGCTCAGCTCTTCTTTCCTCTTTTGTCTTTTTCTTTCGCAGGCGCTTCTTTCATCGCCCCGTCTTTCTTGGTCGCTTCGTTCTTCGTCGTTTCGTTCTTTGCCTGAGTCTGTTCTGCGCTGTTCGGTGAATACGTCGGCAGCCCGCGTTGCGCCAGTAGATCCATCGCACGCTCGATGGGAATGTGCACAGTTCCCGCTTTTTCATCCACCCAGCCGTAGCTGTACAGCCTCTCCTCTTCGCCGACGCGAATGTCGTTGAGT
>Ga0307477_10004276_pt1 | contig 10434 bp, 7 predicted proteins | sample atmos_gasesECM2C_FD_203316 | JGI IMG/M metagenome (GOLD analysis project Ga0307477, IMG submission 203316) | Hardwood forest soil microbial communities from Morgan-Monroe State Forest, Indiana, United States - atmos_gasesECM2C_515 | ecosystem: Environmental > Terrestrial > Soil > Temperate... | reverse complement strand
TAGCTAACGGGGCGTCTCCCCCACCACCGGCCTGGGTGAGACCCGCCGGACCAGGCCGACCAGCGGGGCCCGGGCCCCGGGATCAACCACGAGCAGGGTGACCGCGATCGGCACGGTGGCCGGGAGCTCGTGGACCACGAAGAACAGGAGGTCGAACATCAGCCCGGCCACGGCGGCCACGACCACCGCCCGCCTCTGGAGAAGGCTGCGCGTGGCCAGGACGCTCCCGAGCACGGCGGCCACGAACAGGTCGCCGTACCCCATCACCGCGCTGCCGAAGGTGGCCTTCTGCAGCTGGGGCAGCCCGCCTCCCGGAGCGGCCGCGTTGAGCACGTTGTTGGGGGCCTGGAGCAGGTCGGCCACCACCAGGGCCGTGTCCACCAGGGCCATCACGAGGATCCCCCCCTTCAACCACCCGGCGGGAGTGATCATGCTCAGCAGGACAGCCAGGGTCACGCAGCTCAGCGCGGAGAGGGCGAGGGCCGCGCCCTCGCCGGGCAGCCCCCGCCGGTCAAGCCACGCCAGGAGGAACAGCGCAACCGCGGCCGCCCCGAGCGCCGGCCGGGATCCTCTGACCCCCCAGCCGAGCGCGGCGGCGGCCAGGGGCGGCACGGCGACCAGGGCCAGGTAGGTGAGCCCCTTGGCGGTGGCCGAGGCGGCGCCCACCGAGGCCACCACCGCTATGACCGAGCCCGGGAGGATCAGGGCCCAGGCCCGGCCCCGGAGACGCTCGAGCGCTCTCACCCGCCGGGCGGCCGGGAGCGCCACCGCGGCGGCCTGGCTCAGGGTGAGCACGCTGGTGGAGGCGGCGAACGGGAGCATCTGCGCTGACGATAGGGCCACCGGCCGATCCTCACGAGACGTGGATCCCGAACCCGGCCTCGAGACCGACCAGGAACGCGCGCATGCGCGCCCCGTCGGGGGTCCAGGAGCGGGCCCCGTGGTGGGAGAGCGGATCGCCGCCCGCGGTCGAGAAGCCGATCTCGATGTGTCCGTGGCCGAGGCTGGCGGCGTCACCGGTATGCCCCACGATGGCGATCGGCTGGCCGGCCGCCACGGCCTGGCCCGGGTGCACCAGCGAGCGGGCCACGTGCCCGTAATAGACGTACTGCCCCGTGAGCGAGCCGGCACCGGCCTGGACGACCGGGTAGTTGGGGCCGAACCCGGCCGGATCGTGGCCCACCGCGCTGCACCGGCCCCCGGTCATCGAGTACACGGTGGCGCCGTCGGGGGCCGTCTCGATGTCGACCCCGTCGTCGGTCCGCCCGAGCTGATGCAGATAGCGGGCATCCAGCGGGAGGGCATAGCCGCTGGCGTCGACCGCGCCCGCCGGCGACGAGGTGACGGCGCAAGCCATGCCCGCCGGTGACTCGGCGCTTGCCCCGTCGGCCGAGGCGGGCGCCCCGGACAGGGACTGTCCGCCGGCCGGGGCCTGCCCGCCGGACAGGTACACGCGGGCCCGCTGGGCCACCTGGCTGAGGTACCAGCCGGCATGGTTGTAGGCCAGCACGGCGCGGGCCCAGCTCCCCGGCGCCCCGGACGCGCGGAGGTAGCGGGAGGCGGTGAAGATGGCGTCGGTCGGATCGTTGGGGTCGGGGTGCCCGGTCCCGCGGGCATCCACCGCGTAGCGGGCCCAGGTGGAGGGCAGGAACTGCATCCAGCCCATCGCTCCGGCCGAGGAGACCGACAGGTCGCGGCCGAAGTCCGTCTCCTGGCGGTTGATCGAGGCCAGCCACGCCCACCCCTGGGAGCCCAGCCCGTAGGCAGCGGCCGCGCGCACGAAGATGGGCATGAGCGAGGGGGGAATCTCCCCCGGACCGGACGCGGGCGGGCCGGGAGGGGACGAGCCGGTGACGGCCGGGCTCGCGGGGGTCGCGGCCCCGCATCCACCCGCCGGGGGCGCCGCGAGCACGATGGCGCCGATCAGGGCGACCAGGACCGCCCATCCGGCGAGCAGGCCGCCGGCCACGGCCAGCCAGGTGATGCGCGGGCCCCCGGCCACGCCCGCCCGGTCCGACGCCCCGGCAGGGGTGGGGACGGGCCCCGATCAGAGCCGGGGGGCGAAGCGGTACAGCAGGACCTCGTGGGGGCGGAGGAAGGCGGCGATCCGGCCTGGCCCGGCGAAGCTGTGGCGGGCCCACACGTCCCGAATCTCATAGTGCTCGGAGGGATCGAGCCCGGCGCCGGTCAGGCTCACGTTCACGCGCTGGTGGTGCGCGGCGCGGTTGAGCAGCGCGATGGCCCGGCCGCCGTCAGCCAGGGGCTTGACCCAGAACTGGACGCTGCCCTGGTGTCCGAACCGGATCCCCTGGACCCCCAGGGGATCCTGGTCGATGGCGATCACCTCGCCGGCGGTGACGATCTGGCGCACGGGCTCTGACATCGTGCGCACGTCGTCGCCCAGGATCAGCGGGGCCGCGGTCATGCTCCACATGGTGAACTGGGCCCGGGCCTCGTCGAGGCTGAGCCCGAGCTCGGGGCCGAGGTAGTCGGGGTCGTTCCAGTGCCCGGGACCCGCCGCGGCGGGATGGGCGGCATCGCGATCGAGGTTTTGCAGCACGTGCTGGAACCGGATCCGTCCCGGCACCCCGAGATCGCCGTTGGTGCGCCATGAATTGGCCACGTAGGGTCCGAACGCGTAGGAGTAGAAGGCCGATCGTTGGTAGGGGGGATGGTCCGGGCCCAGTAAGTTCGGGGGCAGGGGATTGCACACGTTGAACAGCATGGGCCGGCCGCTGGCGTTGTGGCGCAGGGCGGCCCCGAAGGCGGCGTACGCGGTGGCGGGGTCGAGGTTGTCCCGGTCCCCGCCACAGAAGTCGACCTTGACCGCGTCGAATCCCCAGGCCGCGAACTGGTCGGCATCCTGCTGGTAGTGGCCCCCGGCGCCGCCCTGGTTGGTGTGCCCGCAGCTGCTGGTGCCGGCGTCGGTGTAGATGCCGGCCAGCAGGCCATGGTCGTGGATGTAGTCGGCGATGAACTTCATGCCGTCAGGCCACTGGGCCGGGTTGACCTCGATGCTCCCGTCCGGGGCGCGCGCGCCCGACCACCAGCCCCCGTCCAGCCACACGTAGCGGTAGCCGGCCTGACGGAAGCCCCGGGTGACCAGCGCGTCGGTCTCGCTCTCGATCGTGTGCTCGTCGTATCTGCCCCCGAAGGCGTAGTAGCTGTTCCACCCCATGTAGGGAGTGAGGGCCAGGCCGTTCACCGATGGGACCGCTACCCGCGGCTCGGCCGGCCCCTGGCTGGGGCGGGCCAGCGCGGTCCCCGGGCCCGGCGGACCGAGAGCCAGCACCGCGACGGCCCCCAGCACCATGCCGAGCCGGGCCAGGGCAGCGATGGCCGTGCTCCCGGGCGGCCGGATCGTCCCCCCGGTCCTCGGCACCGCCCGCCAGCCCCCGACGCGCTCAGGCGGCAGCGGGCAGCCCCAGGCCGATGACCTTCAGCCTGCGGGTGAGCGAGCGGAAGGCGAACTCGTTCTGCTCTTCGCTCGAGTAGCCCATGAACGTGTACTCGTCCCCCAGCGACTTTCCGGGGGGCACGAGCACGCCGGCGGCCACCGGCAGGAGCTCGGAGAGCGTGGACTGGATCCGCTCGGCCAGCTCCGGCTGGCGCGCCTTGCGCTGGAGATACCACGTTCCGTAGGCCACGTGGCGGTGCTCGTCGCGGGCGATCTTCCCGAACCCGTCCACGAATCCCGGCATCAGCCCGTTGCGTTCGAACCAGTCGGTGATGAAGAACTGCCCGGTGAGGGCGAGCGTGCCCTCGATGACCAGGTGATAGGTGGTGATGAACTCGACCTTGGCCCCCTCGTCGGCCGGGTCGGCGATCAGCCGACGTCCGGCCTCGACCAGCGCCTCGTCGAACAGGACGTTGAACGCATCGGTCACGTGCTCGCGCACCCGATCCAGGCGGGCGCCGATGCCGTCCTGGCCAAACTCGAACACCTCACGGTAGTAGCGGTCGAAGAACTGCATGTGCCGGGCCTCGTCGACCTGCTGGGTGGTCAGGAACGCCTCCTCCTGCTCGTCCTCGTAGGCCATGACCAGGCCCGAGAACTGGGTGGTCACCCGCTCCTCGCCCACGAAGAAGGAGGACAGGCCCCACAGGATCTCGTCCCGCTGCTCATCCTCGATGGTGGCCCAGTCGCTTTGGTCGCGCTCAAGGTCGATGGCGTAGGCGCTCCACGGCTGGCGCTCCCACAGCTCATAGAGCTCCTGGGGGGACATGAGCTTCGTGTCGCGGTGCAGCTGCGACTCGTCGGCGACGGTTGCCACATCGCCCTGCTGGGTGAGCTCGAGCAGACTCGGCATCGGTCTCCCTCCCTTCGGCGCGGGTACCCACGCGACGATACCTCTCGGACGGCGGGCCGTGTGGTTATGGAGCGTGCGGGCCCGACCTCACGACCGGTCCGGCCGTCACCGCGCCCGCTTCTCGATCGTCGACAGCCGGGGCTGGCAGGCGGTCCCGCGGCGGCGGTGGCGCCGGGCGCGCCGGCGCATGGCTCGGGTCCGGGCCCGACGGTGCGCGGCGGCTCGACGGCGACGGGCCGGCGGGGCCAGGCGCGGGCACCGGGCGCCCGGGCTGCCGGTGGCGGCCACCGGCCCCCAGGCGTAGGTGTGCGCTCCGGGGCCCTCGTCGAACACGATCTCTCCCGGGGCCACCATGGCCGAGACGCCGGCCGCCGCGTGGTCTCCCGTCCACACGATGCGACCGTCGCGGGCGATGGTGCGCGGCGCGCCGAGCAGCGGAATGGCCACGGTCCCCCGGGTGCCCGCGGGGGCGGACTCGGTGAGCCGGAACGTGGCGTCGCCGGCGCCCCGCTGCCAGCGCGACACGATGGGCCCGTGCGGCGTCTGGGCCTGGCCCTGGGCGAAGCGAAGGTCCACGGGCTGTGGCTCCACCGTCCACCGCGACCAGCCCGGCGCGGCCGGTCGCAGGCCCAGGACGTAGCCCGACAGGGCCGACACCGGCCCGGTGCTCCAGCCGTGGGAGAGCGAGGTGCCGCCGGGGGCCACCACCGGCGCGCTGGTGGGGACCAGGTTGCCCCCCGCCTGATTGGGCTCGTAGCTGGCCGGATTGCCGTCCGCGCCGAACTTCTCCCACATCGTGCTGGCGGGGTCGTGGGCGACCATGTAGCCGTAGAGCCGGCGCGTGAGGTCGAGCGCGGCGGCGCCGTCGTGGCGTTGGAGCCGGGCCAGCAGCTCCCAGGAGGAGATATAGGGGGAGATGTACTGGCTCATGTAGGGGTCGTTGGCGAACTGGCCGTTGAGCGGGCCCAGCGGCGTCTCCAGGTGGAACTCGATCCAGCCCAGCGCCTCGGTCGCGCGCGTCCCGGTCACCACCCCGGCCAGCGCCGCCTCGACGTTGCCGTCCTGGGTGTGGTTGGCCATGGAATCGGAGGTGTTGAGCAGGAAGGCGCCGACCGAGGGATCCCACAGGTGGGCGATCATGGCGTCGGTCAGGGCCGCGGCCCGGCTGTCGTCGAAGTTGGCCTGGGCCGGGTCCCCCACCCGCCGCTCGATGTCGGCCACGTCGCGCAGGGCCATGACCCAGGTGGCGTTGGTATGGGCGTCGTCTCCGCTGGCCACGTCGAACGGATGCCAGTTGATCGGGAAGACGTTGTCGTTGGTCCCGGTGTGAAACAGCCCCATGGAGTCGATGTTGGACAGCATGTACCCGATCGTCCGGCGCATGACCGGGAGCAGGGTGCGAGCCCGTTGCCCGTCGCCCCCGTACATGAGCGACTCGTACTCGGCGATGTCCCACCAGGCGGTGTACTCGGGCAGGTGACCGGAGCGGATGAGCGGGTTGGTCTGGGCGGTGCTGGGTGGAGGGCCGTTGGGGGGTGGCGGCTGGGCCGGGCAGGTGACGTAGATGTCCGAGGCCATGGCGATGTACCCGTTCGAGTACTGCTGGCAGGAGAACATGTCGATCGAGTTGCGCACGATCTGGGGCGCCTGGTCGGTGGTGTAGGCCGCGGTCAGGGCCTCCAGCCCGAGGTCGCCCAGCCACACCAGCCGGTCGCGCTTGGCCCCGTCTACCACCACCATCGGCGTGTTCAGGGGGATGTCCCGGAACGAGTCGAGATCGAAGGTGTAGGCCCCGCCGTACCAGATCCGGTTGAGGACGTCGTCGTTGGAGAGGAAATGGCCTACGTACTGGCTCACCGACGGCCGGTAGCCGGTCACCCGCACCCGCACGTAATCGATGGTCACCGTACCCGGCCCGTGGAGGGTGAGCGAGATCCAGCGCTCCCCGCCCCGGATCCCCGGGGACACGAACTGGGTCGGACCGGAGGACTGGATGGCGTCTGTGCGCCCGTCGGGGTTGTCGTCGTTGCCGAGCGAGCCCGCATCGTTGTCACCCTGGGGCGAGAGGTACTGGCGCTGCTCGGAGTAGGCCAGGTCGACCTCGGTCCCGTCGGTCTTTGAGATCCCCACCTCGACCTTCCCGCCCGTGTCGAGCCCGAGGTCGAGGATCAGGGTCGGGTTGCCCTGGCCGCTGGCATGGATGGTGGTGCCCGAGCCGCCGGCCAGCAGCCCGTTGGGATTGTCGACGGTGCCCGCACCCTGGACGGTGATCGCCTTGGGGTAGACGAGCGAGCTGGGCGGGTCCAGCACGTAGCTCTGCCAGCGGGGATCCGCCGGGATGGCCTGAAGCGAGAGCGAGCGGGGATCGGTGGCCGGCAGGGCCGGCGCGGGGGTCGGGGAAGGGGCCGGAAGGGCGGTCTTGCGGCGGCGACGGTGGTGGTGGTGGGCTCGGCGGTGCGGGTGCCGGGGTGCGGCCTGGGCCCGCGCGGTCAGGCCTGCGACCAGGGCCGCGCCCACGACCAGGCCGAGGACGATCGCCCGCGCTCGCGGAGCGAACGCCCGAGGAGCGAACGCCCGCGGGCCCCGCGCCCGAGCCGAGAGGCCCCAGAGGGCGAGCGCCCTGGCGACGAGCGCAGGGGCAGGGAGGTGTGAGCGCATACCGGTCATGACTGCCCGCCCTCCGAGCGCGCGACTGTACCCAATCGACCAGGGGCCGGCGGCAGAGGCCGCCGGCGCAGGCGGGGTCAGGTCAGGGCCGGCTGGGAGGGTGGGTGGAGAGGCCGCCCGGCCTGGGCGGCCCGGTGCGCGTACAGCTCCATGAGCTCGGTCTGCGAGTCGTGCGGGTCGCCCTCCGGAGAGCGCCGCCGCCAGCCACCGTCGGGCTGGAGCTCCCACGCGTGCATGTTGTCCTCCAGGCCCCGCGCCACCACGCTCAGCACCTCGTCCTGGAGGGGCTCGCTCTCGACCGGCACGGCCAGCTCGACCCGGGTGTCGAGGTTGCGGGGCATCAGGTCGGCCGAGGAGATGAACACCCGCCGCTCCCCCGGACGCTCGAACGCGAACACCCGCGAATGCTCGAGGAAGCGGCCGACCACCGAGACCACCCGGATCCGGTCTGAGATCCCCGGCACCCCGGGGCGCAGGCAGCAGATCCCGCGCACGTTGAGGTCGACCTGGACCCCGGCCTGGGAGGCCCGGTAGAGCGCCTGGATGCACTCGGGGTCGACCAGCGCGTTCATCTTCATCCTGATCCGGGCCGGCCGCTCGGGTCGATGGGCGTCGATGGTGCGCTCGATCTCGTCCAGGATCGCCGGGCGCAGGTAGTCGGGTGCGACCAGTACCTTGCGGTACCCGCTGGGCCGGCCGTACCCGGTGAGATAGTTGAACATGTCGGCCACGTCGGAGCCCACATCCCGGTCGGTGGTGAACAGGCCGAAGTCGGTGTAGAGCCGGGCAGTGGTGGAGTGGTAGTTGCCCGTTCCCACGTGCACGTAGTGGCGCACGCCCTCGCCCTCGCGGCGCACCACGAGCACGCACTTGGCGTGCACCTTGAGGGAGGGCTGCCCGTAGACCACGTGCACCCCGGCCTCCTCCATCCGCTTGGCCCACTGGATGTTCGAGCGTTCGTCGAAGCGGGCCTTGAGCTCCACCAGGCACACGGCCTGCTTGCCCCGCTCGGCCGCGGCGATCAGGTCGGGGACCAGGGGCGAGTCGTCGCTGGTGCGATACACCGTCTGCTTGATGGCCAGCACCTGCGGGTCGTCCACGGCCTGCTCCACGAAGCGCTCCACCGAAGAGGCAAACGACTCGTAGGGGTGATGCACGAGCACGTCGCCCTCGCGCATGGCGCCCATGACATCGGTGCGACCGTCATCGTCGATGGGGAGCCCGAGATGGGTGACGGCCGTCCAGGGACGCTCCCGCAGCTCCGCATGGCCGGGGAGCTTCACCAGCTGCCAGAGATCGGTCAGATCGAGCAGCCCATCCACCCGGTAGACCTGCTCGGAGTCGATGTCGAGCGCCTCGACCAGCTCGTCGGTCAGGGCCGCGGACATGTTCGCGCCCACCTCGACCCGCACCACCTCGCCGAAGCGGCGCCGGCGCAGCTCGTTCTCCACCGCCGCTAGCAGGTCCCCCGACTCGTCGGACAGATCGAGGTCGGCGTCGCGGGTGACCCGGAAGAAGTCGTAGTCAACCACCTCCATGCCCGGGAACAGCCAGCCCAGGTTGTCGGCGATCACCTCCTCGAGCGGAACCAGGGGGGCAAAGTCCGACACGGCCACGAACCGGGGCAGGATCTCCTTGGGCACCTTGACCCGGGCGAAGGCCACCTGCTCGGTGGCCGGGTCGCGCACCAGCACGGCCAGGCTCAGCGACAGATTGGAGATGTAGGGAAACGGCCGGCCCGGTCCCACGGCCAGGGGGGTCAGGGCCGGGAAGATCTGCGACTGAAAACGCTCGCTCAGCTGCTGGTGCTCGGCCCGGTCGAGCTCGCCGATCGCGGCCAGGCGGATGCCCTCCTCGGCCAGCCGGGGACGGAGGGTGGACAGGCACCGGGCGAGCCGCCCGCCCTGCTCCAGCACCTGCTGCCGGACCGCGGCCAGGGTGTCCGAGGGGGTGAGCCCGTCCGGTCCCGGGTTCTCGATGCCGGCCTCCACCTTCTCGTGCAGCCCGGCCACTCGCACCATGTAGAACTCGTCCAGGTTCGAGGCGTAGATGGCGCAGAACTTCACGCGCTCGAGCAGGGGGACGCCGTCGTCCTCGGCCAGCTCGAGCACCCGGCCGTTGAAGTCGAGCCACGACCGCTCCCGGTTGAGGTAGAGCTCGGGAGCGTCGAGGGCCAGCCCCTCCCCGGTCCGGCCGTCGGCCTCGGCGGGCGGGGCCGAAAGCGTGTCGGAGCCGGGAGACAGCGTCGTGGCGGTGGAGGGGTCGTTGGCGGTGCTCAAGCTCGGGTCATCTCTCGGGTCAGCTCCCAGCACGTAGGGTAGGGACTGCTCGGCGCCCTGTGGGCCCGGCGCAAGCGCTCATCCGAGCGCGCCCGAGCCCGCCAGCATCTCCAGGATCACGCCCTCGCGCAGGCCGCCCTTGCCGATCAGCAGGGGACTGCCGAGCAGGTCGGAGATCGCCTCCAGGATCAGCATGCCGGCCGGTAGGAGCCGCACCCGCTCGGGCTCCACCTCGAACTGGGCGGCCACCTCGTCGATCGGAGTGGTGGCCAGGATCCGCAGTCCCCGCTCGAGCGTCTCGTGCTCGAGCATGGCCCCCACCAGCCGCCGCAGCGAGGTGGCCGTGCCCCCTACCGCGATGGCCAGCTCGGGCGGGCTCAGGGCCAGACCCTCGAACGTTCCGGCGACGTGGCGGCGAACATCCTCGAGCTCGCGCACCGAGGGCGGATCGGAGCGCAGGTAGGCGTCGGCCAGCTGGCCCGATCCGACCCGGAACGAGGCCGACCATCGCACCCCCTCCGACACGGTGCCCAGGGCGATCTCGCTCGACGCGCCCCCCACGTCGATCACCACCACGTCCCCGTCGGGCGCGCGCTCGAGGGCCCGGGTGGCCCCCACGAAGGCCAGGCGGGCCTCCTCCTCGTCATCCAGCAGCTCCACGTCCACTCCCGCGGCCGCGTGGATGGCACCCACCACATCCTGCTGATTTGAGGCCTCACGCAGGGCGGCCGTGGCCACCGCGCGAATGGTCTCGGCGCCCAGCTCGCGGGCCACTCGGACCTGGGTGGCCACCACCTCGGCTGTCTGGGCGATCTTCTTGGGCGGTATCCGGTCGTCGTTCTTGAGGCTCTTTCCGATCCGGGTGAAGGCGCGCTGGCGCAGCAGCTCACGCAGCCGGCCGTCCACGGGCTCGGCCACCAGCAGCCGGGTGGTGTTCGACCCGATGTCGATGCAGGCGCAGATCACCACTCAAAGCTACCCACGCGGGCGTGTAGGCTCTCCGCAATGGCCCAGCAACTGTGGTTCCTGCGCCACGGCGAGGCCGAACCCCGGGGCACGCGGCCGGACGCCGATCGGCGGCTGACCCCCAAGGGCGAGTGGCAGGCGAGGTGCGCCGGCATCGCCCTGGCTCGGCTCAAGGCGGACTTTGCGGCCGTCCTGACCAGCCCCCGCCAGCG
>Ga0307477_10004275_pt1 | contig 10434 bp, 12 predicted proteins | sample atmos_gasesECM2C_FD_203316 | JGI IMG/M metagenome (GOLD analysis project Ga0307477, IMG submission 203316) | Hardwood forest soil microbial communities from Morgan-Monroe State Forest, Indiana, United States - atmos_gasesECM2C_515 | ecosystem: Environmental > Terrestrial > Soil > Temperate... | reverse complement strand
AAAAAGATTTTTTGGTTGCGGGGGCTTAATTTGAACCGACGAATTCCGGTGCCAGCTCATTTTATCCAAATGCTTCGGAGTCCAAACCAACTCCATGTCGCGATCAAGATAAGTACCGACAAGTCCGCTTCGGGGACATGACCGGTGATCTCCTCGAACCCCGTTTCTGGATAGCTTCCGGTTTGCCGACGATACGCCCCACAACTTCCTCCAAGCCTGGTTGCCAACAATTGGTTGACCACGATGGGCTGAGGGCAAAAACTTGATCCTTGCATATCGCATATTCATATAGTAGTATCTACCACGCTTGTAGTAGATGACCATGCCCGGACCCAAATTAACCAAGCTCGAATTGCAGATCATGGAGACGCTGTGGAACGGCGCGTCTTCCATACGCGAGATCCAGGAAACATTTCCGGAAAAGCAACGGCCAGCGTACACGACCATCCAAACCACGGTTTACCGACTGGAAGCAAAAAAGGCAGTACGACGCGTAAAGAAAGTGGGCAACTTTCATATTTTTGAGGCTGCGGTGACGCGCGATGCGGCGCAGCGCAGGTTGATCGACGAACTGCTGACGTTGTTTGGCGGGAGCACGCAGCCGGTAATGGCGCACTTGATTGAATCCGGGAAACTCACGCTGGCCGATGTGAAGGAAGCGGAAAGAACTTTGCGCAGCCTAGCCAAGCAAGACCTGGCCAAGCAAGACTTAGCCCGGCAAGGACAAAAACGATGAGCGCGAAATATTTTTCGGATATATGGACGGCGCTCGCGCCGGCTCTCGGCGATCATTTGTGGCAGTCGACGTTATTAGTGCTTGTTGCTAGCGTATTGAGCCTGACGCTGAAAAAAAACCACGCGCGCGCACGCTATTGGTTGTGGCTGGCCGCATCACTGAAATTTTTGCTTCCGTTTTCGTTGCTGGCAAGTGTCGGCAGCCATTTGGCGTGGGTACGGAGACTGCCGCCAACGGAAGCACAGGTTTATTACGTGATGAATGAGGTAAGCCAGCCGTTTACGCAGCCAAGTCTGCCGGTGAGTTCTACGCCTGCCTCGTCGAGTCTTATCCATTTCCTTCCCGTGATTCTCGCAGGCGTGTGGCTGTGCGGATGCGTGGCGGTCCTTGCTGCCTGGTATGCGCGTTGGCGAAGGGTAGCGGCGGCGATACGGAAAGCATCACCCCTGCGTGAAGGACGTGAAGTGGAAACGCTACGGCGAATGGAAAGCAGAAGCGGGCTAGCGAAAGCAATCGAGATGCGGGTATCGATTGCTTCGCTGGAGCCGGGGATTTTCGGGATTGTGCAGCCGGTCCTGCTGTGGCCGGCAGGAATCTCCGAACATCTAGAAGACGCGCATCTGGAGGCGATTGTGGCGCACGAGGTATGGCATGTGCGGCGGCGCGACAATCTGGCGGCGGCAATACACATGACGGTGGAAGCCATTTTCTGGTTCCATCCCTTGGTGTGGTGGTTGGGGGCGCGGCTGGTGGAGGAGCGGGAGCGCGCCTGCGACGAAGAAGTTTTGGCGTTGGGCAGCGAGCGGCAGATTTATGCGGAAAGCATTTTGAAGACCTGCCAGTTCTGTGCAGGGTTTGCGTTGGCATGTGTTTCGGGGGTGACGGGAGCCGACTTAAAGAAGCGGATTGCCCAAATTATGACCGCCCACGCGACGCATAAATTGAATTTCGGCAAGAAGCTGTTGTTAAGCACCGTGGCGTTGGCGGCTATTGTCGTGCCGATACTGTTCGGATTGCTGTACACTGCGCCGGGCTGGGTGGTAGCGCTGGGTAAAAATCTCGACGGCGGGACAGCGGTGTCACAGGTGTCCTTTTCAAATCCAGATAGACCGAACGGAAGTGCAGTTTCTGTGGCGAAAACAGCCACGCGGAAAACTAAGAAATGCACGAAATCTTTGAAAGTTGCCAAAGCCCTTTCTTCGACAAAAAGCGCTCCTGTCGAGAACGTCAAAACGTTAAACATGAAAGGAGAACTATGATGCCAGCATGGCGGTGTGTCCGAAGATATGTCTTATCAATAGCTTTGATTCTTGTTGCGTATTCGATGCCCGCAGTTTGCCAGGCGGATTCCGGAGCGGTACAGGCCACGACGGAACGGGACGGGCAGCACGATTTCGATCCTCTTCTCGGCGCATGGAAAGAACACACGAAGATCCGCCAACACCCCCTAACGGGATCCGATACCTGGACCGAGTTTGAGGGCATTGATGTCTACCGAAAGATTTGGGATGGCCGCGCCATCATAGGTGAGTACGAGGGGGACAGCGATAAGCGCAACAGCGAGAGTGTGATGTTGTACACGTACAATCCTCAGGCCCACCAGTGGACCGTCTATTTTGCCAACAGCAAGGATGGCAAAGTGACACCACCCAATGTCGGCGAGTTTAAGAATGGACAAGGTGAGTTTTACACCCAGGACACCCTGAATGGCAGGCTTCGCTACAACCGATATATTTGGTCGAAACTGACTACAACCTCACCCCATTTTGAAGAATCCTGGTCCGATGACGGAGGCAAGACCTGGGAAGTGGACAACATTACGGACATGACGCGGATCAATGAAGACTCTGTCAAACCGCACGTGGCTCCAACTGTGGTCCCGGCGGATGCGAATGCGGCAGCGGAACGGGATGGACAACACGACTTTGACTTCTATTTTGGCGACTGGAAATATCACCTGAAGCGCCTCCAGAATCCTTTAACGGGTTCGACTACCTGGATCGACTTTGCGGGCACCGGCTCCTGCTTTAAGGTTTGGGGTGGCCGCGCTAATCTGGACGAATTCGAGGGCGATGGTCCTACCGGCCACATCGAAGGCCTGACCTTGCGCACTTACAATCCTGACACTCACCAATGGAGCCTATATTGGGCCAACAGCAAGGATGGCAAAGTGGTCGTACCCCAAATCGGCCAGTTCAAGGATGGACGAGGCGAGTTTTACGCCCAGGACATGTTGAATGGAAAAAGCATTTTTATTCGATTTGTCTGGACGAACACCACCACGAGTATGCCTCACTTTGAACAATCTTTCTCAAATGATGGAGGCAAAACCTGGGAAGCGAATTGGATTACGGACCAGACTCGGGTCAATAGCGAACCTGATAAAGCACACTGAACGATGCACGTCGTTGTGTGAAGAAAGAGCAGGTTTGGAAAATCACGCCAGATACAACCATGAATGGTGAACCAGAAATGCAAATCCCGCGAATATGGGTTTTATTCGGCACCCTGATTTTGGCGGCATGCCCTGCGCTGCTTGTGGCCCAGACAGATTCCGGCCGGATCACGGGCTAACCGGAAGTTATTTGCAGGCCAGAACTTCGCATCTGGGAAGTCATCTCAGAAGTCAGCCCGCCCCCGACTGACCGACAGTCTGTCGTCCGCTAACATCGTAAACCTCACACAATCGATATTCACTTTCCTGCTTCGCGGATGGTTGAACGCAACCAAGTATGGGCAGCATCTGTGTTCATTCTCGGATGCCAGGACATCAGATACTTGAACGTTCCGAGCACCGCGGGCGCCTGGATTTGATGCCTCTAGTTCTGCCATGCGCCTCGGCACGGTCGCGACAAGGTTCGTTCCGATAAGACTCCGCATCGCTGTTGTGTGATATGGCACCCAGATGGGGCAGCGACGTTTGGCGCCGATCGCGGCCGATCTCTTTTCAGGGACGGGTCATTCAGCGGGTGCATCGACTGACCATAAACGGGCTTCTGGCCCGGATGGCTTCTCATTTGCTCGGTGCCCTAATACAATTAGGGATCGATGAGATTATTTTCCGTCTGGCTTTGCGTATTAGTGTTTACCAACGTGGGGGTAGCCAGCCCCCCCGACATGATCTCGGTAATGCTTCTCGGTACCGGCACACCATTTCCGAATGCTGCGCGATTTGGCTCGGCAATCCTCGTCCGAGCGGGCGGTGAGAAATTGCTGTTCGATTGTGGGCGCGGCGTCGTGATTCGCTTGAACCAGGCTGGAACGCCCGCTAACGAAATCGATGCGCTCTTTTTCACTCATCTTCACTCCGACCATACTGTAGGAATGCCTGACCTATGGCTTACCGGATGGTTTCTCGGGCGCGACCATCCACTCAAGGTTTGGGGACCCCCAGGAACGCGCGAAATGGCCGAGCATCTTTCTCAGGCATATAAATTCGACGTGGAAACCCGAGAACACACAGAGAACCTGCCGCCCAAGGGAGCGGAGCTCGACGCCAAGGTAGTCGAGCAGGGCGAGGCTTACGTTCACGGTCCACTGCGAGTGTCCGCTTTTCTGGTTGACCATGGCCCCGTGAAACCTGCGTTTGGCTATCGGATCGACTATTTAGGACACGCGGTGGTCATTTCTGGCGATACGAAGTTCTCGCAAAACCTTGTTGACTTCTCGAAGGGTGCGGACTGTCTGATCCACGTTGCTTGGCTAGCCCAGGCGAAGAGCCCAGAGCCTTTACGAACTATCGCATCGGGAGAAGACGCTGGACGTGTGTTCGCGGCGGTGAAGCCTAAACTCGCCGTTGTTTATCATTACAAGGACGATGACGGACTTGCCGATGCGGTGCGCGCGCACTACCAAGGTCGGTTCGTGATTGCACAGGATCTCATGGTGATTGAGATAGGACAAGAGACAACCTGGCGCCCTGGGCACGCCTAATTCCTCCAGGCAGCCGCACCTTATGCTTCTTTCGGGCGATCGCCGTCAGCCGCTCGACCGGCTAGCCAGAAATTATTCCGGGCCAACGGAGTCGATCAGGGAGAACGACTTCGAGTGCTTGGCGAGTGCCGGAGTGAACACGCCTAAGTCAATGTGACAAAGTCACTGATGGCATCGACTTGGAACCGGTTTCCTACTCCGAGGGAACAACCGGCAGGTTGATAAGGCTGGCCTTGCCCAGACCGTGCCACACCCTTTGCGTCGCCTTGCGGTAATCCCCGGGCTTTACATCGAAGATATTTGGAACAAACGTCTGCGGATTGCGGTCGTACAAGGGAAACAAACCAGACTGCACTTGCACCATAATGCGGTGTCCAGGCAAAAAGACGTGATTCACGTTCGGCAGCCCGATCACGCGTTCGCGATCGAGCAAATCGGTAAGGACCTGCGTCATGGCGTGCGAATGCTGGGCGAGAACCCGGGATTTACGCCCGTCGCGGTCCCAACTCTGACACTCAGCATTGGCGCAACCACAGGAATCTTCAGCGTAGTCGATGCTGTGCTTCTGCGTCCTCTTCCGTACCGCGAGCCGACGCGTCTGGTTTCCCTTTATGAAGACGGCACACCACGGAAGTTTCGCAGCGACTCCGTTCACATTGTGTTCCGGCACATCGGCAAGAATTTATTTTGGGGTTTCCAGGGAAAAGCGCATGCGGCATGGGTCGTACAAGATTGCGGAATCGGAAAAAGCGCTGCTGGAGTGGGTTCATCTGCAGCGCCAGGAAGGATTACCGGTGGCGCTTGATGAATTGAGCCTGAACCCGATCGACAAGAAGAAGCTGCAGAAATACTCTTTGAAGTATCCGAATTCCGTTCAGCGGATGGTGTAGGAGATGCTAATGGTCTCCGGGTGATCGCGCAAGAACTCACAGGAGTCAGGCATGAGAGACATCCGATTTTGAAATCGGGGACGGAATAGAGGTCGGACACGAGAGCGCAGAAGATGAGGAGGTGCTGCACCTCCTGCGGTTTCATTTCGCGGACGGCCTTGACCGCGATGTTCTGGTAGTCAACGGTGGTGTCGCCCCATGAAGCTTTGGTCTTTTTTCTCTTCCCATCCACACACACGGCAAAGGCGGCGGTAATTGTCGTGCCCAAGCCTCTGGAAAAGAATCGAGCGAGATCATTCCCACATCAGTTTGAGAAATAGCCGGAGGCAGTTTCTTTCGGATGACGTCGAGGATGCGAGCGCGGGTTGTTTCCCGGGCGCACCAGCCGCGCGCGGGTCGGGGCGCACTCCGAAGGCAATCAGGGTAAGATTAAGTGACCAAATGGGGAAGGGCACCTTGTCCCGAGAAGGCCGTGTGATAAATCGTGATTTGCGCTTGGGCAGCGCTGTTTCTGATTATCGTGAATTCCTGCCCACTTTGCCTCTTGCGGGATACCTACTCTGCCTTTGGACGCAGACAGTCACGGGTTCACGGGACGAATTCGAGCAGCGCGTTTTACCCGACGGCTGCGTAGACATTGTTCTCATCAATGATGAAGCTCCAATAGTGGTTGGCCCGTGGACAGAGCCCTTCGTCGCTCGTCTCGCTCCTGGGACGATCATCGTCGGTGCACGCTGCCATCCCGGACTTGCGCCGGGCCTTCTCCGCCTTCCTGCCTCGGCGCTACTCAACCAGTTGGTGCCGCTTCGCGACGTATGGAGCAGCTCAGTTACTGCGCAATTTGAGCGGATCGCCGACGAGGCAGATATTGTGGCGCGACGATCGGCAATCGAGGCGGCCTTGCTAAATCGCATCGCGCATGCTGCTCCGGTTGACGAGACCGTGAGCGCAGCAATCCGATGGCTCGCCCGATATCCGCAAGGCCGAATTGAACAACTTGGTAGGTGGATCGGGCTCAGTTGCCGCCAACTCCAGCGCCGGTTTACGGCGGCGGTGGGGTACGGCCCCAAGATGTTTCAGTGCGTGCTGCGTTTCCAGCGCCTACTGAATCTCGCCAATAACGTCGGCGTTCAGGGGAGCTTTGCACAGTTTGCCGTAGAAGCGGAGTACGCGGATCAAGCGCATATGACTCGGGAGGTTCAACGGTTTTCGGGTGAACCGCCTAGTATTTCGCTCCAATCTCCGCGCTGCGCGCTGCGCTTATCTGGCCTGATTCGTACTGAGCACAGCCTCGGCTCTTGAGGCGCTCGACGTGTCCGATTCGTTCAAGACCAGAACTTATCGATCATTCTATCCTCAGCCTATGCTCACTCGAAGAGAAGTCCTGGCAGGCTTCGCAGCGGTGTCGCTTTTTCCGCATGGGAAGGAGGAATCTCATACCATGGACCAGCGCGTTAGCATTGTCACCCTCGGCGTGAAAGATCTTGGTATCTCGAAACGATTCTATTCTGATGGGCTTGGCTGGAAGCCAGCATTCGAGAATAAAGAGATCATTTTCTTCCAGACAGGCGGAATGGTTTTTGCATTGTTCCTGCGCGACAAGCTCGCCGAAGATTTTCAGGCCGATCCGGCAACATTCGGACGGGCAGCCATGGCGCTCGCTTACAATGTGCGGTCGAAAGGCGAGGTGGATCCGCTCATAAAGCGCGCTGCGGCTGCGGGCGCGAAGGTTTTAAAGCCGGCACAAGAGGCGTCCTGGGGTGGTTACTCCGGTTATTTCGCAGACCCCGATGGATTTGCCTGGGAAGTGGCTTGGAACCCCGCGTGGCGACTGACGCAGGATGGCAGTGTGGAATTTAGGGTAGGCGAATAGAACGAAGCCCGACAATCCGCTTACGCTGCAGTGTCGGAAACAGTCGCACGGCGCGTCGTCGACGCTGGCACAGACCCAGCCTGTCGCGCGGCCACAATCGACCTCATGCGCACGCTGCGGATGGAATAGACGCGCGACGCGCGAGGCGTACTCACTTCTCAGTTCCATTTTGAGTCCCGTTGCTCCACTTTATGGTCCGATCGATCACTATCGTCATTAGATCGTGGGTGTTGAAAAAGTCTAGTTTCCTCCCAAACAGCCAAAATTTGGGCGATGCCAAATGTCTAAAAAATCGAGAACGTCGTTTGTAGGGTATTCTAGCGCAATTTTATTTTTGCGAATTTCGGGCTAAGGAGTTTTTCAACAGCCACGAATGTTTCGACAACCAATGGCGATTGCAGGTCTTGACCCGGAGATGATGTCTCTGCTAGCGTTGGTATTTGCCGACAAGTTCGCCGCTGGCCAGGACGTGTCCCTTCATCGCCTTTACAACCTGCTCCTTCGAGGCTCCGGGAGGCAGATTCAGTCTTGTATTCAGAGCATACAGATCAAAAATATAACGGTGTGGCGACTGCCCCGGCGGACACGGTCCCGCGTAGCCGACTTTGTCAAAGCCGTTCTGCCCTTGGCGCGAACCGTCCGGTAGCTCTCCCTGCTTTGCGATGCCCTCCGGCAGTTCGCGTTTGTCCGCCGGCAGATCGTAAAGCACCCAGTGCACGAAATCGAACCAGAGCGGAGAATCCTTGTCGGTTACGATGAGCGCGAAACTCTGAGTGCGTTGTGGTGCTGAATTCCACGACAATTCTGGTGAAATGTCTTTGCCGTTACACGGACAGTTCTCTGGGGAACCCTGATATTTGCTGGGAATGGCGTCCCCGGCAAAACTGCTGCTCCTCAACTCCAGGGAAGGAACCGACGGCTTACTGACGCCACGGCTACAGCTCATCTGGGCGGCGGCGAGGAGCATTAGAAACCCTGCCCATTGGGGAAACTGTGCGGCGTTTCGGTCGTGCTTAGAATCCCTCGAATCTTCCATTTGCCGAGTATCGTATCTGAAGGCAGCAATCTGTTCCAACCGGTATTCGGAATCGTTGTTAAGCCACTCAAAACCCTTTTGGCAGTTGGTTTATGCAAACAGGCGATTTCACGTTTTGACCGCTGGTCAACGAGTGAAATGTTTGGTAACAACAAATGGGCCACCGTCGTTCGCCAAAACTCCGCAAGGCCTTGACTCCGGTTCGCGTGACAATGTTACAGGCCACTCGTATGCCTATTCATTTCACCCGCGTTTTGAAACCTTGAACGAGGAAGAGGCAGGAGGACGGTCGCTATGTTATTGATTTCAAAGACGGCCAGAATTTTGCGGATTGAAAGGAAGCGACGATGAGCGCCCCAAGAATTATCTCTTTTCGATGGCCTCAGTAGCGGCGTAGCCTTCCTTGTTATTATTTTCCGTATGGTGTGTCCTACCGCCAAAGTTCTATTTGACAGTTACGCCAGCGCCGCGATGGAGCACTTCGAGGCCACGGACAAGTTATCTGGTCTTGTAGGCCAGCATGACCCGTTTGAAAAGCAAAGAGAATACAAAGAACGAACGCGCGAGAAATGCAGCGCCGCACGCTTGGCCCTGGAGCAGCACTGGACACAACATAGTTGTCGAGAGGGTATCTTCCCTCTTAATTTTTTGCCCCTGCTCGCCGCTGTCTCTTCGATACGTTCTCGGCGAAAGATAAAAGTAGCTGTTTGTCGCCGTCGTTCATCTCAGCTAGAAATCGGCACAGCTTGTTCAGAAAACGGGCGTCCTTTCCAACGTTGCCCCATTCTGTGGTGCGATTTCTATTACCACTCTTTGGTACAGCTGGCGGGTCCTGGCCGTCATACATAAGGTGGTACAGCGGAATCTCCAGCGCACGCGCAAATTTCTCCAAGGTTTCGACGGCGGGCACCGTATGGCCGTTCTCCACTCGGGAAACGTAACAACGAAGCAAACCCGTCCGTTTTTCAATATCTCCCTGAGAAAGATTTTTCTCCTCTCTGAGAGAAGCCAACCGACGCCCAATGTCCATGAAATGGCTCCTTTGGTTCGCTTTCCCCTTCGGGGCGGGATTATAGCAGCTCCACCATTAATGGATGGTTCTCTAATCCGAACTAGGCTCTTTTACCACTTCTCGCGGATTCTTGTCATGGCGTAGAGCCACGAATTTTGAATGCCGGAGCCTGTCTCCCTCGGTCCACCTAAGGAATTCGATGACGGCTACTAGTTTGGGACGCACCCAAACGCATTTCTTCGTCTTCTCAGCGTCCAAAATCTCGCCCCATCTGGCACGGCCTGTTTCCGGCAGATTCACGAACGGACATGCGTCGGTGATGAGAGGCTTCAGCTTTTCGTAAACCATCCTTCGAGTGACGGTTACAAATCCATTCCGCACTCGGGCTGGAGGGTACTGTTCCTCCCATTAGACGAAGGTACGCGGCAAGCAACGCGGGAGCGCTCCTGTGGGGGCCGGCTCTCTCGCCACATCCAGTTGCTGGCGTGCGGGAAATGCGGCCGCAAAGACCTTCGTCTGCCGACGTTGACGGTGCCCGCCGTTCGCGGCGTCATTCCCAAGATTGTCTGGTCGGAGAACTGACCGCGCGAAACCGATGGCCGCCGTTTTTCAGAGCGCGATGGTACAAACGAGAAGTCTCCTGCGTAGACCGGACACGTGCGTCTGAATCGATCCGCCGCGGGAGGAACATGTGCGAAAAGCCGGCCTCGTTCTCATTCTGACCCTGCTTCTGACTGCCCCGGTCGTGGCGCAATCACCCACTGCGACCATCAACGGCTTGGCCCTTGATTCTTCGGGCGCGGCGATTGCGGGCGCCGAGATTATCGTCGTGAACGACGTAACCGGAATGCAATACTCCAGCAAGACAAACAGCGAAGGGATCTACGTTGTCACCAATCTCCCTCCCGGCCCCTACCGTCTTCAGATTTCTAAGATGGGATTCAAGACGCTGAT
>Ga0307477_10004274_pt1 | contig 10438 bp, 13 predicted proteins | sample atmos_gasesECM2C_FD_203316 | JGI IMG/M metagenome (GOLD analysis project Ga0307477, IMG submission 203316) | Hardwood forest soil microbial communities from Morgan-Monroe State Forest, Indiana, United States - atmos_gasesECM2C_515 | ecosystem: Environmental > Terrestrial > Soil > Temperate... | reverse complement strand
TCTGGGCGCAATTGGAAGCTAAACCGGGGAAGGAAAAGGAACTCGAAGAATTTCTGAAGTCGGCGCAGCCGCTGGCCGAGCGGGAGCGGCAAACTTTGAGCTGGTACGCTATCAAGATGGGCCCGGGCAAATACGGCATCTTCGATACCTTCGCCGATGACGCCGGCCGCAACGCCCACTTGAACGGTGAAATCGCCAAGGCTTTGTTTGCCAAGGCGGGAGAGTTGCTGGCGAAGCCTCCGGAGATTGCGAAGCCCGAGATTCTCGCGGTGAAGGGCTGAGGGCATCGCAAGTTGCGATTGCAGTCTCTTCACAAAAAATTGGATCGATCTGGATGACCGCAGCTCTGGGCAGACCCCGGTTCTTATATTCGTGCCGGACCCAGGGAAAGAGCTTATGGAAATCAACTCGAATGCACCAATCGTCTCCCGCCAGGAAGTCGCAATCAACGCGCCGCTCGAATCCGTGTGGCGTCTCTTTACAAAGATCGATGGCTGGCCTGAATGGAATCCCGACATTCCGAAGGCAACGGTTGCCGGGCCAATCGCGGTCGGGAATGTCATTCATTGGGAGACTGCGGGAATGGAAATTCCTTCGACCATAGGCGAAGTCGTGCCTCTAAAGAAAATTGCATGGAACGGCGAAACCAGCGGAATTCTTGGTATCCACGTGTGGACATTCTCGACGACTGCTGAAGGTACACACGTCGGCACGGAAGAATCGTGGGAAGGCTCAGTTCCTGCACAGGCAAGGGATCTGCGGACGCGCTGGACGCGTCTCTCGTCCGATGGCTCTCATTCTTAAAGCGCCGTGCGGAAGCGGTTGGCTCGTGACGTTGGCAACCCACATCCCCGCCGGCCGCTGTTCACTCAAGGAAAGAATGCTCTTCCATACGGACAACGCCATCGCTAAGGCGCGGAAGTAGCGGTTCGAACGACCGAAAACGGACCCCACACTGAGGATGAGGCTTCCCCTCCAAGCGGGGCTTGTCGAACAGATAGTTGTCGAAAAATTTCTATTACCCTAGTCGACCCTGATTTTGGCGAACCAAAGGCGCACGCTTACAAGAAGGCCTGGTTTCAACAGTTGAGAGTGACTTTGAGACAATGGCCGCATGAAGGAGTACGTGAGTGTGCGGTGGCGAAAGAGGTGGCCCGTAATCCCTGCGTCTTTCATCGCAGGTATTTTTTGGGTCGCACGCAGTTTGGCCGTTCATGATGGCAAAGCAGTTCGAGTTGTGATTTTCCTAGTTTGCTTCGACGTGTTTGCCATCGTTTTCCCGTTTCGTTGGGGCGGAGAATAGTAGGTTAGATCAATGAGCGAAATCGCCTGGTTACGTCAACCAAGGCGCGTGCTTGAATCTTAGGCGGTTGGATTTTGCATAAACTGATGCGATGATGCGAATCGTGAAACACTTGGTTCTCGCTGGGCTTGCAGCGCTGGTTGCAGGCGTCGTGACGATTTCGTTGCACTTCTACGGCGTTCACGATATGCAAGGCTTCTTGGCAGTAATCGCTGGGTACCCGGGCCTCCTTGCAAACGTTGACTACACGCGGCTCAACGAGACACTATTCACGGTCGTCAACTTTCTGTTCTACTTCTTGCTTTTTGAGGGCGCAGCCGCGCTCAAGCGCAAGTTTTCAAGGGGGGACGAGCAACAGGGAAACATTGCCCATCGGTAGTTGGCGTAACAGTGCGCCGTGAAAGGCGCTGGACTTCAGCGGGTGCAACTCCCGCCCGGGAACTGGTTCGCTCCACCCGGTAGCAATCGAGGCGGCAGCGGAGGCAACAAAGCTGTCGGAGCTCTCGGTGTAAAGGGTCGCTTGGCGACTCCGCGAGCGTGCAGGCCGTAACGTGAGTGAACGCTGAGCAGGCCCCGAAAAAGTGATTGCAGGAGCCGACCTTACTGTTTCACGGGGAAGGCCGCTGGCAATGGAGATAGACGAGCGAACAAGCTCCATTGAACCTGCCGGGGTAATGGCGATGGCATGTACGCATAGGAGGCCAGAGGCAACACGGGAAGCCCCAGCGGTGATCGTGGTATCGATCAACTGGTAACTCGCGAGAGACAGGCCGGGCCGTATGGGGTGGCGGAGAGGCTCGTACGACCGATGAAGCCGGGTAATGCCGGTGGAGGGAAGGGGCCTCAGTTAAAGACGACCGCAAGAAGCGACAAAGGACCGAGGGATTGGCGATGAGCCTAACAACTCCATTCAGTGTTCAGAAGTTGCAGACGGCGTTGCATGCAAAAGCGAAGGAATCGCCCAACTTTCGTTTCCATGCAGGTCCTCGCGCGTCGGTGTTTCGATTCCGGACGCTTTCGCCAATCCGCACAAGAACTCGTCGTAGGTCTTCCCAGTATCGCGTCGCACAATCGACCGCATGGCCGCATTCGCCTCCAAGGTGGTCGCGTCGATGCCCATCCGCTCTCCCTTCAGCAGTCCCCGTTCGGCCAACAACTCCAGCACCCATGCCAACACCTCTCGATGCCTGTCGATGTCGATCAGGCGCCGGGTTCGCGAGATCGTCGAGTGATCCGGGGTTTGCTCGTCCAGTCCAATCCCCAGAAACCGTCGTAGCGCCAGTGAATCGGCCAGCCGCCAAGCGATCCCACGCTCGCTATCGATGCCCTCGAAATATCCGATCAGCAGCGCCCGAAAGTAAATCCCAGGTCGCAGCGAGGGCCGTCCCAGTCGTGCGTGATAGAAACGGGCACACAATCCTTCCACCAACTCATCGAACCCTGCACCCTCCAGTAACTCATTCAACCGCTTATAGAAAGGATGCCCGGGCGCTACGGCAAGCTCCGTATGCGCGATCCAGATGTCTTCTTGTTTCTCCCCGCCACTCCTCTTGCTCATCGCCATGCGCGCATTCTACGAACTATCCCTGTGGATCAAATCAGTTTTTGTTTTCACGTACCCAGACTTGCACCACGGGCTGCTAGCACTCGGTGCTTCAGGGCACCACTGGTCCGTGGTAAAGCCGATACTCGTCCATCACCACTTGATTAAATGTCTTACCGAGTATCATGCTGGCAAACACTTCGGCCACAAACTCTTTCTTGGTCATCGCAGCGTATCCACTCACCTGGTTGGCGTTGACTGGAGCGCCGCTTAAAATGCTGCCAGTGCCAAAATAGAGATCATCGCCTGCGCTGGTCTCGTGTAAACAGTGCCCAATTTCGTGGATACAACTTATGGAGGGTATCGCGTAACCCCCGAGCTTGGTCGCTGAAACTGCATCAGCTCGTCCACCAACTACGGCCTTGCCTCCCAGGACAACGAAAGCGATCTTGACCCACCCTTGACCCCGGTGAAAGGCGCGATTTTGAGCGTTGTTGTCGCCGATGCAATAGATGCGTAAGTCGGTAGGGATGGTCACTCCTGCGTCTTTGATGGCTTTGACTGCATCATGTGCGGCCGCAGCTTTTGCGCCTGCATCTTTATCTCCGCAATCTTTGAAGATCCTGTAGATCTGCCCGCCATACGTGGCACTTTCGTTTGTAAAAGCCCTTGCCGTTGCCGTTACGCTATAAAATGACCCCATCTCGATGTCCACCATCTGCTGTTTTCTGGCAGCGTCCAATGCCATCTTTTTCTCCTTCTTGATCGAGGACTTCCAGGGTTGTGGCACTCTTGGTCGCCGCGGAGTATACATGAATTCAACCCTGCGTGCGAAGCGCCTCTGCCCACGGCAACCCTTCCATAACCAGATTAGGGAAGCGTTCCCCGTCAACTGGACAGGATCCAGCAAGACTTGCGGTTAGGCGCGCGACCGCACCTTCTCTTGGTTTTCGAGGATTCGCATCACCGCTCGCCTTCCCGGCTCGCTCTGTGGATCACCGCCAACAACCGTCGGCGGGAGGCGCGCGCGCGCCTTGAAAGGGGGGGTGTCTCCCAGGAGGACCGAAAGCTGACGCAATTTACCATGGCCCACGTCATGTCGGACCCCGAGCTGCGACGGCGGGTGGGGCTTCTATTGCTAATGTCACTAAGCAGTGTCGTTGGATGGTGGTCCGTTTCGACATGGATTCCACAATATGCCGCACAGTTAGCAACCAAGGCAGGACAGCAATCTCACCTGTGGGCATCATTGGTTGTACTCATGTTCAGTGCTGGCGCGATCCCTGGTTACCTTGTGCTGGGATGGTTGGCGCATACCCTAGGTCGGAACCCGACCACTTGCTTGTACTACGTCGGCGCGCTGGGACTCTCGTTGGGCTTCTTTCTGTTGGTCAAAGACAGGCGCGCGCTCCTCGTAATGGCCGCGGCAAACGGCTTTTTCACTACTGGCCAATTCGCATGGATGACGATCTATCTCCCGGAGCTATTCCCGACGCGTGTCAGGGGCTCGGCAATATCACTTGTCTATGATCGCTCTCGAAGCATCGCGGCATTTGGTCCGCTCTTGGCAGGTTGGTTGATTTCTTCCTTTGGTGGCATCGGAACTCCGCGGCGATGGTGTCGCTTGTCTATGTTATGGGATTGGTTGTCACGCCGTTTGCTGGGCCCGAGACCAAGGGGAAGCCGTTGCCAGTCTGATCGCGTATGGCTGTGTGGACTACTAAACTGACAGTCATTCCTCGGCTGTGAAGTTGGCCAACCAGAGGTGTGGCCATTCCTGGTCTTTTGAGGATTGTGCCCGAGTGACGGGCAACACGGAAACCAGCGGCCTAAGAACGGCACCGGGAGATCTCGTTGAAGTCAGAAGTCTCCCGCAGTGATGTTCTCAGTCTATGCGTACAGTGCCAGGCTGCTGCTATTAGCGTGCTCTTACGCTTCTTCCGACTCGGCATCCTTGCCCTTGAGATAGGCGAGCGTCACGTCCAGCGATTCATGACCAGCCGGGTTCGGGTGGTCTTCATCGACGCAACCTCCGCCAACTACCGGTTGGCCGACAATACGTCCGGGAATGTGAACTCGGCTTGGGGTGCATGTACTCCAGCCCTCTGCCCGCTTCTCGGCGCTCCACACATTTCAAGCCTTTGGGAATTCTGAAAAGCCCCCGCGCAACAACGGCTTGCGGGGCGTCCTCGCGGTCAGGGCCGCCCGCCCTTGCAAGGGGGAGAAGGATTAAACGTCGTATAATATCTCGCGCGTAACTGGGGAGCAGAACATATGAACGTACAAGAACAAATCAAGAAGTATATTTCCAGCCAACCGGAGCCAAAACGCAGTGACATGCGAGAGTTGCATCGGCTCACACTTCAAGTGTCACCAGAATGCAAATTATGGTTCTTCGACGGAAAAGGCAGCAAAAATCATGCTGTTTCCAACCCTACGATAGGATATGGATTTCACACAATAAAATATGCCAATGGAAAAAGTAGAGAGTGTTTTCAAATTGGTGTGAGCGGAAACAAAACCGGAATCTCTGTCTATATTCTTGGTCTCAAAGACAAGAAGTACTTAGCCAAAACATATGGAAAAAAACTGGGCAAGGCGAGCGTGACCGGATATTGCATTCGGTTTAAATCTCTAAAGGACATAAACATTGATACTCTTGAGGCGGCAATACGAGATGGGCTTGCAGCTCAGAATGAAAAAGGCAAGCTGATGAAATAATTCCACTGTTAAAAGCAAGCAGGTATCGATGTAAAGGCGCTCCAGTATACGACCCCTTCAGCCCTCACCCGCGCCACATAGCTGTTCTCTATAATACGGGTCTCCCGCAATAGTCGGGCGGCTCTCTGTCAGCGCTCCTTGCCTTTCTCTGTTTGCCGTTGGCCACTGCGGAAGTATCACGGGCAAACCGGAACTAATTCACATGCCCGATTAACGCGCAAACCGGGGATATTGCGGACGGGCGGGCCTCGGTATAAGTTACCGGGGACACTGTTAGAAAATCAGCTGGAGGAAATGCAATGTCAAGGATTTCTCTCGGCGTGCTCTGTGGGCTGGCTTTCGGTGCCCTGGACACCGCATTGATGATTCCTCTGAGCTTTGCGGACAAGCGATCGGCCATGCTTGGAGCGTTCATCGCGCGTTTCGGTCTCGGCTTCGTCATCTGCAATATACGGCTGCCTTGGCCGGGCTGGGCAACTGGGTTGATCCTCGGCCTCCTGCTAAGCCTCCCTGACGCTATCATCACGAAAGCTCTGGCCCCAATTCTCGTCTCAGGCGCGGTTGGAGGTCTGCTTATCGGTTGGATTGCTAGTAGAGTTGGTCGCTAAATCCCACATCCTTCGCCACTGTCCACGGGTGCTGATTAACGCGCAAATCGTCCGTGTGAAGTAACTGGACTTGTCCGGTTATCCGACTTATCGGGACTTGGCCCGCGGCTGGAACGACGAATGACTGGTGACGATTGGGCACTCGGAGGCGGACGGTGTTATAAGGACATTTAGAGGGCATAAAACGTGGGGCAAGTTCGATGCCGCAATTTGAATCATCGGAGAATTAAACTACAACTTCTGGCGTCTGTATTTCCGCTTCTGTTGGCGCCATATCTTTTGGCCGCGCAGTCAAATCCAGCAGCGTTGATGTCCGGTTTAGGCCAAAATCATCACGTAATCTCGACAAAGAACTCCGAAGCTCAGCGTTTCTTCGATCAGGGACTTACGCTGGTGTACGCGTTCAACCATGAAGAAGCCGCTCGGGCATTCCAGCACGCGGCAGCGCTAGATCCGCAGACTGCCATGCCCTACTGGGGCATCGCATTGGCATTTGGTCCATGCATCAATCTGGATGTAGATCCCCCTCACGAGAAAGCCGCGTATGAAGCCGTTCAGAAGGCGATGTCGCTCATGCCGGGCGCCACGGAAATTGAGAGGGCCTATATTCAGGCTTTAGCCAGGCGCTACTCGGCTGACCCCAAGGCCGACTTGAGAAAGCTCGATCTGGACTATGCCCACGCGATGCGTGAATTATCCGAACGCTACCCGGACGACCTCGACGCCGCCACGCTCTACGCGGAGAGCCTGATGGACCTGCGTCCTTGGAAGCTTTGGAGCCTCGACGGCCATCCGGCTCAAGATACAGACGAGATTGTTGAAGTGCTGGAATCGGTGCTGCGACGCGATCCGGATCATATCGGCGCGAATCACTATTACATCCACACCATGGAGGCTTCGACTCATCCCGAGCGAGCACTGCCTAGCGCTCGCCGCTTGGAAACACTCGCGCCGAAGGCAGCGCATCTGGTTCATATGCCCGCGCACATCTACATGCGTGTGGGTGATTACTCGGGCGCGGCGCGGAGCAATGCGCTCGCAGCTGAGATCGACCGCGTATATCTGCGTGAGAGCGGCACGACGGGCAGCATGTACGACATTTTGTATTACGCGCACGACCTCCATTTCCTTGCTGCTGCCTATAGCATGGAAGGAAGGTCCGCGGACGCAAAGCAAGCTGCTGATGAGCTCGCCGCACACATCGGTCCGATGGTTTTGGGCGACATCTTGATGGCTGAACCCTACATGCCCACTCCGATGTTCGTACTTCTCCGGTTTCATCGCTGGGACGAAGTGCTGAAGCTACCGCCGCCGGATCCGCACTTGGCTATGACCACCGCATTCTGGCATTTCGCACGCGGATCGGCCGCTGCGGCCAGGGGCCAGATCGAGACCGCGGAAATGGAGCGCAGGACTCTCGAAGGAGCGCGCAGTGAAACGCCTGCCAACATTGAGTTCAGCATGTATTCCAACAAAGCGCGCACCTTCCTGGACCTAGCTATAAGTATTTTGGACGCACGCATCGCAATGGCGAATACCGACCGTGCACGTGCCATCGAGTACTGGAAGGCTGCGGTTCAAATCCAGGATCAGCTTTACTATGGTGAGCCGCCCGAATGGTTTTATCCGGTCCGGGAATCACTCGGCGGCGCGCTGTTGCAGACCGGACAACCCGCTCAGGCCGAAGCAGTGTTCCGCACCGATCTGCAACAATACCCTCGAAATCCCCGGTCGCTGTTTGGCCTTTTGAAGAGTTTGGAGGCCCAGAAGAGGACCTCCGAAGCGGAATGGGTTCGGCGAGAATTTGAAGCCGCCTGGAAGAGAGCGGACGTGCCCCTCGAAATCGAGGATCTCTAGGCTATTGCTGGCGAAGCCCGGGAGTTTCACCCATTGGGCCGGATTTCTGCTCCAAACGCCTTGGGGATCGCCCTGAGGTGCGGCGTACTCGAAAGTAATCCACATCCCTGATTAACGCGCTAGCCGGACAAGTTCGGCCCGCACAATCACGATGCGGCACCCGGAAAATCTTGGTGGTGGATCGCAATTGGAAGGGTGCGCCACCCGCCACAAGCCTCCGTTCTGATGTCAAAAAGCTTCAGCGTGCGGTGTAGCCGCCATCAACGAACAACACTGTTCCGGTTATGTACGAGGCAGCCTCCGAAGCAAGAAAGACGACAGGTCCTACTATTTCGGAGAGTTGAGCACGACGACCTAGCGGAGTCGAACCAAGGATCTGTTGCTCTTTGCGAAGGTCAGAATGCTCGTGTGAAGCGCCCTCCATGACGTTCTCCAGGTAGCCGGGCGCGATCGCGTTTACCCGAATTCGGTGGCTTGCAAGTTCCAATGCCATTACCCGGGTGAGCTGATTCACTCCTGCCTTAGCCGCGCTGTAAGCGGCAAGCTTCTCTATCCCGGCAGTTGATGCGATTGACGAGACGCTGATGATTGAGCCGCTTCTTCCTTGACGGATCATCTGATCCGCCGCTGCCTGGCTGCATTGGAACACGCCTGTGAGGTTGACGTTTAGAATCTTGTTCCAATTCTCCTGAGAGACTTCTTGCACTGGCTCAATGATATCAATGGCTGCGTTGTTCACCAGAACGTCCACACTGCCAAACTCTTTCATTCCAAATGCAACTGCATCGAGCGCCCCCTGATGGTCCGTTACATCCATCCGGAATGCGTGAGCTTTGCCACCCGCAGCCCGAATCTCCGTGGCAACAGCATGTGCTCCATCGCCGATAAGATCACAAGCGAGAACCTGAGCGCCGGCTGCCGCGAGTCCATGGGCCAAACTTCTGCCGAGACCGCGGGCACAGCCTGTTACGATTGCGCACCGTCCGGTGAGCAAAAATCCAGATGGACTCCACTCAGTGCTCATGCACCAAATTATATCTTGGAAGCCGCGCGAGTCGCGAAGCACGCAGCTCTATCCTAAACCGTCCGCCTCGTAGCGCTAAAGTTCGTCTCAAGTCCCGATTAACGCGCAACCGGACAAGTCAAGTACTAGCCCGGAACTTGTCCGGTTATCCGACTTACCGGGAGTTGACCCACGCTCCTGCGGTAGAATCGTGACCATGCCGATGCGCACCTGTCAGAATCAGCGTGCTACGAAAACACGAGTGAAAGGTCAGTACTTTACATTCATCGCTGTGATCTTTGTTTCGCTGCTAGCAATGGCCCAAGACACCGTCAAATCAAACGAGCATGAGCAGTCTGGTTTTGGACGGGAGCAGGTCGGTTTTGTACCCATTCGGCAGCCATTTCCAATTCCCCAGGGTGTGTTGCCCGTGATGAGAAAGGACCAAGTCGTCGTCAGGTGCTTAAAATCCAAGGACTCAAATCCTGGCCAACCGCCAACTCAGTGGTTTGTTGCAGCAACAATTCACCTTCATGATCCTGATGAGAATGATTTGTTAATTATGCCCCGCATGCTTGCCGGTGGGCAGGACTTGGACAAGTCGGTAAGCGGCTGCTGGGATGGCATGAAGAACAGCCCGTTTTGGATTTTGCGCAGAGTCGGTCGCGGTTATGCGGTAGCCCTGAGCGAGAGTGCGGACGGGCTAGAAATACTTTCGACAAGGTCGCGCGAATTTCGGGACATCGGCCTGGCGTGGCTCAGTCAAGATGCTCTTGGCACTGAAATTATGAAGTTTGACGGCAAACGGTACGTTCGTTTTAAATGCGCAGACTGTCCGTAATCGAAGCAGCTCGGTCCTGATAAACGCGCAAGCCGGACAAATAAAGGTCTACTTCAAATGTCCGGCAGGACTTATCGGGAGTTAGCGAGTGGCGAGTCGAATTAAACTGTAATTCCACAAAGCCCGTGATTCAGCGGCGTTTCATCCCGCACCCTCAAGCCTATCAGTACAAATCAGTGCAGCCCACTTATCTAGGAAAAATTCCTGAAGTCGAATGTTGGATGCACCATTTCCTGAACAGCACTACGCTACATATGACCGCGGCAGCGACGCCAACACACAAGCTGACTTCCATTGCGAGGTCAACTTTTCTGTCATCACCGGGCCACATGCGCTGAGCCACGAGCATTGCGAGCGGGAGTGAAAACACAAAACCGGGAAAGAAAAACCCGGCCCCCAGGAGCAATGGCCTCCCCCAACCGCTCGTTCGTTCGCTGCGGCAGCCAAACGCGAATCGCAGAAAACGAAAACCTATGACAAAGCCGGTGAGCGCCATTAACGAGAAGAAGAGCCGGGCGAGAACGGTGGACCAGACTGGCACATCGGGATCCTGTAAGTCCCG
>Ga0307477_10004273_pt1 | contig 10440 bp, 10 predicted proteins | sample atmos_gasesECM2C_FD_203316 | JGI IMG/M metagenome (GOLD analysis project Ga0307477, IMG submission 203316) | Hardwood forest soil microbial communities from Morgan-Monroe State Forest, Indiana, United States - atmos_gasesECM2C_515 | ecosystem: Environmental > Terrestrial > Soil > Temperate... | reverse complement strand
GCGTTCGGTCCACAGCTCACCGCCTGGATGCGGCGCGTGGAGGCGCTTCCCTATTTCGAGAAGACCATTCCGCCGCACTGGCGCACATGAAACCGGGCGCTACCGACTGGCGCAGAGGAGCGACATGGCCCGCATGGAGCCACTGTGCGAGAGTCACGTAGGAGCACAAGTCGTCAATCGGCAGCGGCGGACTGCTCGAGGATCCTCTGGAAGTGGCGGGTGACGCACATTCCGCCGGCGACATGCGTCGGCGTGACAGCTTGACCTCGGGCCGGCAGATTCGTCGCGGACCTTGGCGCTTCCCTAGGACCAGAAGCGAACTCGCGAGGCCGCTGGGGCCCGTTTGATTAGAAGAACAATTCCGCGGGTACCTTGAAGCGAGCCGCGAGCTTCTTCGCGATGTCCTTGCTGATGGCTCGCTTGCCGTTCAGGAAATCGGATATCCGGCTCTGCGGAGCGCAGTCAGCCAGATCGTCCTGCTTCAGCCCGTGTTGCTCCATCAGAAAGCGCAGCACAGCGGCGGGCCCGGCATCGGGGATCTGGACATGCTCTTCTTCGTAGACGCGGATCCGATCGGCCAGATAATCGAGCACTTCGGCCAGTGGATGGCGCTCGTCGTCGCCGATCACATCGAGCAAGGCATCCATGGTCGCGCGCGCCCGCGCGTAGTCGCGAGCGTTGCGAACTGAGGTCACGCCCAGCGCATCCTTGAAGGGTTTCCAGGTCTTCAGAATCTCTTTCGGATCTGCTGCCATCACTTGCTCCGCTTCCACTTGCCCCGATCGTATTCCGCATGCGTAAGCACGTCCCGGATGAACACCTTTCCACGGTTGTAGTGGATCGCCGCGATCAGCCGGTACTTGTTGCCGCCGATGTTGAACACGGTCAGCGGCTCCACGTAATCGGCGCTGGCAAAGGTCGCCCGCAGGCTGCTGAAATCCGCGAAAACTTGCCTCTCCATGATGGTGTGCCACGCCCTTAGGGGCACCTCGGCATCCGGCTGCTTCGTCCAGAACTGCACCAGCATCGGCTTGGCGATGACGTGCATGCAACGGAGCATATACCATATTGGTATGTTCTGCTTACAGCCTCATCAATTTGGCAGTCCTTCGAGTGCTTGGCTCCGTGATCTGTCACATCAAGCAGCATCGTTCCGTCTTGTAAGCAACGGCGGCTTCGAGCCTCCATCTCGGCTTGCGTGCAGGTACGAGATTGAGCCGACACGGCGCCGAGCACCTCATCCTTCGACTACGACGAGCAAACATGCCGACGCCAATGACACCGCGCGCAGCAGAGCACTCTCCCGATACGATCGTGTTGGTCCACGGCTTCTGGGTGACGCCGCGCAGCTGGGAGCACTGGATCCCGCACTACGAGGCGAAGGGCTACCGCGTCCTCGCGCCCGCATACCCCGGTTTCGAGGTCGAGGTCGAGGCGCTCAACGCCGACCCAACGCCGGTCGAGCGGCTTACGGTCCCAGCGATCATGGCGCATCTGGAATCGATCGTCGCGGCGCTCGATGTCCCCCCGATCCTCATGGGCCATTCGGCGGGCGGCACGTTTGTGCAGATGCTGCTCGACCACGGCTTCGGCGCTGCGGGAGTGACGTTCAACTCCGCGCCGACCGAGGGCGTCCTCGTCGCACCCTGGTCGCAGATCCGGGCGACGTTCCCGGTGCTCAAGAGCCTAGCGAACCGCCACCGGGCGGTCGGCCTCACGTACGAGCAGTGGCACTACACCTTCACCAACACTTTCCCCGAGTACGAGGCGCGTGCGGTGTACAAGCGATATCACGTGCCTGCGTCGGGCGGCATTCTATGGGACAGCGTGCTCGCGAACCTCGAGCGCGGGCCGCAGGCGACCTGGGTCAACTACCGCAATGCGGCGCGGCCCCCGCTGCTATTCGTCTCCGGCGGTGAGGATCACCTGATGCCGCCGGTCGTGCAGCACTCGAACGCGGCGCTCTACTCGGCGGAGACGCTCACCGAGGCGACGGTGTTCGAGGGGCGCTCTCACCTGCTCCCCGCGCAGCGCGGCTGGGAGGAGATCGCCGACTACGCGCTCTCGTGGGCCGAGCGGCACGTGGTCTCGCTCGACGAGGCGGCGCGCTACACGCTGGGCGACAATGCTTAAGGCCGGGCGCTATCAGACTGCCCGAAATCTGGTCGGTATCGCGTGAGAACTCACAAGTTTGGCCTTCCAAGCTCGTGCCCCGAAGGTCAGCTGCGCGGGCACTGTGCCTTCCTGTGCCATCGGCGAGGACCAATCGTGCCGTAGTCACTCGGGCAATCCGGCCAGCCGCAGTCCATCCGCGAACCGCGCCAGATCTTCCGGGCGATGGATCGGAAGCCAGTCCTTGAGATTGGAGACGCGAAGCGACGGATCGAGCGTGCGCACCCGCTGCATCGCCCGCTTCGCTTTGTCCATTCGTCCGGCGAGCGCATGACTCGCCGCCGCCAAGCTGACCGCGGCAAGGAAACTGGGTAGATTACCGACAGCTTTTTCGGCCCAAGCCGAAGCGGAATCGAAGCGCCCCGCGAAGAAATGAGCCAGCGCCATCCCGGCCTGCACTCTAAACATCTCCGGATCCAGTGGGCTCAAGCGAACGGCATGCGCGAGATGCTCAATCGCGGCGTCTGTTTCACCGTGCAGAGCGCGCAGGAACCCCCCAAGGAACCAGGCGGGGGTGAGGTTCGGATTGAGCAGCACCGCCCAGTCGAGCAGCGCGATACCGCCATTGAGGTCGCCGGCGAGATGACCGAGTGCATGGCCCCCTCTCGTGAGCGCCACAGCATCGTCCCGGCCGAGCTCCACCGCCATGCGCGCCAAGCGGGTGCCCTCGGCGATCTCCCGGGGGCGATCGGTCATCCAGCCATTCACCTTGCGCCAGAAATGGCACCAGGCCGCCATGCCATAGGCCGATGCAAATTCCGGATCGAGCTCGGTGGCCTTGTAGAACAAGGGCAGCGCCGCTTCGATTGCTTCGCGAGTTCCGCTGTGGAGCTTTGCCATTCCGCGCAGGTAATAGTCATGGGCGTCCAGGCTCTCCGTCGGCTTGCGCCTGGCACGCTCGATTTCCGCCCGTTCGAGCTGCGGCGCGATCGCGCCGACGACGCTGTCCGCCATCTGGTCCTGCAGTTCGAAGATGTCGTCGAGCTTGCCTTCGAAGCGCTCCGCCCAGAGATGCATCCCGGTCGTGGCGTCGCTGAGCTGCCCGGTGATGCGCACCTTGTTGCCGGTCTTGCGCACGCTGCCCTCCAGCACGTAGCGCACGCCAAGCTCGCGGCCGACTTCCTTCACGTCCACCGCCCGGCCCTTGTAGGTGAAGCTCGAATTGCGCGCGATGACGAACAGCCAGCGCATGCGCGACAAGGCGACGATGATGTCGTCCACCACGCCGTCGGCGAAATATTCCTGCTCCGGATCGCCGCTGAGGTTGTGGAACGGTAAGACGGTAATGGAGGGTTTGTCCGGAAGGACGAGCACGGACGGCGGCTCCCTCGATTCGCTGGAGCTGTGTTCGACGACCGTTGAACCGCGGGGCAGCCGCGCTTCCCCGATCTCACCAACCTTGCCGACGAAGCGGAAACCCTTGCGGGCGACGGTCCGGACCAGGTGCTGCTCCTCGCCGGTGTCGCCGATGGCCTTGCGAACCGCGTTGATGTGACTCGTGATCGTCGATTCCGAGACGATTCGGCCCCTCCATACCGCCTGCAGTAGCTCGTCCTTGCTAACGACGCGGTCGCGACTCCTGACGAGATGCAGCAGCAAGTCGAAAACCTGCGGCCCGATAGGCACGACTTTCGCGTGATGTGTGAGCTCCCGGCGTGCCGGGTCGAGCACGTAGCCCCCAAACGTGAACTGCAAGTCGGCACCTCCTGGCTGAGCGCCTCAGCTCCCTGGCCGGTGCAACTGGCGAATGTTTCCGTCCATTGATAGTACCCGCAACGCGTGATTAGAGCATCCCATCCCGATCGGGCAACTGTTTTGGACGAATAAACAAGCTTTCCTGAAGGGCAATTCAAGGTGACGGCAAGGACTTCCCCGAAGTGCACAGGCAAGCTCGACGTACATCGACTGCGACGGTTGCGGTCGGACGAAGCGGAGAGAAGCCATGAAGATTGTCGTCATCGGAGGCACCGGCCTCATCGGAACGAAACTTGTGAAGAACCTCAGCGAGCGCGGCCATGACGTGCTCCCAGCCTCCCCCAACACGGGCGTAAACACCATCACCTGCGAGGGTTTGGCCAAAGCGCTCGACGGCGCCGAAGTCGTCGTCGATGTGGTGAACGCGCCGGTATGGGAAGACAAGGCAGTCCTTGAGTTTTTCGAGACATCGAGCCGTAACCTGCTGGCTGCGGAAGCTGCTGCCGGCGTGCGGCACCATGTTGCCTTGTCGATCGTTGGTAGCGAGCGGCTTCCCGACAATGGCTATTTCCGGGCGAAGGTCGCGCAGGAAAACCTCATCAAGGCGTCCGCCATTCCCTACACAATCCTGCGCGCGACGCAGTTCTTCGAGTTTGTCGGCGGCATTGCCGAGTCGGCAACCGTCGGCGAGGAGATTCGCCTGTCGCCCGCTCTGATCCAGCCGATCGCGTCGGCGGACGTGGCAGCGGCGCTCGCTGATGTCGCGGTCGCACCGCCGGCTAACGGCACGGTCGAAGTCGCCGGTCCGGAGGCGATGCCGATCGACGAACTGATCAGGTGCTTCCTGCGGGCAATGCAGGATACGCGCAAGGTCGTGCCGGACGTTCGCGCGCGCTACTTCGGCGGCATCCTCTCCGATCGGACGCTGACACCCGGGGAGAACCCGCGCATCGGCGCGATCCGGTTCGAGGACTGGCTCGGTCAGTCGACGGCGCAAGCGGGGCGTTAGTCGGGACCCCTGCGAGGTGATCACCGATGACGGCTTCGGCCGCAAGGTGGTCGCGCCGCTGCTGTGGAGCTTCCAGGCGAAGGACCCCGATATCGACAACCAGCCACAGATCCCGGCGCGCCACGCGTCCCCAAGTGGGCTGCCGCGCCAAGGAAATCTTGATCGATCGAATTGCAATACCAACTGCCGTGCAAAAGAGACCAACCATGGAACAAATCGACTGTCTGCACGTTTACGAGGTTCGCGAGCTGGATGGCGAGATGCATGTGCCAGGGCCGTTTGACAGCGCCGCTCCTCCGGCCCTCGACGCCTCATCTGTCGGTCATCAATCTCGCTTATGCCCCGAAGTGCATGAGCGTGACGACGGTCAACCCTTCGCGGCACATCGTGCTCGATTGCTTGGCATTGCTCACCGCATGCTTGGGTCACGAGCTGAAGCGGAGGATGTCGTGCAGGATGTCTACCTGCGCTGGCACCAATCCGTCAGGGGCGATGTCAAGTCGCCAATCGCATTCCTCGTCACTATCACCAATCGACTTTGCCTTGATCGCCTTCGCGAGCTCAAACGTCAGCACACGGAACATCCGGATCCCTGGACGTCCGATTACGTTATCGAGGATCACATGCCTTCGCCTGAAATGCAGCTCGAGTTCAGCGAAGAGGTATCAATCGCATTCATCGCGGTCCTCGAGCGCCTAGGCCCCGAGGAAAGGGCCGCATTCCTGCTGCACGACCTACTCGACTACGACTACGGGGAAATCGGAAGAATGCTCGGCAAAACCGAGGCGGCTTGCCGCCAAGTGATTCATCGCGCACGTGAACGCCTACGCGGCTCCCGCGCTCGATTCGCACTGACGCGGGCGTCATGTGAGGGTGTCGTCAAAAAGTTTCTCGCGGCGATAGGAGCGGGCGATCGGGAAGCCGTAGTGGCGCTGCTCGCAGAGGAATTGGAATGCATGGCCGTGTGGATCAACACCCACTTTCTCTTTGACCGGCACGATGGAAGCCTCGGAGGACGAAACGCGTAGCCAGCGGCGGTGGACAGGAAAACGCGCCAGCGGTCTCTAGAAGAGTGCTCTTCTCGCCGTAATAACACCGGCGATCGCCAAGGTGTCAAGGCGCTCCTGGAAGACATTGCGCCGCATGGGTCCGTCCGCCTGACGTATGTCACAAGGGACATCGTCGAGTCGTCTCAATACTGAAAAAGATGGCAAGCGTTGAGATCAACCGCAGGATCTAGCGAGCGCACCAATGAGCACGATTACTACCAAAGAGATGAACCAGCACTCGTGCCTTGCCGTCACTCGCCGCGATTTTTTGATAGGCACCACCGCATTGACATTGAACGCGGCGTTGTCGGGTGCAGCGTTGGCTCGGTCGACGCCAACCCCTCTCTCTTTCAACTCGAGTAACGGAGCCAAAACGATGGGCACGATCACCACGCGCGACGGCGTCGAAATCTTCTACAAGGATTGGGGCCCGAAGAGCGGCCAACCGATCGTCCTCCATCACGGTTGGCCGCTGAGTGCCGACGACTGGGACGCCCAGATGCTCTATTTCGTCGACAACGGCTACCGTGTTGTCGCCCATGACCGACGTGGCCACGGCCGCTCGACGCAGGTCAGCGATGGCCACGACATGGATCATTACACGGCGGACGTTGCTGCCGTTGTCGATCACCTCGACCTTCGCAACGCGGTCCACATCGGCCATTCGACGGGTGGCGGGGAGGCGACGCGCTACGTCGCCAAGTATGGCCGTAACGGCGACCGCGTCGCGAAACTGGTGCTGATCGGTGCCGTGCCGCCGATCATGGTGAAGACAGCTGTCAATCCGGGCGGTTTGCCAATCGAGGTCTTCGACGGCCTTCGCAAGGAGCTCGCTGCCAATCGCGCGCAGTTCTATTTGGACTTCGCCAGCGGGCCGTTCTACGGGTACAACAGGCCGGGCGCGAAGGCGTCGCAAGGCGTGATCGAGAATTGGTGGCGCCAGGGCATGATGGGTGGCGCGAAGGCACATTACGACGGTATCAAGGCGTTCTCGGAAACCGACTTCACCGCGGACCTCAAGAGCATCAATGTCCCAACGCTGGTGATGCATGGCGACGATGATCAGATCGTGCCGATCGCCGATTCGGCGCTGCTTTCATCGAAGCTGCTCAAGAACAGCATCCTCAAGATCTACGAGAAGTTTCCGCACGGCATGTGCACGACACACGCCGACGTCGTGAACCCGGCCCTTCTCACATTCATCAGGTCCTGATAGGCGCTTCCCGAAGAGGAGATAAACATGAACATTGCCTTGCACCCCGGTGGAACGAGGACCGACGAGTTGGTTCCGTCGCGCTACGCGCTGCGGGTCGGCGAGATTGATGTGCTGGTGATCAGCGATGGGGTGTTTCCGCTGCCAGCCAGGACGTTGGCCACCAATGCCGAACCGGCCGACCTGGCGGCCTGGCTGGACGACCTGCTGCTGCCGTCGGACATGTACAAGTGGCCGCTGAACGTGGTGGTGGTGCGTAGCGGCGGCCGGACCGTACTCATCGACTCTGGGGCAGGGTCGGAGTTCCCGGATTCCCCGGGGGTCGGGCAGCTAGCAACGCGACTGGACGCCGCCGGCATCGATCCCGCATTCGTGACCGACGTGGTGGTTACCCACCTGCACGTGGACCACGTTGGCGGGCTGCTCGCCGACGGGTTGAGTGGCCGGCTGCGTCCGGAGGTGCCGGTCCACGTGGCGGCCGCCGAGGCCGAGTTCTGGGCGTCGCCCGATTTCTCCCGCAACGCTTTTCCGCCGGGGTTCCCGGACGTGCTTCGGTCGGCCGCCGGGCGGTTCGTGGACAAGTACCGAGGGCAGCTGCGGACGTTCGAGGAGGAGTACGAGGTGGCGCCGGGGGTGGTCGTCTGTCGCACCGGCGGCCACACCCCCGGGCACAGCGTGGTCCGCCTGGCGTCCGGCGGCGACCGGCTGACGCTCCTGGGCGATGCCGTGTTCCCGGACCATTTCGACCGCCCCGACTGGTACAACGCTTTCGACCACGACCCCGAGGAGGCGGTCCGCGTCCGGGTCCGTCTCTTGCGGGAGCTGGCAGCGACCCGCGAGCCGCTGGTGGCTACTCACCTACCGTTCCCGTCCGTCGGCCGGGTGGCAATCGCCGGCGACGTCTTTCGTTTTGTACCGGCCGAGTGGGACTACTGATACCGCTTGTTGGGTTAGGGCCCGACTAAGGGCCGCACCAGACCGAAGCGCCACCCCCGGAGTCGCTTCATTGCCGTCCCGGGGAGCCGCATTTCCTAAATCGTGGACATACACAAGGGAGCGTTGAAATGAATGCAATCGACCCGAAGCCGCGTCCTACTATCGCAACGCGATTACTGGCAGGGGTCTGCGTGCCCGATACGCCGGCTATTTCCCGCGTCATAGAGTACGCACGCGAACACTCCGAGCCTTACCTGTTCAATCACGTCATGCGATCCTGGCTCTTTGCAGTGATTCTCGCGGAACTCAACCACTCGGTATACGACGCGGAGGTTTTGGCGGTGATGACTATCTTGCACGATCTGGGGTTAACGAAGGCCTTTGACGGACCTCTGCGATTCGAAGTGGAAGGGGCGAACGCCGCGCGCGCATTCGCACGTAGCGAGGGCATCGATGACCGTCGGGGTCAGTTGATCTGGGATGGGGTCGCGCTCAACTCCACACCTTCCATCGCGCTTTATAAGGAGGCAGAGGTCGCATTGTCGACGGCGGGTATCGGGCTCGATTGGGGCGGATGGGGCTACGACAAACTGACCGAGGCTCAGGTGGCAGCAATCGTCGACGCGTTTCCTCGGCTTGAAATGAAGCAACGATTCACCCACGCCGTCTGCCGCATTATCGAGACCCGCACTGCAACGACCTACGACAACTTCGCACGCGATTTCGGCGAGCGCTTCGTGCCAGCCTACAAACCTACATCGACGGTGGACTACCTCCTGAATTCCCCGTTCAAGGATTAAGTGGATCAGCGACTGGATGCGGAACTGATGGCCGTTCGGCCAACTGCTGCACAAGGCGGCCGTAGTCGCCCGCATTTGGTGGTATCGCTCAAACGAAAGGTTAATTTATGACGTCCACATCTATTTTAGCGCTGACATGTCTCCTGTCCGGCACGCTGTTAGCACAGGAGGCTAAGGCAACGCAGGAGGCTAAGGTAGCGCAGGAGGCTGAGGTAACGCAGCTCCTGTCGAAAGAGCTGACAGACCTTCCTGGCAAAGAAGGGCTGATGATCACCGTCGAATATCCCCCAGGCAGCCGGGACCCTATACATCGCCACAATGCACACGCGTTTATTTATGTGCTGGAAGGCTCGATCGTGATGCAGGTGAGAGGGGGAAAGGAAACAGTTCTGACGCCTGGTCAGACTTTCTATGAGGGTCCCGATGATGTTCACATCGTTGGGCGGAACGCAAGCCGGACGAAACCGGCGAAATTCCTTGTGTTTTTCGTGAAAAACAAAGGCGCCCCGGTGCTGATGCGCACGAACTAGTGTCCCGTATCCGAAATCATGTTAACGGTTGCATCAGGCACCTCTGCTAGCGGCTGTTGCGGCTCCTGCGCGAGACGGACCGGATTGGGGCGCTCCGAAGGGCGTAGCGGCCAATGAGGTGGCTCAGTATCTTTAGGCGCCAGGAAGGCGAGACGGCAGCGTCAGGGACGCTCGCTGCGTCCCTGTACAGACTTGCCCGCGCACTCGGACCGTACCTGGCGATCGAACTGCTGTTGCCCGGTGGGTCGGTGATTGCGTTGCTGCTCTGGCTTCTTCGACGCCTTCACCGATCGGCAGACCATACGCTGCTCGCCCCGCAAGGATCTTCAAGGCAGTCCAGTGAAACGTGAAGCGAGAGAAGAAACCATGAAATCCATTTTCGATCCATCGTTCGAGTATGTGAGCCAATCGGTCGTTAACATGACTTCGGATACGGCACACTAGATCAAGACTGCGAGCACGTGGTTTGCGTACGAATCGACAGCTTCGAATGTTTCGGTAGAAAATGAAAGGAAGGAACGAAATGAAGATCATAGTTATTGGCGGAAGTGGGCTGATAGGCTCAAGAATCGTAGAGAAGCTCTGCGCGCATGGCCATCAGGCCGTGCCGGCATCACCGAATTCGGGCGTCAACACGCTGACGGGCGAGGGACTGGCTGAAGTGCTGAAAGGTGCTTCAGTGGTCGTTGACGTATCAAACTCTCCCTCCTGGGAGGACGCGGCAGTGCTGGAGTTCTTCGAAACATCAACCCGTAACCTCCTCACCTATGAAGCGGCCGCAGGAGTAGGACATCATGTTGCGTTATCGGTTGTGGGAACTGACCGGCTGTCCGAAAGCGGCTACTTCCGCGCTAAGATCGCTCAGGAGAAACTGATCAAAGAATCTTCAATCCCCTACTCCATCGTGCACGCGACGCAGTTCTTCGAGTTCCTCAAGGGGCTTGCCGACATTTCCTTCGACGGCGACACGGTGCATTTGCCACCTGTGCTCTTCCAGCCGATGGCTGCCGATGATGTTGCGAGTGGGGTAGGCAGG
>Ga0307477_10004272_pt1 | contig 10441 bp, 6 predicted proteins | sample atmos_gasesECM2C_FD_203316 | JGI IMG/M metagenome (GOLD analysis project Ga0307477, IMG submission 203316) | Hardwood forest soil microbial communities from Morgan-Monroe State Forest, Indiana, United States - atmos_gasesECM2C_515 | ecosystem: Environmental > Terrestrial > Soil > Temperate... | reverse complement strand
GCGCAATAGATCAGCATGTTTCAGAGCGTCATCGCGAACGTGATATGGAGCCAGTAATCGCGGCGCATCCGAAACTGCTGGGTATCGGGATTGATCCCAACACGGTTATCGTGGTGCACGAAGATCAATTTGAAGTACTCGGCAGCGGCAAAGTCACCATAACGCAAGCGGGCCAACAGCAGTATTCGATCTCCTCCGGCAGGCGCTTTGACATGCGAAAACGGAAGCCACTGTGAGCCAATTACGACCTGAACGGGCAGCCTCTCGGCGGAGAACCTTGAATCAGGGGAAATAGACGTAATTGTTATGTTCTGGGCGCTTGTCGGCAAACTGGAAGTTATCCAGGTCGGGCCGATCAGTAACGATAAGTCGGCTTGTAGGAAGTGATCTCCGCGCTTGGCATCGACTCTGGACGGATCACGGGCAACCCGGAAGTGATTCGCCTGTCCGTACAACGCATGCCGGACAAGGCGTCGACCCGCCGGGCGTTTCTCAATCTGAGCCACCACCGGGACCTCCCCAAGAAAATCCTTGACAACCGGTTTACCGATACGATAACATATTGTATGTTACCTCGACAGCCAACCCCTACTCTACACCCTCCTGCCAAGCTAAACCCTTCGCTATCACACTCTTGCGGACTCTTTTGCGCACCCAAAAAAGTCAACTCCCTTCAAATCAGTAACTTCCAAACTCTTTTTGCAAAACACCCGGGGTGGCGGTACATCCGCTTCAAGCTTCCGGTTCCAGCGCCCGGCCTCAAGTCTCGAACCTCCAGTCACTTGCAGCCTCTTTGGCCTCTCTTTGCTCTCTTTTTCAAGCTCCAGTGCTTTATTTTCAACAGCTTGCAGCCTCTTTTCCAAAAACACCCGGGGTGGGGTGCCTCCGTTACGCTTGACACCCGCACCACACGGTGGATACTGGGCAAACAGAGCAGGAGTATCCAACCATGAACACGGTGAAACCAACGTTGGCGAATCAGCTTGGCCCGCTCAGGGGCCTGGAAGAGTGGGACGACTTTGTCAAGACTCGCTATACCGAGGAGAAAAAGACCGACGAATTCCGCGATTACAGCGAGACCACGCCCCCGCGTGTTCGCGAGTTTTACCGCCAAAATCACGCTTACCAGACGCGCGATTTCGTTCTGAATAAGAAAAAACAATTCCTCGCCAGGAACCGCGCCCAGATGGGCATCTGGGAGGCCATGGAATTTCTCAACACCTTGGTCGACGAAAGCGATCCAGACACCGAACTCACCCAAATCGAGCATTTGCTGCAAACCTCGCAGGCCATCCGGCGCGACGCCAAACCAGCTTGGTTCGTCTTAACGGGGCTTATCCACGACCTCGGCAAGATTCTCTGCCTCTGGGGCGAGCCGCAATGGGCTGTCGTCGGTGACACGTTTCCGGTCGGTTGCGCATGGTCGCCCAAAATCGTCCTGCACGAATATTTCGCGCTCAACCCCGATGCCAAAATTCCCGCCTATCAGACTCGGATGGGCGTTTATTCCGAGCATGGCGGGCTCGATCAGGTGGACCTGTCTTGGGGGCACGACGAATATCTATATCACGTCGTCAGAGATCATCTGCCGCAAGAAGCGCTGTACATGGTCCGCTATCACTCGTTCTATTCGGCGCACCGTGAGGGCGAATATGAATATCTCATGGACGATGGCGACAAGCAGATGTTCCGATGGGTGCGCGAATTCAACCCCTATGACCTCTACTCGAAGACTAAGGAGCGGCCGAACGTCGAGGAGCTGCGCCCCTATTACGAAGACTTGATTGCAAAATACTTCCCCGCGAAATTGAATTGGTAGACGGATCGACTCAAAAGCGGGTTGCTTACATTCTTTCGGAACGAGAGCATTTTAGGAGGCCCGGCTGGGGATGCCACTCCGGCGATGGTCACCGGATTACAGTGGTGGTAAAATTCACGCTGAACTTTCATGACTACCGCTAAAACTCTTTACCAAAAAATCTGGGACAGCCACGTTGTCCACGAAGCGGCGGGGCAGCCCGCGCTCATCTACATCGACCGCCACCTCATCCACGAAGGCACTTCCCCGCAAGCCTTCGCCGGCCTGCGCGCAGAGGGACGCAAGGTCCGCCGCCCCGATCTCACCTTTGCGGTGATGGATCACTCCGTCCCCACTACCGATCGCACACTTCCCATCATCGACACCGACGCGCGCCTGCAATTCGAGGCACTCGAGAAAAATTGCCGCGACTCCGGCGTGCGCCTCTTCGACATGCACAGCAAGCAGCAAGGGATCGTGCACATCATCGGACCGGAGCTGGGCATCACGCAGCCGGGGCAAACTATTGTCTGCGGCGACAGCCACACCTCCACGCACGGCGCATTCGGCACGCTGGCGTTCGGCATCGGCACCAGCGAAGTCGAGCATGTGCTGGCCACGCAGTGTCTCTCGCAATCGCGCTCGAAAACGCTGAACATCGTGGTCAACGGCAAGCGCCCCGCCGGCGTCACCGCCAAGGACATCATTCTCGCCATCATCGGGAAAATCGGCATCAGCGGCGGCACCGGACACGTCGCCGAATATGGCGGCGAAGCCATCCGCAGCCTCTCCATGGACGGCCGCATGACCGTCTGCAACATGACCATCGAAGGAGGCGCGCGCGCCGGCATGGTTGCGCCCGACGAAACCACCTTCGCATATCTCGAAGGGCGACCGTTCGTCCCGCGCGGCAAAGCGTTTCAGGAAGCGGTCGAGCGCTGGAAGCAACTGCGCAGCGACGCCGCCGCCAAGTTCGACATGACTGTGGAGCTGAACGCAAAGGACATCGCTCCGCAAGTCACTTGGGGCACCAATCCCGGCATGGTCACCGGCGTGACCGCCCGCGTGCCCGACCCGCACTCCTTCAGCGATCTAAATGATCAGAAAGCGACGGAACGCGCCCTGATCTACATGGGCCTGAAAGCCGGCACACCGATTGTGGACATCCCCATCGATCGCGTCTTCATCGGCTCCTGCACCAACTCCCGCATCGACGACCTCCGCGCCGCCGCGCAGTTCGTCGTCGGCAAGCACGTGGCCCGCAGCATCAAGCAAGCGCTGGTCGTTCCCGGCTCGCGCGGCATCAAGGCGCAAGCCGAAAAAGAGGGCCTGGACAAGATTTTCACCGCCGCCGGTTTCGAGTGGCGCGATGCCGGCTGCAGCATGTGCATCGGCATGAACGCCGACGTCCTGCCGCCGCACGAGCGCAGCGCCAGCACCTCCAACCGCAATTTCGAGGGCCGCCAGGGCAAAGACAGCCGCACGCACCTGGTCAGTCCGCTAATGGCCGCCGCAGCCGCCATCGCCGGCCACTTCGTCGACGTCCGCGACTTCGACGTCGCCCCCGTGGAATAGGAGACCAACGATGCAGCCATTCTCGACGCATAGCGGCAAAGTGATGCCGCTCGACCGCGTCAACGTGGACACCGACCAGATGGTGCCCAAGCAATTCCTGAAGGCGCTGACCCGGGAAGGCTTCGGGCGCATCCTGTTTTACGATTGGCGCTACTTGCCCGGCGAGAAGCCGAATCCGCAATTCGTGCTGAATTTTCCGCGCTACAAAGGCGCATCCGTTCTGCTGACGCGCGCCAACTTCGGTTGCGGCTCCAGCCGCGAACACGCCCCCTGGGGCGTAAAAGACTACGGCTTCCGCGTAATCCTGTCGCCCAGCTATGCCGACATTTTCTACAACAACTGCTTCAAAAACGGGATTCTGCCCGCGGAGCTCAGCGAAGAACAAATCGAGGAATTGTTCCAGCGTACCGAAAAAGAAGAAGGCTATTCGCTGACGGTAGACCTGCCGAGTCAAACCGTCAGCGACAATCACGGCCTGAAATACAAATTTGAGATCGCGGCCTCCCGCAAAGAAGTCCTGCTAAAAGGCCTGGACGACATTGGCACCAGCCTGCAACACGAACCCGAAATCACCGCCTACGAAAAAGCCCACGCCGCCACCGCCACCATGTTCGACCCCGTCGACATAAAAAACTACAGCAACGGCCGCTGAAGAGAAGCTTCCGCTGACAGTTCCCAGTTTTGGTGTCATTTTTTAGATTTGTGGCGCCCCGCTTGCCTGCTTTGCTCGAAGGTTGACTTGCGCTTGCCACGAGAATAGGCTGGAAGCCAATCCCGCAAGAGAGACGCATGAATTCAGAACATCCAAGCGCGTCACTCCGAACCGCACTCATCGTTCTTACTTTCCTCTTGTGCCAGACCTTCCCGCCGGTCGGAGCAGCAGCACAAGATGGAGGGCTCAGTGGCATTTCATCCGGCAGCCGAGTTGTTGTGATGGTGCGGACCTCCTCCGGAGAGCCGCTCAAGACCCCGGCTTTGGTGCGTTTATTTTCGGCGGATGGTATGCCCTTGGGACAGGTTTCTGTTGTCGGGGGCGAAGCGAGCTTCCGGGTTCCTCTAGGCACCTACAGCGTGGAGGTAGAGGCCTCTGGATATGCCAACGCGCACGCCAACGCCACGCTGCCGATGACGGGAGAGGTGCACGTCGAAATCTACCTTCGCCCGGAGCCCAATTCCGACCCAATGGTTCTACCGGAAGCGGAGATACCCGTGCTGGCGCCTAAGGCGAAGAAGGAAATGGACGCCGGTCTGGAGGCGCTGCGCAAAAAAGATTACGGCGAGGCGCAGAAACATCTGGAGAAGGCGCAACAGATGGCTCCGATGCATCCCGACGTGCTGTATCTGCTAGGAAGCCTCTCAGCCCGCATGAACGATCTGCCCCGAGCGGAAGAACTTTTGGGGAAAGCCACGCAGATGGAACCACAGCATGCCCACGCACAGGCCGCTCTCGGCGTTGTTCTTACCAACGAGCGTAAGTTTGATGCGGCCATACTGCCGCTCGGTAAAGCTTTGGAATTGGACGAAAAGTCCTGGGAGGCCCGCTGGGCGCTCGCACGTTGTTACTACAATCAGCGGAAGTTCCAGCCGGCGCTGGAGCAGTCCAGGCGGGCGCTACAGGATTCGAATGGGCAGGCGCCGGAAATCGCGCTGGTAGCCGCCGCATCGCTGACAGCGCTCGGGCAATATGAAAACTCCGCGGCAACCTTACGCGATTTCCTCCAGCAGCATCCCGATCATCCGGGGGCGGCGCGGGCACGGCGCTGGCTGGACCGTTTGCAGCAGGCCGGCAAGATCAAGCAGAACTAAATTCTTGAACGCGCAAGAGCGCCGCAGTTTTGGCCGACCGTGTCTGCGGACTTGTCTGTTTGAAAAGCCGTCAATGCAAAAAGAAGGGGCAAGCCGCAGTGCCTTGCCCCTCGACGAGATGAGTAGAAGTTACCCGTTAGAATTCGAAGCGCAGCCCGAGCTGGATCTGACGCGGAAGGTTGTCCGCCTTACTGATCACTCCGAAACCGGCTTGATCAGCCAAATCCAGCGAGACAGAACCGGGCGTCGTTCCGAATATGGGATGGTTGAACGCGTTAAAGGCTTCCGCAGAGAACACCACCTTAAAGCGTTCCGTGGCGTACACGTTCTTCCCAACCGACAGGTCAATGTTCCAAGAGCGTGGGAGGTTGAGTATCTCTGCGCCGGGACGATTGTCGACGCCCGGCAGCGGCATGCGCAGTCCGGCGAACGCGGCCGCCGGGTCTGCAAAGATGTTCATTCCCGTTCTGCCGGAACCGGCGATGCCTCTGTTCACCCCAGCTTTGCCGAAGAGGGCTGTCCCGACAGCGCATGAGCCCCCATCGGGCGATCCGTAGTCGCCATCAGCATTGACGCAGAACGGCAGGCCGGTCTCCCATGTCCAGATGCCGGAAGCGTACCAGCCACCGATGACGCGGTTTACGAACCCACTGGACGACGAGAAACGCTTTCCGCGCCCGAAGGGCAGCACATAATACGCACTGGCGTTGATTACGTGGCGACGGTCGCCATTCTGAGAGCCCCACTCGCTAAAGATGTTGAATGGCGTCGGAGGGGCAAAACCAGTGTATTCCTGGCCGACGAAGTTGTTGCCCCCCGTGCCGACCGCGTGAGACCAGGTGTAGTTGACGCTCAGGTCCAAACCCTGCGCGGCGGTCCTGCGGAAGCTGGCAAAGAAGGCGTTGTAGTTGGCTATGCCGCCGCTAGTGGTCATGTTGTTGTTGGAGAACTGCAGCGGGTCGAGAGGCCGAGGAGCGATGCCATTGTCATAATTGTTGATCATGAAAGAGGCAAGAGACGGATCACCTGCGTCAGCCCCGGCGATCGCTGCTGTGCAACCCACACAACCGAAGGGCGCATTTTCAAAGAACGGCTGAGGGGCGGCACTGCCAGCGTTGATGGCGTTGTAGGCCTGCCATAAAAATTGGCCAGAGGTCGCAACGTTGCACCCAGCGGCACCTGCGGCACATGCCGGAGTCTTCGCGTACAGATCAGCGGATTGAACGTCCGCGTTATACCACAGGTTCCGGGCAAATCGCCCGATATAGCCGATGTCGAGGATGGTGTTATGGGCGAAGGCCCGCTGAATATCCAAAGTAACATTGTGGGAAAACGGAGTCTTGATGCTCGGATCCTGTACACTCACGTTTGCACCGAAGGGAGCCGTAGGTATCAACGGAATCGGGGCGTTCGTGAACGCTGGGATCGGCACCGTGCCGCCATCCACACCGAGGCGGAAACCGGTGAGTGCATTAATCTTGGCGTTGCTGCATGTGGCCGTGGTGGTTCCGCTGATTGCTGGGCCATTGCAGAAGTCCGCCGACGCCAGTCCGTCACCGAGAAGCGGCGTCAGCACTTCTTGCACGGCGCTGGTGCGGTTCCAAAGGATCGAATAGCCGCCACGAATTACCGTCTGACCGTTGCCAAAGATCCTATTCTTGTAGGGCACCTGCCAGGCTATGGCAACGCGTGGACCGAAGTTATTCCAATTGGTGGTCGAAGAACTGCTCCGGCCCGGAATACTGCCGATGGGTTTAAAACCGAACGTGTTGTCAATTAGGTTACCACTCGCGTCAAGCGTTCCGCTGCCGAAGAATTGCCCATTGGTGAGGGCGGCGTTACGCTGTTGAAAGAATGCGGGAAGGTTTGAGATGGGCTGGCCACTACTACCGTAAACCTCCAGCACCTGTTTGCCGTTCAGCTCGTGCGGCGCGAATTGCACGCCGTAGCTCAAACCGTAGGTGAGAGTGAGCGAATGCTTCACTTTCCAAATGTCCTGAACATACGTCTCGAACGAGTGAGTGTGGACGTGATCGATGAGGGGTGAACCGAGAGGGTTGGCGATGAAGTTGCCGTCCCGGGTGCCGATCTGGGAAGCGCGATCCATCAGCCCCAGCATCGAGGCGTACATATTCCGAAAACGCTTGCCAGTGGTCGACGACAGACCAGTGGGGGTATCGGCGCTCACGTCGAGGAAGTTCCCGCCATTGGCACCGATGGTTTCACCGACGTAGTAGGTAGGTCCGGAGGTCAGCCCACCGGTTACAATGTCGGTCCGGGAGTGGACCAAGTTCCAGAACCAATAACCGCCACCGAACTGGATGGTGTGAGCGCCATGCACCCAAGTGGAGTCTTGGGCGGCGTAATAGTCTTTGCCAAACCAAAGACGTGAACGCGCGTCCTGGGTGTCAAAGTTGGTTGGGTCACCCCACACTTTGCTCGTGCTTGACGTACTGGCCAAGCGCGCTTCCCCGGCCAGGTTTATGGCTCCGCTTATGCCAGGCAATTGCGGGACAAGCGGGGCCCGATTCCAGCCCCACCAGTCGCGCATGTATGAACCGTGCGTTTGAGACGTGAAATGAGGGCTAACCGAGCCCTGAACCATGAAGGTGACGAGGCGTGGCTCGACGGGCGTATTGCCAACCAAGCTCGGAGTCTTGCCTGCCGTGATATCGAATTGGTTGGTGGTCGTCAGGCGGTAACGGTTGTAGTGATACGTACCGAAAACATTCCACTTGGGATTTATAACGTAATCCAGTCGGCCGATCGCGATGTGCTCGATGACCGGATTTGCAAAGGATGTGGTAAAACCCGCAGAGTTCAATCCCCCCGGAGTGCTCACTCCGTCGCCAGCAGAGAAGTTGTTGGGTTCAGGCAAGAGCTTGAAGTAGCTGGAAATCAACGGGTCCAGGCCGAGGCCGCGCGGATCGCACGTACTCGTGCCGGTCGCACCACAATTCGAGGAAATGCTGCCTGGGGTGAGAGAGTAACTGGTGACGGCACCCGAGGTGTTTTTAAGCTTGATGATACCTTGACGCGCGGAGTCTGTCGGCACCAATTGGGTAATTGTAGTGGCTTGAAAGAAGCGGCGGCCTTCATACATACCGTAGATAAACAGTTTGTCCTTCCAGATTGGCCCACCAGCGCTGGCGCCATAACGGTTGTTGACTGCGTGGGGGCGGGCCTTGCCAATACTGTTCAGTTGCCAGTCGTTGGCGCTCGTGCCGCTGCCGTAGTAATACTCGTAGGCGGAGCCGTGGATAGAATTCGTTCCGGACTTGGTCAGCACAGCGACCTCGCCACCCTGGGAGCGAGAGAAGCTGGCTGTCGGATTGGCTGTCACCAAGCGGAACTCCTGAACGCTCTCGGCAGGGACGGCGATGAATGGAGCCGGTTGGGGTTCGCCTGGCGGCGAAACATAATTGTTCGTGCCTTCCAGGTCGCTGGTGGCATCGCCACCGTCGACGAAAAACGTCGTCTGGTCCGGGGCCGCCCCGGCCACCTGACCACCGTTGATGTCGTCCTTAGCTTGGGTCGGCATCGCAGGACTGACACCGGGTTGCATGAGCAGAATTGCCGTGATACTGCGCTGCTGAGCGGGCAGGCGCAGCAGCGCGTCGCCACTGAAGGTCGTCCCGATGCTCGCATCTGTGGTTTGCAACTCGACCCCGGACGCGACGACCTCGATGACCTCCGACGTTGAGCCGACTTCCAGTGTGATGTTGACCGTGGCAGATTTCAGGACTTCGACCTTGATTTGATTCACAACGCTGGCGCGAAAGCCTTTTGCGGCGAACCTGACGGTATATTCGCCAGGCTCAACGGCCGGAAAACTGTAGCTTCCGCCGGAGTCCGTTACGGTCGTCTGCGTAGTGTTTGTGGCTTTTCGCTCCAGCGTAACGGTTGCGCCTGGGACAGTTGCACGCGAAGGATCCGTGACTACACCTGTGATCAACCCAGTCGTCGCTGATTGCGCGTGGAGCGAGGCTGGGCACAGCGCAAAGAGGCAGAGCAAAGCGGCGAACATCGCGACAAATTGTGTTTTGAGAGAAAAAGACGCGAATACAGACTGACAGCGAGAAAGACCTGACATAGGACCACTCTCCCACCACGAAGATTTTACAGACCCCTCGACCGTTAAACGTAGTGGCTATATAAATCGATACGCGACGAATGTCAAGTACAGATAATATGTAGATAAAATTTAGCCCTAAAATTGGTAGTACCATTACCTGGCACCTAACAGGCCTCCCGATCTTCGCCGTTTGCCTCCTTGCCAATGTGGCTCGCGATTTAGCAGTGTCTGTTTGTGTTCCCTGCGGGAACGAGCTGGCCATTTAGCGGAAGATTCGCAGCGAAACGGGAATCCTGTGCGGCCCGCATGCGGAACCTTGACACAACGCGTGCAAGGCGTTTCCATGAAGGTGTTCGATGACCAGGCGATTACGGCAGCTCTTGGGGCTAGCAGCATTGGCAACGCTGCTTCCCTGCATCGGTGCCTTGGGCGTTAGCGATCCGAACCAAGGGTGGATCGAGGTGCGCAGCCCGCACTTTGTGGTTTCGAGCAATGCGGGAGAGAAAGAGGTGCGGCGAGTCGCCGACCAGTTCGAACAGATTCGAGCGCTATTCCACACCGCTTTTCCCAATCTTCGCGTCGATCCCGCGGAGCCGGTACTGATCCTGGCGGCGAAGAACGAGAACACGATGAAGATGTTGCTTCCCGAGGAATGGGAAGTGAAGGGTCACGTGCATCCCGCGGGGCTGTATCAACAGGGTGAGGACAAGCATTACGTGGTCTTGCGCCTGGACTCGGAAGGCGAAAACCCCTATCACCCGCTGTACCACGAATACACGCACGCATTGTTGCACCTGAATTTTGCGGCGCTGCCGCTGTGGCTGGACGAGGGGCTGGCCGAGTTCTATGGCAATTCGCGGCTTGGTGACAAGGAATCGAGAGTCGGAACGATCGATCAATCGCACCTATATATTCTCGGTCAGAACAAGTTGCTGCCGTTGGAGACGCTTTTGAATGTGGAGCAGGCGTCAGCGTATTACAACGAAGCAAACCAGGCCTCGGTCTTTTATGCTGAATCCTGGGCGCTGGTCCATTACTTGATGCTCGATCCAGAAGCGCACCAACAGCAACTGCTCAAGAATTTCTTTGCCGCATGGGACAAGAGCGGAAGTCAGATCGAAGCGGCGAAACAGGCCTTCGGCGATCTGAAGCGTTTTGGGCAGGTCATCGAAGCGTATTCGCGGCAA
>Ga0307477_10004271_pt1 | contig 10442 bp, 8 predicted proteins | sample atmos_gasesECM2C_FD_203316 | JGI IMG/M metagenome (GOLD analysis project Ga0307477, IMG submission 203316) | Hardwood forest soil microbial communities from Morgan-Monroe State Forest, Indiana, United States - atmos_gasesECM2C_515 | ecosystem: Environmental > Terrestrial > Soil > Temperate... | reverse complement strand
CATGCCGGCAGCATCGCCGCATCGGCCAGGATCTGGCAGATCAACGCCAGAAGAAGGATCACGGCCGCGTGGGCATGGCCCGCCCGGAAAAAGTTCTGGCGCAACGGATTGTCCATATAGCGGCTGCCCCGGTCCATCAATGCTGTGAGCAGGAAATATCCGCCGTACTGAGCCCCGGGAACGGCGATAAGAATTATCCCGGACATCAATGTCGCTTCACGAGTCATGGTTTCCTCCTGAAATTGTGGCCCGGTCTCAACTGGTTTTGGCCGATTTCTCCTAGAGGTCGTGTCCCTTCATCAGCCTCGCAAGGGTTTTATGCCTGTTCGTAGCTGAGCTTGAACATAATCTCGACCTTCTAGCGAAGAGCGTTAGCACGACTCAAAAGCGCGAAACCAGCAAGAGTCCCAGACAAATCGCGACCAAATCCTCAGGTATCGCAATCGCAGAGTCTGGCGCGTGCAGCGCTCGCACCAATCCTGCTCGGGCGCTGTAACCGCCAAACGCTCCGAGCAGTGATCCAATAGCTCCCATTACCACTGCGAGCCAAGCCGCAGCACTGCCGGCGATACCTAGGCAGGCGCCCGTAAGTGAGCCCGCAATGATTCGACCTGCCAGCTGAGGGGCAGCCGTTCGGGCGGCAGTGTTAGGGAGTTGATCGCCGACAGATTCAACTGCTACCCCAAGGCTGAAAATAGCGACCGCCCATGTCGAGCCCATAAAGGCCAAGTGAGAGCTAGAGAGATTAAGCCAATGCAGATGTGCCGCCCAAGCCGTCACGGCGGGAGCGGTAAAGGTTCGCAGCCCGGCAACTACACCGATTCCGAATGCTAGGGCCAGTACGAATCCGACGTTCATCGGAGACTCCTCTTTGCCATGATCAGCCTCCGCAAGATTCAGAGCATTTACAATGCGCAACTTTCGTACCGAGTAAAGGCAACCGGAATGCCAAAGCGAGCAGACTAACCGAGACCAATAAGTTAAGTTTGTGGCTCTTGGGCTGTTTGCGGGTCTTTTAAAGCCTCGTGCAGTCATCACGAGCGAAGCGACCTTATGCGGTTTTGGATTCGCTATGACTCTCCGAAGCCTCAACTCCGATTGTGCTTCCCTCGGGCGCAGCTGGCCCCGTGTCCACCCTATTGCTGTAACCTTGACACCTGGGTCGCCGAGCGTTCGTTCTCGAGCTGAGAAGAAATGTCACTGAGCTGCTTACCTACATCTAGCGTCTTCCCAGCGAGAGAATATAATGAATAAGCCTTCTGCAAATCTCGCTGCACACCTGTGCCTGAGGCGTACAGTTCAGCAAGATCTCGTTGGGCATGCGCGCTTCCTCTGTCGGCGGCCCGCGTTAAGAACTTGACTGCCTCATTGATATTTTTATCGAGCCCCTGGCCCAGGAGAAAGATCTTTCCCAGTCGCGCGGCTGATTCGGCATCTCCTTGATCCGCAGCTCGCCGATACCACGCGACCGCTTCTGTGCGGTCCACCGGAACACCTTGACCGAATTCGTAAATTTGACCGAGCGCCGCCTGCGCGTAGCTTGCCCCTTGCTCGGCTGCAAGCCGAAACAGACGAACCGCCTCCTGGCCGTTCCTTTCCACTCCTTGGCCCGCTGCGTACAGCAACCCTAGTGCATACTGCCCAGTTGCACTCCCGTTTTGGGCTGCTTTCGTTAATTGCTTCACGGCTTTCGTCAGATTTTTAGAGATGCCCATGCCGTCCAAGTAGAAGATCCCCAGCATGGCTTCGCCTTCAGGGTTGTGCTGCTTAGCAGCTTTTTTCGCAAGCTTCAGGGCTTGATTAGTGTTCTGAGGTACGCCTTGTCCTTTCGCGTACATCATCGCAAGGGCTGCTACTGCCCGGGGGCAGCCAGCATCGGCGGATTTTTGCAGCCAGTGAAGGGCTTCGTTGTTGCTCTGCTGTACGCCCAAGCCATAAAGGTAGAGCCGGCCGAGGTTGAACTGGGACATAGAGTTGCCGTAGATCGCGCCACGTCTGTACCATTTGACCGCTTCCGCTATGTCCCTGAGACCATCAGATCCGGTCTCATACAAATAAGCCAGATTATTCTGGGCTTCCGTGTGACCGCTGTTGGCCGCCAAGCGATACCATCGCATCGCTTGGTACTCACTCTTGTCCACTCCCAGCCCTTGTTGATAAACAGATCCGAGTCCAAATTGTGCCTCCGGATCTCCTGAGTTTGCTTTATTCATTAGCGCCTTTATGTCGATTCGCGGCGATTTTGACATCAAGGCGGACGTAGCGGATTGCGGCAATCCGGGTAACGGAAAAAGTACTGCAAGGGCCACCACCATCAATACAAACAAGTCTCTGCGCATGGCACTGTCCTTCTCTGAAGGCGCCCAATCATTTCGGCCTCGCTCAAGATTTCTCACTCTCGCAGGACTCACTATCCGTCGACTACGAAGCAAGAGATCGACCACTGGCATTAGGCAAGTAAGGCCGAGGCAAAAAATTGGTCCGGAAAAAGCTAGGGCACGCAATGCGTGTAGGCACTGCGAAGGATGCAGAAAGTGTTAAGCCTTCAACTTTTGTAGCGGAGATGACGCACGCGGGTTGCAGGGAAATTCATCTGGTCAAATGGATGGATTACATTCAGTGGTCTGCTGAGAATGCCACAGGGACCGCGTTCTGCCCACGCGCGCGGGCCTTCCTATCTCCACCTCTATCAATTGTCCAAGCTCCCGTCTGTCAATATTTCGGCGAGTGTCGAAAACAGCACCTTGGCAACTGACACAGCCTGTGTTTCCGCCGCAAGGAGAGAGCAGGCCCGCTTGTAATCCAATCACTTAGAAACTCCTTGTCTTCGGCAAGACACTTGCACTTCCTTGGGAGGGGCCACGCAAAGATCGCGAATCATAGCGTCTCTGCGTGAGCAGCCAAACACATTCGCCTGTAAGTGCCAGGAATTCAATGACGACAGAGAACAAGAAGAAATGCGCGCATCCGCCTTGCACCTGCCCAGTCTCATCGGACAGCACCTATTGCAGCGCCCAGTGTGCAGCGATGGAAGATAGCCCGGAAATCGACTGCCGCTGCACTCATGGCGCGTGCAAAGGCAAGGCTCATTAGTTGGCTCTCAGTGTCAAAGTGCCACAGCAAGTATCGCTGGGTCCGACTTCTTGTCTTCGGGATGGCAGTACAGCGAAATGTGGCAGAGCTCATCCTGCTCGCAAGGAAGCATTGGCATAACACTCAATTGTGTTAAAGGAGCAATCATGAAGTTGCGAAAGGCAGTGTTCGTTCTGGTGGTCGGCGTCTTCTTTGCAGTAAGCAGTGCGTTTGCTCAGCAGGTAAAGACGGACTACGACCGGAATGCAGATTTCGCCCAGTACAAAACTTACAGTTGGGAGAAGGTCCAGACGCCAAACCCGCTGTTGGTTGATCGCATCAAAGCCGCGGTAAACGCAGCGCTGGCAGCTAAGGGTTGGACCCAAGTGGAGTCTGGCGGCGACATTTCGATTGTTGCTATTGCGATGACCCGAGACCAACAGACTCTGAACACTTTCTACGATGGGTTCGGGGGCGGTTGGCGGTGGCGGGGGTTTGGGGGCTTTGGAGAATCAACCACTACGGTAGACACGTACAAAGTGGGCACGCTCGTTGTTGATCTTTTTGAGACGAATACAAAAAACTTGGTCTGGCGTGGTGTGTCAAGCGAAACGCTCTCCGACAAGTCCGACAAGAACATCAAGAATCTGAACAAAGGCGTGCAGAAGATGTTTCAGCACTTTCCTCCGGAGCCACCAAAAAAGTAATCGAGGTCCGGGATGACACGCCACTTCTACACTCACTTAGTTTGGTGCTTTTTTGTAGACGCAGCCCCTTGAGCGCGGCCAACAAATCCGCCACAAAGCGGGCGCAAGCTTGAGCCAACGGGGAAATGGTAGGTGCGCGGACAATCGAAATTTTTTTACCCCAGTATTGAGGCGACTATGAAGATTTTGCAGAAAACCTTAGCTTTAATCCTTTCTTGGTCGCTGCTATTTGCAGCGGCCCCCGGAGGCTTCGCTTACGCGAGCCACACCGGCCAATCGGGCGGGCAGGATACATCTGGGTCAGTGGAGCAAACTTCCGAAGAATTGCAGCAACTGGTGGCGCCGATCGCGTTATATCCAGACGCATTGGTTTCTCAGATTCTTCCCGCCGCCACGTATACAACCGAAATTGTGGAAGCGGACCGCTGGGTACAAGAACACTCGAACCTAAAAGGAAACGATCTGGCCAACGAGGTCGACAAACAACCCTGGGATTCCAGTGTGAAAGCACTCGCTCAGTTTCCTTCTGTGATTGCCAACATGGATAAAAACCTTTCCTGGACTTCCTCGCTTGGGGAAGCCTATGTGAACCAGCCCGAAGATGTGATGGACGCGGTGCAAGTTATGCGCGCTCGTGCACAAATGGCGGGGAACCTAAAGAGCAATCAGCAGGAAAAAGTTACGACGCAAGGAGAAACCATTGTCATTGAACCCGCAGAACCTGAGGTGGTTTACGTCCCAGTTTACGATCCGTGGGTAGTGTATGGAGCACCAGTTGTAGTTTGGCCCGAATGGTATTGGTATCCGGGGCTCTACGCGCCCGGACCGGGGATCGCCTTTGGCGTGGGCTTCGGAGTCGGCTTTTTCGCTGGCTTCGGATGGGGATGGCATCATTGGGGATGCGATTGGGGCCACCGGACTGTCATTTACAATCACGCTACCTACGTCTCGCATAGCCGGACTTTCATAAACCGCAACGGCTTCCACGGACACGGTGATTTCAACCATGGAGGATTCCATGGTGGAGCGCCCGGAAGGGGCACGACACCGCGCGAGTCCGGATCGCCGCACACCCAGCCTGGGTTGCGTTCCGGTGCATTCGGCGGATTTGATCACGGAGGCGCTGCACGCAATTACTCGTCCCGCGGCCGCTCGAGTTTCGGTGGCGGTTTCCATGGTGGAGGCGGCCGCCACTAATTTCAGTACTTGCGCTTCAACTTAATCTATCGAGGACTATATGACAGAACAAAGAAAAATCAGGTTCGATGAACATCTCAGCGGTGAGGGAGCGCTGACGCTCGCGTTCGCGACGTTCACGGCTTTATTACTTGGTTCGCTTTTGCTTTTCGTCCCGCTTTCCTTTGCCCAGCAACATGATCAACGGACGTTCCACTCCGCCGAAGAAGCCAGCCTGGCCTTTTTTTCAGCCGCCCAGCAGGAAAACGAGCGCGCGTTGTTGGACATTCTCGGGCCGACGGGAACAGAGGTAATCTCTTCTGGCGACCCTATCCAGGATATGGACCACCGCATTGGCTTCGTCGTGAAATACAAGCAGATGCATCGTCTCGCCAAAGAGCCAGACGGAACGATGATTCTGTATGTCGGCGCCGAGAACTGGCCGTTTCCAATCCCACTCGTGAGCAAGAACGGCGTCTGGTTTTTCGATACAGACGCCGGCAAGGAAGAAATCTTGCTGCGACGAATTGGCAAGAATGAACTGGCCGCGATCGATGCCTGCCAACAGCTTGTCCATGCCGAGAAGGAATACAACAAGAAACTATCCAACGGGGAGCCACACTACACGGAACGGTTCATCAGCGACAAGGGCAAGCACAACGGATTGTACTGGTCCGATGCTGAGGACGAATTCGACAGCCCAGTTGACTCACTGATCGCATCGGCTGGCCAAGAGAACACGTACTCCACCGGCGATGATGCTGCAGACAATCCGATCCCCTTCAACGGCTACTTCTTCCGCATCTTAATGGGCCAGGGCGAGAATGCACCCGGTGGCGCGAAGAGCTACATGGTAAACGGCATAATGGTCAACGGCTTCGCCTTCGTCGCATATCCGGCTGAGTATCGTTCTTCGGGTGTGATGACATTTATCGTGAACCAAGATGGGACGATCTATCAGAAGGACCTTGGCGCGAACACAAGCAAACTTGCGGCTTCGATGACCAAATATACTCCGGACTCGACCTGGCGTCGGGTGGATTAACCGGAAAGGCTTATCACGGGGACGTCTTCGAATATATCCGCAGCAGCGCCTTCAATACGCGGAACTTCTTTGACGGTCCAAAGATTCCGCACGCAGAGAAGAATGATTTTGGACCATCGCTTGGCGCCCACCGGGGACGATACAGGTTTGCAATTTGGCGGGCGCCCTTGATGTCGGTTGAAGCTGGCGCGGACGAGACCGGGGAGCTGCTTTGCTGGGCGGTTCCGCGCTGTGGGGCTGCGGCTGTCTGCTTCTGAGCAAGAGTGAAGGAGAGCTGAGCAAATGGCGCGACGCCATCCGAATTGCGGCTCATTATCGGAGACCAGCAACCTTTCCCGGAACTTCCGCCGCCGCACGGGCGACGTCGGTTCCACATGGTGTTCCGCCGATTCATCAGCGTTTTTCCTCGTTCCCATTTCCGTGCCGCCGTTGCCCGACTGCTGGGAGGATATTCCGGCGCTCGTGTCTCATTTCGTCCGGATCACGGATGAATGCTTGAAGTAAGCCCGGGGATTGATAGGCGTCATTTGAGATTCGTGGGGGGCAAACTATGTTGCACTTCATAAACTGGCCCAAATTAGCGCGATTCATACTCGGTATGCTCATCGGATTGTCGATCATCCTCATGGTGGCCGAGGCCCAGACGGGCACGGCCTCCATCGTCGGTACCGTCGCCGACCCGAAAGGTGGGGTCCTGGTTGGGGCAAAGTTGACTATCAAGAATGTCGATACCAATCACGAGTTCACGATCGAGACGGACACAGTCGGGGCTTACGTGGCTGGAGGCCTGCTTCCAGGCAATTACGAACTCAGCGTCGAGGGCAGCGGCTTCGCGACGCAATTGCGGAAAGGCATAACGCTGACAGTTGGGCAAACCGTGCAAATCACTTTCACTTTGACCGTTGGGAGCACGACCCAGCAGGTGATCGTGGAAGGTGCCGCGCCACTCCTTGATACGGTGACGTCTGCCATCAGCGGCCTTGTGAACCAGGTACAGATGGAAGGCCTGCCATTGAACGGCCGCGACATTTCTCAGCTTGTTCTTCTCCAGCCTGGCGTTAACCCCACTCCAAGCGCCGGGCCGAGCCCGTTCCAGAAGCACGGCCTCGCCAAGTTTTCGGTGAACGGTCAACGTTCTACTGCGACGAACTACACGATTGACGGCATGGATGCGAACGATCCCGAGTACGCCCTTTCCCCCGGCGGAGTCTCCGGCGAGTTTCTTGGCGTGGACGGCACGCGGGAATTCCGCGTCTACACGAATAATTACAACGCGGAATACGGCCGCAACGCGGGCGCAATCGTGCAGATGGCTACGAAATCAGGCCAGAACGCGCTGCACGGATCACTTCTTGAATTCTTCAGGAACGATGCATTTGACGCCAAAAATTATTTCGATATTCCCAACCAACCAATTCCACCCTTCGTCCGCAATCAGTTTGGCGGTAGCATTGGAGGCCCAGTCAGAAAAGACAAGACATTTTTCTTCGTCAACTATGAGGGTTTCTGCGAGAGTGAAGGACTCGCCACGATTGCCACCGTCCCCGATGCGCTGGCGCATGAAGGCTACCTGCCAAGCGCCGCCAATCCTAGCGCATGCACAAAATCAAATCTCGCTGGTTGCGTAAATGTGGGCGTCAATCCCGCCGTCGCACCATTCCTCGCCATCTTCCCGGAGGCTAACGGAACTGACTTCGGCAACGGCTCCGCAGAGTTGACGAGTTCGGAACGGCGCAAGACGCGCGAGGACTACGGCATGGCTCGTGTGGACCATGTCTTCTCAGACAGCCATACCGCGTTTGTGCGCTACATCATTGATGATAGCGAAGCAGTGGTGCCTTACCTGAATACTTTGGCACCGGGTTTTCCCGGAAATAACGACAGCCGCAACCAATACTTCACGGTTCAGGATCAGAAATTGTGGGGTTCCAACTGGCTGAACCAGGCGGCGTTCGGATTTAACCGGACAACGTTCCTTGCTTCCGTGCCGAATCTCTATCCCAACCTTTCGATCTCGCTCGTGCCCAACCGCCCGATTGGAGTTTTGTCGCTCGGTGGTTTAACACCCATCGGAAACAACCTCATTTATCCGCTCTCTGATTATTCCAACGTGTTTCAATTGAACGACAACCTTTCATGGACGCACGGACGTCACGCGATTCGTTTCGGAGGAGAATTCCGGCGAAACCAGATCAATGGCCCGGTTGATCTTTTCGTCAACGGCGCGTACGTCTTCGAGGATCTTGCGGAATTTGGCATTCCCTCACTCACCAATAATCCTTCCATTGAGAATTTCCTGAAAGGCATTCCGCTCGTTTATGTTGGCGTGACGCCCCAGGGCTCCAATTCCGATCGCGGCTTCCGCCAGTGGGTTCTCGACGGCTACATGCAGGACGATTGGTCGATCACGCGAAGCCTGACCTTAAACCTCGGTCTCCGCTACGAGTTCAATTCCAATCCGACTGAAGCGCAGGGCAAGGAATCCAACATTATTAACGTCGCCACGGACACCATGCCCGAAGTCGGCAAATTAATGGCCGCCACGCCCAAGGATCTCTTCGCACCCCGTTTCGGCTTTGCCTTGAAAGTCGGCTCGGACAACAAGACCGTCGTTCATGGCGGCTTCGGCCTTTTCTACGACCAGATTTGGGGCACCATTTACGGTAATGCGCGTTCCTTGCCACCGTTCTACCAGGCCGTAGAGAATATTTTCCCCGAATTCCTTAACCCCGCCGTGGCCACGGTCAGCGGCACCACCGCCAATGCCACGTTGACCTACTACCCCAAATGGCCTCAGGTCATGCAATACAACCTCAACGTGCAGCGCGAAGTCTTCGCCAATTCCGTGCTCACCATCACCTACATCGGAACCCGCGGAAACCATCTCGGGCGTGTTGGCGATGCCAATCCGAACGAATTCGCCATCGGAAAACGCCTGAACCCCGCTTTTGGATCGATCGAGCGCTATGTCACCGACGCTCAGTCTTTCTATAACTCGCTGCAAGTGAACTTCGAGCATCGCTCCAGCTACGGCTTGACCGTCCAAGCCAACTACAACTTCGCACATTCGGTTGATGACGCCTCCGGCTTCAACCCTAGCGATGCAGTGAACGAGACTGGTGCTACCCAGAATTTCTTCGATCGAAAGGCCGACCGCGGACGTTCGAGTTTTGACATTCGCCACAGCTCCACATTTAACTTGCTCTACGATCTGCCGTTCGGTCCCGGCAAAGCGATTGGAGATGGAGTCACTGGGTTCGGGGCTAAGCTCATCGAAGGATGGCAGATTTCGGGAATTGGAAACTTCCACACCGATGTTCCGTTCACCCCTGTGCTCGGGTTCGACAACGCAGATGTGCAATCCATCGTCAATAGTCAGCGGCCGGACCTCATTGGGAATCCCTACGTGGGGACGTGTCCAAATGGCGCAAAGGTCGGGACGGTCACTTGCTGGTTCAATCCGACTGCCTTTGCCGTGCCGTCTCCGGGAACATTCGGGAACGCCGGCCGAAATATGTTGGCCGGGCCAGGCTTCACCGAAGTTGACCTAGCCTTTATTAAGAACACGAACCTTACAGAAAAGGCGGGGCTACAATTCCGGGCGGAGTTCTTCAACATCTTGAATCATCCGAACTTTGCCGTACCGACAAATACGGTTGGACCGAACGGCTCTGGCGGTAACGGCGACGCTATTTTCCTTGGACCGACCACACTTGCGGGAAATGCGGGACAGATTCTTAGCACAGTCGGTTCATCGCGTCAGGTTCAGCTTGGGCTACGGCTCACCTTCTGATAGGACCTACTCGAGAATGAGAATGCGTCTTAGCGTGCAGGATGTCGCGGTTGGCGGCGCCATCCTCGGCACAGGTCGTGGAGGCGGTCCGTATGTAGGAAAATTGCTGGCGCAGCGGGCCATCGAGGAATTATGATTCATTGATTCCGGGGGAATCTCTGCTTAGCGACGTAACCGGAGAATTCTGATAGCGAACGCGTGGTGCGCTATGAATTCGCAACCAAACCGGAGTGAGCACGCACCCGAATCCACCGCCCGTCGTAGCGAGACAGAGCGTCGCGGTATTATCGAAAGCATTCCGGCGCCGGCTGACCAAGGTATGAAGCCGTCATCACAACCCGACGACTACGACCGGAGAGCCGACCTTCATTCGCTGAAAAGCATGATCGCCGCCCCGATGGAGATTGGGCGCTTTCTGCCTCTAGCTGTGGCCACCATCACGGCAGTAAAAGGGGTCCACCAGAGCGGCCTGATCCATAAGGACATCAAGCCTGACAATATCCTCGTAAGTGAAACAGGTGATCTGCAACTCACGGGTTTCGATATCGCCTCGCGTCTTCCTCGCGAACGCCAACTGCCGGCTCCGCCCGAGTTCATCGCAGGAACACTCGCCTACATGGCGCCGGAGCAAACCGGACGGATGAATCGT
>Ga0307477_10004270_pt1 | contig 10443 bp, 9 predicted proteins | sample atmos_gasesECM2C_FD_203316 | JGI IMG/M metagenome (GOLD analysis project Ga0307477, IMG submission 203316) | Hardwood forest soil microbial communities from Morgan-Monroe State Forest, Indiana, United States - atmos_gasesECM2C_515 | ecosystem: Environmental > Terrestrial > Soil > Temperate... | reverse complement strand
CTACGATTCACTCGTACACGAATGACCAGAAATTACTGGATTTGCCACACAAGGACTTGCGGCGGGCGAGGGCCGCGGCGATCAATATGATTCCGAGTTCCACGGGTGCGGCGAAGGCGTTGCACCTGGTGATTCCTGCGCTGAAAGGTAAGCTGGACGGATACGCCATGCGCGTTCCGACGCCGAACGTCAGCGTGGTGGACTTGACGGTGTTTGTGGATAAGGCGGCCACGGTGGAAAGCGTCAACGGCGCGCTGAAGGCTGCGGCAACCGGGCCAATGAAGGGAATTCTCGCGTATACCGAAGAAGAGTTGGTGTCCGCGGATTTCAAGGGCAACCCTAATTCCTCGATTGTCGATGCTGGTTACACCAAAGTGGTGGGTGACCGCTGCGTGAAAGTGCTGGCCTGGTACGACAACGAGTGGGGATACTCCTGCCGCTGCCGCGACTTGATCAAATTCATGGCGTCCAAATTCTGAGCGCGCCTTGCGCGCCGTTGCGGGCTTCGCTTTCCGCACCGAGTCGGTGCCGAGAACTGAAAACTGAAAACCGAATACTGAGAGCTGAAAACCAGAAGTCATGAACAAACTGACCATTAACGATCTGGATTTGCGCGGTAAGCGTGTGTTTATTCGTGTGGACTTTAACGTGCCGCTGAAGGATGGCGTGATTACGGACGACACGCGGGTCCGCGAGACGCTGCCAACGCTCCGTTTGGCCATCCAGAAGGGCGGGCGGTTGGTGCTGGGCTCGCACCTTGGGCGGCCCAAGGGTGGACCGGATCCGAAATATTCGCTGGCCCCGGTGGCGAAGAAGCTTCAGGAACTTCTGGAGCGAAATGTTGGGTTTGCCAACGATTGCGTCGGAGCGGATGCGGAAGCGAAGAGCAAGGCGCTGGACGATGGCGGCGTGCTGTTGCTTGAGAACGTGCGGTTCCATCCGGAAGAAGAAACGAATGACGAAGCGTTTTCCAAGCAGCTTGCGGCGCTGTGTGACAGCGTTTTCGTTTGCGATGCCTTCGGCTCCGCGCACCGGGCGCATGCTTCCGTAGTGGGGATTGCACGTTTCGTAAGGCAGGCTGCGGCAGGCCTGCTTATGGAAAAGGAGTTGGCCTATCTGGGCAAAGCGGTCACGAATCCCGCGCGGCCATTTGCGGCGATTCTGGGTGGCGCCAAGGTCAGCGACAAAATCGAAGTCGTGGAAAATTTGATGAAGATTGCCGACGCGATGCTGATCGGCGGCGGCATGGCGTATACGTTCGAGAAGGCGCAGGGTCTGCCAATCGGCAAATCACTGGTGGAAAACGACAAGATCGACTTGGCGAAGCGGTTGCTGGCGGAGGCCAAAGCAAGAAATTTCAAGTTTCTACTGCCGGCCGACCACGTGATTGCACCGGAACTCAAGCCCAACGCCAAAGCTACGATCTGCGATGTCTCTGCAACTCCCGCGGATCAGATGGGCTTGGATATCGGACCGAAAACGATTGCCGCGTACACCGCGGAAATCGCCAAGACCAAAACGATTGTGTGGAACGGGCCGATGGGCGTTTTTGAGATGCCAGCGTTTGCGAAGGGCACGCTCGAAATAGCGAAGGCCGTGGCAGCCGCCACCACGGCGGGCGCCACCTCCATTGTGGGCGGAGGCGATTCCGTGGCGGCGGTGCATCAGTCCGGAGTGGCGAACAAGATTTCGCACATTTCCACTGGCGGCGGAGCTTCGCTGGAGTTTCTTGCTGGGCGAAAGCTGCCTGGGGTGGAAGCCTTAACCGACAAAAGCTAAACATAGAGTTCACAGAGAGAACAGCACAGAGTTCACGGGAGATTCTGCTGGAAAAATGGGCCAAACAAAACGGCGGCGCGTGATTGCGGGCAACTGGAAGATGTTCAAGACACAGGCGGAGACGTGCGCGTTTTTCTCGGCGTTCTTGCCGCTGGTGAGCGGCGTGCGCCATTGCGACATTGTGATCGCTCCACCGTTTACGGCAATTCCTGCGGCGGCGGAAGCCGCGCGGGGGAGCAATGTCGCCATTGGGGCGCAAGACGTTTTCTGGGAGAAAGAGGGGGCATTCACAGGTGAGATCGCGCCGCCCATGCTGGTGGAGGCGGGGTGCCGCTACGTAATCATCGGGCATTCCGAGCGGCGCCAGTTTTTCGGCGAGACCGAACAAAGCGTGGCGAAAAAGACGAAAGCGGCGCTTGCTGCAGGACTGACTCCGATCGTTTGCGTCGGCGAACTGCTGGAGCACCGTGAAGCGGGGCGCACGGAAGAAGTCTGTGAAAGGCAATTTTTAGGCGGGCCGGGCGCGTTGACCCCCGAAGAGTTCTCCCGTATTCTGGTAGCTTACGAGCCAGTTTGGGCGATTGGCACGGGCAAGACGGCAACGCCGGAAATTGCCGCGGCGGCGCACCGTTTTTTGCGGAAGTGCGCGGAGAGAAACTTCTCTTTGGAGCAAGCCCGGGCGGTGCGGATTCTGTACGGCGGTAGCGTCAAACCCGAGAACATCCAGGGCTTGATGGCCCAGGAAGAGTTGGACGGCGCGCTCGTGGGCGGAGCGAGCCTGGACGCGAAGTCCTTCGCGTCCATCGTGAACGGCTGCGAATCGGGGCAATAGTTTCGTCGCGCGGTGGCAGCCGCATCTTTTGCTTAGCGAGGTTGTGAAATGTCAGGTTGGATGAAGTGGGCGATTTCGCTGGCGCTGGGATTCGGGTTTATCGTGCTGGGCTGGAGACTTTCGGATTCGCGGTGGTTTTCCTGGCTGTTGCCCACGTTTTTCGTAGTGAACTGCCTGTTCCTGATCATCGTGGTGCTGCTGCAGAGCGGCAAGGCCGCGGACATCGCGGGTGCATTCGGCGGCGCGGGAAGCCAGACGGCCTTCGGACCTCGCGGCGCGGCAACCGTGCTTTCACGAGCGACCACGTGGTGCGCGATCATGTTCATGGTGTGCGCGATGGCGCTCGTGCTGCACACGGACAAGGGCGTGGAACAGGGCGGCTCGGTGCTTGAGAAATTTTCAAAGCCGGCTCCGAAGCCCGCGGGCGTGACGCCGACGAAGCCGCAAACCACACCACAATCCACCGCGCCACAGTCGAGCGCACCAACTAGCAGCGCGCCGGCCCCGGCGACTCAGCAACCGGCACCCGCGCAATCAAAGAAGCCATAGCGCCCTGCTTAAAAGCTGGTCGGCCAATCGACGGCGCGTGCGAACCTCGCAATTCGCGCGGCTCTCAATTATAATCAGCAAGTCTGTGAAATGCGGTAGTGGCGGAACTGGCAGACGCACCAGCTTGAGGGGCTGGCGGTAGCAATACCGTGGAGGTTCGAGTCCTCTCTACCGCACCATTTCCAGTGTTTCTAACAAGAAGAGTCGATCGCGAAGATATTTAGCGCGCGCTCGTGGTACGTTCGTGGGTGTCGCGAGCCTCAGCCAGCCATCTCTCCAGAACTGCCTGGTCCTTTTGCTCCATCTTGCTGAACACCACGCCCATTCTGTTTCCGCGAACATTCGCTACCTGACCTTGCGCCGCGAAGATGGCGCCACGGTGAATAATGCGGAGGCGAACTTTTGTGCTGGCGGCCAGGGGTTTTTGCGCCGTTACCTGGCAACCGAAGACGCTGAGGTCGGTGGTTTGTTCGCGAGTCTCGGTTTCAGATTCCATGTCCACCAGATCGATGCTGGCGGCAAATGGATAACGGCGGGCTCGAGGTCGCTCAATCAAGGATTTTCTCCCAACAAACTCGTTCCGCGTCGACGGATCGATTCTCGTATGATGGCTGCATAGCTAGCACATTACTACGGTATAGAAGTCCGTGAGTGTTTCAAGGTGAAACACAGTAGCTATCTCTGGCGACCGGCTTCCTTCTTGAATTTCCCTTGCCATGTAATGTATTTAGGAGAGCCGCGTTTTTGCGCGTTCGCGTATCGTGCCTTCATCACGCAAGGCCCGAAACAGGCGGAAACGCGAGTAGACTTGGAAGGGACTCCTGTCCGGGACAATGGCTACGCAAGATACGGAGCTGATCGTCGTCGACATTGGTGGAGGAGGCGGAGGGAAGGAGCCTCCTGCGGGCGGCGACGGTGGCGGAGATGGCGATAAGGGCAGGCGGCCCCGCAAACCGCCGCAACGCCGCTATTCGACGGCAATCACGCTGGGTATGATTTCCATCCTAGTGTTCTTCCTGGGACTCTGCAGCGCGTTCCTCGTTTTGAAGCAGGTAAGCCAAGTTTGGGTGCCGCTGCATCTGCCAAAGATCCTGTGGCTCAATACCGCAATCCTGTTGCTGAGCAGTTATACGCTCGAGAAAGCAAGACGGCGCCTATCGGCCATCGACTTTCCGGGGTTCCGCAAGCTGTGGCGCGCTACGACAACTCTCGGCATCCTGTTTCTGGCCGGCCAGCTGATTGCCTGGCTGCAACTGGTGGCCACGGGCCTCTACATCGCGAGCAATCAAGCCACAAGCTTTTTCTATATTTTTACCGCCGCACACGCTGTACACCTGCTTGGCGGGGTTGCCGCATTGGTGTACGTGGCTACGCGCAATTTTGAAAAAGGAAAAATCTCGCGCAACACCGCTGCGGAAATAACTTCGTACTATTGGCATTTCATGGATGGCCTGTGGGTTTTTCTGCTGCTGCTTCTCTATCTGGGACGATGAGCAGTGCCTAGTGACGCACGAACTCGGTGACGGCTTCCGCGACGCGCGCCAACTGAGCCGGTCGCAGCTCCGGATACATCGGCAGGGACAGGACTTCTTGCGCGGCGTGCTCGGCGTGCGGAAAGGCCCCGGCCTTGTATCCGAGAGAAGCGTACAGCGGCTGAAGATGCAGAGGGACGGGGTAATAGACGGCGCTGCCGATTTTTTTCTCGGTCAGAACGTGCTGCAAACGGTCGCGTTCTTCCACGCGAATGGTGTACTGGTGGAAAACGTGGTCGTAGCCCTCGGGCACAAGCGGCGGCATAATGCCGGGGATCTGCGAAAATTCCCGGGTGTATTCCGCTGCGTGAGCTTGCCGGCCGCGCTGCCACGCGGCAAGATAGCGAAGTTTCACGCGCAGAATCGCGGCCTGTATTTCATCCAGCCTTCCGTTCCAGCCCGGCTCGCTGCTGACGTATTTTTCTTTCTGGCCGTGGTTCCGCAGAATGCGCAAAAGCGCTGCGCGTTCCGCGGAGTTGGTCACGATCATGCCGGCATCGCCGCACGCGCCCAGATTCTTGGTCGGGTAAAAACTGAAGCAAGCGACGTCGCCAAGAGATCCGGTACGCCGGCCCTTGTAGCTGGCGCCAATGGCTTGCGCGCTGTCTTCGACCACTGGCAAATTCTTCTTACGCGCGAACTCCATGATCGGGTCCATGTCTGCTGCCAGGCCGTAGAGGTGAACGACAACGATGGCACGAGTGCGCAGCGTCACGCGGCGCGCAATCTCCGCGGGGTCGATGTTGTAGGTGTTGGGATGAATGTCCGCGAAGACCGGTTTCGCGCCCAGCGCGCTCACGGCGCTGCCCGTGGCTATAAAGGTGAACGGCGGAAGAATGACTTCGTCGCCGGCTGCAACTCCGCAGGAACGCAGCGCGAGGACCAGGGCATCGGTGCCGGAGCCGACACCGACTCCATGCGCGACGCCGCACAGCCGGGCGATTTCTTCTTCCAACGCGGCGCCTTCGCGCCCCAGGATAAATTGCTGCGAGGAGAGCACGCGTTCAATCGCTTCGCGGACCTCGCCACCAACGGCCGCGTATTGCGCCGCCAGATCAAGCTGGGGAATTGGACTATAGGAGGCTGCCACTGGATTTGAGCTCATGCGAAGAATGATCCGGGCCGCAGCAACATGCGCATGGACTCCCGACGCAGCGAAGTGCTATTTTTTCGGAAGCTTCGTGCAAACGGCGACGGCATTGTTTGGATTGATCGCGCTGGCCTCTTCTTCCACCGACTGGATGACGCCTTTTTTGTCGATGACGAAAGTGGTGCGCTGCGCCCAATCATATTCTTCTTTCTGGACGTTGTACATTTTGAGGATGCCGTACTGTTTCAGCACTTTGCGGTTCATGTCGCTGAGCAGCGGAAAGGTGACGCCGATTTTTTGCGCGAAAGCGTTGTTGGCGGCGGGACTGTCAATGCTGATGCCGAAAACGACCGCGTCAGAAGCTTCGAGCTTGGCCATATCAGCCTGATAGGCCTGAAGTTCTTTCGTTCAACCCTCGGTGAAGGCCAGAACGTAAAAGGCCAGGACGACATTTTTCTTACCGCGGTAGTCACCCAGATGAATCTGTTTCCACTGGTTGTCGAGCAGCGTAAAGTCCGGAGCCATGTCGCCGGCCTTCAGCGAGGTGTGCGTGACTTTGACGTCCTGCTGCGCGCGAATTGCGCCGGCAACCAGGCTGGCGGCCAGCGCGGCTGCGAAGATCATGGTCTTGAAATGAGTGGAACGCATATACGCCTCCTCGAGATACCGCGCCGAGCGCAGCCAGTATACGCCGCAAAACCCGGCCGCGTAACCCGCGTGTTCGCGCGGACGACAGAATTTACAAATTCTTTAAGTGCGCCAGCCGGAAGGGGGAGCCCAGATTTTCGCGCAATTCCAGCCAGTGCTCCTCGGGGATGGACATGAAAACGTCTACGACTTTGGGATCGAACTGCGTGCCCGAGCAGCGCTTGATTTCTCCCCGCGCATGCGAAAGCGGCAAAGCTTTGCGGTACGGCCGGTCGCTGATCATGGCGTCGAGCGAATCAGCAATGGTAAAGATGCGCGCCCCCAGGGGAATGTCGTCGCCTTTCAGGCCTCTGGGGTAACCCGTGCCGTCGAAAAATTCCTGGTGCGCCAGAACAATTTCGGCAGCATCGCGCAGGAAGGGGATGCGGATCAGCATGTTGTAGCCGATTTCGCAATGCTTGCGCATGATCTCCTTCTCATCTTCGGTCAGCGGGCCTGGTTTGCGCAGGATGCCGTCTGGAATGGCCATCTTGCCGATATCGTGAAGAAAAGCAGCGCGTGCCAGCACCGCAAGGTAGGCATCGGGCACGGGCATGGCCTTGGCGATGGAGATGCAGAACGCGGTGACGCGCTGGCAATGGCCTTCGGTCTCCGCGTCTTTCAAGTCCAGCGCGCTGCCCAGTGCCTCCAGCGTGTCGTCGTACGACTGTTCGAGCTGCGCGATCGCCCCTGTTAGTTGCGCGGTGCGTTCTTCCACCAACTGCTCGAGATTTCGCTGATAAGTACGGTTTTCCATAATCAGGCGGCGATGCTGCAAGGCGCGCCCGACGCCGAGGAAAAGTTGGTCCTTCTCAAACGGCTTCAAAATGTAGTCGTAAGCCCCGCGGCGTATGGCCTCCAGCGCCGTGGAGATGTCGTGTATCGCGGTGACCATAATTACCGGGACTTCCGGGTCGTACTGGCGCAGCCATTCGAGCAGCTTGATGCCGTCCATCTCCGGCATGATCATGTCGCTCAGCACCAGGTCGGGGGTGGTGCGCTTAACCTGATCCTGCGCTGCGCGTCCGTTGCTTACCGCCGTGCAGTGATAGCCTTTGGACTCCAGCATGGTGGAAACGACTTCCCGGATGGCTTCCTCGTCATCGACAACAAGTATGTTTTCAACTTCCACGGTTGGTTGGCTCCCGGGAATCATTCTGCCCAGCAGTCATTATAAGGGACAGCACACGAACAAGTTGGGGCCATTGCCCATTCAGAAAACAGCATATAGTTTCAAAGGTACGTAGTCGGCAGGGTCCAGGCCTTCCGTACGAGCCTGTACCTGTGTGGCCGGAAGATGCCAACGCATCAGCCGGGAGGCGGCACAAGGTGTTCGTAAATCAGGGCCTGCTCGCCATTGCCTTCTTTGAAGTGACGGCGCTTATCGTCCTGCTGGTGCTGTTTCTCCTGCTGCGGCGGGACCATCCGGACGGATATTTTCGTCTCTGGCTTACGGGCTGGGTTGGTCTTACGGTTTCCTCTGTTTTCGAGCTCGGCCTGGCGGCGCAGGAAAGCCCCGAGCTGCGTTTGGCCGCGCTCGCAACGCAAGTCATAGCCCTGCTTCTTTTTCTTTCCTCTGCGATGCAACTCACGGTGGGCGGCATAAGTCGCAAGTGGCCGGTGCTGCCATTGGCAACCGCCGTTTTGGCCGGGGTCTACTACATCGAGCGCAGCGCTTCCGCACCGTACTTCGGCAAAATCCACTGGGAGACGGCCGCGCTCGAGTCCACCATCTTGTTGTGGGCCGGGTGGCTGTTGTGGCGCGCAAGGGCGAAGCACAAGGGGCATGGCGGGCGTTTACTGGCGGGTGCTTTGTTGGTCAGCGGTCTTAACGGCATCGATCGCTTCCAGTGGCTGACGCACCCCTTCTTCCTGCTGCGGCTGACTTTCGACCATTTGCTCAACGTTTCCCTGGGCATCGCCATGGCTGTTCTGGTGCTGGAAAGCGCGCGCGCGCGCAGCGACGAGTTGAACGACAAAATGCGGCGGCTTTCCTTGCTTACGGCAGCCAGCACGCAGACCTTGTCGGTGCGCGAAGTCCTCGAGCAGGTGCTCGGGCACCTAGTGGAGAGCCTTGGCGCGACGCACGGGATTGTGCGCCTGCTGGAAGGTGAGCGAAGCGCCGCGCAATTGGTGGCGCGAGCTTCGGTCGGGTTCCAGCAAGCGTACCTGAAGACGCACGAGCGTGTAGCGGTTTCCGAGCCATGGGCACAGCGGGTGCTTCAGAAGGATTGCTTGTTTCTGCGCTCGGACGAGGAGGTGGATGCTAAAGAACGCACCAGGATGGAAGAGAGCGGGGTCAGCGAGAGCATTTCCTTGCCCTTGCCGGGAAAGGACGGGCCAGTCGGAATTATCTCCGTGGGGTCGTTTCAGAGCGTTCGTTTTCAACGCGACGAGATCTCTTATCTGGTGAACATTGCCAATCTTCTGGGCCTGACGCTGCAAAACGTTCGGCTGTTTGAACAAGTCGCGACGGTCCAGCAGCAGTGGGCTTACACATTTGATTCGATCGGCGATCCTATCTTTGTTCATGACCCCGAATTTCGGATCTTGCGCGCCAACCAGCGTCTGGGGCACTTGCTCGGCCGCGATTCGGCCGCGCTGGTTGGGCGCATGGTCACCGATCTGCTACCGCGCAAGGGGACGAGCTACAAGAGTTGTCCCTATTGCGAAGGGATTGCCGGCGAGGGGGATGATCCGGATCCTTGGCTCACAGGATATTTTCTGGCTTCCAATTCGACGTTCACGGACCCTCGCGGCCGCCAGTTGGGCACGGTTCACGCCCTGAAAGACATATCCGAGCGCAAACGCGCGGAAGAGAAATACCGAACCTTGGTGTCGAACGTTCAAGAGGGAGTTTTCATTTCCAATCCGCAGGGGCGATTCGTGGACTTCAACGATGCGCTGATGCGCATCCTGGGATTCGAGGAGCGCGACGAGTTGCTCAATGCGGATATTCCTTCGATGTTCGTGAACCCGGCGGACCGCGAGCGGCTCAAGAAGCTTCTGCAGGACCACGGGGCCGTCGCGGACTTTGAATACGAAATTCGCCGCAAAGATGGCGAAGTTCGCGTGATGATGGAGTCTTCCATTGCCATTCGAGACGCCGCCGGCAACTTGACCGCCTTGCAGGGCTTCCTGCTGGACATAACCGACCGCAAGAGAGCCGAGCAGGAAATCCGGCGCCGCAATCGCGAATTGATGGTGTTGAATTCCATTGGCCAAACTCTTACCGAGTCCCTGGATCTCACCGACTCGATTCACCGCACCCTGCGGCAAATGACCGAGCTCTTTAAGCTGGATACCTCCTCGCTTTACCTGTTCGATGAAGCCCGGCTGTCCTTGCGGCGCATCGCCGCGGTTGGTCATCGCTCGGAGCAGGGCCGGCATATTCCGCCAGTTACCGTGCAGCCCGAGTTGCTGCAGCATATCAAGGCCGTACACGCCACGTTCCTCTCGGCACAGGGCTTGCCCATTCCCATGATCTTGCGGGAGGCGCAGCGCAAGGAAGGACTGCATTCCGCCTTTGTGGTGATCCTGTGGTCCAAGGATCGAGTGCTCGGCGGATTGGTGGTTGGCAGCAGGACTCCCAGAGAGTTCTCGCCCGCGGACATCAATCTCTTGATTGCCGTCGGCAGCCAGATTTCCAACGCCATCGATCGCTCTGTGCTGTATGAAGAGACGCGGCAGGCTTACGAAAATTTGCGGCGCACGCAGGAACAGCTTCTCCACAGCGAAAAGATGGCGGCCGTCGGCCAACTGATCTCCGGTGTGGCGCACGAGCTCAACAATCCGCTGACCGCCATCCTGGGATACAGCCAATTGCTGCTATCGAGCGGGCAGATGCCGCCGCAAGGCATGGAATACTCGGACAAGCTCTACAAGCAGGCGCAGCGCACGCATCGAATCGTGCAGAATCTCCTGAGCTTTGCCCGCCAACACAAGCCGGAGCGTGTGGCCGTGCAACTCAACCA
>Ga0307477_10004269_pt1 | contig 10446 bp, 7 predicted proteins | sample atmos_gasesECM2C_FD_203316 | JGI IMG/M metagenome (GOLD analysis project Ga0307477, IMG submission 203316) | Hardwood forest soil microbial communities from Morgan-Monroe State Forest, Indiana, United States - atmos_gasesECM2C_515 | ecosystem: Environmental > Terrestrial > Soil > Temperate... | reverse complement strand
CCGAGCCCGCCAGGGTCATGGCCGCAGTGAGCCTTGCAATTATCTTCGCCTCAGGCCGGTCTCTCAGGTACGGCATGTACCCGTCGACACCTGGATGAGGACGTCCGATGCCTGCTCCCAGCACGCGCAACGCGCTCTGCGGTTCGCTATTGATCATGAGTGCACTCGTAAGCGGCGCGCGCGCCGAGCTGCCGGCCGACCCGGCCGCCGTGACGCCGCTCCCCGTCGGCGCCCCTGCGCCGGATTTCACGGTGCATCGCGCGGACGGTACGCCGTACGTGTTCAACTCCCGGCAACTGGCGGCGCCGCACATCGTGATTTTTTACCGCGGCGGCTGGTGCCCGTACTGCAACGCGCAGCTTGCGGATCTTCGCCTAGTCGAGCCGAAGTTACGCGCCAACGGTTATGTGATCTTGTTCGTCAGTACTGACCGCCCGGAGCTCCTGTACTCGAGCCTTAAGGCCGCGGACATCCACTACACGCTTCTGTCCGACGGGCAGTTGCTTGCCGCCAAGGCCTTTCACATTGCCTACCACCTCGACGATGCCGCCTACGCCCGGCAGCTCAAGTTCGGCGTCGATCTGGAGGCAACGACCGGTTCCAGCGAGCACGCGTTACCGGTCCCTTCGGTGTTCGTAATTGACACATCCGGAGTCATCCGCTTCGAGTACTCAAATCCCGATTATAAAGTGCGTCTGGGAGCTGACGAGCTGTGGAAAGCGGCCGCTCCGTTTGCGCGAGTGATTCGTCGATAACACGGGAAGAAGCGAGGACATATGGTTAAGGTTGCACTGTGGGTACGTTTGCAGGCAAAGCCCGGCAAGGAACAAGAGGTGCAGGACTTCCTCACGAGCGCCCTGGCGCTCGCCAATCGCGAGGCGGCGACCCCCGTCTGGTTCGCCCTGCGACTGGGACCGGCTGCATTTGCGATATTCGACGCGTTCGCAGCGGACTCGGGGCGACAGGCGCATCTGGCTGGCGATATTGCCAAGGCACTCATGGCCGAGGCGCCGCGCCTGCTTGCGGACGCGCCAAAGATCGAAATGGTCGACGTTCTGGCGGCAAAACTCCCGGGCGGTTGAGCGGTAGCCGCGGGGCGCGCGACCGCCCATCGTGGACAGCCAGTAAAATTAGTGGTGGCCAGGGGCACCGATGCCGGCCACCGTCTGCGCCCAGCCGCTGAGCAGTGGGTGGCCAGTAGCGGACGGCCCACGAGTACGGCAGCGATGGCGAGCAGGAGCAGCGCGATCGCGACGAGAGTCGTGTGGCGACGTCGGCACCGAGCCAGGCGCCGACCACACTTCCGAGCAGCAGCGTCAGCACGACTGTCCGCGCCGCCAAGGCCGATCAGTCCGCCGAGCACCCCGATGACAGTACCGCCCGCGAGCGCTGCCCACGGCTGATCCCGCAACAACCGCATGGCCTGCTGACGACTCGACACTCAGGGCAATCGGGTGTCGGTGCGAGCCAACTCGTCGCTTCTGGTCGCTCTCTGACCAGTGCTACAACTCAGATGCATGTCTCCAGCGAAGGACTTGCCGTTCTGGTCGGAAAACCCAGGTCACTGGAACCGCGTCAGGCTCTGGGTGGGGTAGCAACGCCCAGACGGCGCGAGCGTTCTTGGCGGCGCCGGCCACGCAGGCTTTTTATTCCTGACTGACCAGAGCCAGGAGGAGTGGGCACGTGTGACGCCTCAAGCTCGCTTCTCGGGCTTCGCCCGTTGGACTCGGAATCCCCCGTTTGGGGGGCGGCGCCGCACCGGCAACCGTTCTACTCTGCCAAACAGGGCGCGAAATGACTCTTGCCCGGTGATTTGTTCAAGCGCTCCGGCGTCGGTCGTGAATGCGGTCGATTCGGGATCGAGGCATTCCTCGAGCCCCGAGTCTTGAGTCAAAAGGTCACATCAATTATGAGCATGCACGCGACTGTCATTGAATTGCGGCGAAAGCTCCCGCGGTTCCGCGTGGCCTCCAGCGCGGCGATAGGTCTCTTTCTGCTCGTCGCAACGGGCGGCCCCGCGACCCGGGCCAATGCACAGTCGAGTTCTGCCGCAGCGGCCAGCGAGATCGGCCACGTCGAGTACACGTTTGGTCGCCCGCTGAAGGATGGTGAGCACACGTACGACTGGTACCGCCGAACGCACGCCGAAGAGGCAGCGAAGCGTTATGGTGTCGACCCAAAGCGAGTAGCCGACGGCATGGACACCTGGCATTGGTGGACCGGTGTCGACAACCCAGGATTCTGGCGCGAGCTCGCAGTCGTGAGTTCCGGCCAGCAATTCAGCGCGCTCAACATCCGTCAGGACTTCTTTAGGCTGCTGATTACGGTTTCGCGTGAGCAGCGGTGGGCCACAATTGGGCTGATCAATGATCCCGATACCGTCCCTGCAGACAAGCCGGACCAGTATGGACTAATGCTCGACCGGACCAAGGACGGTGCGTTGACGTGGGATCCAGAGGTATTCGGCTACCCGAGTGGGGTGATCGGCTTCCAGCTCTTCGTCAACAAGAAATTCGATCCCAAGCGGTGGTCCGTCAAAGCCTACCTCGATAATTCCGGCTCCGTCGAACCGCCCTACCTCGTTGGCATGGCGTGCTCACTTTGCCATGTGAGCTTCAACCCGACGAAGCCGCCGCGAGACCCCGCGAATCCTAAGTGGGAGAACCTGAGCTCGACCGTCGGCAACCAATATTTCCGCGAAGGCATGATGGTCGGCTACGACGCATCGCGCACGACGTTCGCGTACCAGTATCTCTACCACCAGCAGCCGGGAACGAGCGAGACATCCCGCTACCCGGCGGATTTCATCAACGGCCCTGTTCACATCAACTCAATCTATCGCCTCGGCGAACGACTGAAGCTCGCACGGGAAGAGCGCATCACGCCGGCCCAGCGCGACCTCATCAAGTCAATGTATGCAAACGCCGGCCTCAAGCTCGATGACCGCGGCGGGGCGCTGGGCGGAACAGACGCTGCACCGACATTGAAAGTTCCACACATTCTCGCGGATGGCGCCGATTCGATGGGCATTCTGATGGCATCGGCGCGCGTCTACGTGAACGAAGGCATGATGCACAGCCTCTGGGTATCAACTACGTGGCCGTTGAACCCGTTCGACTTCAACGGCAGTGTCCGTCGTGGCTTTCAGCCCGGCGAGTTCGACCTGTTCAACACCGCCCGCAAGGACCCGAACAGCCCGTGGATGGTGACCGAGCGGCGCATGCCGAACATGGCATTGTTCCTGAGCACTTGGGATTCGTATCCGCTCGCGGACGCGAAGGAGATCGAGCGGCCCGGCATCGCCCGCAAGGATGGCGCGAATTACCTCACGACCGATTCCGAGGTGCTCAAGCGCGGCAGAATTGCATTTGCCGACAACTGCGCCGGGTGCCACAGCAGCAAGCGGCCGAAGACGCTCCCTAGCGATCCAGAAGCGCGCAAGCAAGCTTGGCGCACGCTGGTGCTTCGCGAAGACTTTCTGAAAGATAACTACTTGTCTGACGACGAACGGCATTCGGTCGCCGAGCTTGGCACGAACGCGCAACGTGCGATGGGGACAAACGCGATGGCGGGTAACACGTGGGGCCAGATGTCGAGCCAGACGTACAAGGACCAGCGTGTTCCGCTGGAGCCGCTCCAGGATCACGATGCCAACGGTAATCCGACCCCGCTCTACAACCCGCTCACGGGAAAGCATGATCTCAACTTCATCGGGCATCGGTCCTTCTATCGAACGCCGACACTCGTCAGCATTTGGGCGACAGCGCCGTATCTGCACAACAACTCCGTCGGCGTGTACACCGCCGACCCCTCGGTCGCGGGGCGAATGGAGGCCTACGAGGACGGCATGACAAAGCTTCTCTGGCCGGAACAACGGCTCGGCGTCAAATCGATCAAAGTCACGACTGACGATACGACTCTGCCAGATATGTTTTCTATGCTGAAGGATCAGCTCCCCGAATTTGCGGACCTGCCGGATCTCACGGTTGACCTCTTGCGGGTCCCGAGTGGAACTCCGATCAACCTGCTGATGAATCTCAACCCGAAAGACGTGAATGTGATTCTGCAGGCCTACGTCGATGGTGTTCTCCAGGGCGAGTCACGGTCGCGATTCAGTGAGCTGCGCGCCAAGAATCAGACCGTCGCGCGCCAGGCGATGTTGCGCAAGATGCTCGCACTCAATGTCTGCCCCGACTTCATCGAGGATCGCGGGCATACCTTCGGCAGCCAATTGAGTGACGAAGATAAGCGCGCGCTGATCGAATACATGAAGTATTTCTAGTCGGACCAACAAACGGTCCGAGCGCTGCCGCAGACCACCGGCGACGCTCCCGGTCACTTCGGCAATCTCGCGGAGGAGTCGACGATGAAGCCATATTGTCTTTTGTCGGTTTGCGTTGGAATGACCGGTGCGATGATGCCGCTCCGTGCGCCCGCCGACGAAGTGCGCGTGACGATTCGTAGCCTCAGTTACGAGCCGAGGGTTATCAACGCGCATGTCGGCGACTCAATCGTATGGACGAACGGGGCGCATTCCGCGCACACGGCCACTTCGGACGACAATGGCAAGACGTTCGACACGGGCGAGCTGCCGCCCGGGCAAACATCGAAGCCGATCGCACTCAAGTACCCGGGTTCGTTCGGGTATCACTGCAACGTCCATGGGCGGACGATGGAGGGCAACATCAACGTGTCGGGACCCGCGCATTGAAGGCGAAACGGTGCCGCGTGATGTTTCACGTCAGAAACTGTCGGTGAATCAGTGTCTTAGTGGTGGCCAGGGGCAGCGTCGAAAAACCTGGTCCGCCGGCTGCGTACGCTGACTCTCGGCTTGCTCACACCGTTCTACTTCATCCGCGCCGGCGCAGGCAGTGCTGATTCCATTGTCAAACACTCGAAGCAAGTCCGTCACGGTTGGCCTCGGTTGGATAAGATCGGTCGCTTTTTGGTTGCGCCGGTGAAAGACCTAGCCGAACGCCTGCTTAAAGTAACTCGTAGACAAAGTCGTAGCTCGTCGGCGTGGACCCGCGATCGTGCAGCTTCATCTGCCCCTTTGCACCGGCATACTTGCCGGTACCACCCGTGATCACCATGACGGAATCTCCGCTGTCGAAGAACGGTCCCTCGATCGTGATCCCGCCGTCTTTGAGTAGCAGCGTCCAGAAACACTCCCAGCTCTTGCCAACTGCGACGCGCACGCAATAACCATGGTCTGAGCCGATTTGCACTTTGTTGGTTGAATCGAACACCGGATTGGCAAACGTGAGCATATCGCCAATCGAATCGCGCTTTGTGTCCGCACCGACGTGAGTTGTGGTTTCATTGGTGGCGTGCTCGATGACGTGCAGTCGCTCGCCGGCAACCGCGGCAAGCGGCACAAGCAATCCGATTGCGAGAAGTCTGAATCTGTTCATCGCGAATCCCTCCTCACGGTAGTAGGCTTGTGAACTGCGCTGCTTCCCACTTGATGGGCTAGGATAAATCAGTCACGAGCTTGAGCCCGACCTTTGACGGATATCAGCAAGACTGCGAGTGGGATTTGCATGATGGCCGCCCCCCTCGCTTCGAGGCTCGACCAGCGACAGCCAGGCGCCCCGTCACGAGCGATGCAGCCGAATCGCGTCGCCGGCCGGCGCATCGCCTCGGTCATAGGGTTTTGCGGCGATCATGTACAGCGCTCCGAGCACCACTACGACGGCCGTGGTCACAATCATCCCGTAATTGCTGTACCAAGGATCCTGCGGGCTACGCGGCCACATCATATTGACGATGGCGAAGATCCCGTAACCGAGCGCAGCTAGATTCACCGGCCAGCCCCAACTCCCCAGCGTAAACGGGCCTGCGGGCTGCCAGCCCCGCGCGCGTGCAAACACCGCGCCTGCCACCACCATCTGAAAAGCGATGTAGATGCCGACCGAGGCGAAGCTGATGATCGTGCTGACCGCGTTCTGCAGCCACAGCCCGCAGAGCGCGATTGCAGCAGCGAGCAACGCTCCAGTAAGTAACGCCGCTACCGGCACGTGGGTGCGTGGCGAGATGCGGCTGAAGAGTTCACTCCCGGCGATCATCTGGTCGCGCGCGTAAGCGAACAGCAGACGGCTGGCCGCTGCCTGGATGCTGATCAGGCAGGAGATGAAGGACACCAGCACCACGACGATCACCATCCGGAAAGCCAGCTCACCCCCTGCGGCACGCAGCAGCGTCGGGATCGGATCGGTGTCCTTGCCGGCGACCACCGAGCGCAAATCGGGCACGGCAAGGATGAGTGCCAGACACACCAGCATCGCAGCTGCCCCGCCGACATAGATTGTCATGCGCATCGCCTTCGGGATCTGGCGGCTCGCATCTGGCGTCTCTTCGGCCACGTCGCCGCATGCCTCGAACCCGTAGTAACAAAACATCGCGCCGAGCGCTGCGGTGAGGAATGCCGGCAGGTAGTTGCCGCCGCTGCCAACGCCGAAGGTGTTGAACAGCGTGCTGAATGGCTGATGGCGAACAAACAGCAGCAGCCAGACGCCGACTGCGAGCGCACCGATCATCTCGCAGATGAAACCGAATTTCGCCACCCGCGCCAGGATATGAGTGCCGCTGACGTTGCACAGCGTGGCGAGCGCGATCATGCCGAGCGCGACCGTCGTCGCGGTTGCAGGCCCCGGCGTGAATCCGAGCAGCTCCGCGAGGAACGGCGCGCCGCCGGTTGCGACTGCGGCGATGGTTACGATCAGAGCCAGCCCATACACCCAGCCGGCCATCCAAGCCCAGCGCTTGCCCACGAGGCGCCGTGACCACGGGTACAGCCCGCCCGAGATCGGGAACTGCGATACGACCTCACCGAACACCAAGCAGACAAACAGCTGGCCAATTGCGACGAGCAGGTACCACCAGAACATCGGCGGACCACCCGCGGCAAGCGCGAACGCAAACAGGCTGTAGACGCCGACTACGGGAGAAAGATAGGTGAATCCGAGCGAGAAGTTCTCCAGCTCGCTCATGGTGCGATCGAACTTCGAGGTGTAGCCGAGCGCTCTCAGTTGCGCCGCATCGGCATCCAACGTCGCGCGGGTCTTCGCGTCCGCCGCCATCGTCGTCGCTGACTCGTTCATTTGACTGTTCCGCGAGCCCGGATAATGAACGAGAGTACGCGAATCGGCAATTTGATGAGCCGCTCCGCGATGCGCGATGTCACCAAACTCCAGCACGCTGCGAGAACATCCCAGGTGAATAAAACGCCGCAACCGAGGGAACCAACAGCTAGGAACCGAACAGAAGCCTTGCTCCAGTAAAATCAACTACTTAATGCCAGTGCCTGCGCGTCACCGGCATCGAGGTCTGGCATGACTGGGACAGGCAGCTACGCGGGCAGATTCGCGACTGCACGCTGTTTGTGCCGATCGTCTCGGCAAATTCACAGGCTTGCCCGAAGGGTACCTCGCCCTGGAGTGGGATCTCGCCGACCAGCGGACGCATCTGACGGGGCGCAACCAGGCATTGGTAATGCCCGCCTGCATGCACGCAACTAACACCGGGCACATGAGCGTCTCGCCGAGCAGGAAGCGACCTGCCCGGCTCGTTCCGCAGTGCAGTAGACGGGGCTGCCTGTTGCCGGGCGAAACATCCAAGACGCGGGGAGGTCCCCACATCAGGTCGCCGAGACGCCTAATGATGGGAGACCACCGTGGTGATCGCCCGGGCGGTGGACTTTTTCTTTGTCGACAAGTTCTGGATCTCCAGGCATGCCTTCGCCTATCCTGAGCTACAAAGAAGAGGGATCGTAATGAGCGTTCGGTCTCGAATCATCGAGTCATAGCCGCTCGCGCAGCCGCCACACTGGCTGCCGGTCGTCGGGTTCGCGAGATCCCGATACGAAACCAACGTGACCTTGGGGGACATAGCAATGACCACCAACGATGCTGCGACCACGTTCGAGTTCACTCGCGGAGGCCGAAGCATCGGCACGCTGACATCGATCGTAGCGCTGATTTGCCTCGGAGCATTCTCGCTGGCCGTGAACGCGAGCGCTGATCAAAGCCCGAATGCCGCGTCAGGAGCACAACCCGCCGCGGCAGAGGGTGGAGTGCTGCAGGAAGTTGTCGTCACAGCCCAGAAGCGCGAGCAGAACCTGCAGAAAGTGCCGATCGCCATCACAGCTCTCAGCGGCGATCAGCTTGTCCAGCGCGGCGTCTCGAACACGCTGGATATCGCGTCAGCCAGCCCCGGGGTGGTGACCAGTACATTCGGCGAAAACGGGACCTCGCCCGCCATCTACATACGCGGTGTGGGGCAGTTGGACTTTTCCCCACACCAGGAATCACCCACTGCGCTGTACGTCGACGACGCCTACGTCGGCTTCCTGGGCGCCACCTACTTGGGGCTGTACGACACCAAGCAACTGTCCGTGCTGCGCGGTCCCCAAGGCACTTTGTTCGGGCGCAACGCAACCGCCGGTGTGATCCAGATTCAAACCAATGATCCGACCGACCATTTCACCGGGTATGTTCAGCAAACGGCCGGCAGCTTCGATCAGATGACCACCGAGGGCGCAGTCAGCGGACCAGTGAGCGACAAACTGGATGCGCGCCTCGCGTTCCTCTACAACCGGAATACTGGCTGGTTGAACAACAATAACGGTCCCTCGGCCGGCGGCGCCAAAACGGCGAACGTGCGCCTCAAGGCGTTGTACAAGTTCGACGACGATACACGGAACCTGTTTGAGGCCTTTTATACCCGGGCCTTGCCGATGGCGACCGGCGCTTATCTTGACAAGCCGGCAGCCCCTAATCCTGCAAATCACGGCCTGGGCGAGAATACCAACGGTCCGTTGTTCAACCAGTTCTGCAACAGTCTTGGCTTCGCGACGCCCCCCGCGAATGCCGGTAACTGCCAGGGCTGGGTGCCGCCGAACGGCAATCCGTTTAACCTGACCTTTCAGTACTACGACCCACGGGAGGGACACTCAGCCAGCACTCTTTGGGGATTCACCGACAAGTTCACCCACAGGATGTCGTGGGCCGACTTCACTTCGATCACGAACTACGCCAGTTACGTTATGAATTACATCGACGATGACAGCGGCAACCCCTTCCCGATAATTGGCTACGGGGAATCCGCCAACGCATGGCAGGGTTCCGAAGAGGCGCGCTTGAACGGTGAGACCTCCTCACTGCACTGGGTGGTTGGTCTATACGCTCTCCACATCCGCGGGAATTACACCAACGTAACACCCGTTTTCACCGGCATAGCGCCGTTACCGCCTCCCACCGGTAACTTCTCGTACTACAATCGCTTCTCTAACATCTACGACTACAGCATTCTGACCGGCTCGCAATTCCCTCAGGGCGTTTGGACCGAGGCCCTGTTTGCTCAGACTGACTACGCACTGAGCAGTCAATGGAGCGTCACCGTCGGAGGGCGCGTGGAGAGGGACTCGAAGTGGGCCGACATGACGCAGTTCTGCAATGTCGTCCAACCGGTTACTACCTGCGCCGCCAACTTCCTTATCGACGGCAGCCAGTTCGCGCACGGGAACGTCAGCCAGACCGAATGGTCCGCAAACCTGACGTTCAACTATCAGTTGAGCCCCGACACGCTGCTGTACGCCGGCGTTCGCCGCGGTACAAAAGGTGCGGAGATAGATGCGAATACATACCCTGGATCACCTGGTCTCACGTTCAGTTCGATTTACGTGCAGCCCGAGGTATTGACGGATGTGGAAGGCGGCTTCAAGTCCGAGCTGTTCGACCATCATCTGAGACTGAATGCGGACGTCTTCTACTATCGCTATCACAACTACCAGGCAGAGAAGTTCGTAAACTTCGCAGACCTGACCTTCAATGCCGAAGCGCGGGACTACGGCGGCGAGCTCAGCATGGATGCCCTGATCACGCCGACCGTGACGGCGTCGGTCGGTTTTGCTTACCTGCACACTAGGGTTGATAACGTGCAATTGCCGGATCTCACCTTCGCGGAACAGGTGCAGCCGCTTGCACCGAAGATTTCGCTGACGGCTGACCTTAGAAAGGAGTGGCGTGAATCGTTCGGCACTCTCTTCGCCGCAGGGAACCTGACCTACGTCGGATCACGCTACTTCGGCTCCGTCAACGCACCCGAGCTCCTCGCGCCCGGCTATGCTCAAGGGAATCTGAGCGCGGGCTATAGCACATCTGATGGGAAACTTGGCTTCATCCTGAGCGTGAAGAACGTGACGAACAAGGTCATCCTCGAGGATGCTTTCGACGTTACGTCGAGCGGCGGGTATACGGAATACAACGTTGCGCCGCCACGTTGGTACAGTCTTGCGGTGCGGTACAACTTCTAGTACGGCCCGACTCGTCAACGGAGGCTTCAAGCAAGCACTCACCTGACAGACAGCAGCTCGTTCTGGAGTCCACCTGACGCGAAAGCACCGTGCGACGCTTTCCGGGTATGGGTGTAGGCCGGGACCACCTT
>Ga0307477_10004268_pt1 | contig 10447 bp, 6 predicted proteins | sample atmos_gasesECM2C_FD_203316 | JGI IMG/M metagenome (GOLD analysis project Ga0307477, IMG submission 203316) | Hardwood forest soil microbial communities from Morgan-Monroe State Forest, Indiana, United States - atmos_gasesECM2C_515 | ecosystem: Environmental > Terrestrial > Soil > Temperate... | reverse complement strand
GGCGCGCGGATTGCTCGACTGCCCGATCGTCGGCGTCGCCGTCGACGACTGGTCGCTCGAGGACCTCCGCGAGCGTGCCCGCGCCTCGATCGAGGGGACCGGCGAGCGGCTCGAGGAAAGCGTCTTCGACCGCTTCGTGGACCGCCTCTCGTACGTCTCCGGCGACTTCACCGACCCGGCGACGTACGAGCGGGTCGGCGCGGCGATCGGCGGCGCGACCACGCCCGTCTTCTATCTCGAGATTCCGCCGTTCCTGTTCGGTCAGGTCGTCAAGAACCTCTCGGAGGCCGGCCTGACCCAGAACGCACGAGTCGTGGTCGAGAAGCCGTTCGGACACGATCTCGAGTCGGCACGCGCCCTCGCCGGCGAGCTGCACCAGTACATCGACGAGTCGCAGCTGTACCGGATCGACCACTACCTCGGGAAGATGGGGGTCGAGGAGATCCTCCACCTCCGCTTCCAGAACGCGATTCTCGAGCCGATCTGGAGCCGGAATTACGTCGCGGCTGTCGAGATCACCATGGCGGAGTCGTTCGGCGTCGAGGACCGCGGCCATTTCTACGACCCGGTCGGAGCGCTCCGCGACGTCGTGGTCAACCATCTGATGCAGGTGGTCGCCGCGTCCGCGATGGAGGTGCCTTCGCGGTCCGACGCGAACACGATCAAGAACTCCGTGGACGCGCTCTTCCACTCGGTCGAGGCGGCCGATCCCGCCCACTATGTGCGCGGACAGTACGACGGTTACCGCTCGATCGACGGCGTCGCCGCGGACTCGACCACCGAGACCTACGCCGCTCTGCGGCTCGACATCGAGAACTGGCGCTGGTCCGGAGTGCCGTTCTTCATCCGCACGGGCAAGCGGCTCCCGGTTACTCAGACCGAGCTCCGGCTCGTCTTCAAGCGCGCGCCCCGGCTCGGGTTCGCCCGGGGCCGGGAGTCGGTAGCGAACCAGGTTGTCGTCCGGCTCGATCCGACGACCGGAATCCGGGTCGTCGTCGACGCCCACCGCGCCGACATCGGAGGACCGGCGCCGATCACGCTCGACATGGAGTTCGGCGAGGAGGGCGGCGAGGGGCCGACCCCCTACGAGGTGCTCCTGCACGCAGCGCTCGTCGGCGACAGCACGCGCTTCACGAGACAGGACGCCGTCGAGGAGGCCTGGCGCGTCATGCAGCCGCTGCTCGACGACCCGCCCCCCGTCCACACCTACGCCGCCGGCTCATGGGGGCCGGAAGAGGCTGAACGCCTCCTTGCGGGCCACGGCCGCTGGCACGAGCCCTGGATCGACACTAGAGCGTCCTAACGCTGAGAAAGGAGCGGCGATGACCGCTGTCAAGGAGAAGCAGCAGGGGGAGAACGCGCCGCAGAGTGCGGCCGCACCGTCACCGTTCCCGCCGATCGCGGACTACGCCTTCCTGTCCGACTGTCACACCGGGGCGCTCGTCGCTCCGGACGGCGCGATCGAATGGCTCTGCATCCCTTGCTTCGACGCTCCCAGCGTCTTCGGAAGCCTTCTCGACCGCGAAGGCGGCTTCTTCCGCTTCGCCCCGTTCCGTTTCTCCCATCCGACTGCATTGGCCTATGTGCCGGGTACCAACGTCTTCGAGACAACCTGGAAGACCCCGTCCGGCTGGGCAGTCGTGCGCGATGCACTGACGCTCGGTCCCCGTGACCACGAGGACACCGTGACGCCGCATACGCGGCCGCCGGCCGACGACGACGCCGACCACATGCTGGTGAGGACGGTGGAGTGTCTCAGCGGCAACGTCGAGATCGAGCTCGTCTGCGAGCCGGTTTTCGATTACGGCCGGACGGACGCGACGTGGGAGAAGGTCGAGGGATCGCAGCATGCCGCCGACGCGTCGGGGGCCGGCGTGACGTTCAGGCTCGTGTCGGATCTCGCGATCGACGTCGAGGGCGACTCGGTCCGCGGCCGCCACGTGCTTCAGGCCGGGGAGAAGGCGTACTGCGCGCTCTCCTGGGCCGAGGAGCTGGCGGCTCCGCAGAGTTACGACGAGGCGGCAGCTCGCATCGATGCGACCACGAGCTTCTGGCGCCGCTGGCTGAGCAATGCGCGGATCCCCGACCACCGGCTGCGCGACCCGGTGCAGCGGTCGGCGTTGACGATCAAGGGCCTGACCTACATGCCGACCGGCGCGACCGTCGCCGCGCTCACGACCTCGCTCCCGGAGACTCCGGGCGGCGAGCGGAACTGGGACTACCGGTACACGTGGATCAGGGACACGACATTCACGCTCCAGGCGCTGCACTTCCTGAACCTCGATTGGGAAGCAAGCGAGTTCATGGCGTTCGTCGCCGACCTCGAGCCGACGGAAGACGGCTCACTCCAGATCATGTACGGCATCGACGGGCGGCGCGACCTGCGCGAGACGACGCGCGACGATCTGACCGGGTACTCCGGGGCGCGACCCGTGCGGATCGGTAACGGCGCTTTCGATCAGCGCCAGAACGACGTCTTCGGCGCCGTTCTCGACTCGATCCTCCTCCACACGCGGCACAGCGAGCGGTTGCCGCGCCGGCTCTGGCCGATCGTGCAGACGCAGGCCGCGTGCGCGACGCAGGTCTGGCGGAACCCGGACCAGGGGATCTGGGAGGCGCGGGGCAAGCCTCAGCACTACGTCTCGTCGAAACTCATGTGCTGGGTCGCGCTCGACCGCGCCTCGAAGCTGGCCGAGATCCGAGGCGACCCCACGCTGCGCGACGAGTGGCATGCGACCGCGGAGGAGATCCGGGCCGACATCATGGAGCACGGCGTCCGCGACGGCGTCCTTCGGCAGCATTACGAGACGGACTCGCTCGACGCGTCGACGCTCCTCGGCGCGATCTTCGGCTTCCTTCCCGCCGACGACACGACGTTGCACAAGTCGGTGCTGGCGATCGCCGACGATCTCACCGAGGACGGATTCGTGCTCCGCTACAGGACGGACGAGACCGACGACGGCCTGTCCGGAAAGGAGGGCACGTTCCTCATCTGCTCCTTCTGGCTCGTCTCGGCGCTCGCGATCGTCGGCGAGCAGCAGGCCGCCCGCGACCTGATGGAGCGCCTGCTGCGGGTCTCGTCGCCGCTCGGCCTCTACGCGGAGGAGTTCGACGCGCCGACCGGCCGTCACCTCGGCAACTTCCCGCAGGCCTTCTCGCACCTGGCACTGATCGAGGCAGCCGCGCGAATCATCGTTCCCGAGATGCTCGCGGAGTACTGAATCGTGGCAAAGGCGGCCGAACCCGCGGTTGCGGCCACCCGCCACCGTCCCAGCCTGAGGAGGAGAGATGGATTCCTATGACGTGATCATCGTCGGCACCGGGGCAGGTGGCGGCACGCTGGCGAGAAGCCTGGCCCCTTCCGGCAAACGGATCCTGCTGCTCGAGCGCGGCGACTGGCTGCCGCGCGAGCCCGCGAACTGGCTCGCGCAGGATGTGTTCGTCGACAACAAGTACGTCTCGCCCGACACGTGGTACGACGAGAAAGGGACGCTGTTCCACCCCCAGGTGCACTACTTCGTCGGCGGCGCGACGAAGCTGTACGGCGCCGCGCTCTACCGCCTGCGGCCGCAGGACTTCGAGGAGCTTCGCCATCACGACGGGATCTCGCCCGCGTGGCCGATCGGCTACGACGAGCTCGAGCCGTACTACACGCGGGCCGAGCAGGCCTACGAGGTGCATGGTGTCCGCGGCGAGGATCCGACCGAGGGGCCGGCGAGCGCGCCGTACCCGTTCCCGGCCGTCTCGCACGAGCCACGGATCCAACAGCTCGCCGACGATCTCGAGGCAGCCGGCTACCGCCCGTTCCACGCGCCGTGCGGGATCCGACTCAATGAGTCGAACATGCCCTACACGGTCTGCGTCCGCTGCCAGAACTGCGACGGCTTCCCCTGCGCGGTGCACGGGAAGTCGGACGCGGAGGTGCTCGGGGTTCGACCGGCGCTCGAGCACCCGAACGTCACGCTGCTGACGAACGCGAGGGCAGTCCGCCTGGAGACGAACGACGCCGGAACCGCAGTCACCGGCGTGACCGTCGAGCGGGCGGGCGAGACCGAGCAGTTCGCGGGCGACATCGTCGTGCTCGCCTGCGGCGCGGCGAACACCGCCGCCCTGCTCCTCTCGTCTGCGAACGACAGGCATCCGAACGGGCTCGCGAACGGCTCCGACCAGGTCGGCCGCAATTACATGTTCCACGCGAGCGAGGCGGTGCTCGCGCTTTCGCGCGAGGAGAATCCGACCGTCTTCCAGAAGACGCTGGGGCTGAACGACTTCTACTTCGGCACCGACGAGCACGACTATCCGCTCGGGAACATCCAGATGGTCGGGAAGTCGCAGGCGCCGATGTTCCGTGGCGAAAAGCCGACCGAGACGAAGCTTGCCCCCGGCTGGACGCTCGAGAAGATCGCGAAGCACGCGATCGACTTCTGGCTCTCGACCGAAGACCTGCCGCTACCCGAGAACCGAGTGACCGTCGACGGCGAAGGGCGGCTCACCCTTGCCTACAGACCGTCGAACGACGTTCCCAAGCAGGAGCTCTACAAGAAGCTCAAGTCGATCCTCGGCGAGCTGCGCATGGAGGGAGACCATCTGTTCGGGCGCTTCGCCTACATGAAGAACGACATCCCGGTGGCGGGCTGTGCGCACCAGGCCGGTACGTGCCGCTTCGGAACGGATCCGGGCACGTCTGTCCTCGACGTCGACTGCAAGGCGCACGAGCTCGACAACCTCTACGTCGTCGACACGAGCGTCTTTCCGAGCATCGGGGCGGTCAACCCCGCGCTCACGGCGATGGCGAACTCGCTGCGGGTAGGCGACCATCTGCTCGAGCGCATGGGAGCGGCCCCGACGGTCGCGGCGGCGGTCGGCGCGTGAGCGAGGAAGGCGTGGCCGTCGCACAGCAGAGCGGACAGATCGAGATCGCTCGCGGAGAGCAGCGCGTCGGCGTCGTCGAGCTCGGCGGCGGGCTCCGCTCGTACGAGGTTGCCGGCCGAGGGCTCCTGGACGGGTTCCGTGCCGGTGACCGGCCGACCTCTGGTCGAGGCCAGGTGCTCGCCCCCTGGCCGAACCGGATCGAGGACGGGAGCTACGAGTTCGACGGCAAGCGAATGCAGCTTCCGCTCACCGAGCCGGAGCACGGCAACGCGATCCACGGCCTCGTCCGGGGGGCGACGTGGAACGTCGTCGACCTCGCACCCGAGCGGGTCGTGCTGGGGTACGTGCTCGAGCCGCAGCCTGGTTACCCCTTCGCGCTCGTGCTCAACATCGAGTACGCGCTCACGGCTGCCGGCCTCGCGGTGACGACGACGGCCCGGAACGTCGGCCCCGAGGCTTGCCCGTACGGAAGCGGGCAGCACCCGTATCTCAGCCTCGGGGCACCCACCGTCGACACGTTGCGCCTCCAGGTGCCGGCGCGGGTCGTCGTCTTCTCCGACGAGCGCGGCCTTCCCGTCGGCTCTAAAGTCGTAGACGGGACCGAGTACGACTTCCGTGCCGGCCGTGCGATCGGCGGGACGGTGCTCGACAACGCCTACACCGAGCTAGAGCGCGGCGCCGACGGTCGCGCGCGTGTCCTGCTCGACGATCCGGAGACCGACTCGGGCCTCACGCTCTGGGTGGACGAGAGCTATCCCTGGCTGATGGTGTTCACGGGGGATCCTCTCCCCGACGTCGCGAGGCGGAGCATCGCGATCGAGCCGATGACCTGTCCGCCGAACGCGTTCCGCACCGGGGAGTCGCTGATCCGGCTCGAGCCGGGCGAATCGACCGCGAGCGCGTGGGGGATCGAGCCACGGCTTGCAGCAGGAGGTCTTCATGACGAGTAACGGACAGCCTCGTGTGCTGATCCTCGGCGGCGGTTTCGCCGGGGTGGGCGCAGCCCAGAAGCTCGAGCACGCCGACGCCGAGGTCGTGCTCGCCGACCGGCACGACTACCACACCTTCCAGCCGCTCCTCTACCAGCTCGCGACCGGCCTGCTCGAGACGACCGCGGTCGGGCACTCGCTGCGCGACCTGCTCTCGCGCCACGACAACACGACGGTCCACAAGGCACAGGTGAGCGCAATCGACCTCGACCAGCGCGCGGTCGAATTCGAGGAGATCGGGCCGATCTCGTACGACTACCTCGTCTTCGGCCTCGGCGCCGAGGTCAACTTCTTCGGCACCGCCGGCGCCCCGGCGCACGCGTTTCCGATGTACACCCTCCCCCACGCGACCCGGCTCAAGGATCACCTGCTCGAGCGCTGGGAGGCCGCCGACCACGATCCGATCCTGATCGAGGACGGCGCCCTCAACGTCGTGGTCGTCGGTGGAGGCCCGACGGGCGTCGAGACCGCGGGGGCGATGGCCGAGCTCTATCGGGGGGACTTCCTGAAGGACTACCCGGGCGTCGCACCCGAGGAAGCGCGCGTGATCCTGGTCGAGGCGGGGCCCGAGCTCTTCCCGATGTTCAAGCCGAAGCTTCGGGAGTACGCCACCAAGGCCCTCACAGACCGGGGAGTGGAGGTGAAGACCGGCGAGGCCGTTGCGTCGGTGGAGCCCACGCGCGTCACCCTCAAGTCGGGCGAGACGCTGGAGGCGCACACCCTCGTCTGGGGCGCCGGCCTGCAGGGGAATCCACTCGTCCAGTCGTTGGGCCTCGACCTGGGGCGCGGGAACCGGATCGCCGTGGGGCCCGACCTCACGCTTCCCGATCGGGACGAGGTCTACGTCGTCGGCGACGTTGCGGCGATCACCGACGCCAAGACGGAACAGGTCCTGCCGCAACTCGGGTCGGTGGCTCTCCAGTCGGGAGAGCACGCAGGCGAGTCGATCGCCCGGCGCATCGGAGGCAAGGAGCCGACGCCGTTCAAGTACCGGGACAAGGGGACGATGGCCACGATCGGCCGCGGCGCAGCGGTCGTCCAGATGCTCGGCGGACGGACGATGACCGGCGCGAAGGCCCAGGCCGCGTGGGGAGCCGTTCACCTCGCGCTCCTGCCGACGAATGAGGATCGCGCAAAGGCGGTGGTCAACTGGGCCGGCGCGATGACGACTCACCAGCGGGCCGGCCGCATCACCGTGGAGGCCGAGTAACAGGCGTGGGGCTGCTCGCCTCCACGAGCGTCGACCTAGCGCGGCTGCAGTTCGCCACGACCTCGATCTACCACTTCCTGTTCGTCCCGCTGACGCTCGGGCTCGGGCCACTCGTGGCGATCATGCAGACGCTCTGGCTGCGCACGAAGGACGAGCGCTGGCTCAGGCTGACGCGCTTCTTCGGGACGCTGTTCCTGATCAACTTCGCGATCGGGGTCGCGACCGGGCTCGTGCAGGAGTTCGAGTTCGGGATGAACTGGTCGATCTACGCGAAGTTCGTCGGCAACGTCTTCGGTGCGCCCCTTGCGATCGAGGGCCTGGCCGCGTTCATGCTCGAGTCGACCTTCCTAGGGCTCTGGATCTTCGGGTGGAACCGGCTGTCTCCACGTCTGCATCTGGCGACACTCTGGATCGCCGTGCTCGGCACGTGGCTGTCGGCGTACTTCATCCTCGTCGCGAACTCGTGGATGCAGCACCCCGTCGGGTACAAGATCGTGCACGGCGAGGCCCAGCTGACGAGCGTGTGGGCGCTCCTGTCGAACGGATTCGCGCTCCGGGCGTACCTGCACACGATCCTCGCCGGCGTGATCTTCGGCTCCATCCTCATGCTCGGCGTCTGCTGCTGGCACTTCCTGCGCGGCCGCCAGGTCGAGCTCTTCCGCAAGGCGGCACTGCTGGCGCTGATCGTTGCCGTTCCCATCACGTTCCTCCAGCTCATCGTCGGCAACCGCTTCGGCGAGGCGGTCACGAGCGCGCAGGGAATGAAGATCGCCGCCTCCGAGGCGCAATGGAACACCTGCCAGCCATGCGGCTTCTCCCTGTTCCAGATCGGGGGCTTCACGAAGAGCGATCCGACGCCGAGCTTCTCGATCACGATCCCACGGCTCCTCTCCTACATGGCGGACGGCTCGTTCGGCGGCCAGGTCCAGGGCCTGAATCAGCTGCAGGCCAAGGAGCAGAGCAAGTACGGCCCGGGCAACTACATCCCCGACGTGCGGGTGATCTACTGGTCGATGAGGGTGATGGCCTTTGCGGGCGTGCTGATGTTCCTCGTCGCCGCGCTCGGGGCGTGGCTCTATCGGAGGAAGAGGCTGGAGCGGGCACGCTGGTTCCACCGGACGGCGATCGCCGCGATCGCGCTCCCCTACATCGCCGCGACCGCCGGCTGGATCCTCACCGAGATGGGCCGGCAGCCCTGGATCGTGCAGGGACTGCTTCTGACGAGCAAGGCGAGCTCGCCGAACGTGAGCACCACGTGGATCGGGATCAGCCTCGGCGTCTTCGTTGCCCTCTACGTCATCCTCGGCCTCGTCGACTTCGTCCTGATGCGCCGCTACGCGCGTCCGGGCGGGCCGGAAGAGCGCGAGGAGCTGGCTGTCCCGGCGGTCACCTACTGATGAACCTCCAGAACTTCTGGTTCGTCCTGATCGCGGTTCTCTGGGGCGGGTACTTCGTGCTCGAGGGCTTCGACTTCGGCGTCGGCATGCTGCTCCCGTTCCTTCCCCGCGACGAGGGCGAGCGGAGCGCGATGTTCGAGTCGATCGGCCCCGTCTGGGACGGGAACGAGGTGTGGCTCGTCGTGGCCGGCGCCGCGACCTTCGCGGCCTTCCCGGCGTGGTACGGAACGATGTTCTCGGGCTTCTACCTCGCGCTGCTGTTGATCCTCTTCTTCCTGATCGTGCGCGTCGTCTCGTTCGAGTGGCGCGCGAAGAGCGAGAGCCCGCGCTGGCGACGCATCTGGATGTGGGCGAACGCAGGGGGCAGCGCGGGGATCGCGCTCGTCTGGGGCATCGGGCTTTCGAATCTGCTGCACGGCGTCCCGATCGACTCGAACGGCGACTACGCCGGCGGCTTCTGGAACCTCTTCACCGGCTACCCGATTCTCGGCGGGATCGCCTTCGTGCTCGTCTTCGCCTTCCACGGGGCGATCTACCTCACACTGCGGACCGTCGGCGACCTCTGCGAGCGCTCGCAGCGTGCGGCGCGCCTGCTGGCGATCCCCGCAGTCGCCGTCGGCGCCGGCTACCTGATCTGGACGGTCGCTGTCGCGGTCGATCGCAACGACAAGAGCGTCTTCCCGCCGGTACTGCCGGCCGCGATCGCGCTCGCCGCGTTCGCGCTCGCCGCGGTCTTCGTCTACTCCCGCAGGGGTGGCATTGCCTTCACGCTCAGCGTCGTCGGAACGCTGGCGCTGGTCGCGACGCTCTTCACCTCGCTCTACCCGCGGGTGATGGTCTCGAGCCCCGACTTCGCGAACAGCCTCACCGTCCAGAACGCCTCCTCGGCGCACTACACGCTGGCTGTCATGTCCGTTGTCGCCGCCATCTGCCTGCCCCTCGTCCTGATTTACCAGGGATGGACGTACCACGTCTTCCGGGCTCGCGTGGGCGGCGACGAGCTGACGGGCGCAACCGAGACCTCTGCCGTCTGATCCGATGGCGGCGTTCGACCGGCGCCTCCTGGAACGCGCGCGGGAAGCACGGGTCGCGCTCATCGCCGACGCGGCGCTCGGAATCGTCGCGTCTCTGCTCGTCCTCGCCCAGGCGGTGCTCCTCGCGGAGGTTGCCGCGCGCTCGTTCGGGGGCGCGTCGTTGCGCGAGGTCCTCCTGCCGCTCTCGCTGCTCGGCGTCGTCGTCTGCGCTCGGGCGGTGGCCGCCTGGGGCTTTGAGGTTGTCGGACGCCGCGCCGCGGGTGGCATCCTCTCCAGGCTCCGCCTGAGCCTAGTCGAGTCCAGGCTGCACGGCCGGCCCGCGGCCGGCGACGGCGGGGAGAGCTCCGAGCTCGCGACGCTCGCCGTGACCGGCATCGATGCGCTCGAAGCGACCTTCGCGCGCTACCTGCCCCAGGTCGTCCTGGCGACGCTCGTTCCCCTCGCTGTGCTCGCACTGGTTGCCTCGATCGACCTGACCTCGGCCGGGATCATGCTGCTGACGCTGCCGCTCGTCCCGGTCTTCATGTGGCTCGTCGGCCGCTACACCGAGCGTCGGGCGCGAGAGCGCTGGCAGGCACTGGAGATCCTCTCGCACCACTTCGCCGACGTCGTCCGCGGCCTTCCGACGCTCCGCGCCTTCAACCGCTCGCACGCGCAGGGCGAGCAGATCGAGCTCGTCAGCGACCGATACCGCGTGGCGACGATGGGAACGCTCCGCGTCGCATTCCTCTCCGGCACCGTGCTGGAGCTGGCGGCGACTCTCGGCGTCGCGCTGGTCGCCGTGACCGTCGGCGTTCGCCTCGTCGACGGGGGACTGGGCTTCCAGGCTGGCCTGACCGTTCTCGTCCTCGCGCCCGAGCTTTACCTGCCTATCCGCAATGTCGCCGCGCAGTTTCACGCGAGCGCCGACGGTGCTGCCGCTGCCGGCCGGCTGCTCGACCTGGT
>Ga0307477_10004267_pt1 | contig 10450 bp, 10 predicted proteins | sample atmos_gasesECM2C_FD_203316 | JGI IMG/M metagenome (GOLD analysis project Ga0307477, IMG submission 203316) | Hardwood forest soil microbial communities from Morgan-Monroe State Forest, Indiana, United States - atmos_gasesECM2C_515 | ecosystem: Environmental > Terrestrial > Soil > Temperate... | reverse complement strand
CCGTGGCGAGGTAGTACTTGAGGGAATAGGCGAAGAAGAACGCCCCCATGCCGAGGGCGACAAGCGCCAGCTCCAGGCCGAGCCAGCTCAGCAGGGTCGAGTTACCCGCGAGCGCCAGCGCCATGCCCGCCGAGGTGCCTCGGGCGATGGCCAGGAGGGGGAGCGCGGCGATCAGGATCGTGATGAACACGAGCAGACCGATCAGCCAGCTCCAGAGGCGTTCGCTCAGCGGGCGAACAATCCCCGTTGGCGGCGGGCTGGCTGGATCCGGGTATTGCGGCCGCCGCTTAGGCGATGAACTCATCCTGAGTTCAGGCTATTTCCGCTCGGTTACATGCTTCCTAGCGCCCGTCCCAGAGATGCAACCGCTTTGTTACGGGGGCGTGTAAGTCTGGCCCCAGACTCAGGCGCTGGGCCTGAGCTTCACGATCGGGATCGGTCGGTTCGTGGAGCGTTGGTACTTCCCGTACGCGGCGGAGAGGGAAAGGAAGCGGGGCCACCAGCGCTCGCGCTCCTCGGGAGTGGCGATCGTTGCCAGTACAGCCACGTCTCGGCCCTCAACCGTGATCGTGGCCTGCGGGCTCGCCCGGAGGTTGGTGAGCCACGCCGGATCCTGGTCGTGGCCGGCGAAGGAGGCTGCGACGAGGTAGCCGTCTGCCTCGCGCAGGTACATGAGCGGCTGAATCCGCGTCTTGCCGGTGCGCCGGCCAATCGTGTGCAACAGAAGAATCGGATGATCGAGGAGAGCGGTGCCGAGGCGGCCGCCGCTGCTGACGATAGCGAAGCGTTGGATGGCTCCCGCAGCCCGAATCATTCCCTTCGGCGGGCGCGCGACGGTTGCCGCGTAGATCCGCTCGAGCCACTGGTTGAGACCCATGGGACCGTTCCCGAGTATACGTAAGTTGGTTCGCAAACGAGATTCTTGGCTTCGAATCACTCCCCCGGTTAACGGGCGAAGTTGAAGCACTCCAGCAGGTTGCCGATGCGAGGGTCTCCGTCGCGCGGCGGTGCAGGAGGCCCCGACGTCGCCCCGGAAGGCGCGGCCTGATAGTTGGGGCCCACCGGTGTCCCGTTGTCGAATTGATGGTTGACGGAGGCCAGGCTCGGCAGTCCCCAGTTGTATTCGATGAACTTGAGGATCGAACTGTGCTCGTAGAGCGTCCCCTCCAGGTGACTCGGTTTTGCGTAAGGCGAAATCACCCACGTGGGCACCCGAATGCCGAGGCCGAACGCGTCCAGCTGTGTCGGGGCGACATGATCGAAGTAGCCCCCCGCCTCGTCGTAGGTCAGGATGTAGGCCGAGCTGGGCCAGGCAGAAGAGTTCCGAAGCGCGGTTATCAGCTCCTGCTGGATCCCCATCCCAACCGAGACGTCCGCCGGCGGGTGCTCGTCCCATCCGCGTGCGTAACTCGGGATCAAGAACGACACTTGTGGCAACCGGTCGGTGGCCAGATCGTTGAGGTACTCGCCCTCGCTGCCGCGCGTGCGCACGTCATGCGCCCAGTTCTGCCAGAAGAGAAAGACATTGTCGGTGTTGCCGAAGGGCACGCTGTCCATGCCGATGTTGTAGATCTTCCAGGTGACGCCGGCCGCCTCAAGCAGGTCGAGGATCATCGGATAGGTAAGGACGCCGTAGCCCCAGACACCGTTGGTCGTTATCCCGCCCGAAGTCCCGGAGGCCAGGTAGAAGCGATTCGGCCAGGTGGGGCCGAGCTGCGAGCAGAAGTAGTTGCCGCAAAGCGTCGAGCTATCGAACAGGCTGTAGTAGAAGGGCAGGTCGGCCTGGGTGTAGTAGCCCATGCAGTTGATGCCGTCCGTCGTGAAGAAGCCGTCCATCCCTCCCCGGTCCCATTCGCTGTGGGTCGCGCTCCAGGAATGGCCGATGTCCGGTGTGGACAGGCTGGTGAAGTGATAGGGGATGACGGTTCCCCCGCTGCCGTTTGGTTGCGAATAGCCCGAGGGAACGCCAAATCGTCCAGCCCACGGGGCAAATCCGAAGTAGGTGTCGAAGGAGCGATTCTCCTGCATGTCGACGACGATGTGGTTGATCGGCGTTCGCGGCCGCGCCGCGCCGGCACCCAGCGCCTGAACCACGGAGAGCAGCGGGGAACCCAAGCTGGCCAGCCCAAGGGCGCCGGCACCCTTGAGCACCGTGCGACGGTCGAACTTTCGATCGAGGCGCAGTTCAGCCATCGTCATCAGTTCCAGATGTTCGAGATGGCCGCGACAGTACTCGCACCGGCGAGGTGCTGGCCGATGCCGAAGCCGTCTTCGAGGGTCCGCAGCAGGCTGTAGTGGTTGTAGCCGGCCGTGCCGTAGAGGGCATTGTGCGCCATCGGGCTCACGACCGCGAAGGCGACGTTGCCGCCATTGCCGATGTCGGCGGCGCGGACTGGCGAGCTCGTCTGCGCCTCATCGAAGGTGACGATGATCACGCTGGTGGAGGTGAACGCCGGCGACGCTTCGATCAGCGGCACCTCGCGTGCGACGAAATTATCGAACTTGGTAATCGGGTTGCCGGGCGGTGCGCAGTTATTGTGAGCGTCCTCGCACTCGTTCGGGACGATGAAGTTGAATCGCGAAACGTTGCCAGTGGAGAGGGCTTGATTGAAGCCGCTCATGTCGTTCGGCCCGGTCGTGCCCGTGGCGATGTCGTTGGCCAGGCATTTGGGCCCGGTGCCCTGGTTGTTCGCGCTTCCCCAGACGCCTCCCGCGCCCTCGACGTTGTCGAAGAAGAGGACAGGATTGTGCTTCGGCGCGTACACGTTCAGCGTCGCATCCTCGCCGGTCTTCGACAGGTAGCATGCGGCCGGCATGGATTCACTCCAGACCTGCCAGGGGACACCGACTCCGTCGAGCTGCGAGAAGAGGTTCGCAATGTTCTGGTGACAGGAGGCGGGTGAACCGTCGAGCTGCTGACATTCGGTGTATTGGCCGGAGGTCATGCCCACGTAATTCGACTCTGAGTAGTGGGTGATCGCGAAGTAGTTGGTCAGCCAGGCCGACTGTGCCTGCAGCGTCCCCGTCAGATAGGGCGCGCTGTTCTTATTGAGCTGGGAGTAGGTTGTGTTCTCGCCAATGATCAGGAACACATTGCCGAAGGCTGGAACCCCTTCGACGCCGCCTCCGCCACCCGCCCCTGCAGGAACCGCGCCGAGAACGCCGACGGCCAGCGCTGCGACACAAATCGTCGTCCGAAGCCAGGCTAAGCGCATCTATCCGCCTCCTCTTGAACCCCGCGCGTCTTGGCCCCCTACAGGCATGCTAAAGGCGCCCGGTAATCGTTAAGCGAAGACGAGGTTTCCGAAGGGTTAAGCCATCAATTTCGGACGGGGGTTGGTCGGGGGCGTCTATCTCACGGATGGGCTGGCGACCGAAACCTTTTGTCCGCCGCAAGACGGACAGGCATGCACGGTCACAACCGCGGCGGCGACCAGGCTGACCGCATGTTCGGTCAGCGGGCGCACCATCTGATGGCACCCCTCGCAGCGAACGAGCTCGGTTTCGCTTTTCTCTTCAGTCACGAGCCGGTCCCTCGCAAAGCCTAGATCACGCCACGACAGGCGTCAAGGCTACACCCGACTCAGCGGAGGTTGAATAGGGAGCCCGTGATCGAGAACGTTCCCGGTCCGACGACGGACAGGAAGGCGAAAAGGGCGAGGGTGGCGCCCAGGAGGCTGATGTTACGGAAGAAGCTCCCTCGCTGTGTCCGTCGTTGGGTGGCGTCGGAAAACGTCCAGAACGGATGGAAGAGGATCGTGGTTGGGATGAGGAAGGCGGCGATCATCAGCACGCCGACGTCGGGCCAGGCGCCGAGCACGACCGAGATGATGGCGAGCGTGAGCCAGGCGCCAACGGGCCAGCCCGCCACGTACGGAACCGGGATCCGACCCTTGGCGCTTGCCACGAACCTGGCATGCCCCTGGATGTGACCCTGGGCGGAGACGACGAACAGTGCCACGAAGAGGATGCGACCGACGAGGAAGATCGCGCTAGCCGCGGTGCTGATATCAGCGACCACCGCCGGCGGCCAAGCGGCGGGCCTGGGCATCATCGAGCATGGTGTCGAGTTCACGATTCGTGCGTGCACTGGTGAAGCGCGACGCCTCCGAGTAAAGGACGGGAACCAGGATCAGCGTCAGAAGCGTGCTGCTGAAGAGGCCGCCGATGACGACGATCGCCAGCGGTGCTCCAATGAAGCCTCCGCCGCTGTTGCCGCTGAAGGCGAGCGGCGCAAGTGCCAGCATGGTGGCGACGGCGGTCATGAGAATGGGGCGGAGGCGGTGCCGGCCGCCCTCGATCAGGGCCTGCTGCAGTGGCAGGCCGCGCTCGCGGTACTGCTCGACCAGGTCGAGGAGCACGATGGCGTTCGTAACCACGATGCCCGTGAGCATCAGCAACCCGATCATGGCGGGCAATGACAGCGCTGTGCCCGTAACGACGAGCGCGACGATGGCGCCGCTGGCCGCGAAGGGGATCGACACCAACAGCACCAGCGGCTTGATGAGCGAGCGGAAGGTCGCGACCATGATCAGGTAGACGAGGCCGATGGCCGCCAGGATCGCGAGCGCGAATTGAGTCAGGACGGACGAGAGCTGCGCAAACACCCCTCCGGTAGAGACCGAGGTGCCCGGCGGGAGGGACACGCTCTTGATCGCCAAGTTGACCCTGGTCTGGACCGCCTGCGTGTTGTTGCCGGTGATGGTACCGGTGATGGTCGACGCACGGTCGCCGCCGCTGCGGTTGATGGTCTGTGGGCCGGTCACCTGCTGGAGCGTCGCCAGGGTTGAAAGAGGCACCGGGCCGGAGGCCGTCGGGATGCGAAGGGTGAGCAACGTGGCCGGTGTGTCCGCGGTCCCGGGCGGGAGCTGGACACGAACGATGACGGGCCCCGTCGGCAAGAGGGCCTGCGCAGCGACCTGCCCGTTGATCTGCTGCGCGACGATCCCGGCCAACTGCTGTGCCGAGAGCCCGGCCTGACCGAGTTTGTCGGTGGGCACCAGTTGGTACTGCGGCTTGGAGGCGGTCAGGTTGGACTGGAGTTCCGACAATCCCGAGACGCCGGAAAGCGCGCGCATCAGTTGGTCCGTCGACTGCTGCAGGGTGTCCTGGTTTGGGGCGTGGACCTGCACCTGCATCTGGGAACTATTGGCGTTGGCGCTGCTTTGCGCCTGGCCCACTGCAACCCGGGCCGCACCGGAATAACCTTTCAAGGCCTGTGTGACGGCGCTGAGCGCCTGGTTGTACGCATTCGTCTTGACCAGCACGAGGATCTGGGCTGTGGTCGGCACGGCCGGGACCGCCCCCGGCGGCGCGAAGGGATCGGAGGAACCACCCACGGTCGCCTGGAAGGCACTGACCCCCGGCAGACCGCGGACCAGGTTCTCGACGGTCTCGGCCTCCGTGTTGGTCTGCGCGAGCGTGGAATTGTCGGGCATGGTGAGGCTGACCGGGAAGTTCGGGCTGGATGACTGGTCGAGCAGGTTGATGCGAAGGAGGGGTGTTAATCCGAGCGATCCGAAGAAGATGGCGCCGGCCGCGACCAGCGTCATCGCCCGATGGCTCGTGGCCCAACGGATCACCGGAATGTAGCCCGCCTGCAGCCAGCTGCGCGGTTGCCGGGCGCCGACCGGACGAAGGTGTGGCTTGAGAAAGCGCGAGGCAAGCAGCGGAACCACCGTCACGGCGACCAGGAGCGATGCCAGCAGCGCCGTAACGACGGTCAGCGCAAACGGCCGAAAGAAGCTACCCGCGATGCCGGTGAGGAAGGCGATCGGCAGGAAGACCGCGACGGTCGTCAGCGTGGATGAGGTAACGGCGGTCACGATCTCCCGCCCGCCCGTGTAGGCGGCGGCCAGAGGACCTTCGCCTTCGGTGACGTGCCGGCTGATGTTCTCGAGCACCACGATGGCGTCATCGACGACACGCCCGATGGCGACCATCAATCCGCCCAGGGTCAGGATGTTCAGGGTGATGCCCTGCCACCAGAGCACGAGCAAGGCCACGATCAGCGAGAGCGGGATGGAAACGGCCGCGACCAGGGTCGCGCGAGCGCTGCGTAAGAACAGGAAGATGACGATGATCGCGAAGAGCGCGCCCAGCAATCCCTCGCGCAGGATGTTGCCGATGGCGTCGGTGATGGGGACGGCCTGGTCGAGGATGGACTGGAACTGGACGCCGTGACCGATGGCGTTGCGGATGTCCGGAAGCGCGCCCTTGACCTCGTTGGCGACGGTGACGGTGTTGGCGTCGGGGGCCTTGAGCACGCTCAAGCCGACGCTGGGATTGCCGTTGGTGCGGGTGATGGTGTCGGCGGGAACTGACACCAGCGCGACCGTGCCGAGATCGCGGATGGGCACGCCGGTTGCGCTGACCAGCACGTTGCCGATCTGGTCGAGGCTGGTCAGGGCGCCCGCGATCTGTAGGGGCACGACCGTCCCGTTGTCCCGGAGCGCTCCGACCGATTGCACGGTCGTTGCCTGGGCCAGCGCGGCGCTGACCTGACCGACGCTGATACCGTGGGTCGCGAGCTTTGCCGGATCGAGGGTGACGTCGACCTCTTGCGTGGGGGCGCCCGTCAGGTTGACAGTCGAGACTCCGGCGAGACCGGCCAGCTTGGGGATGGCGACACCGCGGAGTTGCGTGGCCAGGTCGCCGAGCGACTCATTCGCGTACACCGAGTACTGCAGCACCGGGATGGCGCTGGTCGAAAAGGTCACGATGTTGGACGGCTGCACCTGGGCCGGCAAGGCTGCCCTGACCCGATCGAGCGCGGTGGATACCCCTTGCCGCGCCGCCGTCAAGTCTGTCCCGTCTTTGAACTGCACGGTGACGATCGACGCGCCCGAGGTCGACGTGGAGTCAACGCTGGTCACTCCTGATACGCCTTGAAGCGCGCTCACCACCGGGAGGGTGACCTGCTGGTCGACAACCCCGGGCGACGCGCCGGGATCGGCGGTGATGACGAGAAATGCCGGAACCGAGATGTTGGGCAACAGGTCTTGCTGAAGCTGGGTCGCTGCCCAGAGGCCGGCGCTGAACAGCAGGATGACCGCGAGGATGACGACCGAACCGAGGCGCAGTGAGAGGCGGATCAGGGGGGACATCACGACTCTTTCACGAGGCTTCGGTAGTGGGATCCGGTCCGGGCACTTCCGGACGTCGCCGGCATCGAGGCGCCCGCCGCCGCGGCGAGTGCGACGAGTCCTTGACGCAGTGCCCGAAGGTCGTCGAGCGACATCCGACGCAGCAGGCGCCGGGCAATGACGCTGCGCTCCTGCTCCATGCGACGGAGGCGAGCTTCAGCGGTCGGGGTGAGATGCGCGAGCTTCTGGCGACGATCGGCCGGGTCTTCCTCCCGACGCACCAGGCCTCGCTCGACCAATCCGTCAACCAGCCCGGTCACGCTCCCGAGGCTGACGTTCAGCGCCTGGGCGAGTTGACCCATGGTTTGCGGCTTTCCAGCGGTCCAGAGAACGAAGAGCGCCTTCATCTGGCCGAGCGGGACGTCGAGCAGCATGACTTCGTGGGACAGGCCCGCGCGCTGTTGGGCGACGAGGGCGCCAATGGCGGCTTGGATATCGGTGCAGAGTGCGTCAGAGATCTCGGTCATTCGACAGTTGTTCAAACGTCCACGACAGTTAATTCATTCCCAACAATTTGGGATGGGTCAAGCATTTGAGCCGCGCGCACATCCCACATGATCGAGGGCGTACCGGCAGCGTCGCACCCCGCGCCTGCAGGTGGCCCAGCCGTACCTTCGGGTGACGGCTGCGGCTCGCCGGTCGTGAGTCGCTAGGAGCGCTTGCGGTCGTGGCCGGGCTGGGTCCTCGCGCGCGACGCGACCGACAGCACGAAGATGATCGCGGCCGCGCCCAGGATGGCGGTCAGGACCGGCACGCCGCCGGCGGTCATGTCACCCGGGATCTCCCAGCGAAACATCTCGACCAGGAGCCAGGAGCCGAGGAGGGCGCCCAGGATCGCGCCCACCAGACCATACGGCAGCCGACCCGACGTCATCCGCTCGGCGACGAAACCACAAACCGCCGCGATCAGGACCAGCACGACGAGGTTCTCAAGGGTCATTCAAAGGCCTCCACTCGAGTAACCGCTGGACCTCATTCCTCCTGTTCCCGGCGATCGCCTTCCATCGAGTTGTCGCGTCGCTGTGATGGGCTCGTTACCGGCGGGATCTGGCGATAATCAAGACATGCCACAGCTCGACAGCAAGGCACGGGCGAAATTACCGGACAGCGCCTTCGCCTACATCGATTCGCAGGGCCGCCGGCGGCTGCCGATCAACGATGAAGCCCACGTCCGCAACGCGCTCTCGCGCTTCAACCAGACGAGGTTCGAGGACGTAGCGGCGCGTGATCGGGCGCGAACCCGGCTGCTGAACGCCGCCAGGAAGTACCGCATCGTGCCCGTCGGCTTCATGACCGGCCAGCTGCAGTCGCAGAGCCGGCAGGCGGCGGCCGGGCAGGCCGTCATCGAGCTGGGCGGGATCGGTTCGCCCCAGCAGCTGGAAGAGCGATTGCGCACCGTGCTCGGCGACCCAGCATTGTCCGTCCTCTACTGGTCCGAGTCCGTGGGCGCGTACCTGGACATTGGCGGGCAGGCGACCGCCCTCCCCGGCGAGGGTGAAGCGCGTACGGTCACGCGGCTCGAGCGGAACGGCCGACCGATGGCCGCCCTCGTCCACGAGCACGCCGCGCTCGAGGATCCCGATCTGGCGATCGCGGTAACCGCGGCCGTCAAGCTCGCCATCGAAAACCAGTGGATGCACAGCGAGATCCAGGCCCGCGCCAGCGAGGTGCGCACCTTGCCGACTGGGTTCGTGACCTTCTTGTTCAGCGACCTCGAAGACTCGACGGGACTCGTGCGCCATCTTGGCGACCGTTACGAGCGATTCCTGGGCGACGTTCGGCGCCTGCTCCGCGCCGCGATCGCGGCGGCCGGCGGACGCGAGGTCGAAGTCCGCGCTGACGAGATGTTTGCGGTGTTCGAGCAGGCCCGGGCGGGCGTCGAAGCCGCCGTGGCCATCCAGCGCAGCTTTCTCAGGCGCAGCTGGCCCGACGGCCTGCGGGTACGAATTCGGATCGGCCTGCATGCGGGCCAACCGACCCTGACCGATACGGGATACCTGGGACTTGCCGTGCACACCGCTTCGCGGATCTGCTTCGCCAGCCACGGCGGCCAGATTCTGCTGTCCCGCGCGGTTGTCGAAGCCGTGGCGGGCGAGAAACCTGCCGGGATCCGCTTCAAGGACATGGGCCTGCATCGGTTCCACGGCTTGCCGGAGCCCGAGGCGATCTTCCAGGTGGAGGCTGATGATCTTCCAACCACCTTCCCGCCGCCGAGAACGCTCGCCAGCGCGCCGGCCACGAGCGAGACGATGGCGGCTAGCGGTTTGCGGTCGCGACGCGCCAATGGGCGGCAACCCGGTCCGCAGACAGCGCGCTCGGGTAGATCGCGACCTCCTGGAGCACGGCGTTATTGAAGAACCCGTCGAAACGACGTCCGATGGAGAGCGGACCATCAACTTGCGCGGGAGTGGCAACCGCCGGGTGGGAGCCGTCGAGCTGGCCGTTGACGTAGAGGGAAGCGACGCTGCCGTCGTAGGTGGCGACCACGTAATACCAGGTGTTCAACGCGAGGACCGTCGTGGAGACCAGGGCGGGATCTGAACTTGCCGTGAGCCGAAACTCGAGGCGGCCCGTGTAGCTGTTGTTCAGCAGCTCGAAATAGTCCTTGGCGACATAGATGCCGTAACCGGATTCGCTGATCTTCTTGATCCAGAGCTCGATCGTGATCTGCGTGACCTTCAGGCTGGGCGAGCCGGGAACATTGGCCCCGGCGGTATGGCCGTCGAATTCGACCGCGGTCGATTTGTCAGCGGCCATCGCGCCCGGCTGCCCGAGCTTGACGCTGCCCGTGTAGGTGCCATCGTTGCCATTGGTGCTCGCGTCGGTCATGGTCGTCCCCGACATTTCGCCCATGCGCCAGTACCCAGAGGGAGCATCGGCGAGCACGGCCGCGCTGTAGCTTGGCCGGGCGGTGGGCACGACCGGCGCTCCCGGTCCTCCGGGCGCGGCGGCTGGAGTAACCGCGCAGGCGGACAGCGCCGTGGTCATCAATAGGAGCAGGACCGCCTTCCTCACCCAGGTGCAACGCCACGCCGCCGGGGCGCCTTGCAGACGCGAGCGCGGACCGGCTACGGTTGGGACACCTTCTTCTATGGCCAACCCGGCGACCCTCGCCCGCCTCCACCGCGACATCCGGCGGTGCACCCGTTGCGTGGCAGCCGGATACCTCGCTACCGCAGCGCCGATCCTCAGCGGATACGCCGACAACCGCATCATGCTGGTCGGGCAGGCGCCCGGTGCGGTCGAGGCGGTTGTTCGGCTGCCTTTCCAGGGGCGGTCACGAACGGCGCTGATGGCGTGGATGG
>Ga0307477_10004266_pt1 | contig 10451 bp, 9 predicted proteins | sample atmos_gasesECM2C_FD_203316 | JGI IMG/M metagenome (GOLD analysis project Ga0307477, IMG submission 203316) | Hardwood forest soil microbial communities from Morgan-Monroe State Forest, Indiana, United States - atmos_gasesECM2C_515 | ecosystem: Environmental > Terrestrial > Soil > Temperate... | reverse complement strand
AAGCTGAAGTTTTTGGCGCGGGAAAATGAATCCGGGCGCATCGGCACCTTCGAGGACGACTTGAAGCTGCCGGCCGTGGAACCGGACCGCGTGCAGCTGAGCTCGGTGGTGCTTTCGAGCCAACTGGTGGAAGTGCAGAAGAGCTCGGAAGTGCAGACCAAGCGCTTCGCACCTGACGCCAAACTCAAAGACCTGCCGCTCGATATGGCCGGAGAACGCATCATCCCCAGCGTGACGCGCGTCTTCACCAACCAGCAGATGCTCTATATTTTCTTTCAGGCTTACGTGCCGGAAAAAGTCGATCCCAATCAGTTGCGCGCCGGGCTGGAATTTTTCCGCAACGGGGCGCGCGTAAGCCAAACTCCCGTCGTCGCGCCCGCCCAAGCGGACGACAAAACCCGAACCGCATCTTTTCGAATCAGCCTGCCGCTGAATACTGTGACCGTCGGGCGCTACACGGTGCAGGCAGTGGTCGTGGAGGCGGGCGGCGCGCAGGCGGCGTTCGGACGCAACTACTTCGCCCTCCGGCCGCCTGCGGCTCCCTCAGCTTTGGCTACGCCTGTGCCGTTGGCTTCCGGCGGAAACTAAGGTATTTCGTTGGTTGCTACGCTGTTTAAAAGCCCATTAGGCGGAGCCTGGGTTGCGCCGCTCAACGTGCCCGGAACGAACTGGACATTCGTAACACCCTTGCCGGTATTGTCCTGGAAATAAAAGTAGCGGTCGGTCTTCCCATCCGTAATGGCAATGTTCACGTTAAGAAAATGAACATTGCCGATGGGATTCACGCCACCGCCGCCACGTACAACCGCAACTGCGGCGCTGTCTCCGTAGACCGAAGGACCACGGGCGTGAGGATTGGTTACGGTCAAGTTCTGGAAGATCAGCGCCGCGCCATTTGCTTCGTAGAAATAGCCCGCCGCGCCGTAGCTGCCGCTCTGATCGCTGAACGAGTCTTGGATCAGGATCGTTCCCGGCGCATTTGAGGGATCGTTATTCTGACCAATATACCCGTAGCGGGCGTTACCTGTAGAGTGGTGGCCCGAGACGGTGACGCTGATCGGCTGCGAGGTGGAATTCATCCGCCAGGTGCTGACCATTAGACCATCGCCCGCATTCCCATCCGTGTAAGAGTCTTCAATCCTCACGTCAAGTAGGAAATCCTGCGGCTGGTTCGGCTCAATATCGATACCGCTCTGGGGCGCAGTGCCGCTCGTATTCGTAAAGTGGTCGCGCAAATAATGAATATGATTTACGCCTCCGACAATGCTGGAGCCCTGGCGGCGATTGTTGTCAAAGACGGAATCTTGAACGGTGACACTTGTGCTGTAGCTCACGTAAAGGCCATCGCCGCCTGAGTCGTTGCAGGAAATTCCACTGATCGTGACATTGCTGGCATTCGCGATATTCAGGCAATGCCGCTGCTCACCGCTGGTGTATTCCGCCTTGCGCATATGGAACACCGAAACCGCAGCGCTGGCTCCAGTGATCGTGACATTCGAGGAACTGATGTTGAGCATTCTCACGCCATCGCCATAGCCTGAGTTAGCCGTCACGGTGACTCCGGCATCGACGAAGACGCTGGAGTTCGCGGGGAACGAAATTGGATTGATGTTGTAGCCACCTGACGGTATCTCCAGGGTTTGGCCATTCGCCGCCGTGTCGTTCAGTGCGGTCTGTAAAACATTCGTGTCATCACCGCCAAAGCCGGCGTTTCCAAAATGCAACAAACTTACAGTATTGGCCGGAGCGGTATTGGGGGGCGGGGGTGTCGCTGAACTCGCGGATCCGGTCGCAGCCCCAGGACTGGCGGCGCTGGAGCTGGCGGCGTTAGCGCCCGTGCTCGTTAGCGGTCGGGCTGCCAAAGCACCGGTCCCGCCACTACAACCCCAGCCGCAAAACGCAAGAGCGATTAGGAAAAACAGAGCTAGAAAGGATAGCGAATTCTGAGGCTTAAGATGAGCGGGATCGGGTGATCGGCCGATTGCTTTAAGTGCTTTGCTAAGTGACACATGTGCATCCAATCTCGATCTCCCATGAATGAAATTTGGCAGGGACCGACAAACTACCGGTTCGCATAGGGGAAAAATACCGGTGAGTAGGGTAATTGCAGTACAACGGATTCGCTGCCCTACTGAGTTCCTTGCAGTACAGGTCGAATTCGGCTGATCTATTCTTTGGCGGGAGGTCTCGGTTTCCCTTGGGGCAGGTTAGTTTGGCCGGGAGGTACGTCGAGCGGCTAAACCTGGTTCGGCGCCCTCGCGCAGCTAGCTCTAACGAGCGTCGCCAACCGGGCGGGACGAAATCGAGTAAACTCGATCACTCAGCGATAAATAAGGTTTGTGCGAAGGCCCATTCGGCGTCTACCCATTGCCGAAGGGGTCGAAATCCGCTGCGGCGCCCCATTTGTTTCAATTCCTCTGGCCTGTATTTGTGGGAGCTTTCCGTCCAGATGGTTTCGCCTTCGATAAAAGGGACGCTGCAGTGAGCTCGCGGAATCATCACCCTCTGTGCGCGTGTAGAAAGGAGGTGCATCTCGATGCGCCGCTCTGCCGCATCATATCGGGCCAAATGGCGGAAGGCAGAAAGGTCGAAATCGGCTTCGAGTTCACGATTCATGCGAGCCAGCACGTTGAGATTGAAGGACGCGGTAACTCCCAGGGGATCGTCATACGCCCGCAGAAGCTGCGAAAGCGGCTTTTCCAGATCTGCGCTCAGAAGCAATGCATCGCCGGGAATCAAAGCTTGGCGCACCTCGGTAAGAAAAAGTTCCGCGGCGCGCCATTCGAAATTGCCGATCGTGCTGCCCAGGAACAGAACCAGCAATTGCTCGCCGTGTTTGCGCGCCGCCGCCACCGACAATAGCCCATCTAAGTAAGGTTGTTGCAGTGGCCTTACGTCCACATTACGGAGTTGGCCCAATTGCTTCGCGTTTTGGTCCAAGGCTTTTGCTGAAATTTCGATCGGGCTATAGACGATCGGCTGCTTCTTTGCCAGAGCATCGAGCAGCCAAAAAGTCTTTCTCCCGGTGCCGCTGCCAAGTTCGGCGACCACAACCTGGCCAGCGGACAAGCTTGCAGCAATCGACTCCGCATTTTCCCGCAGCAGACGTTCGTCCGCGCGGAATAGGCCGTACTCGGGCAGAACGGTAATCACTTCAAACAGCGCAGAACCCACTTCGTCGTAGAGGTACTTCGAATGGATTTCCTTCTGGCCGTCTTTTGTCAGCCCCCAACGAACGTCCTCTGCGAATTCGCTAAGGGAGTATCGAGCCAGAGTTGGAGTAGCCATGCCGCCCCCGATCGGGATTAGATGTGTGTCAGTGTTCAACGCAGCGGAAACCGGTGTAGATGTAGGGATAGCGCGGCTGGAACCAATTGCGGAAGGATCGCCGCAACAAGCATGCGGCGGTTCGCGCCGATCCGCCCTTCATGACGTAATGCCGGTCGTCGAAGAAATTTGCCGAATAGCCTTCGTAGAAGGGAAACGGCTCGAATCCATCGAATGGCGCAAAGACGCTGCGCGTCCATTCCCAGCCGTTGCCCACAAGATCGGCAACCCCAAAGGCGCTGCTGCCTGCCGGAAAGGCAGCGGCTGGAGCCGGATCCCAATATTGAAGATCAAAATTGCCGAGGCCTGCACGTGGGGGGTCATCGCCCCACGGATAGGCACGCTCGGCGCCGTTGTGGGTGCCATAGGCCGCCCGGTGCCATTCAGCTTCGCTGGGCAGCTCCTTACGAGCCCAGCGCGCATAGGCCGAAGCTTCCGCGTGGCTCACGTACACCGGCCAATCCATCGGCAGCGGAACCTCGTCGAACATGGTTCGAAAGAAAATTTGATTGGCTCGCTGAACCCAGAAGGCGGGATGAAGTGTGCCGCTCGATTGCAACCACTCCCAATCCAGATCGCTCCAGAAGGATTTCTCGCGATATCCGCCTTCGGCGATGAAACGCAGATATTGAAGATTGGTGACCTTATACGTATCGATACGGAACGCCGACACAAGGACGCTATGTTCCTCGAACTCGTTGTCCCAGCCGAAAGCTCCATCGTCGCGTCTCAATCCCAGGGTTGCGATGCCGGCCGGAATTGCCGCCATTTGCGGCCGGACCTGCGGCGCCCGAGGCGGCGCGGGGCTTTGCCGCGCACGCTTAAGATTGATAGGCAAACGATGCAACATGTACGCAAGCGTCTCGATATGCATAAGACGATGCTCGGCGGCTACGTGGAGGAATTGCGAAATCGTTCGCCGGCGGTCATCGGGCCCTTCCAGTGCCGCCGGCAATTGCTCATCGAGCGCTGCACGCACTTCCTGGTTATAGCGAAGAACCTCGTCGGGTTCGGGCCAGTCGCCAGGTTGGTCGTCGGGAAGATTGCCACTCACCGGATCGATGCCAAAGGCAAACAGCTTGTCCAAAGCCGGGGTGGACGATTTCAGCTCCCCGAGTTCGCGTCCAAATAGATTCCAGTCGAAGGCTTCGAGGTGGCCCAGGTAGAAAATAATCCGGTGCCTTTCGGCGATGGGGCGTTCGTACAAGGCCTCGGGCCGGACGATCTCGAACAGCGCATCGCTGCGCTCCCGAGCTTGCGAGAGCTGCAGCAGGAGCGAATGGGACCCGGTTACCCGCGTTGAAGACGCCATCTGGTACCCCTACAGTTCGATGCTTCCGGGAGTAACTGGTCGCTCAAACTCTTACGTCGACACAAGAGAGGATGATTTGCCCGGGATGTCCTAGCAGCCTAACATAGGCAGAATGCTTCCGCACCACATGGCAGTTGAGGGCCACGCGTGAACCCCGCGCCTGGCAGCGATGGCCTCGCGGTCGAACTGCGAAACGTTGGTTACTGCCTCGGCAAGCGGCAAATTGTCGGTGGTGTAAGCTTTAAAGTGGCCCCCGGCGAGACCTTGGTTCTGCTGGGGCGCAGCGGCACGGGCAAAACCACGACCTTGAAGCTGATCAACCGGCTGCTGGAGACCTCTTCCGGCGAAATCTTTATCGAAGGCCGCCCCCAACTCGAATGGGACCCGATTCGCCTGCGCAGGCGGATTGGCTATGTGATCCAGGACGTCGGGCTTTTCCCGCACTGGACCGTTGAACAGAATGTGGCCATGGTGCCCCGGCTGGAAGCCTGGCCGGAGGCGCGCGTCGGCCAGCGCGTCCGGGAGATGCTGGAATTGGTGGGTCTCGACGTGGCCAAATTCGCTGCGCGCAAGCCCAGCGAGCTTTCCGGGGGACAGCGCCAGCGTGTGGGAGTCGCCCGCGCGCTTGCCGCCGACCCTCCCATACTGTTGATGGACGAGCCGTTTGGAGCGCTCGACCCGGTGACTCGCGCCGAGTTGCAACGCGAGTTTTGCGAACTGGCGAAGCGCCTGGAAAAAGCCATCATCTTTGTCACGCATGATCTGCGCGAGGCTCTTTTGATCGGCACGCATATTGGTCTTTTCACCGAAGGGCGTCTGGCCGGCATTTACGAGCCCGACGAGTTTTTGCGGTCCAAAGATGCGGAAGCCCGGGCTTTTGTCGATTCGCTCAGCGCCGGCGAGAGTTGGGACAGAAGTTCGCCGCAGATCACGAGCACAAGGAGGAAGGCGTGAGCTTCTTGACCTTTCTGGTGAATTATCGCGGGGAGATTTTCTCTCGCACGTTGGAACACCTCCTCCTGGTAGCGGCTGCCATGTTGGCGGCCGTGCTGGTAGGAATTCCGTTGGGAATTGCCCTAGTTCGCAGGCACAACTTACGCCGGTGGGTATTGGGCACGGCAAACGTGATCCAGACGATTCCGAGCCTGGCGCTCTTTGGATTTCTGATTCCCGTTCCCTTTTTGGGAGGCATTGGCGCGAGGACCGCTATCGTCGCCTTGGCCCTTTATGCGCTGCTCCCAATTCTGCGCAACACCTACACCGGAATTGCGGGCGTCGATCCTGCCGTTCTCGAGTCCGCACGCGGCATGGGCATGACTCAAAGACAGATTCTTTGGGATGTGCAGCTGCCGCTCTCCATTGCCGTGATTCTCGCCGGAGTGCGGGTCGCCATGATCATCTGCATTGGCGTTGCCACGATTGCGGCCGCCATCGGCGCGGGCGGGCTTGGCGTCTTTATTTTTCGCGGAGTGGCCATGGTCAGCAATTCCGTGATTCTGGCCGGGGCGATTCCTGCGGCGTTGCTGGCGATCGGCGTAGACCTGATTCTCGGCTGGGTCGAGGAAAAACTCACGCCTAAAGCGTGAGCACCCGTTAGCCAGACTATGGCCGCGCGCTTCACGAGACGGGATGCCCTGACGCTGCTCGGTGGCGCTTTTGTCACGCTGGCAAGCTGCCATCGTGAGCGTCAAAACACGGCCGTCGTCGGCTCGAAAAATTTCACCGAACAGATCATTCTTGCGGAACTGCTGGCGCAGCAAATCGAAGCGCACACCAGCTTGAAAGTCGATCGTCGGCTCAATCTGGGTGGGACGCTGATCTGCCATCAGGCAATGCTTGCCGGCCAGATGGACCTCTACGCCGAATATACGGGCACGGCTCTCGCTGCCGTATTGCGGGAACCTTCTTCGAACGATACCGAGATGGTCTACCGCACGGTTCGAGACGCCTACCGCGACCGCTTCGGTTTCGATGTGGGGCCGCCGCTGGGATTCAACAATACGTTTGCCATTGTGGTTCGCAGCGAAGACGCGAAAAAATTCAAATTGCACACGATTTCTGACTTAGTGCCGCGCGCTGCGCAATGGCGCGCCGGATTTGGCTACGAATTCATGGAACGCTCCGACGGCTATCCGGGCCTGTCGCGTGCCTACGGACTCAAGTTCGCCACTGCACCTAGCATCATGGATCTCGGCTTGCTCTATCGGGCGCTCAAGGAGAATCGGGTAGATGTCGTCGCGGGCAGTGCCACGGACGGCCTCATCATCGCGCTCGGAATGGTCATCCTGGAAGATGACCGCCACTTCTTTCCTCCGTATCAGGCTGTCACCATTCTCCGGGGCGGCGCGCTTGGCGAGCATCCAGAGCTGCGCGGGGCCCTCGACGTGCTAGGCGGAAAAATTTCCGATGACGAAATGCGGCAGATGAATTACGCCGTCGATGCGCAGCGCGATCCGGCTGTCGTGGCCCGGGAATTTCGACGCAGCAAAAATCTGTGAGCCCGTTGCTGGGGGCAGCGCTCTTTGTTAAATTCAAAAATCGAGGTGGCGAGAAATGGCAGTCAGCCAGGAATTGCTGGATTTGCTGGTGTGCCCGGTATGCAAAACGCCTGTGAAGCTGACCGGGGACGAAAAGGGCCTTCGCTGCGCCACCTGCCGCATCGTCTATCCGATTCGTGACGGATTTCCCGTCATGATCCGCGACGAAGCCAAACCTGAATCCTGATCGTTGGAATCCTTACAGCGGAAAGCTGAGCGACTGATCGCTTCGTTCCACCCATAAGCGGATTTCTCTATTCCGGCTACTGTGCGGATCACTGATATCGGGGAACGGCTGGAAGGGACTCACTTCCACAACCACCACTACGCCGCTGCCCCCATTCGGGGGCAGCGCTGCCGATTCGATGCGGTAACTTTTGATCGGCCCGTAGTAGCCATCGAGTCCCCAGTCGGCCGTAAAATCCTGAAAAGTGTACGAGCCATGAGATTTCCAAATTTGGAAGCCGCGCTGGTAATCCTGCGCTACGACGGCATCCATGAAATGCTCGATGGTGTGTTTTTCACTGATGAAGCGAAGGAAAAAGAACCAAATACCAAAGCTAACCAGAATAACCAGCGCGACGCCGCTTACGGCATAGCGAAGCCGCTTTGAATTCGGTTCCTCCCTGGTTTCGTCAAAAAGAGCCAAATCCATCCTCGTTGGCATCGCCGCTTTGACTTGAGACAAGCAGATCGACAGAACAGAAAAAACTAGCAGACTGAACAAATAGAAGCAAACCCCAGCCTGTTAGCAGGCTCAGTTCCCGAGTAGCCGACTATCCTTCTGTAACCGGCAGCAATATCGAGTGCGCAAACGAAAACTCCACACGGGCCCGGTAGAACCCGATGGCGCGAGTCACGATGGTCTCCTTCGGGGATAGACAAGCCAAGCCGATATCACTACAGCCAGTGTTCCCGCAGCAAGCTTACCCTCGAACAGCCAGACCTTGGTTATTTCTAGTAAGCCGCGAGCGCGAAGCTAGGCGGTATCGCGAAGAACAGCCATTGCGGCATTGCGCCCATTGATGCCGATGACGCTGCCTCCAGGGTGCGTGCATGCTCCGCACAGGTAGAGGCCCGGCATGGGCGTGCGTGCCGAAAGCCGGCTAGACCACATGTAGGGTGGCAGGCACTCACCTTGAAAAATGTGACCGCCGGTGAGTCCCACCTTGCGCTCGATATCCGGTGGACCCAGCACCTGCGTATCGATGACGGCGCTGTCCATGTTGGAGCAGAAGCGGGCCAGGGAATTGAGCGCGAGCTGGCGGACTTCCTCCCGCCGTTCATCCCATGTTCCTCGCGCGAACTTATATGGAACATACTGCGCAAAGACGCTCATCGTATGCCGCCCGGTGGTGGTCATGGTCGGATCATGAGCACTCTGGAAGTACAGCTCGCACCAGAGGTGCACAGGCAATTCGCCTCTGCGCGCGGCGGCAAACGCCGCCTTCCACTCAGCTTTAGTGAGTGGTGTGTTAATTTGTCCGTAGTGATGCGGCTGATCGGTTCCGGGCCGCGCGGTGAAGTTGGGCAACTCACGGAGCAGCACGTTCAGCTTTACGGTGCAGCCCTCTATCGGAATCTCTTCGACGCGCTTGCGCCATGCAGGATCGGCCGCCGCGCCCAGAAGTTGTAGCGTCTGCCGTGGGTCGGCATTTGAGATCACCACGGGTGCGGCGATGAATTCGCCGCCCTCAAGAAATACACCTTCGCCGGGTGCGATCCGTGCGACAGGGACTGTGGTGGCGACCACGGCGCCCGCTTCTCGCGCCGCATCGCAAAAGTAGAACGAGACCATACCCATGCCGCCTTCTACGTAACCCCACATACCGGGCATGCCGCACAGCCGCCCCGATGAATGATGGAAGCGGATGCTGGCGGTCCCGGCGTCAAATGGGCTGGCGTTGGTCCCAATCACTCCCTGCCCGAGGTACGCAGTCTGAAGCCTTTCGTCACTCAGGTAGTGTTCGACGAATTCGGCCATCGACCAGTCGAAGAGCAGGTGCCTTGCTTTCTCGTCTTTCCCGAGTCGCTCTTCAATTTGTTCGCGGGTGGGCGGCTCGCCAATCCATAGATCGCCATTACCTGCCGGACGCAGGGCATCGCGCAATCTGCGGAGCACGGCAGTCATCGCACGCCAGCCTTGCACATCCCCCGCCGCGAAGTTGCGAATTTCCGCCTCGCAACGGTCGTCATTGTCCCAGAGCTGAACGCTGGAGCCGTCGAGGAAGGGAACGAAGAGTCCATTGACCGCGGGTGTCCAGTGAAAGCCGCGCTCGGGCAGGTTCAGTTCCGAGACAACCAGGGGATGCAAGAGTCCCGCCAGATACGCGCATGGGGACATGCGCACGCCGGGGAAGGTTTCCTCGATGGTGCAGGCGCCGCCTACTCGCGAGCGGCTCTCAAGCACGAGCACGCGCTTGTTCGCACGTGCTAGGTACGCCGCGCAAGCAAGGCCGTTGTGGCCCGCTCCGACGATAACCATGTCCCAGCGGCGCGAGGCCAATTCACGGATGGGAGCGGGTAATCCAATTTCGCCGAGGACGGCGGCCGTGGCCGAGATCATGGTCTTAGTATCGACTCAGAAGCGCTAAGTTGGGAAGCTGATACCAACCCGATCACCGGCTACTCGGAAACTGCTCGCCAATCTGGCCGAGGATGCCGGGTCAAGTTCAGTGGACGTTAGGCGCCGAGGGCGCCGCCCGATCCCGCCGGCAACTCGATCGTGTACTTCGTGCGCTGCTTCTCGCGATGTTCCGCCACCGCAAGTTGGATCAGGCGATCAATCAATTCTCGATACGGAATTCCCGAGGCTTCCCACAATTTCGGGTACATGCTGATGGAAGTGAAGCCGGGGATGGTGTTGATCTCGTTCAAGTAGATGCGCCCGCTGGGTTTTTCCAGAAAGAAATCGACGCGTGCCATTCCCCGGCATTCGAGGCAACGGAACGCCCGCACCGCGTACTCCTGGAAACGCCGCACCTGTATTTTCGAAAGCTTTGCCGGAATTTCCAGCCGCGTGCCTTCTTCCAGATATTTGGCGGTGTAGTCGTAAAATTCGCGATGAGGAATGATCTCGCCCGGAACCGAAGCCTCCGGTTGGTCGTTTCCGAGCACGGACACTTCGATTTCGCGGCCACGGATGTTGCGCTCGACTAAAATTTTTTGCGCGAATTCGGCTGCCAGATCGAGCGCTGCCGGCAACTCCCCGCGCTTATGCACTTTGGTCATGCCCACGGAAGAGCCTAGCGTGGCGGGCTTAACGAATAAAGGAA
>Ga0307477_10004265_pt1 | contig 10453 bp, 9 predicted proteins | sample atmos_gasesECM2C_FD_203316 | JGI IMG/M metagenome (GOLD analysis project Ga0307477, IMG submission 203316) | Hardwood forest soil microbial communities from Morgan-Monroe State Forest, Indiana, United States - atmos_gasesECM2C_515 | ecosystem: Environmental > Terrestrial > Soil > Temperate... | reverse complement strand
GTCCAAAAGGTCCCGTGCCCCCGCTCGCTACGGCCCCGTAACGCCCGGTGGAAGGCATGCGAGTGGGCGTTGGCAAATCCCGGGAGGGTGAGCCCCGCGAGCCGCACCGCCCCGGTCGGCCGTCCCCCTCCCAAGTCGACGCCGGTTATGCGGTCGCCCTCGACGGAAACGAGCACGTCAGCCTCTGTGGTCGGACCGCCCAACCAGGCATGTTCGCAAAAGTACTGTGCCCGGGCCGGGTTCATCGGCAGGCAAGCTCCTCGAGCACCCGGGCCAGGGCGCGCGCACCAGCTACGCAGTCGTCCGCGCTGGCCCATTCAGCCGGGCTGTGGCTGGTCCCGGTGGGGTTGCGTACGAACAGCATGGCTGTCGGTACGCAAGCGGACAGGGTGCCGGCGTCGTGGCCGGCCGCCGTCGGCAGTTGGGGCAGGTTGCCCAGGGCGCCGACCAGGCGGGTGCGCAGCGCCTGTTCGAACTCGACGGTCCCCGTCAGGGACTCGTTGAGCAGCTCAAACTGGACGCCGTGGGCCGCTGACGAACGCCGGGCGGCGTCGCCCACCTGGGCCACCATGGTCTTTAGCGTCGGCTCGTCCGGCGCCCGAGCGTCCAACCAAGCGTCGACCCGGGCGGCCACGGCGTTAGTGGCATTGGGCCAGACGACCACCTTGGCGAACGTGGCCCGCCCGCCTTTGCCCTCGGCAATCTCCCGAGCCTCGATGACGGCGGCGGCAAAAGGCAGCATGGGGTCGTGACGGTCGGCCAGCAGGGTGGTGCCGGCATGGTTGGGCTCGCCCCGGAAGGAGCACCTCCATCGGCCGTGGGGCCAAATGGCCGTGGCTATCCCCACCGGCGCACCTAGGTCGACCAGACGTCGGCCCTGCTCGATGTGGAGCTCGACAAATGCCAGCAGCGACGCCAACCGGGCAGGGTCGGGCCCCAGCAGGGCCGGGTCGGCCCCGGCCCGTTGCATGGCCTCGGCCATCGTGACTCCTTCATCGTCAACCAGCGCCCGGGCCGTGCCGGGGCTGAGAGCCCCGGTCAGGAGCCGGCTGCCGGCGCAGGCCGCCCCGAAGCGCGCCCCCTCCTCGTCCGCCCAACAAACCACAGCGATGGGCCGTACGGGGACGCCACCGGCCGACCGGAGTACGTCAATAGCTAAATAGCTACAAACAAGGCCCAGCGGCCCGTCGAAGGCGCCGCCGTCGGGCACGCTGTCGAGGTGGCTGCCGATGGCCAACGCTCGGTGTTCACGGGCCCCAGGGGGCGCTGCGCTCGCTCCGGGCTCGCCCCACCAGGCCCAAAGGTTACCGTTGCCGGCCTGTTCCACCGGCATGCCCCGCACCCCGGCCTCGTCCCGGAACCACTGGCGTAGCTCGGCATCCGCCTTTCCCCAGGGCGGCCGGGTGTAGCCCCCGCCGGGCCCTCGGCCAATGTCCTCGAGCTTGGCCCACGTCCGCACGAAGTGGGCACGGAGCCAACGCTCTCCGTCGTCGACACCGGCAACCCCAGCCCTCGCAGCCCCGGGCTCTGGCCCCGTCGCCGGCCCCGGGCCGGGCGGCACCAGTGTCACAGCAGGGCGACGACTTGGCGGGCGGCGGCGGCGATGCGGCCCGAAGCGATGAGGCGGTCGGCCTCCTCCAGTTCGGGTGAAAGCCAGCGGTCCGGTCCCGGCCCAGGCACGCTTTGGCGCAGCTCGGCGATGACCGCGGCCGTAGCCGGGCCAGGCTGCAGGGGCGCCCGCAGGTCTACGGCGCGCGCCGCCACCACTAGTTCGACGGCCAGGATCCGGCGCAGGTTGCCCAGGGCGGCACGCAGCTTGAGGCCGGCGGCCCATCCCATGGAGACGTGGTCCTCCTGCATAGCCGAGCTCGGGATGGAGTCGACGCTGGCCGGGGCGGCCAGGCGTTTATTTTCCGAGACCATGGCCGCCTGGGCGTACTGGGCGATCATCAGCCCCGAGTCGACGCCCGGGTCGTCAGCCAGGAACGGGGGCAGCCCGTGGGAGCGAGCCGGGTCGAGCAGGCGGTCGGTGCGCCGTTCGGCGATCGAGCCCAGGTCAGCGGCACAGATAGCCAGGAAGTCAAGGACGTAGGCCAGGGGGGCGCCATGGAAGTTGCCGTTGGAGACCAACGTGCCGTCGGCCAGCACGACGGGGTTGTCAATGGCCGAGCGGAGCTCTCTGTCGGCCACCATGCGGGCGTGCTCGACCGTGTCGCGCACGGCGCCCGCCACCTGAGGAGCGCACCGCAGCGAGTACGCGTCCTGCACCCGGGCATCCTCGGTGCGGTGGGAGGCAACCATGGGCGACCCGGCCAAAAGGGCCAGGAGGTTGGCAGCACTGGTCGACTGCCCTGGATGGGGGCGCAGGTCGTGCTGCAGCCCGGGGAGAAAAGCCTGGTCCGTGCCCAGCAACGCCTCTACGCTCAGGGCCGCGGTCACGTCGGCTACCTGGCACAGGTGCTCGAGATCGGCACAGGCCATGACCAGGATGGCCAGCATACCGTCGGTGCCATTGACCAGGGCCAGGCCTTCTTTGGCCTGCAGGGCCACCGGCTGTAGCCCGGCGGCCCGCAGAGCCGGCCCGCTCGGGCTGAGCTGGCCGTCGGCCCCCACCACCTCGCCCTCGCCGATGAGGGTCAGGGCACAGTGGGCCAGCGGGGCCAGGTCACCACTGCAGCCCAAGGACCCGTGCTCGCGGACGACGGGCGTGATGCCGGCGTTGAGCAGGCCGGCCAGGGACTCTGCCACCACGGGCCTGACCCCGGTGCGCCCCGTGGCCAGGGTGCGCAGACGGAGGAACATGAGGCCGCGGACGACCTCGGCGTCCACCATGCGCCCCATACCCGAGGCATGGGAACGGACCAGGCTGTGCTGGAGCTGCGCCCGCTGGTCGGGGTTGATGTGGCGGGTGGCCAGGGCGCCAAAGCCCGTCGACACGCCATAAACGGGGACTGGCCCGGTGGCCAGGGCCTCGACGGCACGCCGGGACTCGGCCATGGCGGACACGGCCGCGGGGCTGAGACATACCTCGGCACCACCGCGGGCGACGGCGATTACGTCGGCCTCGGTGGCCCCACCGGTGCCCAGCTCAACCAGCCCGGGCTGGCCATGGCCCAGGTGGGAATGGCCCACTCCGGAGGTGCTCACGGTTGAGCGTCCATGGGGATACGCACGGAGTGCTCGGTCGCCACCTGGCGGGCCTTCCCATAGCCGGCGTCGACGTGGCGGATAACGCCCATTGCTGGGTCGTTGGACAGCACCCGCGCCAGCTTTTGGGCCGCCAGGGGCGTGCCGTCCGCCACCGTGACCTGGCCGGCATGGATGGAGCGGCCTATACCCACGCCGCCGCCATGGTGGATAGAGACCCAAGTGGCACCGCTGGCTGTGTTGACCAAGGCGTTGAGCAGGGGCCAGTCGGCAATGGCGTCGGAGCCGTCGAGCATGGCTTCGGTTTCCCGGTAAGGCGAGGCCACTGAGCCGCAGTCCAGGTGGTCGCGTCCGATGACCACCGGCGCTTCCAACTGTCCCGAGGCGACCATTTCGTTGAAACGGGCGCCGGCACGCTCTCTTTCGCCCAGGCCCAGCCAGCAGATGCGGGCTGGCAGGCCCTGGGAGCTGACCCGTTCCCGGGCCATGGTCACCCACCGGGTTAGGCGGGCATCGTCGCTGAACATCTCCAGCACGGCGTCATCGGTGGCGGCGATATCGGCCGGGTTGCCGGACAGGGCGGCCCATCGGAACGGCCCCTTACCCTCACAGAACAAGGGCCGGATGTAGGCGGGAATGAAGCCGGGGTAGTCAAAGGCCCGGCTGAACCCGCCCAGAGCCGCTTCGGCCCGCAGGCTGTTGCCGTAGTCGAAGACCTCCGCCCCCCTGTCCATGAGGTCGACCAGGGCGGCGCAGTGGGCCACCATGGAGGCGCGGGACCGGCGGGCGTACTCGTCGGGACGGTCGTGGCGCAGGGCCAGGGCGTCCTCCATGGACGTAGCCGCGGGCACGTAGCTGAGGGGGTCATGGGCCGGCGTCTGGTCGGTGGCGATGTCGACGTGCACGTTACGCCGGACCATCTCGGGCAGCACCTCGGCGCCGTTACCGACCAGGCCGACCGAGCGCGCCCGCCCGGCGTAGCGAGCTTCTTCGGCCATGTCCAGGGCCTCGTCCAGACTGTGGGCGATGGTGTCGAGGTAGTGGCCCTGGAGCCGCCGCTCGATGCGGGTGGGGTCGGTGTCGGTGCAAATGACCACGCCGCCGTTCATGGTGACGGCCAGGGGCTGAGCGCCTCCCATACCCCCGGCCCCGCACGTCACGGTCAGGGTGCCGGACAAGGAACCCCCGAAGCGCTTGTCGGCGATTGCGGCAAACGTCTCGTAGGTGCCCTGGAGGATGCCCTGGGTGCCGATGTAGATCCACGAACCGGCTGTCATCTGGCCGTACATGGTCAAGCCCAGATGCTCCAGGCGGCGGAACTCGTCCCAGTTGGCCCATTCGGGGACCAGGTTGGAGTTGGCTATGAGCACCCGAGGTGCCCACTCGTGGGTGCGCACCACCCCCACCGGCCGGCCCGACTGGACAAGCAGGGTCTCGTCGCCTCCCAAGTCCCGCAGCGACCGCTCGATGGCCCGGAACGACGGCCAGTCCCGCGCCGCTTTACCAGTGCCCCCGTAGACAACCAGCTCTTCGGGGTGCTCGGCCACCTCGGGGTCGAGGTTGTTGTGCAGCATGCGCAGGGCCGCTTCTTGCTGCCATCCCTTGCACGACAGCTGGGTGCCATGCTCGGCCCGTACCGGGCGGTAGCCACCGCCGGCGTTCACGAGCACCCCGGGGGGCGCCGTCTGGCTTTTTGCGTGGTCATAGAGGTCCCTCCGGTCAAATGCTCGACCCCCCATCGATGCTGATGACGCTCCCCGTCATGAAGGGGGCCGCCGGGCTGAGCAGGAAGCCCACCAGGGCGGCGATCTCGGGCAGGGAGCCGAAGCGACCGGCCGGGATGCGCGCCAGCAGGTGCTCGCGCGTGGTGGGGTCGTCCAAGTACGGGGCGGTCATGCGGGTGGGGAAGTAACCCGGGCAGAGCGCTGTCACCGAAGTGCCCCGGTCGCTCACCTCGAGGGCGAAAGATTTGGCCATGCTGAGCACGGCCGCCTTGCTGGCGTTGTAGTCCAAGAAGTTGAGCTCGGGGCGCAAAGCGTTGACGGAGGCGTTGAAAACGACCGCCGCCGGCGGTGGGGCGCCGCGCAGGGCGGCCCGGGCCACAAGGAAAGAACCCACTACATTGACGTCGAGCACCCGGCGGAAGTGGCCCACGTTGAGCTCGGTGGCGGGGAGCCCCTCTCCATCGGTGCCGGCGTTGACGAAGACGCCGTCCAACCCGCCCATCGCCGCCCGAGCCTCCTCTACGGCGGCGTCTACCTCGCTCTCCACCGAGACGTCGCACACGGTGGCGCCGGCCAGGCTGAGCTGGTGGCGGGCTGAGACCACGCCCGGTTCGCTCGAGCCCAGCACCCAGACCTGATCGCCCTGGGCCACCTGGTGCTGGGCACAGGCATAGCCGATGCCACTGGTGCCCCCGGATATGAGTAGGCGGCGCGAAGTCACAGGAGCGGCTGGTCCACAGGGCTGCCGGCCGGGGCCGGTTGGTGTGGGGCGGGCCGGACCACCAGCTGCTCACGGAGCTCGGCCAGGTTCATGGGGTGACACCGTCCAAGAAGCGCGACACTTCATCGCTCCCGCTGGCCGGTTCGCTGCCAGCTGCCACGGCCCGGGCCAGGCCCAGCAGCCGGACCGGCTCGGACCGGTGGGAGGCCAAGAGGTTGGTCACCAGCATGGGACAGCAAAACAGCGCCGAGCGCACGATGGCCCTCCAGTTGCCCGCTAGCCACGAGCGCCGGGCCAGCTCGGCCAGGAGCGGGGCCCACACCAGCTCGGCCGCGCTGTCCAGCACCTGGCGGCGCAGGCCAGACAAGTGGGCATCGTCGGTGAGCTCGACCACCTGGTCGCCCCGGTCGACCTCAATGGTGGACCGCTGGGCCGACTCCGCCGGGTGGTAGAGCCAGAAGGGGTGGGCCAGGGCGTTGTGGAAGGTGGCCTTCACCGGGGCCAGGAGAGCGGGCAGGTCGGTGCCGGCAAAGGCGGGGTCGAACAAACGAAGGGTGGGGGCCAGAGGTGGCGAGGTAGGGCCCCCGCCCCCGCCATTGCCGGGGCAATTGTCATCGTCGGGGCTCCCGTCCATGACCCAAACGTTGCCGTGATGGTCATCGCCGTGGGCCGTGACGACCGGCAGTGCGGCCAGGGCGGCGGGGGCCAGGAGCACCATCGCCTGGGTGGCCAGTTCGGCCAGGGTGGAGCGGTACTCGACCCCGTTGACCCGCCAGCGCTTATCGGCCAGGGGGGCGAAGGCCGGGTCATCCAGGTAGTAGGCCCTGTAGCGCCCGCCCAGGGCGCGGTCCGAACGGTCCACCAAGCGATGATGAAAAAGCTGGTGGATGGCGGCCCCCGCTGACCTGGCCACGGCGGGGCCTAGGGTCTCGGTCATCACCTCCCCGGTACGGGCGTCCAGGGCGCGGCGGGCAGCCAGGAGCCTGGGGGGCAAGGTGGCCCCGGCGCCCCAGGCCCGTTCCAGGCCGGCGCACACATCGGCCATACGAGGCTCCCGGCGCAGCTCGTACAAAACCATTTGGGTGCCGGGCACGGTGGAGGCGGCGAAGGGCACTTCGACCGGCAGGCCGGCGTCACTGAGGAGCTGGGCCCGGTAGTACTCGGTTACATTTTCTTCCTCCCCCTCCTCATGGTGGAACTTGAAGAAGAAGGTACGGCCGTCAGTCAGGCTCACTTTCCCACTCACCGAATTGAGGCTGTACTCGTCCTGGGTGAAGGCGAGGTCCGCCACGTCGAGGTCGAAAGTGGCACGCAAAGCCTCCGTGGCGACCCGGCCGGCGGCCTGGCCCTGACCTCCCTTCAGTAGCGCGGGGATGAGCGCCGAGCTGGAGCTCAAGAGAACCTGATGGCTACGGCGGCTTCGTGGGCCGGGAAACCCTCATGCTGGGTGAAGGCAGTGATCGATTCCCGCATGCGGGCCAGGGCACGCTCGTCGGCCCGGGCCACGGCCGTGCGCTTGCGGAAGGCGTCGGCCGTCACCCCGCTGCTGACCTTGGCGAAGCCACTGGTGGGCAGGGCCGCCGGGCAGCCGATCAAGAAGTTGGCCGCCGACACCGGGGTCCACTGCCCCACCAGGATCTCACCGGCGTCGGTCAAACGGGCGAGCACGTCGTCCTCGTCCCTCACCGCGATCATCATGTGCTCGGGGGCGTAGGCATTGGCCACCTCGGTGGCCTCTTGCATGTCCCGGACCAAGATCGCGCCCCCGTTGGTGCCCAGGGCCGCACCGGCATAAGCCCGCCGGGGCTCGGGCAGCAAAGCGAGCTGGCGGGCCACCTCGCCCTGGGCCGCCTCCAGGAGCGGTTGGCTGTCGGTGACGAGCAAACTGGAGGAGTCGGGGCCGTGTTCGGCCTCGTTGAGCAGGTCGGCGGCCAATAGCTTGGGGTCCGCGCTGTCATCGGCGATGATGAGGCTCTCGCTCGGGCCCATGAGCATGGTGGTGACGGTGCCGTAACGCTGGACCTCGACCTGGGCACAGGTCACCGCCGGGCTCCCCGGCCCGAGGACCTTGCGCACCTTGGGCACCGTTTGGGTGCCGAAGGCCAGCGCCGCCACCCCGGCGGGGCCGTTGGCCCGGAACACTTTGCCAATGCCCAGCTCGTCGGCCACCACCAAGACGGCGGGGTCGACGACACCGGGCGAGCCCGGCACCGGGGGGACCACAACGGCGATGAGTGGCACGCCGGCGACTACCGCGGGCGTACCGATCTGGGCCAAGACCGACGGGTAGGACCCTTTGCCGCTGGGCACGAACAGGCCGGCACTGGCGATGGGGGTTATCTTCTCGCCGACGATCAGGCCGGGCTCGCTCTCGAAGCTCCAATCGCCCCGGGCCACCAGCTGTTCGTTAAAGCGGCGTATGTGGTCGATGCCGTCCCGAATGGCCGACAGCAGCCCGGCCGGGAGCCCTTTGCGGGCATTGGCAAACTCCTCTTCGGTTACCGCCAACCCGCCCGGGCCAACGTCACAGCCGTCGAACTTCTTCAGCGCCCGAGCCATGGCGTCGTCGCCATTTGCGCGCACGTCCTCGATTAGCTCGACGATGTCCCGCCGCAGCTGGGGGTCGAAGATCCGGTCCGTCCCCCGAGTGACGGCGGTCCGGCGCTCGTCTGCGGCCATCTCGCCCCAGCGCCCGATCAGGCGTATGGGGCCATTAGTCGTCGGCATTATGTCTCGGTCCTCCCGGGGTCAGTGGTCGCCCCGGCGCCCAGCCGGGAGTTAAGGGTGCTGCGCAGTACGGCCATCTGGGGGGCCCAGCCAATGGAGATGCGGGCCCATCCGGGCAAGCCCAGGTCGGCCCCCGACCGCACCACGGTGCCCCCGGCCGCCAGGGCCGGTCCCAACCCGTCCAGGTCCAGGCGGGCGGTGACGAAGTTGGCCTGGCTGGGGAAGTGCTCGATCTCCAGCATCGTGAGGGCATCCTCCAGGCGGGCCCGCTCCTGTCTCACCCGGGCCACCGACATGGCCCGCCAATGCTCGCTGGCCACTCCCGCCTCGATGGCGGCCAGGGCCAGGCTGTTGACACTGAACGGGGGGCGGGCCCGGGACAAGAGCTGGACCAGGGGGCGCGAGGCCAGGCCATAGCCGGTACGCAGGCCGGCCAGCGCCCAGTCCTTGGACAGGGTGCGCTGGACTAGCAGGTTGGGGTGCCGCTGCAAGAGGCGGCCGATATCTGGGCGCAGCTCGGCATCGGCGAACGCCCGGTAGGCCTCGTCCAGCACGACCAGGCAATCTTCGGGCACCTGGGCCACGAAGTGCTCCAACTCGAGCGGGTCGCAGGCCACGCCGGTGGGGTTGTGAGGCGAGGGCAGCCAGGCCACCGAGGCGCCTATGCAGGCCTTGGCCATTGCCTCCAGGTCGTGGCCGCCAGCCCGTAGCGGCACCGCCCGCACGGTCGCACCCGACAGCACCGACGCGGTGGCGTCGATCTGGTAGCAGGGCTGGCCGACCACGGCGGCCCTTCCCGGGCCCAGGAACACGGTGGCCACCAGGTAGCACAGCTCGTCGCTCCCGTTGGTCAAGATGACCTGCTCGGTGGGCATGTCCAGGAAGGCGGCCAGAGCGGCCAGGGCCCGGCCCTGGTCTGGGTAACGGTTGACCGTACCCGAGGCTGCGGCCAGGGCCGTCCGCACCGCCGGCGAAGGCCCCAACGGGGCTTCATTGGAGGAGAGCTTGCCCGCCATCGGACCAGGGCTGGGCCGGCCCGGGCTGTAGGCCGGGACGTGGGCCAGGCGTTGCGCCGCTTGTTCGGTCACTCCTGCCATGGGCGCACCACCACCTTGCCGGCCGAAGGCGTGCTGGCCAAGCTGGCCAAGCGGGCGGGCGCCTCTTCGAGCAGGACGGCCTCACTGACCAGCGGCCGGTAACGGTCCGGGTCGGTCGCCAGGACCTGCACCGCCTCATGGAGCTCGTTGTCGAAACCCACCGAGCCGGCGATAGTCAGCGTGCGCTCGACCATTTCGGCCGGGATCACGGCGACGGGGTGAGCGGAAAGCGCCACGATGAGGACGGTCCCCCCGTTGGCCGCCCGAGTGCAGGCGTGGGCCAGGGACTGGGGGTAGCCGGCGGCGTCCACCACCAGGTCAAAGCGGGCCTCGGGCGCCGGCTCCGGTCCCGCCCCCAGGGCCAGGGCGAGCTGGAGCCGTTCGGGTGCCGGCTCTTGCACGAAGATCGGCAGCGCGGGCCAGCGGCGCCCGAGCTCGGCGTGGGCCAAGGCACCTATGGGGCCGTAGCCGAGGAGGAGGGCGGCCCGGGGGGGCCGGCTGAGGCGGGACACTGCATGTATGGCAACGGCCAGCGGCTCTGCCAGCACGGCAATGGCGGCCTCCAAGCCCTCCGGGCACTGCACCAGGCTGGTGACGGGGACGACCAGGTGGCGGGCGAAGCCGCCGGGTACGGCTTCTCCCAGCCATGACATCTGCTGGCAGAGCGACGCCGCCACCAGGCACCCGTCGCAGTGCCCGCAAGGGAGGCGGGAATCGACCACCACCGTGGTCCCCGCCGCCACCTCACCCCCGGGGCACTCCTGGACCATCCCGACCACCTCGTGGCCGAGGGTGGCGGGCCAGTAGGCCACCCACTCCCCCGTGCTCAGTACGTGGAGGTCAGAGCCACATACACCGGCCCAGGCCACACGGACAGTGGCCTGGCCTGGGGCCGGCCCGGCCAGATCGCGGCTGCCCAAGGTCAGCCGCAGGTCCTGGCCCAGGAGAAGGGCGTCGGTCTTCATAACCGCACCCCGAGGCCGCCGAGGCGGGCGGATGCACGGCCGGCAGCGGCGAGCACGGCGTCGACCACGGCA
>Ga0307477_10004264_pt1 | contig 10453 bp, 14 predicted proteins | sample atmos_gasesECM2C_FD_203316 | JGI IMG/M metagenome (GOLD analysis project Ga0307477, IMG submission 203316) | Hardwood forest soil microbial communities from Morgan-Monroe State Forest, Indiana, United States - atmos_gasesECM2C_515 | ecosystem: Environmental > Terrestrial > Soil > Temperate... | reverse complement strand
AGCTCGGACCGCAAATGGACCAGCAGACCCAGTCCGAGAGCTGCGTAGGAGAGCTTGGCGAAAAATTCGAGAGTAAGGTCGACGATCGTGCTCGCAGCGGCGACCACGCCTGGTACACCCGCCAAAGTCACCGCGCGTGCGCCGAGCACACACCCGCCCATCTGGGACAATGGCAGCACTTCAGAGCCCGCGTCGCGGGTCAACCGACCCCAGATGAAAACCCACGCGGGCGCGCCGGGTACGAGCGCCCACCAGGCAATCCCCATGACCGCGATCAGCGCCAGGTGGATAAAGCAAATTGCCGCGAACCCACCCCAGCCTATCGCAAGCAGCGAGCGGATCACGGCATCGGCGCCAAAATGGACGACGAGCGCCCCAATCGCTGTCAACCCGATAGCCGCGCTGATGGCCGGAACGAACCTCGCCCAAACCATGGACGACACCATGATGGAGGCGGCCGAGTCCCGCCGGTTCGGCAACATCAGCCGGGCGAACGGCGCGGCCGGAGCGCCTCGCGGAATGCTTGCGCCACCGTGATGTTCGGCGTCGCGGCGCAGTGCTTCATTACCTTGCCGACATTCTCGTCGATCTTGCCGACATCGATGACGTGGATCCCCGCTTTAGCGGCCAGATAGCCATAATAGAACATCGCCGCAGCGGCTCGGTCGTCGTCGGCGGCACCGAGCAGGTCGGAACAGCGCACGCGCTCGACCTCCCACAGACCAGGGGCGATTTGCGCCTCGGAGGAGGGAGCCAGCGCCGAAGGGGGCGGCGCGGGGACGGCTGCGGGAGGAGGAGCCGCAGCGGTCTGCACCGGTTGCTGTGCTTGCGGAGTGCAGGAGGCGAGCCAGAGCGCCAACAGAACGGGCACTAATCTCGTGTTCATCTATCGCCCTCTTATAAGATTGGTGTCGCGTAAGATTGGTGTCGCGCCACGCATCGGCCTGCGGGCCAGCATCAGTAACAATATCCGGAACTGCGTGCCGTGCCGCGGCGGATGGCACCACCGATCGCCCCTACACCCGCACCAATCGCCGCACCGCGCCCGGCATTTCCCCCGATGGCTCCGAACAGCGCTCCTCCGGCCGCACCCCGGGCGGCCCCGCGTAACGGCCCAGGCGTCACCGCTTGGCACGGCGGCCGCCCGTAATAACTCGGCGGCGGATAATATTGCGCATATTGAGAAGCCGCGCAGGCCGGAATTGCGCCAAGAATCCAAGCTGCCGTGCAACAGGAGATCATGAAACGAACCATTTCAACTCCGCGCAGCTTCTCACAATGTCGAACCATGTTACGGCGGCGGCGTGGGAACGGCAACGGTCGTCAAGCAAACAGTCATTGCTACTGGTCGTTATACGGTGCCCCGTTCGCTTGCCGCTTCGAGCCGGCCCATGCTAGCCTTCTCGCCTGTGCAGCCTCGAAGCAGGGTGAGGAGGAATAGATGGCAACTGGCACGGCAGCCCAGCCCACCACCGGCGAGGAGGTGGCGATGCAAGCGGTCGCCGCGGCGATGCGGGACGCCGCGACAACCGCTTCGGAGCATGCCGCCAAAGTGAAAGAGTCGGCAAGCGAGGCGGGGAGCACCGCGCTGGAGAGCATGTCGCGGATGGTCTACACCGGGTCATACGTGCTGGCGTACGGCGTCGTCTACGCGACGGTGTTTGTCGCCCGGTCGCTGCCCCAGGAGAACCCGATCATGCGAGGGTTTCGCGACGGCGGGCGGGCGGCCGTGGGCGAGCTCGATGCCGGCTAGGCGTCCGAGGCGGCGCCGGCTTGGACGGCTGCTGAGGCGCCACCCCCGGGCCGGTTGACCGGTCGTCCGGCGCGCGTATAGTCGCGCGCCGAGGGGCGGGCGTGGCGGAATGGCAGACGCGGCAGACTCAAAATCTGTTGTCCGAGAGGACGTGGGAGTTCAAGTCTCCCCGCCCGCACCAAGATAAATCAAATATCTTAGGTCGTGTAACCGCGGTCAATTAGTCGCTCGCCCCCAGGCTTTGCAACCATATGGCAACCCCGTGGCCGAAAATCGCAGGGGCAGGGTCCCGTCTGGGATTGCTGATCTCTCTGGGCGGCCTGTCGGTTCGGCCCTGAGTCTCGACCCCCAGCGCGAGGCATCCATCGGCCGCGTGCATCGGACAACCACGCGAAGCGAAGGAGCGCCAGACCTTGATCGACAGCGTGCGCCGCTTGGGCCGGCCCCGCCTTGGGTAGGAGCTCAGGAGAGCTTCGTCTCCGCCATCGGCGGGCCGGCCAGCACCGAGAACGGCCTTCCGAGATCATGAATTGCCCCTGTGGGCTCCACCTGCTAACAGCCCGATAGATGTCCTTGCGGCGTCCCTCAATTGGCCAGTCCGAGCCGTCGAGCCTAAGACGCCTCTCCTCCGGGCCGAGCGCCCAAAACGACGCGGCGATCGACGGGTCCTGCAACCGAGCCCAATCGGTCAGCGCCAGGGCCAGGAAAGGGGGCCGCGTCATTCGCGTCTCGCGGCCGAACCGGCCACCGCCCCAGCGCAGCGTGATCTCGTCGCCCTACCGCCCGACGCGCACCACCGCGCGGCCATCGAAGCTGCGCCAGGTGAAGCGATACACCGCGGCTTCAGTCCGCATCGTGCGGCACAGCGGCTCTTCGTCATCGCCGAGACCCAGATCCGGCCCTGAACGCGACAACACGTGATCGTTTCGTCGGCGTCCCGCCGCGGCTTCGTCGCGTAGGGGCAGTTGGTGGTATCTGCATCGGGCATCGGCCAAAATGCCGATCCTCCTGGGGCTCCGGCAGGATCGCTGGACGCCAGTAACCAGCCGGCATCGCGTGACCGCAACAGACGTCGTCGCTACTCGGTGATCTCGAAGATTAGCCAGAATGCTGGGTTTAACCGGTTAACCCAGGTGAGGCTCACACACGGCGAGGATGGCTTTGACTCTCGCCTCATGCCATCTCCTCGGCGACGCGGATCAGATGCGGGCCGGCAAGTGTGGTGGCCGATCTGGGAGCGGCAATGGCAGCTTGACTGGCGCTTATCCGTGCCGCCAGTTTAATCTCGGCTACGATCGCAAGGTTGCCTCGAGGAGCTTGATCGTGACTGAGGAAGAGAAATCGAAGGCACTTGGGATTATCTAAAGCGGATAGACTTGATGTTTGCCGATTACGAAGGGCGGCAACCGGGCCGGCTTCATGCTATCGCCGATTCGCTTGCTAGGATCGAGGAACGCCTAACCGAACTGGAGCGGCGTCTCGACGCACTTGAGTGGCAGCCCGATCAGCGCGAACGATGGTGACGCCACCTTCCTCCGCCACCCGGCCTTGGCCCTCTTTCTCCAGTTTCGCGCCTCCCCTCGGCTTCGACGTGGGATTGGGCCTTATGGCCATGTTATTCGTGGCTCTGCAGCCCGGGGAGGAGGCGGAGCGCCGGCTGTGCGACCGGATGGTCGATACGCTGCTCAACGGCACCGATCCGACCTAGATCCAGCGAGCCGGCATCGTCGTTCGCCAATTGGATTGCAAGATCGGCCGCCGACTACTCGGGAACCAGCGGATAGCACTTCACGGAAACTCCTCTCACCGACCAATTGGCAAAGCGAACCACGACGTGGAGCGTTTGCAGGAATGCTTGACCGAGTTCTGGGTCCACGTCCCCTGGCGACGCCAGAATATCGCCTCAATCAAATATGAACCGACGCCGTGTCAAGGCGGCTCGAGGAGGCGCTTTCCCGGTACATCCGGCCCGAGATCTTCAATACCGACCAGGGCAGCCAGTTCGCCAGTGACGACTTCGCCGGCACGCTGAAGGACCACGGGATCACGATCAGTATGGACGGCAAGGGCCGGTGCATGGACAACATCTTCGTCGAACGGCTGTGCGCAGCCTCAAATAGATGAGGTCTACCGCAACGCCTATGCGACGGTGGCCGACGCCAAGGCCGGCCTTGGCGCTTGGCTCGACTTCTACAACGAGGAGCGCCAGCATCGGAGCCTCGGCGATCGCACGCCGCGGCAAATTTACCAGGACGGCCTGTGGATATGTGGGCGATCGGCTTTGCCGACCGGCTCCGCTTTCCCCGCTTCCCGAGCGAGCTCGGAAAGCGGGGAAATGCTCGTCCTCGCCCACATACCCACACGCATCACAGCCCACAAAGGACTTGATATTGATCAGGTAAAGAATAGAACCGTCACAGAAGTCGTCGCGCTCACCGCGAAACTGGCCGGGCTGGACCTTAACAAGCGGCTCCGGGTTCAGGCCCTCGACCGCACCCAGCCGCTGCTGCCGATGCGTCCCGGTCAGGTCGAGCGGCGCAGCCATGACTACGAGCGTCACGGCACGACCTCGTTGTTCGCCGCCTGGGCCTCCTGCACATGCGCCGCAGCCGAACGCTGCGTCTTTCGCAACCCGATCATGGAGGTCTCGATTCGAAGCAGTGCATCCCAGCGCACCCTGGAAGTTAGCGTGCCATCTCTGGTACCCCATATTTAGCGCTGTGTGCCGTGCTGATGGCGACGTGTCGCTCCTCCGAGCACACAAGCTATCGTGGGCAATCGCCCCCGGCGCAAGGCGAGTGCCGGTTGCGGTCGGTTTGGGTACTAGTGGTGACCGATAAACAAAGGGAGGAGGGGATGCGCGTGCTGATTTTGGCAGCCGCATTGTCTGCCGTGGCGGCGCCGGCGCTTGCCGTAGAATTCATGCTGGCTTCGACGGACGTCAAGAGCGGCAGTCCGATGGGCATCGCTCAGGTTTTCACCGCCTGCAAGGGGCAAAACATTTCGCCGGCGCTCTCCTGGTCGGGCGAGCCGACCGGCACGCAAAGCTTCGCGTTGACGATTTACGATCCTGATGCGCGGGCAGGCGGTGGCTGGTGGCATTGGACGGTGTTCAATATCCCGGCGACGGTGCATGCCTTAGCGGCCGGCGCCGGCAGCGAAGGCTCAAGGGATTTGCCCGCGGGCGCGGGCCAGGGGCGTAACGATTTCGGGCTTTCGCAATACAGCGGTCCTTGCCCGCCAGTCGGCGACCACGCGCACCACTACGAGATTACCGTGTACGCGATAAAAGTCGCTCGATTGCCGCTGGACAACACGGCATCGGGCACCGCGGTCAGCTCCATGCTGCGTACTAACACACTGGCCACAGCTAAGATCGTCGGACGCTACGAGCGGTCGAACTGACGGCGCATTTAGATCAGTACGTTCTATCTAAGACAACTGAGCCTATGGCGACTCCCGGCGCCCTCCTGACGTTAGTCGGGCGACCGGTGAATGCTCAGAATTGCCCCAACTTGCTCGTTCGCCACAGTCGTCGTGGAGGGCAGCTTCGGGTCAAAGGCGGCTGTCGTCGCCAGGCTAACGGTGCGGCCGGTCTGCCCTCAACCCGTTCTTAGGGAAACGCGGTGCGGTGTCCGCGCGTGTCGGGCCATCGCCCTATCCCTGCCGAGAGACTATTTCTATCGACGCCCGCTGAGCTTGACGACTTCGGTTGGCGTGGCGGTACTGGCATTGAGTGCTGCGGCAACGCGCCCCGATACCGCGTCGGCGGTTGCGCGAACCATGTCGGCCGCGCGCTCTACATAGCGCCCGGTCGTTGCCAAGGTGCGGTGTCCTAGAAGGTCGCGCACCGCAAAGGCATTAGCGCCTGCGAGCGCGGCAAAAGTGCCGCCGGTGTGCCTCAGATCGTGAAGCCGTCCGTCCGGGATGCCGGCGCGATTGCGCAACCGCTGCCAAGCTTTCTCCACGGAGCTTATCGGAAGCGGCTTCTTCGGGTCGAGCCCGTGGATCACGGGGCCGCTTCGTTGCTCGATCACATCGAGGATCGCCACCGCTGCTGCGCCGAGATGTACCGTGCGAGCGCCACCCTTCGTTTTCGCGGCGGGAAGGCGGATCGCGCGGCCCAGCAAGTCGACGTTAGACCATAGGAGCCCTATCGCTTCACCAAGTCGCATGCCAGTGGTGGCGAGCAGGCGGACCAGCAAGATGAAGCCGCGAACCTCCGAGCCTTCGGCTTCTGCCGTCGACAGCTCGGCTCCGATCTTGGCGAGATCATCATCGGTGAAAAACCGCTCTCTCGCCTGCTCCGGGAACCGTTTGACGCCGATGCAGGGGTTGTCTGATCGTAACTCCCAATCCGTGGCAGCGAGGCTCAGCATCCTTGAGCAGCAGGCGAGCGCGCGGTTCGCCTCATAGGGCGTCGCGCTCATTCCCTGGTGCCATGCCTTTATGTCCGAGCGCGTCAGCTCGGTGATCTTGATCGGGCGGAGTCCTGGTTTGATCCGCTTCTCGACGATGCGGCTGACTTCCACCGCCGTGCTCGCTCTGTTGTGCGCCCTGACATGTTCGCGGACGTAGCGGTCGGCAATCGCCGCGATGGTGTTCTCGCATCGCCTCCTCTGCCGGGTGCCGGACGGGTCATCGCCATCGCCGATCGCCGCTTTCTCGCGCAGCGCCTTCGCCCGCGCCGCATCAGGTGTCAGCGGGCCGTGCTGACCAAGGGTGAGCCAGTGCTGCCGGCCGCCCGCTGTGCGGTACTTGAGGAAATAGACCCTCGCGCCGCTCCGCCGGCAACGAACCCCGAAGCCCGGCAGCTCGTCATCCCAGAGGAACACATCGCGATCTCCGGCCGGTTTTAGTGCATCAACCGATCGCTTCGTAATTTTCGCCATGTTGCGCCGCTCCAAGGCTGGCAACCACCTGGCAACCACCTGGAGAGGACGTGGGAGTTCAAGTCTCCCCGCCCGCACCATGATGAACCACGCCGATTGGCTACCGGCGGCATGGCAGCACGGAGATCGCGGAGTCTGCGCCGGAGGTTCGCCGCCGGCTAGATCCGTCCCGCCCGTCCGCTCGCCGCCTCCCGGGAGCGCTCCACGCTCGCCAGCTCGTGGCTCTCCTATAGCCTCTCCTGGATAGCCCGCTAGGTAGCTGCGGTACCGGCCGGCAATCAGCCTTTTGGCAACTCGGCGTTTATATGGGCCCTTCGCCGATCGGCCCCGCGGCCAAGTGTTACGGCTTTGCAGGCGGCGCTCGAAATGGGGTTCTCCGAGGTGGTTTTGACGCCTTTTGGACAGCCGCTTTCGGGCGCGAAGGCCTAAACTTGATGAGGCAGTGCCGCTTTCGTAAGGACGATGGCTCGAAAGCCGCTGAAGGGAGCTGAAGTGGTGACCAAACGTCCTCGTTTTTCAATCTCTGCGCTTCACAAGCAATGGGCGAAACTCGAGGATGAGCACCATAAGCTGGCAATAGCGATCAGTGAGGCTCGAACCGCAGGGACCGACCTGGCAGCGATGCGCCAACGGCAGATAGACCTGCTACTCGAAATCACTTCGATCGTTGCCGAAATTCGCGATGCCCCGGCGACGACCGCGGAAGACTTCATTGCGCTACTAGACGTCGCGCTCGAGCACGAGCTCGATCTTGCATGCGACATTGCTTATTATGGACCAAGCGATTATCCGATGACCGCTCGGCTCCTGTGCGCGCTGGCAAGCACGGTTCCGGGGTTTGAATTCAACTCCCTCCGGAGATGGCTGTCGTTACCGGGTCAGTTCGAGCAGCTGATGGGCGCGGCAACGCCCACTGCGCGCGTACAGGACGAGACAGGCTTCACCGAGCACATCGGGTTTGATGAGCCGTAACAATCAGAAATAACCAGCGGCTTGCTGGGAGACTAGCTCGGCTATCGCCGCTGGCCCGGTAGGCGCCCGGCCGGCGCCTTGCACCGCTGTATCTTTTGCCAAGTCATCGAGGATACCATCGGCGACGCGCGGAGCTGCGCGGCGCTCGACCGGCGCGACCCGACCCGCCATGAGGGGGCCTTCGGATGCTCGCCTTGGCTTTTCACCTCTCGCGCCCGGCGATATCTGCCGCGGCCGTCTTGCTCGGTCTGGCGATCCTCGCGAGCGGCTGTACGTCGGCGGATCTGCAACTTCTCGCACCGAGCGTGACGGGGCGGACACTGCCGACTTTTGCCCCCGTGGTGCAAGGTGTGATGCCCACCGTGGTCAACGTGTCGGCAACTCAGCGGGCGAGCAAAACCGCCGCCGATCAAGACGAACTCCGCTCCGGTCCCGCCACCGACCAGAGCGCACCCAGCGGCCTGCCGCCTTCGGCGCTCGACGAATTCCTGCGCCGCTTCTTTGAGCAGCAGGGCCGTAAAGGCGTGCCTTTCCACAGCACGGCGTTGGGGTCGGGCTTCATCGTCGATCCCAACGGATATGTCGTCACCGACGATCATGTCGTGGAGAACGCCGACAAGATCATGATAACTTTTCAACAAGGCGGCCAATATCCGGCTCGGGTCATCGGACGCGACGCGCTGACCGATCTGGCGCTGCTCAAGATCGACACGGAACGACCCCTGCCTCATGTGCGGTGGGGCGACAGCGACACTGCCCGGGTCGGCGATTGGGTGCTCGCGATCGGCAATCCCTTTGGCCTCGACAACACGGTGAGCAGCGGGATTATTTCGGCGCGCGGCCGGGACATCCATGCCGGCCCTTACGATGACTTTTTGCAGATCGATGCGGCGATCAATCGGGGCAATTCCGGTGGCCCAACCTTCGACCTCAACGGCGATGTGATCGGCATCAACACGGCAATCTATTCGCCGAATGGCGGTTCGGTCGGCATCGGATTTGCCATACCGGCGAACCTCGCAAGGCGGGTGGTTGAGCAGTTGAAGGCACACGGCAGGGTCGCCCGCGGCTGGCTCGGCGTCCAGATCCAACAGGTCACACCGGAGATTGCCGAGAGTTTCGGGCTGCCGAAGGCAGCAGGGGCGCTCGTTGCCGGGGTGAGCGCCGAGGGTCCCGCGGCCCGAGCCGGGCTGGCCCAAGGCGACATTATTCTCTCGGTCAATGGGCGCGACATCTCCAGGATGCGCGAGCTGCCGCTGGTCGTTGCCGAGACCGCGATCGGCGAGACTGCGGTCGTGAAGGTATGGCGCCGGAACGCTGAGACGACCTTGCGGCCGGTCATTGGTGAGCTGCCGGAACGTCCGGAAACCTTGGAAACGAGGCAGGGCGAGCGCCAGGGTCAGCGGCTGGAGCGGCAGGGTGCTGTCGGCTTGAAGTTCGTGCCGTTGACCCAACAGCGCCGCCAGCGGCTGCGGGTACCCGATAAGGTAAACGGCGTCGTCGTGACAGGGATCGACGAGGACAGCCCGTTCGCCGATCTCGACCTCCTGCCGGGTGACGTGATCGAGGCGATCAACCAGCGCCCGGTCATTTCGCCTGAGGATGCTATTACGAGGCTTCAGGAAGCCGCGGCGAGCGGACGCAGGAGCGTATTGATGCTGATCAACCGCCACGGCACCGACCACTACCTGGCGACGTCGGTCGACAGCATCGGCCAAAATCGTCGGAACGGGTGATCCCGTAATCAGGCGGAGCCAAGCTCTCGTCAACTCAAATTGGCCGCCACCTTTGTCCCTTCGAAAAGGGGCGCCGTGCAGGGCTTTAATTCTACCGCAGCCCGCACGAAATGATCCACCGATTGATTTGCCAGCGGTCGCACTGAGCGTTACCGTCTCGGTAGTGTGCAAGGGAGGACGTCGATGCCTGATCATGTCTACAGGATCATTGAAGTCGCAGGTTCGTCGGAGAAGAGCATCGAGGATGCGATTCAGAGCGCTGTCAGCCGGGCGTCGCGGACGCTGCGCGGGATCAGCTGGTTCGAGGTGCTCCAGACCAGGGGGCAGGTCGAGGCATCAAAGCTCCAGTACCAGGTCGTTCTCAAAGTCGGGTTCACCCTCGAAGAGCCTTCCTGAGCGGCTGCCCCTGTTAACCGAATTTGACAGAGGCTGTCGATCACTCAAAATTGATCCGGGGCGACACAACCGAAAAGATCGGAGCTCGCGGATAATCTGGGCGCTTGCTGCCGGCCGGCGCGGCCCGGGCAGGGCTGTCGCGTAGAGATGGGTAAACATGGGTGCGCGTCCGATCCGAGTCATCGTCGGGATCCTCGCCGTCACGATCGTCCTCGCCTCTCCGTCGGTTCGGGCGCAGACCACTGCGGCACCCGCGATCGAAACTTCGACGCCGCCCGTGGCCGGCGCCCCTGCGCCAGCGCCCGAGCCCGAAACCCCGACGGCCGAAGCTCCTGCTGCGACACCGCCTCCGGCAACCACGCCGGTACCGGGCGCTGAAACTCCGGCGGCTGAAGCTCCCCCAGCAACGCCTCCGTCAGCCATCGCACCGATGCTGCGAGCCGAACAGCTCGACCAACTCCTCGCGCCGATCGCGCTCTATCCGGATGCTCTGCTCGCCCAGATTCTGCTGGCCGCGACCTATCCGCTCGAAATCGTCAAGGCGAATCGTTGGTTGCAGGACCCTCGCCACGCGGCCTTGTCCGGCGACCAACTCGCGGCGGCGCTCGAGGCTGCGACCTGGGATCCCAGCATCAAGGCGCTGGTGACCTTTCCGCAAATTCTGATCATGATGGACGCCAATCTGGACTGGACAGAAGAGCTCG
>Ga0307477_10004263_pt1 | contig 10454 bp, 13 predicted proteins | sample atmos_gasesECM2C_FD_203316 | JGI IMG/M metagenome (GOLD analysis project Ga0307477, IMG submission 203316) | Hardwood forest soil microbial communities from Morgan-Monroe State Forest, Indiana, United States - atmos_gasesECM2C_515 | ecosystem: Environmental > Terrestrial > Soil > Temperate... | reverse complement strand
CTTCTTTCCTGCAGCGTGTCTATCTGCTCTGGATGTTCCGCAACTTTCCTATTCTTCCGCACGCCGTGCTCTCGCGCCGCCAGCAACGCCTGATCGACCGATTGTGCAGCGAGCAGAAGTTCGCATCTACCGCCTACTTCGTGGGCATGAATGAAGCACCGGTGATCGGTACGATTGAGCACCGTCCTCTGATCGTTGCCGGCCCCACGCCCGGCCGCCGGACTGCCGTGAGTGAAGATTCGCGGGTGCTGCCCGCAGAGGTACGGCAGCGTCTATGAATCCTGTTGATTTCGGCGACTGGTACTCTATGATCGGCGAGACGGTGCTAACGTGTGACGTGCGTCCAGAGAATGCCCCGCCAATACAGATCCGGTTCTCCGGCTGACCTCAACCGGGGGCGCCGTAGCTGCGATGAAAGTTCAACCTCGGTAGCGGCCACCGATTCCAACTGCAAACGCACGAGCGGATGCTATAATTTTGGATTGTCCCTCCCGCTGAATCCCCACCGTGGGCGCGTAGCTCAATTGGCAGAGCAACTGACTCTTAATCAGTAGGTTGAAGGTTCGATTCCTTCCGCGCTCACCATCTTTTCAACAACTTGCAAAATCACCCTACTGAAGAAATTCGGTTTTGTGACGTAAATTGTGACGTGAATTCCGGTCGTTGATGACCAAGCGGACACTTTCCAGCTCAGGATGCTGATACTGCATGGCAGTTTTCACGTCCCGGTGTCCCATGGCTTTCATCACGGCAGCCAGGTTCCCCGTATGGCTCAGTGCGTATGTGCCGAAGTCGTGTCGAGCACAATACATCACCAAATCTTTCGGAAGACCGGCCTTCGCCCTGGCCCTGGCAAACTGTTGATTGATCCAAGTCAGGTGTCCAGTTTTCGACCGCTCCGAAGGAAAAACCCATCCAGCGGTCTTGCCGGCACAGCGCGTCATGAGCAGATCGAGAACACGATCACTCATGGGAACTCTCCGCCGCGCTTCGGGAGTTTTTCCTTTCGGGTTGAAAATCACGCGGTTGTGCCAATCAATGTGCTCAATGCGCATCCGGCATACTTCGGAAATGTTCCGCATACCGGTATCGCGCACAATCACGAGGATGTCCTTGAGCGGCTGACGCAGGAACGGCATCAGCTTGGCCTCGGCAACCTCGTCGAGCAGTTTCTCTCGCCGCATTTCCTTCTTGAGTTTGGCCTTCGGAACTCGCGGAATAAAACCCCAGCTGACACACTTGCTAAATATGCGGCGCAGGGTTCGGAGAGCATTGTTGGCGTTTGAGTTTCCGCCGGGAAAGCGGAGAGGGGAAATAGCATCTTCGCTGATGTGTGAAACCAGCATCGAGGATATTTCCTGGCCCTCCAGCAATCGCCAGCCGTTGCGGTAGTACTTCTTGGTTTTGGGTGCTAAATCACTGGCATCAACCAACACGAGAAAACGTTCCGCCGCTTCGCGCAGAGCGGGAATTCTCCTGATTGTCTTGGGTTCTAAACCTTGCTCTGTTTTCCCAATCAGGTCCCGCTCGAAACGCCGGGCAGCGGCAACATCGGTCTTGTGGGATGATCCCCGATAGCGCCTGCCAAAGACAGTGAAATCGTAGTGATAAACACCGCCTCGCTTATAGAGACTCACGCATTTCCTCCATGTTTGCCCGCACGGAAGGAGTACGGCGGCCTCGGTCGATGTAAGCGAGAACATCAGCCAGATCATACCGTATTGAGCCTTCAAGTTTCAGCCACTTTGGACCGATACCAACTTTTCGCCAATAGCGGAGCGTTCCTTCAGGAACTGAGAGCATTTCCGAAACGGTTTTTGAAGTGAGCAGTCTTGGCAGCTTTTGAATCAGTTGCGGATTGGAAGCGGAGGATTGTCGCTGCATACACATCACCTGACCAACGAAGCGACGATGAACAAATGAAGCTTCTACTCTGGCCTATATGTTGAGACGCGCAGAACTGCGCTGAAGTCACGTAATGAGTGGTGAGAGTAGAGGATAACGTACTGTATGGAATCAATTCAAAGTGTGGCCGCTATGTTGGGCGCGTCTAATCGTCAGAGGCAGCAAACGTGTCACGCTGGGGTGACGATCCACGCGAACAGCAAGGCAGCGCACAGCATTACCGCGACTATCCGAAAGTTTCTCAGCGCGACCAACAAGACCGCACGATTCCGCAGGACGCGGAACAGCGACAAATCTATAGCGAACGTGACCGTGAATACCGCCTGAATCACGCAGAAATCGCCGTTATACGCGACGTTGGACGCTTCCGCATAGTTGATGCCCAGGACCTCACGAAGTTCGTTTACCGGAACCAGCAAAACGCAGCTCAGCGCGATTCACGGCACCTTGAGAATCAGAAACTCATTCGCTTTGTCCGCTTACCAGGAAAGGAACGAACGAAGTACGCAACCCTGACCAAGCATGGCAAAGAACTGGTTAGCCGTCATTTCACCCAGACAACCGGCCAGGAGATTTACGCCGGGGTGAAGAAACTGCGCGAAGCCGACCATGATGCGGCTGTATATCGGGTTTATCAAACCGAAGTCGCAAAGATGCGGGCGCATGGCTGTGAGCCTCAACGTGTCCGTCTGGATTACGAGCTGAAGCGCGACGTGCAAAGAGAGTTGGCCCGCGGGCGGCAGAAACCCGGCAAAGACTTGGCGACCGCCCGCGAGGAGATTGCCAAGAAACATCACCTGAAAGTCGTGGAGAACAAAATCCAGTTTCCAGATGTTCGGGTTGAATACCAAGGCCCGGAGCAGGACTTGAGTATTGGCCGAAGCTCTGGCGAAGTGGATTTGGAATACGTCAGCGAACATTACAAGCCGGGACAGATTGCAGCGAAACGCGCCGCCGGATTCACGCTTTACACCGAGAACGGCCGTAGCGGAGGGTCGGCCCACGGCCCAGATTTGATTATAGACATCCTCCGATGAGCATCACGGATGAAAAACTGTGGGCCTTCGGCCCTCGGAGATACACAGAATCAGAAAAGCAGTTCTTGTATTTGATTGCCACGCAATCCGGCTATTTCTTTCACAAACACTACGCGGATTTCTTAGGGATAGCGCCGAACAAGCGAACAGCGGCGCTGATTGAGAAAGCGCTCCGGTTCGGCCACATCATGCAGCGGGAATATGAACACGGCCACTACAAGCTTTACCACCTGTTTTCCCGCAGGATTTATGAACGATTGGGCCAGGACAATTCCAGCCTGAGAAAGCCGGGAAGCCTAAGTCTGGCCACGACAAGATTGATGGTGACAACGTTCCTTGTGGCTCACCCGAATGAAGCTTATTTCGCCAGCGAAACCGAAAAGGTCGAATATTTCACCCAGCAGTGGAAGATTCCCCTTCGGGCATTGCCGCAGAAGAGATTCCTCAGCCGGGCAGATCAGAATTTGGTTACCCGCTATTTTGTTGAGAAATCCCCAATTTTCCTTGAGCGTCCCAGCGATCCGAATTCAGCCGTGGTGTTCACGTACTTTGAAGACAGTATCCCCAGTCTTGAGGGATTCAAGACCTACCTGAATTCTTATAAACCGTTGCTTCTTGGACTCATTGGAAATTGCAAAGTGGTTTACGCGGCCCGTTCGGATGCGAATTTCCGCAAAGCCGAAACCTGTTTCCAGGGAATACTTACACAGGAATTCAGCCCCGCCGAATTGCTGCATTATTTTCAAGTGAGGAAGCAAGCCGAGGAAAAACAGTTTCAGCGAATGACGCACGCCGACGTGAGAGACTGGCAGCAAGGTCTTCGGCGCTTCGCTGGGAAGTTCTATGAGGACGGTTTCCAGCAGTGGAAACAAACACAGATTCTGCCTCAAAAACTGAAAGCCACCAGCACAAATTGCGGCAATCAATTCGGCACATTCTTGATTAATTTCTGAGGGTGCGGCCAGGGTGAGTCATCGCCATGCACACGCCTGAAACGAAACTCACCTGCTCCGCATACCCGCCAGTCTATGGCGCCGACGTATAGGTTATTAAAAATGCGCCGGTTACATCCTCGCGCATGGTCACAGCATGAAAGCTTCAAGCAGGGTAGTGGCAGGGAGCGACCCCTCTCGGCACTCCCGTGCCTCGACCCCTGCGGGGCTCCGCTTCGCTTCGGAGGTCGCTCCCTGCCACCGTCGACTTTGTATTATCCCGACAAAATTGCGGGCGAAGATGCTCCGCGTTGCATAGCGCAGCGGAAAGGCCAGGCGTTACAATCGAGCATGGCTACTGCTCGAATCACCCACGATCAGCGCGAACAAGAAGTCCTGACGGACCTGCAAAAACATTTCCCGAATTTTGCAGGACAGCTCGTGTGGACCAAGGTTCCCGAGGGCCAGGACCCCCCGGACTTTCTCAGCCGGGGCCCTTCTGGTCCGATTGGTCTTGAACTCATTGAATGGCTTGACGGAAAGCAAATGGGACCGGCAAAAGGTCGGGAGTCGCAGCGAGAGGCAATCCGCCGTATTTTGACTGACAACTGGCAGGCCGAGTATCAGCCGCAGAATGTTAGGTCAGCGGTTGTCGAGCCAAAATGGGGATTGAGAATTGTCCCGGTTGACGAGTCAACTTTGAAAACGGAATTCTTTGCTTGTGCAAAGAGTACAGATGAGCCATGGCTCACCACTTCTGAGCGTGTTGGTTCCTTTTATTACGAAAATGATTTTTCTACTTACCCTATGATGGGAAAATATTTTGCGATGATCCGCTTCGCTGGCGGAGAACCGCATGGATTTTGCTGGATTGATGTGGAAGAGGACGGAGGCGCATACGATCCTGGGGTTACTGTGTTGACCTTGGAACAAGCAATTGATAAGAAGTTGATGCTCTATTCCACGGCGGAAAAGCGGGCGCAGTTAAACGTACACGGTTTAGCAGAACTCCACTTGCTTATCCATGGCGGTTTCAATGCATACCGTTACAACACTCCGAGTGGCCCACTGTCGTTGAACCAAATCGCACGGCGGGGAGCAGACTTCTACCAGGCACACCCACAACGGAAAATCTTTGATCGCGTTTGGTTTTTTGAGTCGCTTGACTCGGCGGATGAGATAAATCAAGTGCTTGGATGTCCCCCCGGTTATGGCCGTGTCCGGTGGCTGGCACAGCTCTGGCCCGAATTCAAAGTTTATCCCGGCTCAGTGCCTGATTAGCTTGCGCCGTCTCTCAGAGTCAAACCAACAGAGGAACAGGATTCTTCTGCACCCAGGCATATTTCTTCCATTTTTCCCAGCCCAATTGTACGGAGCGCGGGAGGTTCGTCAAGGCTCTCCGCTTTGCTCCGACCGCTGGCGCGGCGCGCAGAAAACGCGCGGCCTTGACCAACCTCCCTTATGGGCTCCTGTTTTGCTTCCAGCTATGGAAAAAATGAAAGAAAAAACTTGGGGAGACGCTCAAGAGACTCCTGTATTCTTTGCGAGTCAGGCCCCGGTGCTGGTAGAACTAATAGCGTGATAAATTGCTTTCTTAATCATCCAGCAATAACGAACTGCGTCGGCTTCGTGATCGTCTTCGGCTTTTTCTATTTACTGGGACGATACAATCTCAGAGGAGCCGCCAGTTATCATTTCGATCCGGGTGGCGAATCTGGTAAGTTCGAGTCTCACTCAGGTAGATACCAGGATATTGCCAAACTTGTCATAACCCTTGCGACTGCATCGGCTGCCTTTATTTTCAATTTTCTGATCAATATTTCACCCAAATCCACAGAACGAGGACCGTATTCGTTTTATCTTGAGAATGCTTCCAAGGTTTCGATAGGGTCGTTTGGCCTTAGCGTGCTTTGTCTCATCGTGTTCATGATTTGGCAGACCTACTGGTATGAAAATTACAGTGTCCCGGGAAACAAAGACGCATACACGGCTCACAGGTATGCGATTTCGTTGGCGTTCGGATTCTCTGGACTCTTTTGGTTTCTTGCGGGTTACGGATGGCGTGCTTGGTCGCTATTTGTTTCGCACAGGTGAGATTCAAGGCTCACTGCGTTCTCTATTGTCGGCGCAGAGACTCGTTTCTCGAAATCTCTACGTCATCCTCGCGCCAGTGAGTCTCTGAGGCGCCGAGCATCCAGCTTGTTGGGTCCGTCGGCACTGCGACTTCATACACAGTTACGCCGTCCTCTTCATAGACCCTGTTCACTCTTCCATCTTCGTTGGTCTGGCGGTGGTGCAGGAGATCGTTGATGCGAAACTTTGCCATCATGCCTTTTGATGCCTTTTACATGATAGCAATTGAAAAAGCTAGACGGAAGAGTGGACAAATGCAATAGCGCTGCCAAACTGCCATGGTGGCCATTTCGCAGTTGGAAGGCAGTGGAGCAGGAGAGCAGCCGGCCAGAAGACGGCGCTGAGCGTAGGACCTCACATTCTGCGCACCTGCAAGTAAACTAGAAGCAGACATGAGAATGAGTGGGCACCAAAGCTCCGAGCAGGTGATAGAGCCCGCCAAAAGTGTTGGGAGTCAGGATGTCTATTCGTTTGTTGGAATGATGTCACTCCCTGACCTGGGGCAACACAAGCTCTCGCCCGACCAGCTAGTCGAATTGGCCAAGCGGTTCAACCGGCCAGCAGCGATGGAGTTCTTGGCCCGGCTCAACTTCTACTTGTCATTAGCACATTTGTCTCATGATCGGCAGCTCAGGATTCAAACACAAGAGAAACTTACCCGCCAAGTGCTGTCGCCCGAGAGGCTGCAAGAAATTGTCAAGACATTTACGGGACGGGATCTCTACGATAAATGGATTCTCCTGCACAGGGCTCAGCTTCTAGTCGGAATAAAACTGATTGCCTTGTATGGCCGTGAAGAAGGAGGGAACTCCCTACAGGCCGAACAGGAACGTGCGGAAATCGGGGAGCTTGCTCTTGCAATTAATTCTTGGTACGGTCCAGATTTGGGCGAGCCTAATTATCCCCACGGCGACGTAGTTGCACAGTTGGCGGCGGGCACCGACCTGACTAACCTGCCGCTTTTGGTTTACGGTCTTGTGCGTACCCGGATGTTACTTGGACCGGTTCTCCGCGACTACTTGGCCACGCTGAGGCCGGACAGTTGGCCGCCGCCATTTGAGCGAATTTTTACCGTTCTCAATGGCCTCAATTTCCGGGATTTTCTCGACATCACCCTTTACTTGTACGCCGAACAAGTGCCAATGTTAAATGAAGCCCTTGAAGCAAATATGTGGACATATCTGGACACAAACGCGCCGAAGCGTTACCTCTCTGGCAAGAAAATGAAAGCATGGGCTGAACTGATGTCAGTAGATCACGAGGAGGTACGTGATCTGGTGGAAGGCTCGGAAAAAGATTCCGCCTTTTTCTTCGACTTCAGCATGTTTCGTCGCTTTCCTTTGTGGCGTGTCGATGATCATCGCTATTTCTGTATCGATGGGATGTTTCTCACGGAGCGACCGTCATCCTTTGGCTTTTACTGGGTTGTTATCAATGGCTTGGTAGATGAAGATATTCGGGGTCGTTTTCAGCAGGTATGGGGCGAACTGATACAGGCTTACGTCCGGGGCCTCCTCGGGCAGTGCTGCATTGGCAATCCTGCCGTCTTTATCCGTAAACCTACGTATGCTGACGATGGCACGGAGGTTTTCGACTCAGCGGTCGTGCATAGCGATTCTCTTATTGCGATTGAAATCAAGAGTTCTGTGATTCCCATCAGTCAAAAATATGCAGGGAAAGCGGGGCCATTTTTTGATGGGCTTTCTGCAAAATTCGGGAGTGGGCAATCTGCCGCAGCTGAACAGCTGCTCAGAAACATAGAACAAATCTTCGCTGCGCATGGTCGTCGTGAAGCGCCGTCCATACCGGTGGATGAAATCCAAGAAGTGTTTCCATTGGCCGTCATCCACGAACCCGCCCTTCAATTTGGCCCCGCGGCCCACACTATCATTGCTGAATTCATGTCTGGCCTGTCCAAGTTGACATTGCGAGCAAACATCAAAGTTCATCCTTTGCAACTGATCGAGATCGAAGAACTAGAGCGACTTGAACCCTTTCTAGTGAATCAGGACTTCACACTGTCAGAGTGCTTACGCGCAAAGGAACAGGAGGACCCAAATCGTCTGATGGGGTTGTGGCATTTTGTGTCAACACGTTTCCTCCAGAATCGCCATATCGCAATGAAAGCAAATGAAAGACTATTGGGCGTCTTCGGCTGGCTCTCGGAATCAGCCGAATGGCGGGTTTATCGTGGTGACTATTTCGATCCTGTGTTGGGTTCACGTGGACAGCCCAGCAAACGTGCGCTCGTTTGTGCCCGACCGGTTGGTTGTGACGAGCTGCTCGCAGATGAGGTGCTAGTTTTTTCGGAGCATGCGAATTTCGCAGATGCATACCGAGCCATCCAGGAGCTACGCGCCAATGGCGTGCCTAAACAGAAGATTGTGGCAGATGGATTCGAGTGCGCAGTCGTTGACGAGTTTGGATCGATGCTGCCTCCTCCTTAGACCCGGCCTCTGCGTCCCTTCCGGCGTGCAGTTGTCGGGATGCTTTCGCCTGGTCCAATCACGTGGGCAGATAAGAGCTGCTGCGGAAAATCCTTCGGGTTCAACGTCACAATGAAATCGGCCCGGCCAGTTTCTGCGCAGGCGCAGAATGGGTCGTCTCCCGGATCAGGGGAGATGTCTGGAAGAGCTGAGGCCGGGATACGTTCCGTCTCTTCTCGTAGCAGATTGACTATTTTTCCGATGAGTGGACGCCGGACGCCCAGCCTGCCCAAGACTCGCTTGTATTCCAGAAGAATCTCATCACTCACCAGCCAGACAAACGTATCTCCTTCAATCCAGTCCCGGAGCAGCTTGGCGCTTGGATTCTTGGGTGCGATCTCCGTTGACTTGAGTCCCGTGATCCCTGCTACCAGGACGGATGTGTCAACGACTCCTCTAGGCCGTTTTCTTTTTTGTGCGGGCAACGACGGTGATCTCCGGCAGCTTCTTTCGTCCCGAGCGGCTTTCGCGAACGGTCTTTAGAATCTCTTCCTCTGAGATGTCGCCCAGATCAGCGGCGGCTTTCTGGACGCTCCGCAAGAAATCCTTCTTCCATCCCGCTCTCTTTCGGCCTTTGGGAAGGTCCTTGTAAGCCGAGGCCCGAGGGATCTGGTCTTCCAGTTCCCGAGCCAAAGAGCGAACCGGAATCTTGATTTCTACGGCATCGGTGCCATTGAGTGGACGAGAGCGAAGGCAGATGTCCCCCAGGTCACCCATTTTGGCTTTACCAAGATTCTTTGAAAGCGCCTCTGTGAATCTGGCCAGGAGATCACTCGAACTGCCGAGGGTTTCCTTGAGATAAAAAGCCACTTTCGCTTCTAACAGGAGATTCGTGTCAAACCAGCACACACTGTTGCGGCGTGCAGGACGGATGACCCCGAGCTGTACCAGGTTTTGAAGGTCCTTTGGCGACACTCCAAGCACGGCGCTGGCCTGCTTGAGTTTGAATGTGATGCTTTGCATATTGAATAACCATCTAAAGTTTAGACGGATATTAGATAGAAAGCAAGCGCTGTTCAAAGAAAGCCGGAGTGATCCCCAACAATCGTTCGCTATTCGCGAACAGCGAATGTATAATATCCATGTGGTCCTCAAACCCCAAGACGTAGTGGTCGTCCTAAAGCTCTGTGAGTTCGATGGCAAACGACCACCCTTTGCCCAGATAGCTGAAGAGTTGTCCATGAGCGTTTCTGAAGTTCATGGGGCGGTCAAGCGGGCCCAAGCAGCACATCTTTTGCACGGCCCAGAACTTGGCGAACGCCCAAATCGCAAGTCATTGGAAGAGTTTCTGATACACGGTGTTAAATATGCGTTTCCTGCTCAACATGGAGCAATGACCCGAGGAATGCCCACGTCCTACGCTGCCGAGCCCCTTCGGAGATACATAAAGCCGGGAGACGAGCCGTTACCTGTGTGGCCCAGCCCGGATGGTCCGATGAGAGGTGCTGCCTTTGATCCCCTGTATTCCAGCGTCCCGGAGGCGGCCAAGCGCGATTCCTACCTGTACGAATTGCTTGCCTTGATCGATGCAATCCGGGACGGGAGGGTACGGGAACGCAAGCTTGCCGAGAAAGAACTCGTGACTCGGCTTCGTTCAAAGGACCACGGTTTGAGGGACAATGGCAAATCGTAATCTTGAATTGCTTATCAGCGTTGCGCGGTTGCTGCGTCCCTTGCTTGACGAACTGGTATTTGTCGGTGGCTGCACTACGGCTCTCTTGATTACCGACCCGGCTGCTGCTGAAGTTCGGTCAACCTACGATGTGGACGCTATCGCTGAAATCACTTCATATGCTGAATATGCCGCGTTCTCGGAAAAGTTGCGACAATTAGATTTCTCTCGCGGAACAGATACGCTTGGTACTCGCGGATGTGCTCCGGAGTGAGCTCATCAGGAGGGCGCCGGAAATAACGCGCGAAATCTTCGACCGTCTGGATGTAGCAGTCTATGGTAGTCTGAG
>Ga0307477_10004262_pt1 | contig 10455 bp, 7 predicted proteins | sample atmos_gasesECM2C_FD_203316 | JGI IMG/M metagenome (GOLD analysis project Ga0307477, IMG submission 203316) | Hardwood forest soil microbial communities from Morgan-Monroe State Forest, Indiana, United States - atmos_gasesECM2C_515 | ecosystem: Environmental > Terrestrial > Soil > Temperate... | reverse complement strand
CGCGTTGTGGGGCTCGAGATGGGCGCCGACGACTACGTGACCAAGCCATTCAGCCCGCGCGAGTTGCTGGCGCGTGTCAAGGCGCTGCTCCGCCGCGCGGAACCGCCTTCGGACTCGCCCCGCACCATTGAGGTTGGCAAGCTGGCCATCGATCCGGCGTCGTATCGTGTCAGTCATTCGGGAAAGGCCGTTCCGCTCAGCACGCTCGAATTCCGGCTGCTCTATTACCTGGCTTCACGGCCTAACCGCGTTTTCACGCGCGACCAGCTTCTCGATGCCGTCTGGGGCACGGATCGCTTCGTCACTCCGCGCAGCGTCGACGTTTACGTCCGCCGCCTGCGTGAGAAGATCGAAGGCGATCCCGAGAATCCCGTGCACTTGAAAACCGTTCGCGGCGCCGGGTACTTGTTCGAAACTCGTGCGGCATAACCTTTTCTGGAAATTGGCACTGACGTTTTTCGCGCTGCTCGTAGGCGTGCTGTTCGCGGTGGATTTCTTCGCGGAGCGCGCCCTCCGCGAGGATTACGCAAAGACCGCCTTCGCACAGCTCGCTGCCATCGCGCACATAGCGCAAGCTCGCCCGCCACGTCTCAGCGCAGTCCCGCCGGTAAATCCCGAAGAAGCTAGCGCCCTGCAAAAATGGACCTCAGAAATGGCTGCCAGCGGTGCGCGCGTAACGGTCATTACCCTTAACGGCTTGGTTCTTACTGATTCACAATCCGATCCCCGCACCATGGAAAATCACGCGGGCCGTCCGGAAATCCGCGACGCCCTGGCCAAGGGCGAAGGTCAGGCCACACGCCACAGCGTTACGATTGATCGCGACCTGCTGTATTACGCCGTAAAGCAGAACGTTGGCGCGCCCGATCCGGTAGTGCTGCGCTTCGCCATTCCTCTCGCCACTTTGCGCGAGCTGCTCGGTTCCTTCCGTCGCAGTTTGTGGTTCGCTTCCTTCCTCATCCTCCTGCTCGCAGGCGCAGCGTCACTCCTGGTGTCTCTGGGCCTTTCCGAGCGCATCGAGCGACTCGAGGATTTTTCGCGTCGCGTCGCCGACGGCGATTTTCGGCCGCTCCCCGCAGACGGCTCGGGCGACGCCCTGGAAAAACTCGGCGCGTCGCTCAACCAAACCGCGGCCCGACTGGATCGCACCATTCGCACCCTGACGGAAGAGCGCAATCTGTCCTCCGCCATTCTCGGCAGCATGGTGGAGGGCGTTGCGGTGGTGAACGGCGCGGAGCGGCTGGTCTTTGCCAATCAAAGCTTCGCCGGAATCCTCGACCTCGATCTGCCGCCGAAGTCGGGCAGTGCTCTTGTGGAGGTGGTGCGCCAGACGGAGATGATCGAGGCGGTGCGCAAAGTTTTGGCTGGCGAGCCGCGCGTCGAATCCGAGATTGTCACCGGTACGCTTCGGCAGCATTTTTTCGCCGCCACTGTTGCCGCCGTCCGCGCGGGCGAGACGTCCGGCGCGGTGGTCGTGCTTCACGACATCACCGAGCTGCGCAGACTAGAACGCGTGCGCCGCGATTTCGTCGCCAACGTCTCGCATGAATTTCGCACACCTTTGACCGCCATCCAGGGTTTCGCGGAAACCCTGCTGGCGGGAGCCATGGACGATCCGCAGAACCGCGAGCGCTTCCTGGAAATCATCGTCGAACATTCCCGCCGCCTCGCGCGCCTCACGGAAGACTTGCTCAAGCTTTCCAAGATGGACGCCGACCGCCTGGAGCTCGAAATCCGCCGCGTCAGCGTCTCGCAGCTCATTGAATCCTGCATCGAGACGACGCAGCACCGCGCCACAGAAAAGGAGATCGCCATTTCCGTACAGCCTTCCGAGGCCGTGCCGGACATTGCCGGCGACCGCCGCCGGCTCGCGGAAGTTCTGCAGAATCTTCTCGACAACGCTTTGCAGTACACGCTTTCGCGCGGCGAAATTCTAGTAAGCGCGAAGGCGCGCGACACGGAAGTCGTTTTCACCGTCGCGGACACCGGTATCGGCATTCCCAAGGCCGACCAATCGCGCATCTTCGAGCGCTTCTATCGCGTCGACGCCGCGCGCTCGCGCGAACTTGGCGGCACCGGCCTCGGCCTTTCCATCGCCAAACACATCGTGGAAGTACACGGCGGGCGCATCTGGGTCGATAGCGAAATTGGCCGTGGCTCGCAGTTTCATTTCACCGTTCCCCTCTTTGACGCCGAGCGTGCTCCGCGTCCAACTCCGGCCGGCGCCGCCACGCGCGGAACGGGACGCGGTTTCGTGTAGGCGGGTCGCCCTGAAACGGCGGCGATTTTGTTTCACTTCGTTCACACTCGTGTCATCAACGCTTAAACATCACCTCCCCATACTTTTGACTACGAGCGGAAATATTAATTTTCCGATGGCTTCCGCGCGGAGGGTCAATCGATGGCGAGCACCGGAGCCGGCCTCACCGAAGTGGTGCTGTACGACACGCTGGTGAACTATCTGGTCTCCATGGCCCGCACGGTCGAGGGGGCCATGAATCGCGCCCTCGACGCGATCATCTCCCAAGACAGCGCGCGCACCGCAGCTCTTCCCGGTGAAGTATTTCTTCTCGAGCCGCGCATCAACGAGATGGAAATCGTGATCGACGAGCACGCCATACGCCTACTACGCCGTGGCTCCTTTTCGGACGACGAGATGCGCCTCATCGTCGCCGCCCTGAAAATTACCAACGATCTCGAGCGCATCGGCGACCTCGCCGTCAATCTCGCACAGGGGGCGGTCACCCTCCGCGAAATGCCTGGCGCGCCGGTCCCGGAAGAGTTGGCACCTATGGCTTTGGCCGTACGTGCGATGGTCAGCAAGAGCCTTGGCGCCCTCATCTTTCGCAATGTCGAAATGGCCACGCAAGTCCTGGAGAGCGACGACGTCGTGGATCAATACCGCGACCGCATCTTCGAAAATCTGCTCGCCACCATGACCCAGCAGGCCACCTTGGTCAGCCCTGGCATGCAATTCGTTCTCGCTACGCGTCACCTCGAGCGCATCGCCGACCATGCCACCAACATCGCCGAAGACATCATTTTCTGGGTGCGCGGCCTCGACGTACGCCATGGCCGCGGCCTGACCATGCGCCCAGACCGCTCCGAAGAGCCACTCAGCTGCGACGGTCAAGGCCAAGACCCCGATGAGGGTGCCGCGATCACGTCGCCCCGGCCCGCCGCCGTCATCGAGAATTCACACGCGCTTGATGCCGGTGTGACGCCAGCTTGCGACACTGAGCACGCTTGATCTTCAACTAAACATCCTACCCGGGGACCAGCGCACCCCTGGCTCTGGTCCCCTCTCCTCCCTCCGCGTTAGTTAGTCACTTCGCAACCAGCACAAAGCAATACAGATAACTCATGAGAAGCGCTCGCGCCCAACCGAAACGTGGTTACGTCCGCGCGCATGGTAAACTTAAGTGTTTTGCGGAAAGGCTAAAATTCGTGAACTGGGGCTGGCTTCTACTTCGCATTGCGGTCGGGTTAACAATTCTCGCCGCACTCTTCCTATCGCAACGCTTCTGGTATCGGTCCATCTGGCGTGCCACCGCCAATTGGCGCTTTGTCGGGCTCCGCGTCACGGTACGCCTGGTGTACATCACTCTGCTCCTTCTGATCATCGGCTCGGCCATCGACGCATTCCGCATGGGACACCACCCTCACCTGATTCCCAGTGATAACGTGATTGAAATGTTCGCCGGCCTCTGGTTCACCAGCGCGCTCTTCGCCTATTTCGCTGTGAAGACCGTTCGCGCCATCGACCGCCTTTGGACTTCGCTGCGCTCCGCTGCCCGGCGCAATTCCCCGCCAGGGCCGACCTCTTCACCGAAGCCAGCTGAAACGAGCCCGGCAACGTCCCCCTTGACGCGCGCTGCCGCCGCTGTGGAGCTCCTCCCGGATCCGTCGCGTCGCTACTTTTTCCGCACCGCTTCGGCTCTGGCTGGTGCTGCTCCCTTTCTTGGCGTCATGTACGGCTTTGCCGCTGAGCGTCTCGACTACCGTGTCCGCCGCGTCGAAATCCCCACCGCCAACCTGCCGCCTGCGCTTGAGGGCATGAAAATCGTTCAGCTAAGCGACATCCATCTCAGTGGCTATATGAGCCGCACAGATGTTCGCCGCGCGGTGGGAATGGCCAACGAGCTGGGCGCTGATCTCGCGGTCGTTACCGGAGACTTCATCACCGGAGCCTCGGACCCGCTGGCCGACTGCATCGATGAAATTCGGCAGCTACGCGCGCCTCTCGGCATTTTCGGTTGCAACGGAAACCACGAGATTTACGCCCGGGCTGAAGACGCCGCGCAATACCTCTTTGCGCAGGCCGGCATGAAGTTGCTCCGCCATGAAAATGCGCAGCTTGCCTTTCGTGGCGCGCACTTTAATCTTCTTGGCGTCGACTATCAGCGCGAGCGCAGCGCCAGCGGCCACCGGATGCAAATGCTTCCCGATCTTGCTCCGCTGATTCGCCGCGATATGCCCAATATTCTGCTTTCTCATAATCCGAACACGTTCAATCGCGCCGCGGAGCTAGGCATCGAGTTGTCGCTGGCTGGGCATACGCACGGCGGGCAAATCCAGGTGGAAATTCTCGATCATCGCCTTAGCCCCGCGCGCTTTATGACCGACTACATTGCCGGCGCCTACTTCCGCCCCCTCTCCATGCCCGCGGCAAATAATCGCGCGCTCAAAGACGCGAACTATTCCGTCAGCAACGAGCCGCCGGCCTCCAGCCACGCCCAGCCGCCGCTGTCGGTTCTCTATGTCAATCGTGGCCTCGGCACCGTTGGCGCGCCCGTGCGCCTTGGCGTTCCCCCGGAAATCACGCTGATCACGCTTCGCCGCGCGTAAGCTGGCAACTGCATTCCTCAATGGTCGATCGTGTGCTCTCCCCGGAACTCTGTGCTATCGTCGAAACCGGATACCCATGGACCAATCCTCCGACCCTGATCGCATTTCTCGCGAGTCAGACGACTCGTACGAGTCGCTGGAGGCAGCGTCCTCCCCTCTTGGCCGCTGGCTGGCTGCCGTCGTCTCGCTCGGCGCGAGCGACTTGCTCCTGGTGCAAGGCGCCCCACCTTGCATGCGCGTTGATGGCGAAGTGCGCAAGATAGAATCGGCTGTTCTCGATGGCGCGGAAATCGAAGCCGCGGTGGTTCCCGCTCTTACCAGCCACGCCCAGCAGCTTTATCGCGAGCAGCTCATCGCGGACTCGTCCTTGCGCATCGCGGGGCTGGGCCGCTTTCGCATCAACCTGCATCGCGAGCAGGGGCGCGCCGCTGCTGCCATCCGCGTCCTGCCCTCCAAAGTCCCCGCGCTTCGCGAGCTCAATCTTCCTCCTTCCGTCGAGTCGCTAGCGCATCTCCCGCGTGGTCTCGTTCTTATCGGCGGACCCGCAGGCGCCGGCAAGTCCACCACCATGGCCGCACTCGTTGATAACATCAACTGCCGCGAAGCCCGCCACATCGTCATCATCGAAGATCCGATCGAGTACGAACATCAGCATGTGCGCAGTATTATCGAGCAAGTCGAAATAGGCACGGACGCGCCCGATTTTCCGACCGCGCTGCGAGCAGCTCTGCGCCAGGCGCCTGACGTGATCGTGGTCGGCGAGATGCGCGACACAGAAACAATGCGCATCGCCGTCGCGGCTGCGGAAACCGGGCACCTGGTCCTAAGCACCCTGCACACCACCGACGTCGCTTCCACCGTTTCGCGCATCTCTGATTCTTTTCCGCTTGAGCGCCAGAACTCTATTAGCCAGGAACTGGCTATGGCCCTCGCCGCGGTCCACACGCAGATTCTCTTGCCTAAAAAAGGTGGAGGTCGCATTCCTGCCGCCGAATTGCTCATCGTCGGATACGGCGCTCGCCATCATATCCGCCGCAATGCGCTACAGCACTTGCATCAGGAAATCGCCCTAACCAAGAAAAAAGGATCCTTCAGTCTGGAAGAATCTCTTGTTACGCTGGTGCGTCAGGGGCACATCGAACGCGAAGACGCGCTGCTCTGCGCCATTCACCCTGACGATCTGGACATTTTGTTGAAGTCTACGGCGTCCGCAACCGCCCACGGCTAAGGTGCGGGTTGATTTCTCACATGTGGGCGACCCTGTGCCCAGCTTCACGCTGCGGCGCGTTTCTTCGCGGTCACCTTGCGCGGCCGGACACATTCGGGATTCGGGTGTTCCGCCAGCACCCGAATGAACTCTAATCATTCCCCAAGTAGGGGCGCAGCACGCTGCGCCCCAGCCCGGCAAGATGTCGCCCACTTGTAAGGAACCCCGTATTTCTCCCCGACGCCGCTAAGAAGGGGAGCGCCGAGGGTCAAATCCGCCACGGTCTTGAGGTGCCTTTGCCTTCTCCAACACGCGAAGGTGTGCCGCCACCAGCCGAATTTCCTCGTACGCAATTTCCTCCGGCAGCGCCTCTTTCACTGGCTTTACGCGCTCCTTACCAAACTGCTGGACTGCCTCAGCGATCTGCGCATAGCGGTCTGCTTTCAGCCATTTAGCCTCATATTCTATTTCACCCTCTTCAATCAGCTTGGTGACCATGTCTACCACGCTGCTGACCTTACGGTTGCGAATCTGCGCAATCTCCTCGAACGTGCGTCCTTCTTCGAGCAGTTGCAGGGTGTCCTCCCGAGGGTGCGAGGCCGCCGCTTGCCAGTTATTCGTCGCCCGCTCGCCTTTAGTGAACCGCTGCAGCGCCTCCAAGATTTGCCGGCCGTATCGCTCCACCTTCTTGTCTCCAAAGCCCGAGACAGCGCGCAACGCCTGCAAGCTGGACGGTTTGGCGGCACACAACGCATCCAGCGCGGTGTCATGCAACACAACGAATGCCGCTACTCCCAGGTCCCTTGCCGTATTGCGCCGCCACTCCCGCAGATATTCGCGAAGCTGCGCATCAGCAACGGATAAGCTCGCGCCCGCCGACGGCTTTGCTCCCTCTGTGGCCTGCTCTGGGCTTGGATTACCGGCCTTCGCGCGACCGCGAGATCGAGTTGCTTCCACTTCCAGCCATTTCGGCGTCCCCGCACACACGTCGCAGGTGCCGCAACGCTCCCACTTGGGCTGTTCGCCAAAGTGCTTACACACGTGGTGCTGCCGGCACTCCATCGATTCCACAACGCGTTCCATCTCGCGATAGCGCTGCCAGCCGCGCTCTTTTTCGGCTGGATCCCCAATCTTGCCCAGAAAATATGCGTGTAACCCTAGGTCTTTCCTCTGCCAAAGCAGGATGCAATCAGCAGGCAAGCCATCGCGCCCCGCTCGTCCGGCTTCCTGGTAATACTGCTCCACGCTCTTTGGCAGCGACAGGTGAATCACCGAGCGCACCGAAGCCTTGTTGATGCCCAGGCCGAACGCCATCGTGCCCACCAATACGCGTACCTCGTCGCTCATCCATTTTTCCTGATTTTCGCGGCGCGCCTTCGCGTCCATCTGGCCGTGATAGCCAATGGCCGCAATTCCGTTTTCCGCGAGCAGATCGACCGTCTCGCCGACGCGCGCAATCGTCGGCGCGTAGACGATCACATTGCCTTCGCTGACGCGCCGCACCGCTCGCAGTAGCAGCTCCTCTTGCGTGCGCGAATTGCTCTGGTGAACCAGGTAGTGCAGGTTTGGCCGCCGGAAGCTGGCAATGTGTTTGTGGGGCTCGCGCAGGTGCAACTGCTCAATGATGTCGTGTCGCACGTGCTGCGTAGCGCTGGCGGTGAACGCTGCAATCGGCCGGTCCGGGAATAACTCGCGCAATCGGCTCAATTGCCGGTATTCCGGGCGGAACTCGTGGCCCCACTCGGAAATGCAATGCGCCTCGTCAATCGCAAAAAAAGAAACTGGAATTCGCTTCAGCCACTCCGGTGTATCGCCCAAAGCGACGCGCTCCGGCGAAAGATACAGCAGCCGGAATTCCCCCGCTGTCGCGCGCTTCAGTATCTGGCTTCGCTCAGTGCCGCCAAGAGAGCTGTTCACGAATGCCGCGGGAACCCCGATTTGCTCGAGCTGCGCCACCTGATCTTGCATCAGCGCGATCAACGGTGAAATCACCACCGCCGTGCGCCCAGCGTCCAGCACCGCCGGCAACTGATAACAAAGGGACTTTCCCCCTCCTGTCGGCATCACCACGCACGCGTCGCGCCCCGCTGCAACGCTCCGCACCACCGCTTCCTGCCCCGGTCGAAACGTGTCGTATCCCCAGTAACGGCGCAAGGTACTGGTAAGGTGAGCGCTCGACCCCGCGAGAGGATTGTCGGCGTCGATTGCGTTTCGCACCAAAGTGGTCGTGACCATTCCATGCTCCTAACCTTTGCATAATGCTGACTTGGTGGAGAGTTTCGCTTTTATTTCGCTAGTCTGTCAAGTTAAATTTCCGCTAATCCCCCAAACCTGTGGAAAATCAAAATTTCAGCCGAGCCGCGACGTCATTCCGGCCCACATGTTCAGGCCCGACGACAGCCAAAAGATAGTGCGCTGCTAAACGCAGAGGTTCTGATTAGGGAAGGGGCTATCGGGGTTGGGACTCTTCGATGAGTGCGCAGATGGAGTCTACGGTGTCGATCTTCTCTTGCTCGAATCCCATGGACGCGAAGTCCACGCCAAAGCGTTCCTCAAGAAATAGCGCCACCTGGATACCGTCAATCGATTGCAGACGGGCGTTAGAAAAAAGAGGTGAGGTGGCTGCCAATGGCTCTCGATCGCCCTTTTGGGCCAAGAGCTCTTGCACAAAATTTAGAACTGCCGGCGCGCATTCCATGAAATCACCATACCGTCAGGTGGAGAAGATTGGCGAGAAAACGAAAGTGCTCCCCGAGCGGGTATTTGCCCATGTCATCGTCGAAGATATGCAGCACACAAAAAAAGACGATGACGCAGAGCGCGGGAACAAGCCGCCCGCGAATCCAACCGTTCTTTCTCTTTGCGTTTCTGAGTTGCGAGATGCCTATGCCCACGGCCAGGGCCGCGGAATAAACAAGGTAGGTCTGGAAGTAAGCGAAGGCCTGCAACAAGCCGAAGCTTTGGACGGAATCCATATAGCTGGTGAAGAAATGAAGCAAGGAATTGCCCAGGCAAGCGGCTACGAACGTGGCTGCAAACAATCGGAGACGCGGCCGCGATTTGAAGTAACGCATAAAAGTTGGGTAGAAGAAAAAATCGACGAGCATCTCTTTGAAATAGTAGATGTAGCGATTCCAAAATTCCGCAATGGAACGAGACTCCAGCGGACGCCACGTATTTCGCAGAGCCAGGAAACCCGCCATGCGGCACGTGGCGATAATCTGGTGTCCCCAGATCGAAATCCCGAGTAATTTCTCTAGGAAAGCCGAAACGACCGCGGCCCAGCCCAGCCACCAGGGAAATGGCGACCGCGCTGCGCTCAATGCAAAGAGGCTCGCAAAGGTGGGAACACCCAAGGATCCGTGAATGACGCGAACCACAAGTTTCAGGAGCAAAAGCAGAGCTAATGACCAAGCGAGCAGTTTGACGCCTTTGATCTGACTGACGGCCAGGGTCTCCGGGGTTTTGCATTCCACACGGCGAAGATAGGCTGCGCCCTTGGGATACGGAATGACGGTCATGCCCCAGAACGGCCGGTAGGTGCCCAGTTGCAATGCAAAGCTGTCGCGATTCTTGGAATTGCGGTCCAGCAGCGAATAACCCACGGCGGCAAGATAACCGGACAAGACGGTGAGGAAGCCCCAGAACCAATTTTGCATACGGCTGTCATGTGGAAAATAACTGACCAAAAGCAGCACGGACATGAAGCCCGCGAGCAGGCAGACAAGCGGTCGGCGACCGATCGGAGATTGAGGTAAGCGAACCGCAACCATAAAGAGAACGCCGGCTAGAGCGCACACCAACACAATGTCGATGGCTTGCGGGAGCGAACCTGCTCTCCAGCAAGTGGCCAACGCAAACGCGAGCGTGCAGCAAGTCACTAGAAGCCTGCGCTGGGCAGGGAATGCGGTGATCAGAATCAGAGAAAGCAGCACCGGCAGGAAGAACAAGTGCGTGGCAAGGGCAAGTCCAACGCCGAATACCAGAAGCAGCGATGCTTTGCCGGGTACGGTCTGACAAAATGAAACAAGAGTGGGGTATGTTTCCAGACGGGGAATCAAACGGAACCGTGCGTGAGGTTGCTGCGGCGCGTGAAGTGGCGCCGGGCGGACGGCCACATCCGCGGCGCCGGTGCCCGTGAGCGTGCTCACGCGGCAGCTCCACCGGAAAGAAGCGCAGCAAGCGCGTTGCGATCGGTTTTGCCGCTGGTGTTGAGCGGCAGGTCATCCAAGATTCGAACCTGGCTTGGCACCATATACTTCGGCACCCTGAGCTGCATGCCTTCGCGTATCCGTGCCGCGGGTTTTGATGTGCCGGCTACAAAAGCAACAATGCCGCTGGCGCAACCCGCTTCGATGGGCCAAGCCAAAGCGGCCACCGACTCCGAGCCGCAAACGTCA
>Ga0307477_10004261_pt1 | contig 10455 bp, 7 predicted proteins | sample atmos_gasesECM2C_FD_203316 | JGI IMG/M metagenome (GOLD analysis project Ga0307477, IMG submission 203316) | Hardwood forest soil microbial communities from Morgan-Monroe State Forest, Indiana, United States - atmos_gasesECM2C_515 | ecosystem: Environmental > Terrestrial > Soil > Temperate... | reverse complement strand
ACCTTGTCGTCGCGCGAGCGTACGAGTTTGACGAGAGCCAGGATCTTGGAGTGGGTCCTGACATCATCGTCCTCTAAATCCCAGTCGAGCAGGATGCTGTGGAGCGCGGCATCCGACACAATCACCGACATTCCATCTTCGGCCGACCTGGCTTCGACGACGTCGATCTCCCAAGTGCCTAGTTCGTCGGTCAGTGCGCGCAGCGCTCGGCCGCCGGCGGTCGGCTGACCGAGATCGTCATCTACAATCAGGGTCTTGAAATGGATTCTCTTTGTGCGGCGTTCAATCATATAGTCTCTCCGCTAGTGCCTATAAACAGCCTCTCTACTGGGCTGATGGCAGCTACGGTTTCCTGCCGTTGCTCGAGTGCGTAGGTTGTCGTATCAGAATCCTGTGCACACGCCAGAAGCCTCAGGCTGCCGCTACACCAGATTGCGGCGTATGTGCCACCTGTTTTTCGGCATACACCATCCCGCCGGACGGGTACACCGTTGTGCCTGCCTCCCCGGCAATGATCCCGTTTAGGTCCCGCAGTGCTCCGATCGCCGCCAACTTGCCTGTTGCCGACGCGAATCGGCAGGCCGCATCGACCTTCGGCCCCATCGAGCCCGCCGCAAAAGCAATTCTGGCCAGTGCATCCGGCGATGCGCGCCGAATGGGCCGCTGCGTCGGCTGGCCCCAATCCACATAGACCGCACTGGCGTCGGTAAGCATAACCAGCAGATCTGCGTTGAGTTCACGCGCGAGAAGTTCGGAGCACAGATCCTTGTCAATGACTGCCTCAACCCCAGCAAGCTTGCGGTCCGCGCCGCGCTCATACATCGTCGGGATGCCTCCTCCGCCTGCGCAGATCACGATCGTGCCGTGATCGAGCAGCCACTTTACGGGCCGGATCTCGAAGATGCGCTGCGGGACAGGGGACGGCACAACCCGCCGCCACTTGGCGCCATCCGGTTTGAACTGCCAGCCCTTCTCAGCAGCGATGCGGTCGGCTTCCGGCTTTTCGTATATCGGTCCGATGAACTTCGTAGGATTCTTGAAGCCAGGGTCGTCTGCATTTACCTCGACCATGGTCAGAAGTGTCGCGAAAGGAACTTCGAACGGGAGCAGATTACCGAGTTCCTGTTCGATCATGTAGCCGATCATGCCTTCCGTCTCGGCTCCGAGCACGTCCAAGGGGTAAGCCTCGACAGCGCGGTATGCTGCTCCCTGGAGCGCAAGCAGTCCGACCTGTGGTCCGTTGCCGTGGCTGATGACCAGTTGATGTTTCATAGCGACCGGTGCAAGCGCTTGCGCAGCAATCTTGACGTTAGCGCGCTGCACTTCCGCATTCATCGGTTCGCCGCGTTTCAGCAATGCATTTCCGCCCAGAGCAACGACGATGCGCATGGCTTCAATCTCCCAGCGTCGCTACGAGCAACGCTTTGATGGTGTGCAGTCGATTTTCAGCCTGTTCGAACGCGATGTTCATCTCGGATTCGAAGACTTCATCGGTTACTTCGACCCCGTTGGTCATTCCATACGTTTCCGCGATTTGTTTGCCGAGAGTAGTTTCCGTATCGTGAAACGCAGGCAGGCAATGCATAAACCGCACGTGAGGATTGCCGCTCGCTTTCAGCAGTTCCATGTTTACCTGGTATGGCTTGAGTAGTTCGATCCGTTTATTCCAGATTTCCTTTGGCTCGCCCATGGATACCCAGACGTCGGTGTGAATGAAATCCACTCCCTTCACGCCAACTTTAGGATCATCGGTGATGGTCAGCTTTCCGCCGTTCTTGGCCTCAAGCTCGCGCGCGATTTTCTGATATTCGTCCGCCGGCCACAGCGATTTCGGACCGCAGATCCGTACGTCCATCCCTACCAGACAGCCTGCGATCATGAGTGAATGTCCCATGTTGGATCGGGTGTCACCGATATAGCAGTAACGGATCTCGGAGACCGGCCGGTCGCTGTGTTCGCGCATGGTCATGATGTCGGCAAGCATCTGGGTCGGGTGATACTCATCGGTGAGCCCGTTGTAGACAGGCACGCCAGCATGGGCAGCAAGTTGCTCGACGCCGCACTGCGACGCGCCACGGTACTCAATAGCGTCGAACATCCGGCCTAACACCCGGGCCGTGTCCTTGAAGGATTCTTTGTGACCGATCTGCGAACCAGCCGGATCGAGGTAGGTTACGTTTGCCCCCTGGTCGTAGCACGCGACTTCAAATGCACATCGCGTTCGAGTGGAGGTCTTCTCGAAGATGAGACAGATCTCTTTCTCAAGTAAGTGCTTCTGCTCGGTCTTGGCGTATTTCGCGCGTTTGAGATCACGGGCGAGATCGAGCAGATAACGAAACTCCCGTTGCGTGTAATCCTGAACCGTTAGAAGAGAACGATTGCGCATGTTGAAACTCATGGATTGGTCTCCTAATAAGGTGAAATCGGCCATTTTTAGGCCTCTCCGATCAGTAGGCCGGCTCGCGCCATATTGGACAGGTCATGCAATGGCCGCCACCACGCCCGCGTCCGAGTTCGGCGCCACGGACTGTGACAACTTCAACACCAGCTTTTCGGAGCAGTGTATTTGTGTAGGTGTTGCGATCATAGGCCACGACCACGCCCGGTTGGAGTGCCACGACGTTATTGCCGTCGTCCCATTGCTCACGCTCGGCCTGGTAAGCGTTCCCTCCGGTGTCAACCACCCGAAGCTTGCTAAGTCCGAGACCTTCTTTGACCACGTCGAGAAGCGTCTTACTGTCTTTGCAGACCTCGTACTTTCCCTGGTCGTCGATTGGATACACGTTATAGCAACGGATCTGATCCACCACTTCGCGAAAGATTGTGACCACATCGCGGTCGCAGAAGCTGAATACCGTATCCAGATGCATCGCAGCGCGGCTTTTTGGCATCAGGCAAGCGACGACGCGCGTTGCGGCTTTCTGCCTGAAGAGCTCCTGGGCGACCTGCATCACCGCATGACGAGTCGTGCGTTCTCCCATCCCGATGAGGACGATACCTTTCCCCACCGGCATGACATCACCGCCTTCCATCGTCGCGCTTCCGTACTCTTCGTCCGAGTCGCCCCACCAGATCCGGAAGTCTCCACCCTTGAACATCGGATGGAATTTGTAGACCGCCCTCTGAACCAATGACTCGGGTTTTCGTGCGGGCCAGTACATCGGATTGCACGTGACGCCGCTGTAGATCCAACAGGAGGGGTCCCGTTGGAATAGCGTGTTCGGGATTGGGGGCAGAAGAAATTCGGTGCCACCGAATGCTTCCGCGAGCATCGACTTGACTTCAATATCGGGTAACTCCGAGATCGCGAATCCACCGATCAGGTGTTGCGCGAGCTTCTTGGAGGGCATTTCGTCCAACCATGGCCTGATTGCCTCGGCCGTCCCTGCACCAACCGAATTCGGGGTCACGCGACGGTCGAGGATGAATTCTCGGGCTTCCTTGTTCTCCAGTGTGTCGGCGAGCAGATCATGGAATTCCAGAACCTCGACGCCGCGTTCCTGCATCTTCAGGACGAAGTCGTAGTGGTCCTTCTGTGCTTCTTGTACCCAGATCACGTCGTCGAAGAGCAAGTCATGGCAATTGCCCGGCGTCAGCCGCTGATGTGCGAGGCCAGGTCGGCAGACCATGACCGTACGCAGCTTGCCGACCTCGGAATGGACACCAAACTCGTGCATACGATGCCTCCTGTCTGACGTAGGAAAAGGCACTCACCCACCTCGAAAGCAGCAAACTACGGGCTTTAGTCCGCAATTGTGTTCAATCGGAAAAATGTGAGCGCATTCTCGTCAGGTTCTCCAAAGAATCTTTTGTAAAGATTCTGGGTTTCTCCGGACCGACTGAGGCTGCTCAAGGATTGGTCTACGAGCAACCGAAGATCTTCGTTGCCAAGCGCGAGCGCAAATGCGAGTGGTTCGTAGGTGAACAGACGATCGAGTACGATCAAGTCTCGCCCCGCGGGATTACGCTTCTTTGCGTCCAGAAGGATGGAGCGCTCTCCGAACAGAACGTCCGAACTTCGATTGAGTACCCGCTGGACCCCTTGATCATGGCTCTCGACGGGAACGATTTTGGCATCAATCTTGAATTCATCAAGCTTGCTGCTCAGCCAGTTCAGGGCCGTCGTTTTTGTAACAGCTGAAAAAGTGCGATTCTGTAAGGCCAGTCCAATAGACCCGCGCCACAGTGGTCGATAAGGCGGTTCACGCCCCGAAAGGACATCTCGGATCTGGGCTGGAGCATCCGCACGGACGAGCGCCGCCAAACCGGCTGGAAAGATCGGGATTGAGAAGGAGACTTGTTTTCGCCGGGTAAAGGTTTCCGTAGAGGGTCCACAAAGCAGATCGACTTTACCTTGCCTTACCGCGTCGAAGCGATCTGCGCCAGTCACCAAAACAAACTCGACATCCAGGGTTGGAAGGCCGATCTCGTTCTTGAGATCGTTGGCAATCTGCTGGCATAACGAGATCGCGTAGCCGGCGGGCTTGCCCCCTGCATCTTGGTACGAGAACGGACCCGCGTCGGCGTAATAGCCGAGCCTGAAGGTACCAGTCTGTCGTACTCGAGCCAATGTATCGGCCGGCGCTTGGATCTTATCGGCCGAAAGCAGGAATGAAGGTGCAAACAGGGCGAATGCGACACTAGCAAGCCACAATCGATATCCGTCCAGTCTCAACAATCGTGTAATCTCCATAACTTCTCCTCCTCGATCCTGCTGCTACGCGGCCCGAGCCTCGTTCACCGTGACTGGCAGTTCCTCTGCGAAGCGGTGTGCGATAAAACCGTAGATCATGTAGCCGATTCCCATCACGATCATGCCTCCGAGAACGGCGTCCTTGCCGGAAGCGAAGATGGCATAAACGCTGTAGAGCATTGCCACGATCGCCACGACTGTGTTTCTCCGATACACTCTCTCGCTCACGTGGGCGTTCTGCATCATCACCATCAGGCCGGACAGGGCGAGGATGTAAGGCACCACGTTGGTTACGACAGCCAGGTTCACAAGAACGTTGAACTGATCGTTGAGGCTGGGCGACATTGTGGACAGCGCCATTCCGGATTGAACGACACCCATGATGATCATTCCCGCTACCGGCGCGCCCATTCGGTTCACCTTCGAGAAAATCGAAGGGAACATTTGGTCGTCAGCTGCCGACTTCGCGGTTTGAGAGATTGTGAACTGCCACCCTAGAAGCGAGCCCACACACGCCATCACTGCCAAGGCCATGACGATCGATCCAATCGTAGGGTTGAACATCTTCGCGAAAGCGAGGCCGAACGGGCCTGTCGACTTCGTGAGCTCGGCGTTCGGCACGATGCCCTGAATCACCGCTGTCGACAGGATGTAGACTACCCCTGCCCCGAGTGTGCCCAGCATGCAGGCAACGGGTACAGTCTTCTTCGGATCCTCCACAGCGCCTGAGTTCTGCGCTGCCGATTCCATGCCGAGGAAAGCCCACAGGGTGAGCGCGATACTCGAGCCCAGGCCCTCTCCGATCCCTATGCCCTTTGGGTTCCAGGCCGCCGCGAATGTATGCCCGCTGAACCAGAACCAACCGATGATAGAAAGAAGACCGACTGGAAGAATCACTCCCCACACTGTCACCGAGCCAATCCGTCCAGTGAGGCGTGGGCCTCCGAAGTTTGCGACGGTCGTCAACCAGAGCAGTCCGATCACGCCGACACAAGTCGCGATCGGCGCCGATGACAGCCACGGGAAAAATGTCGCGAGATATCCCACGGCAGAGATTGCGATCGCGACGTTCCCGATTGCCAATGAGAAGAAGTACAGATAGAAGGTCATGAAGAACCCGGCTTTTCCATGAGCCTCTTCGGCATAGGCCGACATGCCCCCGGGTTTCTGATTAAAAAGTCCGGCTTGGGCAAAGCCGTAAGCAATGGCCATCGAGCCCACGGCAGTCACTCCCCATGACAGCAGTGAGATTGCGCCGACTTTTGCCATGTTCGCCGGCAGCATGATGATCCCGGAGCCCATCATGTTCACAGCTACGATCACCGTCAGCTGCATTAGCGTCATCTTCTTTTTGTCTTCCATCCTTTCCCTCGCTTTCTGCCCCCGGGCCCTTCATTTGTTTGCGAAGACTCACTGCTTGTCGTGCTGAACGTGGCGCTTCACTTCAACGTGACTGTCACTCGCGGATCACGTACGTGAAGAACTTGATCTTTCCGTCTACACGTTCCTGGAAGACACCCTGCACTTCGTAGTTAAAGCCCGGGAAGCGATTGAACGACTCCTGGAAAGCCAGGAAGTAGTCGAGCATCGGCTGAGCCTTGTCGTCCCACCGCTCGCCAGGGAGCACGACGCCGATACCGGGCGGATAGATCAGGGCTAGTGTTGCCTGGACACGGCCCTTGATATGTTCGAGGGCGACGTAGTCCACTTCATTTGCGACCAGCGCCTGGTTCGCGTCCTGCGGGCTCATCGCGATCTCTGGGAAGCTTGACTCACGGAAACAGAGCCGCTGGAGCTCCTTGATGCCTGCTTCGCGGTAGAGTTCGTGCATCTCGGTGCAGACCTTTTTCAGCGTGTACCCTGCGTAACGATCATGATGTGCGGCATAAACACTCGGCAGAACCTCGGCGAAGTGTGCATCGCGATCCCAGAGATCCTTGAACTTGACGAGCTTGGCGATCAGGGTATTGAGCTTGCTCTCGTCTTCAGCCGGGGTCATCAGAAACAAAATGCTGTTCAGGTCGCACTTCTCATTGACGATATGTTGATCGCGCAGGTAGTTGGCCACCACCGTGGCGGGAACCCCGAACCCCAGGTACACGCCGGTCCGGCGATCGATGCCGGGCGTCAACAGCGTAAGTTTGTTGGGGTCAACCATCGCATAACCGTCGCAGAATCCCGAGTACCCGTGCCACTTGCCCTGTGGATTGAAATTCCAGCACTGCTGCTCGCGCTTGAGCACGTCGGTCGGAAGATCCTCCCAGGGAACCTCAGTCACATCTCGTGTGAATTGCGATCCCCGAATTGTCACCACGTCGGGAACGAAAGGATCAAAGAACCACTTTTCCTCCGTGCTACGGCCTACCGTCGCATAGTGGCGTCCCAACTCACGAAGTTTCTTGCGGGTCTCTATGCCGAGCTCAATGCAACGATCCCAGAGCATCTCTCCCCCTTTTCCCTCATGGACTTTCGCATTCACATCCAATGACGCAAACAAGGGATAAAAAGGAGAAGTCGACGCATGCATCAGAAATGCGTCGTTGAACCGTTTGTGCTCGATGAAGCGCCGCTGGCCGCGGATATGTTCATCCCGTTTGTGGATCTGTGAAGCCTGGGAAAAGCCGGCGCCCTGCTTGTGAACTGATTGCGTGGAGAAGAGTCCCGGCATCTTCGGTCCGGGGTTCTCCAGGCGCATCGGGCTATGGTCCTTGAACAGGGGATGGAAGGCGTTGTACCCAATCCAGGCCTCGTCCCAGAGCACGTACTCACAGAGGTGCCCGATCTGCTCCAAGACCTTCTTGACGTTGTAAATGGTTCCGTCATACGTCGCGAGCTGGATGCATGCCAGCCGGAACGGTCGCTCTGCCTTGTACCGCTCTGGGTCCTTGACCAGCGGATTCTTGCGGATGTGTTGCCGTAGGTAGTCCTCATCCCAGGCGTCCCAGTCGACAGCCCCGATCATGCCGAACGGATTCCGTGCTGTCGGAAGGAAAATCGGGATCGCGCCCGCCTGGATCAAAGCACCGTGATGCATGGATTTGTGGTTGTTGCGGTCGAAGAGGACCAGATCGCCCCGTTTTAGCACCGCGTTTGTGACAACCTTGTTGGAAGTGCTTGTGCCGTTCAAGACAAAGTACGTTTTGTCGGCGCCGAATACTTGGGCAGCATGGCTTTGGGCCTCAGCGGCGAGCCCTTCGTGAATGAGCAAGTCTCCGAGCCCCACATCGGCATTACATAAGTCATTCCGAAAGATGCTCTCGCCGAAGTGTTTGAAGAAGAGCTGACCTGCGGGAGACTTCCGATAGAACTGGCCACCTTGATGTCCCGGGCAGTCGAAGGCGATATTGGCCTCGGCATCATAGGCCATCAGCCCGCCAAAGAAAGGGGGCAACAGCCCCATTCCATAGTCGATCAGACTGGCGATCACCTGCTTGGCGTAGAAGGCCGGTGTTTGCTGTCCTAAATAGATGTAGCCCGAAACCTCGCCCAGAAAATCGAAGCTGCTGATGTCCGAGATGCGGTGCGAGTCCGCCAGACCCCACAAGGGCGTTTGGAACCCGGCAGCGCGGACGGCGCCTACCAGGGAACGGGCGCGATCAAGACGGTCGCCGTCGATCATCGCGATGTATGCACCGACGGAAGCATCTTCGGTGACGTCGCGGTCGAAGCTGGCGCTTGTTTCGACTTTGAAGTTCTCCGCGCTGATCCGATCGAGGAGTTGGCGGATCTGGGTACTGTCGACGTCGACGATCGCGACTACCTTAAGCAACTTGTGGAAAGGAATGGGAATGGTGGGTGTTTTGATCCTGGTCCGCGATGCACGTACCGAACTGCGTGCGGTTTCTTCAGTCGAGCCAATCGCGGCGGTCGTGCTCTCTGTCGTGATCTCTGCGACATGTTCAGAAAGAGTAGGCAATGTACACCATCCCGTAAGAAAAAGTGCTCGTCCGGTTGTAAGCCTGTTGCACTGCTTTGTGCGGATCTGCAAATGCGCCCACGAGGCTCAGCGTGAAGTTTTTGTAGAACTTCCAGTCAGCGTAGGTGTCAAATTCGAAGGCAGCATCGGAAGATGTAGCACCAGGTCCAAACGTGCGCGGCTGGTCAATATGGAACCAGTAGCCCATCACGCCCCATCCCAGCTTTGGCGTGGGCGACATGTGGATGCGCGCCTGGTGCGAGATATTATTTGAGTTAGCGAGGAAGTACTCGCCACCGATTTCACCTTGCCACCATGTGCCCCAGTCATAAAAACCGGGATACAACGAGTCGAAGGCCTCGTTCTCAGGCGTGTTGGGGTTATCCCCCTCGAAGAACGCGTAGCGGTAGGAAAATTTCGGCTTCCAGCGTACCTTGCTGAGTTGATATGCACCGAGGACATTCCATGCGGTTGAGTGCATGCGATTGTGGTTCTCCTCGTATGCATATTCCAATTCGAATGAGAGATCGGATAGGGTAGGAATAGGTGCGGTATAGGCGCGTGCGTTGAAGACGTTCATCCCGTCGCGATTAGGCAAGGTGCTAGGGTGGGCGAAGGATCGAAAATAGGTTGCCCCAAAGGTCGAGTTCTTTCCGGCGGCGTATTCATAGTTCACACCGGCAATACGAGTTCCCGTGTTAGCCTCCGGGACGTCATCGCGGTCGAGATAAAACCCTTCAATTGTGTGATTCCCCGGTTTGAGCCGGGCAATTCCGGCGTATTTCCACGCCTTGCGAGCGTTACTCCAGAATCCGCCGCGACTTCCACCTTCGCCCGTGCCATCCCAGACCAATAAGCCGTGCCCAATCGTGTACGGTGCACGGCCAAAGGTGAAGTCCAGGAGGTTTTCAGACCTGCCCAGGGACTTCCCCGAGCGCCAGCCGATATACACGTCTTCCTGTTTGAAGGAAGAGGCACTCTCTCCCACTAGTGATGGAGGCGCCCCGTAAGTTCGTTCACCGACGCCGCTGATCTTTCCATAGAGTTCGCTGTTTCCCAAGGCGAAGCTACCCGAAAGACCAGGCTTGATGAAGCCCTCGAACCAGTTACTACTGAGATTGCCAGAGGGATCTGGTCTCACATCGGTATAGAGGGAATTCCCGAAGCCGAACGTGCCCCAGGCCGCATCGAAATTAAATTTCCACTTCACCTTCTCTGGCAACCCGGTGGACCTCTCCTCTTCTTTTTGTTCTTGCGTGTCCGGCTTTTGCGTATCCGCTGGCGGTGTCGGTGTTGTTTCCTGGGCCCGAACGTACGTCGAGATGATCAGTAGTAGTGCGGCTACAACTACGCGGCGGAACATTCACTGCCTCCCTCAAAGCCGAATCTGCTTGCTTGCGATCTCCCGCCTTGTCGCTATTGGGATTTCCACACGTGCGGCCCACAACCTAAGGGAAGTCGCTCACCATGATCTTCATGCGCAGGCTCGTGGGTTCTGACACGTGCGAACCTCTCTGGCACCAGGCTGGTATTGCGGATTACTAGCCCAGAGTAGGGATTCAAGGCGCTCTTTGAGAACTGGCATTTCTCACAGGCCTTAATCGTTGAGCTTGGACCGTCGGGATTGGAAAGCAACAGGACGGTGTTGTTGTGGAATTGCTATTGGGAATGATTGATCCAACCACAGTCGTACATGGGATGAAATCCCACTCAGGAAAGATGAAAATGGTGGAGGCGACCTGCCCTGGGTCGGAAGCCGTAACTCTGTGGCGCCTGAGATAGAGCCCGCAGCACAGTCTGACTCGGACTCCGTCTTGAACCCGAAACGGTCGCACCCCAGGGTAGC
>Ga0307477_10004260_pt1 | contig 10456 bp, 12 predicted proteins | sample atmos_gasesECM2C_FD_203316 | JGI IMG/M metagenome (GOLD analysis project Ga0307477, IMG submission 203316) | Hardwood forest soil microbial communities from Morgan-Monroe State Forest, Indiana, United States - atmos_gasesECM2C_515 | ecosystem: Environmental > Terrestrial > Soil > Temperate... | reverse complement strand
ACGGCTTCCATGAGAGCTTGCACGATCGGCGTCCAGGTACTCGTCAGGACCTCCTGCCCGCGTGGGCCCAGCTGAGCTTCGAGCCGATGCCCAGCCGCTCCAAGCGCCGCGACTATCGCCTCCAGTTCCGCGATAGTCGGCTCGACGATCGCGACCCGGCCCAGTATGTGCACGGCCTCGCTGGCGGCGTCGAGCGCGCCGAGGCGGCTCCAGAATTCGGCCGACTCGATTATGTCGGCGACCGCTCCTGTAATGTCGCCCTGGTGATGGCGCGCCACAGCAATGTCGCCCTGCAGAGACGCCCGGCTGTAGAGCAACGAGTCGCGATATGCGCGGGGAAGCTCTAGCGCCAACCCCTCGTCCAGGGCGAGCAGCGAGGGGACTTGGCCTCGCGGCGCTTGCTTGGCGCTTGCCCGAACGAGCGCGGTGGCGTCGCCCAACTCGTCCACGGTAGTCTTCTCGCCCGGCTTCAAGTTGGCGATCAACGCCTCGGCAGCCTCGTTAAATGCTTGAGACGCCTCCGTCTCGTGAGCGCGATCGAGAAGCAGACGCGCTCGCCGCGCGGCAGCGGTTTCATCATCGATGAGCTGGACATCCGTGTCCACCGAGGACAGCAGTACGGTCATCATCCTGAGGACTTGCAGCCACAGCCGCTCGTCGGTCGAGCTCTGTAGTCGCTCATAGCTCCCGACGGCGAGTCGCAAAGCGGCAGTACGCTGGTCGTCTCCCCTAGACAGGCTGATCGCGAGCACGACCATCTGGGCGGCCTCGGCGGCTTCCCTGCCGTTCAGGAGCTCCGATGGCACCATCGCCAGCACCTCTGTGAGCTCGCTCGGGGGCCACGGCTCGCCAAGGTTTGAGAGGATCGAGCAGGCATTTAGACGCAGACGCCGCAGCGACTCATCCTTGAGCTCCTCGAGCACGACACGAGCGAAGTAGGCGCCGTCGATCCCCTCGACGCCCGATCCGTCTTCACGGTGTGGGTGCGCGGCAAGGCTGCCGAGCGAGTGGGCGACCAGGCCTCGGTGCACACCTTCGGAGAGAGCAAAGGCTGCCTTGAGATAGACGACCCCGGCCGCGATCAACTCGGCGTCGCTGGGCCTCTCGCCGCCAGGGGAGAGCTGCCGAACGGGATCGGTGAGCTGGTTGTCTATGTTCCGGATCAGCCGCAGCGTTCTGAGGATCTCCATGCGGCTGCCGCTCGCCGACGGGAAGCGCGGCACGATCAGGATCTGTCCGATGCCGTGCAGCGCCATCGCTTGAGCCGGCCGGTCTTCTCGCTGCCTGGCTTGCTCCAGGAAGTATTCGGCGTGCTCGATGCCGGAAGTGATCGTCCGGCGATCCTCCGACGAAGTCGCGACCGTCCGGACCACCCTTAGCTCGGTCTCGATCACCATCGATCGCAAAGCCCACCCCGCTTCGTCGGCTGGCTGTTCGTCAGTGGCCGCGAGGAGCAGGCGCTGCAGCGTTACAGCCGATGCCAGCTGGCCCACCGCGCATAGCGTCCCCGTCATGCGACAAAGCGCTCGGAGATAAGGGAGCGAGAGCTGCGATCGCATCACAGGCGCCGATGCGATCGCCATCGCCGCCTCCTCGGAGAGCTCGACGTCGACGCTCATGAACAGGGCCTCGAACGGCCCATTGCCGAGCTCCCAGGATTCGTCGTCCGCTTCGACGAGCTTGCGGACGTATTCGATCTGATCGACCAATGCAGCGAGTGCGCCGCCGCTTCGTTGCGAGTGGACGCGTGCCAGCTCGACGCCGGGCTCGCTCAGCAAGATCGGAAACGCGAACAGTGCGCGCGGAACCTCCTCGCTGGGCCGCTGGGCAAGCGTGCGGAGCAGTTCCCGCAGCCCTTCCGAGGCCCTCGGATCATCGGCGGGCCCGAAGATCGGAGGGCGTGCCCCCTGCTCAACCGACATTCCTGCAATTATCCCACACAGCCGAACGTTTGGTGTGCCGCCCCGGCAAGCCGTACTGCGTCGTCGCGACTGGGACGCGGAGCCTCAAACGAGCCGGACATCTATCTGCATACGGTGCTACGCGACCGAGCATCGAGAGACGGACACCAGGTGATCGACAGGGCCACCTACACCTTCATCTCCTTGAAGGACTCGCGGCTGCCTCTCGATCCGGGTTCAGTACCGCCGCAAAGCCGATCTCATCAAGCGGGGCGAGCTTGCTCGCGAAGTCGGCGGGAGTGGAGTCGCGCTCAATCGGGTGAGGTATGCGATCGCACCAGTTCGCGAGTGCCCACCAGAGCTCCCCGCTCAGAGCGAGGCTTGCGATGAGGACGGCAGCGATCCGTGGCGCCGACCAGGTGTGGGGGACCAGCAGCAACACCACTCCAGCAAGGAATCCGGCTACGCCGAGGTCGTAGGCACGCCCGCACCTATACCAGAGCCTCTTCATGTCGGCGAAGTTGGCTGCCTGCCGTTCGCGCGCCTCCTGTAGAGCGTCGCGGCTAACCGCCACCTGGGGTCTCCACGTGAGTATGTCTGCCGGCGACGGGCTCCGCGCGAGGGCAAGGAACGCCACCTGCATCGAGAACAGCAGACAGGCCACCGCGATCGTCAGCGGCACCATCGCCCAGTCGGCAAGCGGTGGCTTGCTGCTGCTCGTGAGCAGCAGGGCGATGGTTGTCAGCGAGAACCCGGTGAGAAGCGGAGCGACGATCCCGCCCAGGCCGCGGAGCGTCTCCGAATAGCCGAGGCGTTGTGGTATCTGCCAGGGCTCGGAGGTCGGCTCCGGCGGACCTGGTGACATCCGCCGGCTCATGGTCCTAAGTGATCAAAGCCGGCGCAAGTGACAGTCCAGCGGCGCCCCTGCCGCTCGACCTTGGATTCCTGCTCCAGAGCGGGGAGCACACGGTAGAGGTAGTTCTGTCTTATGCCCATCTCCGCCGCAAGCTCGGGGATCGTGATGTCCGACTGCGCCCGCATGATCGAAAGCGCTTCCGCGGCGCGCCCACCGCTGCCCTTGCTGCGTCCGGCGCGACGTTGCGCGAGACGCGCCGGTGTGGGAGCCGGCTTTGTCGCACCCGTCGGTGCGGCGGCCCCGCCCGTCGCGCTTCGCGGACGCCCAGGGCCACGGCGCGTCCTCGCCCCAGCGGCTCCGGGCGACGACATGGCACCGGCATCGGCCAATGCCGCGGCCGCGGCTTGGAGGCGGCTGTACTCGTCCACGATGGGTGCCAGCTCCTCGAGTCGAGCCGCTATCTCTTGGCGCTTCTCGTCGAGAAAATCGCTCATGGCCAACCTCCTGTGGACAAATGAACGCCTACGCGCTTTCGCCCGTTATGCGCTGACGCAGGCTGGATAGGCCCGCGGTCGCCGCGGTGTCGAATCGCGTCAGGACCAGCCCAGCGATGCTGTCGAGGCTATATCCGGCCGCCAACCACACCGGAATCTCGCGCGCATCCGAGGTGACGCCCGCGTACCGGAGCGCGATCACCGTAATGACCATCGCGACGAAGCTCCCGCCCAGGCCCGCCCAGCGCAACTCGAGCCAGGTGAGCAGATCCCCGATCGCGAGGATCGGTACCTGTTTGGATTGAAACTGCTTAACGTTCTCGACGACGAGATGCATGATCGCTCCGGCGCTCACGAGCAGGTAGGCGCCGACGACGGCGCCGCTTTCGCTCAGAGGCCAGTTCTTCGCCGAGATCAGGTCCCACTTGTCAAACTTGCTGATTAGGAACAGAAGGCCGCCTGCGGCGAGGAAGAACAAGACCGGCGAGACGCACGCCAGAAACCGCAGCAGGAGCGTGGGCGGTGTCCGATAGGCGAGCCGGCTCTTTTCGTCGATAACCCCGGCGATGTCACGTTCGACGTCCTTTAGGTACGCGATCAGCCGATCGCGGTCGCTCGCCGACGGAAGGCTTGAGGCGAAGCAGTCGTCGAGATTGACCGACTTTCCCGTATGAATGCCGGAGAGGGCGTCGTCAAGCTCGCCGAGGGCACAGAACTTCACTGCCGCGTAGTTGAGTTCTGCGATGGTGGCTTCGGCCGCGAGCGCACGTGTGGCCGTCCCGCTGTCGGATGGCGGCGTCGGCCACTGTTCCCGCAGCTTGTGCAGGAGGTTCTGGATCAGGGTGAGCTCCCCGGCGTAGTTGGCGGCGAAGCGCTCGTCGCTCTCCAAGTCTTGTTGAAGCGCATCCGCGTTGCTTGCCAGGTCGTGGCGGTCGAGTAGCTCGTTGCCGCCCTGGAGCGCGGCTTCGAGCTCCCGGTCGCGGGCGGCGGCGTCGACCTGCCGCGCAGCCTGCTGCATCGCGGTCAGAGCACGTGCCAAGTCGCTGGCGTCCTGTCGAAGCGACTCGACATGACCTCGCGCCGCGTCGTATGCGCGCTGCTCGTCGTCTGGCATTTTAAAGTGTTCGACATTGCGGGCAAATCCCTTCCATTTTCATTTCGGGGCGAAGGGTCGGACCATCTCAGCGTGCCGCGGGCTGCGCGTGGTGGCTTCGGCGATCGGCGCCGACGGGCAGGAGTCACCTCGACGAGGGTCATCGTGTGCACCGCCTTTGCGGGTGAGCCGCGCGCCCGATCACACGGCGTGCGGCGTTGTCAAGGGATATGCGTGCCGATGCTCATAGCATATGGCGGATCTGCGCGAACCGCTTGAGGATTAGCTCAAACTGTGGGTATTCGCGGGTGGCGAAGAGCGGCGCGCACTGCGTCTCGTATTCACTTGCCAGAGTCATCCGCAGCTCGTCGTCAGGGAAGATCGCGGGGCTTGAGGCGAACGACAGCTCTGCGGGCGGTCGATGGCTCTTGGGAAAGTAGAGTCTGCTCTTCTCGTCGTAGTCGAGACGGATGTCGCTGTACTCGGGTGAGGCGAGCATAGCTGTGACCTTGGGTTGGCAGGCGAGTGCGTATAGGTCCGGGTAGTGGCGGGCATCGCGACCGAGTGGGCGTTGTTCCTCCTGCAGTCGTACCACCTTGCCGTGAAGGGCAAACAGCTTCTCGACGAAGGTGCGACGGTAGTGAAGCAGCGTCATGTCGAAGCCGGCGGTGTCCTCGGCGATGTCGCCGAGTCCCCGTTCGCGCAGGAATTGTCCCACGAGTGAGGCGATCGGGACGACCTCGGTGGGGAAGTCCCCGCTCTGGACGCCCGGCTCCAGGCGTACTACGGGTCGAACGCTTGGCAGTTGGTCGAAGCGTGCGTCGTAGGCGAAGTGGTCCTCGCGTCCACGACCGCTCGTTGTCCTGCTCTGCTCGGTCAGCCAGGTCAGCGCGGGATGCTCGGCGATGGCTTCGGCGAGTTGCTTGACGATCCTGTCGAGCTTGTTTTTCCCAGGGCGGGGCTTGAACTTCTCCGGGTTGACGAACAGGTCTATATCCTCGGAAAGCGGGTGATCAGCCGCCACCCCTTGGAGAGGCTGGTGCCGCCCTTGAAGATCGCCTTCTCGCCCAGCTGCGCGGTGACGATCCGCAGGATCTCTGTGACGTAGTAGTCCTTCTCGATGAACTGTTCGCTGAGCCCGAAGGCCCGCGCAGCCTGGACAATCGCCTGTTCGAAGTCGGCGTGCTCGTAGAGCCTCACTTCGCCTGCCATTCGGGGGCGTGGCGTAGTGCCTGCAGGGCTCCGAAGTCAAAGCGGCTGAGGGGGTTCAGCGAGGCGCGCAGGCGCGTGAGCAACCGGTCTGGCACATCGAGCTCTTGGCCGAGCGCGCCGAGCATTGCTCGCACGCGTGGCGGCTCGCCGGCGAGCGCGGCGACGGCCAGTCGTTGGTATGTACGTTCCTGTGCGAGCGCCTCGAGCAGGCGCTGGGCGGTCTCGTGCGGTGGCAGGTCGCTCGTGTTCGCGCGGTCGCGCAGGACCTCTAGGATTGCTCCCTCCCGCGCGGTCAGTCGCTTGCGCGCGGCGGGCCTGTTGGTGTGCACGCTCGCGTTCGCGAGCGCCGTTGGCGGCTTGGCTGCGGTCGTGGCCAGTTCGGTGCGCAACGGGTTCTGCGTTGTCAGTCCGAGGAGATTGGCGGCGCTCAATCCGGCGGGGTGCACGGGAACGGTCAGGGCTTGCGCCGCCGCTGCGGTGGCCGCCGGCAGGCTGGGGCCGAACGCGGTCGGGGCGGACCGGTAGTAGACGCCCTTGCGGACGCGTTGCAGCTCCCCCTTGCGTGCCAGGCGGGAAAGCTCAGTGGCGACGCCGAGTGCGCTCAGGTGTTCGAAGTCGGAGTGCTTCCAGAAGCGATCTCCGCTACCGCTCACACTGGTGCGAACTGCGTCTGCGGCACTGCGTGCCGTGGTGGGGGTGTCGGCTCGTCGAGTCGGAGTCATCTAGATCAGTCGCAAAGTTTTTCCTAGATAAAACTTAGCAGCTTGGGCCTATGGATCGGATCGCGCCTCCGTTGCCGCCGCCGCTCGGTCGCTGAGGTCGATGTGCTTTTTGCCCCCGTCACGCGCCGCGGATCGAGGCTCGACGGCCGGCACTTCAGTGCGCGCGCCGAACACCTCGAACGCATAGCGGCGTGGCAGGGTCGCGGCGACCGCCCGCGTCGACCCGTCATTTGTCCTCTCAAGTACCTACTCCAGCTGCTCCCGCAGCTTGCCCAGCCCCCGGTAAACCCGGCTCTCCACCGTGCTCGCCCGCTCTCCCGTCAGCCTCGCGATCTCCCCCACGCTCAGCTCGGCCCCGTAGCGCAGCGACAGCGCCTCGCGCTCGGGCCCTGCCAGGCTCGCGAGCGCCTGCGTGAGCTCGTCGCGCTCGGCGATCTCCGCCAGCTCCTCGCCGGCCCCCTCGTCGGCCTCCTCGTCCAGGCCTCCCAGACCGGGGCTCGCGGCCACGCGCGCGAGCGCCCTGCTCTCGCCGGCGCGCCTACGCATGTGGTCGTTCAGGCAGTTCAGCGCGATCGCGTACAGCCACGTCTTGGCGCTGCCGCGGCGCGGGTCGAAGCGCCGCCGTGCGCGCAGCGCGCGCTCGCAGGTGTCGCCGAGCAGTTCCTCGGCAAGCGCCGTGTTGCCCGTGCGGTAGCGCAGGAAGGCGAACAGCCCCTGCGCGTGCTCGGCGTACAGGCGCTCGAAGGCGTCGTCGCGGATCGCTCGCACGCGCTCGGTATCGACCATTCGTCCAGGCGGTTGAGCCCTCGCCAGGATCGTGGCCCTTCGTTCGTATGAGGCCCCATGAGCCATTCACACGACCAAGACCGCTTCTCGGCTGAGCTCGAGAAGGTCGCCGACGCCCTACGTGACGGGCGTCCGAAGCTCGACCCGCTGACTTTGGACGGCATCAAGGTGCGGGCGATGGCGGCGGCCCGCCGGTCAGACACCTCACGACAAAAGGGAACAGCGATGAAGCAGCGTCTCACGACAGTACTTGCCGCGGCGTTCCTCGTGCTCGGTACCGGCGGCACGTTCGCGCTGGCCGGCGGCGGCGACGGCCAGGGCAGCGGCGGCAGCGCCAGCTACCACCAGTACCGGCCCGAATGCCCGCCGGGCTACGTCCTGCAGGGCAAACACTGCCGGCCGATCCCCCCGCCTCACTGCCCACCGGGCTTTGAAGTGAGCGGCGACAAGTGCGTCCCCACGCCGCCGCCCACCTGCCCACCGGGCTATGAAGTGCACGGTCGCTTCTGCCGGCCGATCCCCGTCCCGCGTTGCCCACACGGCTTCGTCTTCGAAGAAGGCAGTTGCCACCAGGTCGGTCACGGCGGCGGCGACAAAGGCGGCGGTGACAAAGGCGGCGGTGACAAAGGCGGCGGTGACAAAGGCGGCCAAGGCAGCGGCGGTGACAAAGGCGGCTCGGGCGGCGACAAAGGTGGCGGAGACAAAGGTGGCGGAGACAAAGGCCACCACCACCAGCACGGCTGATCGGTAGCGCCACGCGGCGCGGCGACTGTCGCTCAAGACGCGGTCTCTGCGGGGATCGCGGTGGCAGCCGTCGCGCCGCTGGTCTTTGTCGAGCAAGACCGGACCGCTCAGTGATGAGGTTCCCGGTAGGAAGACGCTACGCTCGCACGTACTAATAGATAGAGGGGCTTCGAGTGCGCGACTGGGAGGCGCGGGCGCTCTGAGCCGGAGCAAGTTGAGCAAGGGGTTGCACGTGCGACTGGAGCAACGTCCTAGACGGTATGTCTCGCGCTTTTGGCTAGTGGTGCTGCGGCCGCTGTTGCGCTACAGCCCGACCAGGGATGCCTACGTGCTGCGCGGGGTGGGCAACGCGATCGGCCCGGTGCTGCGGATGGACAGGCGCCGCCGCCGCACGCGCGGCTACGCCGGCGTCGAGCGCCGCGGCGCCCACGCCGTCTAGCGCTCTAGCGCTTGGAGGTGCCGGCGGCAAGCTCCCCGATCGCCGCGACGCAGCGCTCGGCGGCTTTGCCGTCCCCGTAGAGAGGCGGACGCTCGCCCGCCGGTGGTCGCGCGAGTGCCGCCAGCGCCCGTTCGGCGTCGAGATCCACGAGCGTGTTCCACCCGGTCTGCAGGGTCTCGACCCACTCGGTGTTGGCGCGCAGCGTCACGCACGGCACCCCCGCTAGATACGCCTCCTTCTGGACGCCGCCGGAGTCGGTCAACACCGCCCGCGCGCCGTGCAGCAGCGCCGCGAACTCGACATAGCCGAGCGGCTCGCTCACCACCACGCCGTCGATCTCGAGCAGCCGCTCGATCAGCCCCTGCTCATGTAGGCGCGCGCGCGTGCGCGGGTGCAGCGGCAGGACGACGGGCCCGGGCAGCCGCTCGATCAGCTCGACCAGCGCGAGCAGCCGGGCCGGATCGTCGACGTTGCCGGCGCGGTGAGCGGTCAGCAGCAGGTACCCGCCGACCCGCAGGCCGCGCGCACTCAGCGCCTCGCCGAGCCCCGCGGCGCGCTCGCGCCAGGACAGCGCCACGTCGACCATCACGTCGCCGACGACCTCGATCCTGCCGTACGCAGACTCCGCGCGCAGGTTCTCCGCCGCTGTCTCCGAGACGCACAGCAGCAGCGAGCCGAGGTGGTCGCACAGCACGCGATTTAGCTCCTCGGGCATCGAGCGATCGAACGAGCGCATCCCCGCCTCCACGTGCACGACCGCGACCCCCGCCTGCGCGCCGGCGAGCGCGCCGGCGAGCGTCGAGTTGGTGTCGCCGTAAACGAGCACCGCGTCGGGTCGGGTCTCGCCGAGCAGCGGCTCCAGCGCCGCCAGCATCCGCGCCGTCTGCGAGGTGTTCGACCCGCCGCCGATCCCCAGCTCGCGCTCGGGCCGCCCGAGCCCCAGCTCGCGGAAGAACACCTCTGAGAGCGCGTCGTCGTAATGCTGCCCGGTGTGGACCAGCACCTCCTCGTACAGCGCCCGCAGAGCCCCCGACACGGCCGCCGCCTTGATGAACTGCGGACGGTTGCCTACGACCGTGAATACGCGCATACGACGGCATACTGACAGATTGACGGCACACGGCGGGCTTGCTACCTTGAGTCGGGAGTCGATCGCCATGGCAGCCAACACCGACACCCCCAAGTTCACGCTGCGCTTTCACCGCGCCGTCAATCACGAGTTGCTCGGCCTGCTCGCCGACCGCCGCGGCATATCCAAGAACCAGCTGGCCGAAGAGATGCTCGAGCGCGAGCTGAAGGCAAGCGCTCTGTTGCTCGAGAGCGACCTCACCGGCACACTCGAGCTGCTGCGCCGCTACCGCCGGGATCGCCACCTGCAGCGCGTTATCGACGAGGTCGCGCACGCCGAGGCCTACGAGGACGAGCCGCTTATAACGCGGATAGCGGACCAGCGCACGGCGCGCGACGCCTACGGGATCACGGACGCCTTCGTCTGACGTGCCCATCGCCTGGGAGGACCCTCCGGGCTACGGGTCCGCGATCGAGGCGAACGTCAAACGGGTCCTCGAGCGGATCGCCGCCACCAGCGAGCTGCGCAATCCGCCGACGGTGGCGAGCGCCAAGGCATGGCATCGCGCGCTGTATTCGGGCATCCCCAGGCCGGTCGACTACTTCGCCGGTGAGGTTCGCGACAGCGACCCCAACCACCCGGAGCTGATCGCCTACGAGGTCGAAGTGGGCGGCGCTCCCGGCGTCGCCAGCGCGCTGGTCCCGGACGCCCTCGAGCGCTTCGAGGCTGCCGCGCAGGCGGCATCGGCTCGGCTCGACGCGGTCATCGCGCCGAGCGCCGGGGAGGGAGTCGAGCTTTCCTCCGTGCAGCTGCATGGAGTCCTCACGCTGTGCGCTCTGCTTCACGGCGAGTGGGTGAGGATTCACCCCTTCGCCAACGGCAACGGCCGTACCGCACGCCTATGGGCAAACTGGGCGGCGCTGCGCTACGACCTGCCCCCGTTCGTGACGATCAAGCCGCGCCCCGGACACCCTTACGCGGCCGCCGGCATGGCCTCGATGCGCGGCGAGCACCGCGTCGCCGTGGCTGTGTTCCATCAGATGCTGCTCGACTGCCTCGCCTCGTTGTAGCGGTATGCCGCGTTATTCGCTGAGTCGGACCTGTCAGCACCGCTCGCCCCCCGTTGCCGACGACCTCAAG
>Ga0307477_10004259_pt1 | contig 10456 bp, 6 predicted proteins | sample atmos_gasesECM2C_FD_203316 | JGI IMG/M metagenome (GOLD analysis project Ga0307477, IMG submission 203316) | Hardwood forest soil microbial communities from Morgan-Monroe State Forest, Indiana, United States - atmos_gasesECM2C_515 | ecosystem: Environmental > Terrestrial > Soil > Temperate... | reverse complement strand
GGTAGTGGGTCAGTCTCCCGCGACCTCCCTTTGGGCGAGGGGCCCAGGCTCCTGGGGCGGATGACTTTGGCCCCTCGCCCAAGGGAGGTCGCGGGAAACTGACCCACTACCACCCGTCGACCCTGGGTCACTTCCACCCAGAGTACCCACCGGCGACACCGCGGGAAGCCGAAGGCCCGCTCATGGCCTCTCGCGGGGGTTGACGCGGGTCCTGGGGGCCGATAGCGTCATTGACCGTCCGCACGAGCGGATCGTGTCCTCGACCATCTCTTCCCATGCCGCGCGACCCAACCGGACGCTCTTCCGCTGGCGATCACCGGGCTGCGAGGCGGCGCTTGCTCGCGCGAATCGTGATCGCTCAACGGGCGACGAGAGCCATCGTCTCGAGGGATACGAGCAAGCCCTGATACGCGCCGCATACCGCTCCCGGCGCAAGACCATGCCGACCCTTCATCTCATTTGCGGTCTGCCAGGCTCCGGCAAGTCAACGCTCGCCAGGCAACTCGAAGAACGACATCCTTCACTGCATCTCGCTCCTGACGAGTGGATGGCCCGCATCGTGGGCAACGGTTACGACGAGGAGAAACGGGCGATCATCGAGACGATTCAATTGGAGACTGCCGAGCAGGCACTGCGCCTGGGTGTCGATGTAATTCTTGAAAATGGTTTTTGGACCCGCAAGGAACGGGATGAATATCGCGCCAGGGCGAAGGCGCTTGGCGCACAGACCAAGTTGTATTTTCTGGACGTGCCGCGCGATGAGCTCCTGCGTCGCCTGAAGCAACGCAATGAACGATTGCCCCCAGATACGTTCCACGTCAAGGAGTCAGACCTTGACCGCTGGATGAGCCAATTCGAGGCGCCTACAGCCGACGAATTGGGAACATGAGCCGCAGCAGCCCGTCGGCGATTCACGACCCCTCGCCGCCGACCAGACGGAGGAGGGCATCGCCGTACTTGCTGACGATGGTGGGGCCGATGCCGGAGATGGCCAGCAGGCCCTCCTCGTCGCGCGGACGCTCGGCGGCGACGGCGATGAGCACGCGGTCGGAGAGGATGCGGAAGGCCGGGACGCGGCGGCGCTTGGCTTCGGCGGAGCGCCAGGCTCGCAGCGCCACCCAGAGGTGGGCGGGCACGGCGTCGGCGCTGGCCGGCCGGGCGGCGGCGGCGGGACGCTTCCCGGCAGACCGGCCGTCGGAGCCTACCGCGGCCCGGCTTCCCTTGCCGCGGCCGTGTCCGACCCGGCGGCCGCGGCGGTCGAGGCGCCCGAGGTCGTCCGGCGCCTCCGGTGTCCCCGCTTCCGCCGCCCCCATGCCTGGTGCGCCCGGATACGCAGCGGCCGCGCCGCGGCGGCGGCCGCGCCGGCGCGGCGCCTGGGCCGGCTCTTCGGCAATCTCGATCGCGGCGAGCAGGGAGTCGGGCTCGCCCTGATATCCCTCGCCCGTCAAGCCGACCCGCAGGAAACGGATCGTCTTGCCGTCCTTGGCGAAAGAATCCTCCTGCACCCGCACCAGGCCGGCGCGGCTGAGTCCTTCGAGCAGCAGCTCGAACTGCTTGCGCGGCAGCGCCGGGCCGGCGGCGCACTCGCGGAAGAGCTGGCCGGCGCTCTGGCCGCCGCGCCCGCGCAGCGTCTCGAGCAGGTGGCGCAGCACCTCTTCCTCCACCGCCGTCGGGCGGCGGAAGTGCCGCACCAGGCAGGCCTCGGGCGCGCAGATGTCGCAGGAGCCGCACGCCCTGCCGTCGTCTTCCTGGTCGCCGAAGTGGCGCACCAGGTGCAGCATGCGGCAGGAATGCGATTCCGGGAGCCGCGCCATCTGGGCGAGCTGGGCGAGCTTGTGCTCGCGCTGCGCGACGTAGGGCGCCACCCAGCCGGCCTCGCCTCGCACCGCCTGGTCTTCGGCGTCGACGCGCGCGCCGCGGTGGATCCACAGCTTCTCGAAGGCCTTGTCGAACACCTCCTCGTCGAGACCGACGCGACGGCGCAGCCGATCGATGGCTTGCGGCTCGGCGGTCAGCGACCGCCAGATCTCCTCCAGCACGTGGACTTCCGGGTAGTCGCGGCCGTGGAAGAACTCGTGGGTGCGGCGGTCGGCGAAGGAGTAGAGCAGGATGGCCCGCGAGGGGAGCCCGTCCCGGCCCGCGCGCCCGATCTCCTGGTAATAGCCCTCGAGGCTGCCGGGCAGGCCGGTGTGAATGACCGTGCGGATGTCGGCCTTGTCGATCCCCATGCCGAAAGCGATCGTGGCCACGATCACCTCGAGCCGCCCCGCCTGGAAGTCTGCCTGCACCCGGTCGCGCGCGGCCGCGGTCATGCCGGCGTGGTAGGCGGCGGCCCGCAGCTCGGTCCCGAGCTCCTCGCCGAGCGCCTCGGCCTCCTTGCGCGTCGGCGCATAGACGATCGCCGGCCGGCGGCCCGGATCGGCCAGCACCGCGCGCACCGCCTGGCGGCGCCCGGAGGGCCTGAGCTCGGCGACCTCGACAGCGATGTTGGTGCGGCGGAAGCCATGGATGAAGCGCGCCGGCGACTGCAGCCCGAGCTGGCTGGCGATGTCGTCCTGGACCAGCGGCGTGGCGGTGGCGGTGAGCGCGATCACCGGCGCCGGACGGAGCTGCGGCAGGCGCTGGCCGAGCATCCGGTAGTCCGGCCGGAAGTCGTGACCCCATTGCGAGATGCAATGCGCCTCGTCGACCGCGACCAGGGCCGGCGGCCGGCGCGCGAGGAGCTCGGGGAAGCCAGGCACGCTGAGCCGCTCCGGAGCGATGAACAGGAAGTCGAGGCGGCCCTCGAGATAGAGCGCGCAGACCCGCCGCGAGTCGGCGCGGTCGCGGCCGGAATGGACGCGCTCGGCCCGCATGCCGAGGGCCAAGAGCTTGGCGACCTGGTCCTCCATCAAGGCGATCAGCGGCGAGATCACCAGCGTCGTCCCGGCGCGCGCGATGCCCGGCAGCTGGTAACACAGCGACTTGCCGGCGCCGGTCGGCATCACCAGCAGCGCATCGCGGCCGCCGGTCACCGTCTGGCAGACCGCCTCCTGGTAAGGGCGGAATGCGGTCAGGCGGAAAGCGGACCGCAGCAGCTCGCCGAGCCTCTCTGGCGGTACGGCCGCGATGGCCTGCCGGCCTGCACCCGGGCCTGCTGCCGGCGAAGGCGGCGCGGCCGGCAGCGGAGCGAAGAGCGGCCGCGTAGAGGGCCGAGTCGAGGGCGGCGGCGTGGCCGACGATGACGTCGAGAGCGGCGGCGTGGCCCGCGGTGACGTGGAGGGCGGTGACGTAGAGGGCGGCGGCGTGGCCCGCGGTGACGTGGCGGGCGGCGTGACCCGCGGAGGCGAGGCGGGCGACGACGTGGAGAGCGGCGCCGTGGCCGATGGCGCCGTGGAGAGCGGCGGCGAGGCCGGCGCTGGCGTGGGCCGCGGTGGCTTGGAGAGCGGCGGCGAGGCCGGCGCTGGCGTGTCCGGGTGCGGTATCGAGGCGCCGCCGCGGGCGCCTGCCTGCTCGTCGAACCTGAAGCGGGTCTGGGAGGGGGGCGGCGTCCAGGCGGGCTTGCCTCGTCCGGCAGGGCCGGGATACTGCCATGAGCCAGCGCCCGGAGCGGCAGCTGGAGCCGCTTGCCTCGCGGGCGCCGCCCCAACCACCTGGCTGCCGTCCGCCGCGGAAGGGGCAGGGCTGGCACCCGCCGCCGCGGGTCGCGCATGGCCCGCACCTGCCGTCCCAGGAAGGGCAGGGCTCGCACCCGCCGCCGCGGCTCGCGCATGGCCCGCACCCGCCGCGGGCGGGGCAGGTCTTGCACCCGCCGCTGCCGTTGCCGGTGCGGAGGAGGCCGCGGCGGCCGCGCCGGCCGCGGCGCGCTGGCCGCCGTTCGTGCCTTGCGGCGCGCGGCCCGGGGGCGCCGGGCCCGAAGGGTTGAACACGCCTGCGACCACTTCCCGCACGTAGCTCTCGATGCCGGACATGAAGGCGCCGAGGTCGCCCTGGCCACGCTCGATGCGCTTCAGCTGCGCCTCCCACTGGCCCGTCATCGCCGGGCTCTTCACTTGCGGATGGACCAGCTCGATCAGGCGCACTCCCTTGTCGGTCGCCGCCAGCACCTTGCCGCGGCGCTCCATGTAGGCGCGGCGCAGCAGGTTCTCGATGATCTCGGCGCGCGTCGCCGGCGTGCCGAGCCCGGAGTCCCTCATCGCCTCCGAGAGCTCCTTGTCCTCGAGGCCCCGCCCCGCGGTCTCCATCGCGGTCAGCAGCGTCGCCTCGGTGAAGCGCCGCGGCGGCCGGGTCTTGCCCGCCACCGGCTCGGCGGCGATCACCGCGGCCCGCTGCCCCGCTGCCAGGCCCGGCGGCAGCACCTGCGCCTCGGCGGTCCCGCCGCCGGCCGGGTGCGGATCGCCGCCCGCCGGCCGGCCGCCCGGCTCCGCGCTTCGGCCACCCGGTTCCGCGGCCTGATCGTCGCCAGCCGCGGCCTGATCGCCGGCACCTGCGCCCTGATCGCCGGCACCCGGGGCCGCGCCGCCAGCACCGCCCCTCGACGCCGCCGCCGTGCGCGGCTCCAGGTCGAGGACCTTCCAGCCCAGGCGCTCCACGACCGTGCCGGTGCTGGCGTAGCGATCGACGACCGGCTCCGGCGACCCTCTCGCCCGGCCCGGATCGTCAGGAACCGCCGGCTCGCCGTGCCGCGACGTCACGGCGGTGATCACCGTGGTCGTCGAGGTGACGTGATCGTCGTGCCACGCCGCGAGCAGGCGGCGGCAGATCAGGTCGTACAGCAGCCGCTCGTCCGAGTAGATCCCGTCCGCCACCGTGGTGGTGGGCAGGATGGCATGATGATCGGTCACTCGCGAGTCGTCGACGAACCGCCGCCCCAGCGGCCGCTCGCCGGTCCCCGGTGCGAGCAGCCCGCGGTACGGGCCGGCGATCGCCTGCACCACCGCGCCGAGAGTCGCCGCGACGTCCTGGGGCAGATGGCGGCTGTCGGTGCGGGGATAGCTGATGAGCTTGTGCCGCTCGTAGAGCAACTGCGCGACCGCCAGCGTGTGCTGCGCGCTCCAGCCGAAGAGCCGGTTCGCATGCCGCTGCAGCTCGGTGAGGTCGTAGAGCAGCGGCGGCGGCTGGCGGCGCGTCTCGGCACGCACCGACTCGATCTCGGCGCGGCCCGCCAGCGTCCGGGCGGCGATCCGGCGCGCCTCCTCGCCATCGGCGGGCAGGCGGCGATCCTCCCGGCGCGGCCCGTCGCCGCCGCCAGGCATGGCGCTCGGACCGGCAGGGTCGCCGGGGCCGCCGGGACCGCCGGAGCCGCCGGAGCTCCTGGAGCTGCCGGAGGCTGGCGCATCGCTCGTTCCCGGGGCGTCGGGCCGCGCCGGGAAAGCGCCGCGGAACCAGGTGCCACGCCAGGTCGCGGCCGGAGCGGGCGCCACCGCGCCGCCGGCGCCGTTGGCGCTGCCCGCCTCCTTGCCCATCCCGGCCAGCGCGAAAGTGGCCACCACCTCGAAGTAGTCCTCCGGCACGAAGGCGCGGATGGCCAGCTCGCGCTCGACCACCATGGCGAGGGTCGGGGTCTGGACCCTGCCGACGGTCAGGTCCTCGCCGTAGGCCAGCGTGCAGGCCCGCGACAGGTTCATGCCGACCAGCCAGTCGGCCCGGCTGCGGCCCCGCGCCGCCGCCGCCAGCGGGTCCAGCTCGCTGCCTTCCCGCAGCCGCTCGAAGCCGCGCCGGATGGCCTCGGCGGTGAGCGACGAGATCCACAGCCGCGACACCGGCTTGCTGCAGCCGGCGGCCTCGTAGATGTAGCGGAAGATCAGCTCGCCTTCGCGCCCCGCGTCGGTGGCGCACACCACCCGCTCGACCTCGCCGTCGTCGAGGATCCGGCGCACCGCTTCGAACTGTTCGCGGCGCTGCTCGTCCACCACCAGCGGCCATTCCCGCGGCAGCATCGGCAGCCCCTCCCGCTGCCAGCGCCGCCATTCCGGCCGGATCTCGTGCGGCTGCGCCAGCCCCACCAGGTGGCCGATCGCCCAGGTGACGACGTAGCCGTTGCCGACCAGGCAGCCATCGCCCCGCCCCGCCGCGCCCAGCACCCGCGCGATGTCCCTGGCCACCGCCGGCTTCTCGGCGACCACGGCGACCTTGCCGCGCACCCTCGTACCAGGCTCTGTCACGACTGCCTCATCCATCCGGATTGTCTCATCTCCCGTCCCCGGCCGCCCAGAGGAATCGGCCTCCATGGTGATAGACGGAAAGCGTCGCGGCAGCCGCGTCGCCGCCCGACGCTACAATGGTGGCCGATGCCGGCGGTCTTCTACCTGAGGTACAACCGAGACGCCGACAAGGTGGCGAGACTGACCTCGATCACGGGGGGTCTCGAGGTTTTCTCCAAGACGGCCAGCGAGGAGGCGAAGGCCGCTGAGATCGTTGGCTGGTACTCCTACGCCGACGAGCGGCTGGTCTGCCTGTGCCGGCTCGACGGCGCCCTCTGGTTGCGCATCGACGACCTCGCGATCCCCGTGGACGACGACGTACACGTGTTCTGGGACCTGGTCGGCCCGCCGGGGCAGGCGGTGCTCCATGCCACCGGTCCTCCTCTGAACCCAGGGAAGGCCACGGTGAACCCGGCTTTCAGGGGCACCTTCCGCGTCGAGAAGGCGGGAGAGGTCCTGCTGTCCTTCGAGTATCTACCCTTCCAGGAGATGACGATCATCGTCGGCGACATGACGCCTTTCATCACCGAGGAGGACTACGACGTCATGCTCCTCGTCTCACGGGTGCTCGAAGAGCCCGGCAGGCGAGACCGGTTCTTCCGGGACAAGGGCTTCTATCAACGCTCCGGAACCTAGTCCATAGCACCCCGGGCGACGGCGCCCCGCGCCGTGGCCGACGGGAATCAGCGCGGGTTCGCCCCAAGCTCATCGCTCGGCGCCGCCGGCCGCGACCTCCGGCGCCTCGGCGAGGTCGCCCGACTGCACGTGCCAGAGGTCGGCGTAGATGCCTCCCCGCGCCACCAGCTGGTCGTGGCGCCCCTCCTCCGCCACCCGGCCGTCGGTCATCACCAGGATGCGGTCGGCGTGCCGGATGGTCGACAGCCGGTGCGCGATGACCAGCGCGGTGCGCCCGCGCGTGATGTGGCGCAGGTTCTGCTGGATGGCCCGCTCGGTCTCGGTGTCGACGGCGCTGGTCGCCTCGTCGAGGACGAGGATGGGCGCATCCTTCAGGATGGCGCGGGCGATCGACAGCCGCTGGCGCTGGCCGCCCGAGAGCTTGACGCCGCGCTCCCCCACCAGCGTGTCGTAACCCCGCGGCAAGCCGGCCACGAACTCGTGGAGCTGGGCGAGGGCAGCCGCACGCTCGATCGCCGCCTGCGGCACGTCGCGGGTGCGGTAGGCGATGTTCTCGCCGATGCTGCCGTGGAAGAGGTAGACGTCCTGGCTGACCAGGGCGATGTTGTGGCGCAGCTCCTCCAGGGTCAGCTCGCGGACGTCCCTGCCGTCGATCCGCACCGCGCCGCCGGTGACGTCGTAGAAGCGCAGCAGCAGCTTGACCAGCGTCGACTTGCCGGCGCCCGTCGGCCCCGCCACGCCCAGCGTCTCGCCGGGCGCGATGCCGAAGCTCACCCCTCGCAGCACGGCGCCGTCGGCCGCGCCGCGCGGATACTGGAACGCCACGCGCTCGAAGGCGACCTCGCCGCGCACGCGGCCCAGCGGCCGCGGACGCGCGGGGTCCCGGATCGCCGGCGGCGTGTCGAGCAGCCCGAAGGTGCGGCGCGCCGCCGCCATCGCGCGCTCGTAGTCGTCCAGCGTCGAGCCCAGCCGGGTCAGCGGCCACAGCAGCCGCTCGGTCATCATCGCGAACAGCACCAGCTGCCCCGCGGTGATCGTTCCCGAGCCGTCGAGCACCCAGTAGCTGCCCACCAGCAGCACCCCGGCGAAGCCCAGGACGATGGCCATCCGGATCAGCGGCGTGTAGAGCGCCGCGAGGCGGATGGCCGCGAAATTCGCCTGCCGGTACTCCTCGGAGGCGGCGCGGACACGCTCGGTCTCGAAGGCCTCGGCGGTGAAGCTCTGGACGACCTGGATGCCGGAGATGTTGTTCTCGAGCCGCGCCGCGAGCCCTCCCACGCCGGCCCGCACCCGCCGGTAACGCGGCGCCACCCGCCGCTGGTACAGCAGGCTGCCCCAGAGGATCAGCGGGATGGGACCCATGCCGACCAGGGTCAGGCGCCAGGAGAGGGGTGTCATCACTGCCACCGAGAAGACGATGAGCACCGCGAGCTGCAGCAGCTCGTTGAAGCCGGTGTTGAGGAAGCGCTCGAGCTGGTTGACGTCGTCGTTGAGCATCGCGAGGATCTCGCCCAGCCGGTGGTCCTCGAAGAACGCCATCTCGCGCGCCTGGATGCGCTGGTAGGCCTCGAGGCGCAGGTCGTGCTGCACGCGCTGGGCGAGCCGCATGAACCCGGCTTGATACGCCCACTGGAAGACGCTCTCGAAGGCGAAGATGGCTACCGCCAGGCAGGAGAGCGCCACCGCCATTCGCCAGGGGTCGGAGCTGCCGGCCAGCCGGGCGATCCAGGAGGGCGGCGCGCCGCGCAGCGAGTCGATCACCCAGCCGACCAGCAGCGGCGGCATCAGGTCGAGGACCTTGTTGAGGATCGATGCGCCACTGGCCAGCCAGAGGCTGCGGCGGTAGCGGCGCAGGTAGCCGAACAGCCGCGCCATCGGCCGCGCCGCTTCCAGCGGACCGGCGGCCGCGGCCGGGGCCGGGGGCGGGGAGGCGGCGGCCGGGGAGGAAGCGGCCGCGGAGGAAGCGGCCGGAGAGGAAGCGGCCAGGGAGGAAGCGGCCGGGGGAGAAGCGGCCGCGGATGACGAAGCGGGAGGTTCCATTCGTGCCCGGCTGGCCGCCCGCGGGATCAAAGCGCCGTGCCGGCGAGCGAGCGGGTCACCGGCGCGCCCGGGCGAACATCTCGGCGTTGCGCTCCCGGCTCTTGCCTTTCGGCACGCTCAGGTTCTGCCAACCGGCGCCGGCGAAGTGCTTGGCCAGCAGCACCAGCTGGCCGACGTGTTGCGCTTGGTGCGACAGCTGGCGGTGGATGGCCTCGGGCACGCTTTGCGGCTCGCCGCGCAGGTGGACCGTGCGCAGGAGATCGCCGGCGGTGAGACCGCCGAGCGTCGCGAAGAGCCGGCCCCAGCCCTCTTCCCATCGCGCCAGCAGCTCGGCGCGGGCGTGCCCCGGCTCGAGCTGGCCGGCCTCGAACTCGCGGTCGCGGTCGCGATCGGGCTTCTCGCCGTCCGCGGTCAGGAAGTCGGTCCAGCGGGAGCGGAGGTTGCCGGCCATGTGCTGCAAGAGGACCGCAATGCTGTTGCTCTCCGGGTCGAGCGTGGCAGCCAGGTGCTCGTCGCTCACCTGCGCCAGCGCCCGGTCGGCAAGCTGCTTGAGCATGCGGAACTGCGCCGCGATGTCCTCGAGATAGATCGTCGCCAGGTCCTGTCCGCTGCCGCTCATTCGATCTCCCGTTCCGCCCGGCGTGAAGAGCGCCGCCGTGCCGATCGGCGCCGATCGCGCCGGGGACCGGCGGCGCCACCATGACTCGAGGCGGGCCAACCGATGATAACGCGCCTCGCCGCGGGTGGGGGGACAGCGAGCGGGGACGAGTGGCGGCCCCGTCCTGGCAATCGTCCGGCACTACGTTTCTATAGATGCGAATATCCTCAGTTGTCTAGAGGCGCATCTATCGCCGCGCGGGCGACGCGCGGCCACCTTCGGCCACGCTCACGTCCCGCCCGGCCCAGGAGGTCTGCAATGTCGCCAACACCCTTACCCCCTAGCCCTCGCCGCGTGCGACCGTGGCTCGCCGCAGCGCTCATGATGACGGTCTGGCTGTCGTCAACCCCCGCACGTTGCGACCCCGGCCCCGGCATCGCCCAGCTGGCCGCCTCCACCCTGACCGGACCTGCCTGGCACTGGCTGCAGCTGGCGTGGGCCGGACTGCAATCCTGGGGCCCCGGCGGCGCTCGCGAAGGGCAGGCCTTCCGACCGGCGATTCGCCTCACCGCCGGCGGCTGGCAAGGCGCCGGCGGTGCCGGCGTCGCGGCCCCTGACGACGCGGGCACCGGCGGCAATGCCGGCTCGGGCTCGGGCTCGAGCGGCGGCAGCGCCGGAGGCTCCGATCCGAACGGCTGAGCCAGGGCGATCCGGCCCGGTCAGCGGCGAAGTTCCCGAGGCTTCCCCGGGACCGGCCCCCGGCCGTGTCCCGGGGGCGCCCAAGGTTCCGCTGGCCCATGTGGAAACTGACCCACGACTAAGAAGAGGGGACCCGCCTGCCCGGTTCTACCCGTAGCGCCTTCGGAGCTCAGACGTGTCGCGCAACTTACCAGCGTCTATCGGATCGCCCCCCGCATCCCCCCAACCCCCTTCCCTCCCCTCCGGGGGGGAAGGGGGCACCACGCCCACCTTCATCGGTCGGGGTCGGACCTGGCCGATG
>Ga0307477_10004258_pt1 | contig 10456 bp, 7 predicted proteins | sample atmos_gasesECM2C_FD_203316 | JGI IMG/M metagenome (GOLD analysis project Ga0307477, IMG submission 203316) | Hardwood forest soil microbial communities from Morgan-Monroe State Forest, Indiana, United States - atmos_gasesECM2C_515 | ecosystem: Environmental > Terrestrial > Soil > Temperate... | reverse complement strand
ACGAACTTCGCTCTCAAGTTGAATTGCAAACCCAGCAGCAGCGCTTGATTGCAGCGCAGAATCAGCTGGCCATCGACAAGCTTACACTGGCCCGTGTAATTGGACTGCCCAACGGCCAGGAGTTCGAGTTGGCTGACTCTGTGCCCTACGCTCCTCTCACCGAAATGAGCCTCAACGACGCGTTGCAACAGGCGTACGCGGTCCGGCCTGACTACCTCAGCGCCAGGGAACACCGGCGCGCGGCCGAGCTGGTCTTGCAGGCCGCGAGTGCTGAGAACTACCCCTCGGTGGCGTTCTACGCCGATTACGGCGACGCCGGCAGCCCCAATTTCGCCTCGTCGCACGGGGTATTCACTCTCCAGGGGACCGTGACCATTCCCATTTTTCAGGGCACGCGCGTGCGAGCGGACAAGCTACAAGCGGACAGCGCGCTACGCCAGCGTCAGGCAGAACTCGAGGATTTGCAGGGCAAGATTGACGACCAGGTGCGCACTGCGTTCTTAAATCTGAAGTCCTCGTCCGACTTGGTTGCAGTGGCCAAAAGCAATATCGACCTTGCGAGCCAGACGCTGAAGCAGGCGCAGGACCGGTTCTTATCGGGTGTTGCGGACAACCTGGAGGTGGTGCAGGCTCAGGAATCAGTCGCCTCGGCTCAGCAGTCTTATATTTCGAGCTCGTACTCCTACAACTTGGCGAAGGTTTCGCTGGCTCAAGCGATTGGTATTGCCGAGCAGTCAGCGCTTCAGTACTTGGGGGCACATTGACATGGCCAACGGGGCAACAGAGACCGCTGGACGCGGCGCGCCAGAAGGAACAGGCACCACTGGACCGGGCACGAGACGAGACGCTGCGCCTCGCAAGAGGGCGCAAGTTCTTGCCATCTACGTTGTCGTCGCTCTTATTGTGATCGTGGCCGGTATCCTTCTCTATCGCTATTTTGCGTCTTACGAGTCCACCGATGACGCCCAAATCGATGGTTACATTTACCCCGTAAGTTCGCGGGTCCCCGGTTACGTGGTTCGCGTGACCGTCGACGACAACCAGCTTGTTCAGGCAGGCACCGTACTGGCGCAGTTGGATCCTAAAGACTATGACGTGGCACTTGCCAACACCAAGGCGACTCTGGCCAACCTTCGCGCCAGCTCCGAAGCGGCCAAGATCAATGTGCCGCTTACTTCCGTTAACACGTCCAGCCAACTTTCCTCAGCACAGGCCGACGTGGAAAACGCCCAGGCTGGCCTGGTAGGGGCGGAGCGGCAGTTTGACGCCGCGCAGGCCGCATTGCGACAAGCCGAAGCCAACGACCTCAAGGCGCAAGACGACGTCACGCGCTACAAACCACTCGCAGCCCAAGACGAAATTCCGCAGCAACAATACACCCAGGCCGTAGACACCCAGAAGGCTACTGCTGCGGCCATCGAGGCAGCGAAGGCTTCGGCAGCCGCCGCCGAGCAGGCCGTTGCTGAGGCTCGCTCTCGCATAGCACAGACCCAGGCTGGGCTACATTACGCGGAGACGGCGCCTCAGCAAGTCTCGGTGCAGCAATCGCGTTCGAGGGCTGCCAATGCTCAGGCGGAGCAAGCGCAGGCCGCGCTGCAACAAGCTGAGCTGAACCTGCAATACACGACGATTCTCGCGCCGGTAACGGGGATCGTAGGGCAACGAACGGTGCAGCCGGGGCAAAATGTCTCGCCGGGACAGCAGCTCATGACGATCGTCCCTCTCGATAGCGACAACATTTGGGTCACGGCCAACTTCAAAGAGACGCAGCTAAATTACATGCGGCCCGGCCAGCCGGTAAAGATTTCTGTCGATACCTACAGCAAGACGTATGACGGGCACGTTCTAAACATCGGCGGCGCCACGGGCGCCCGCTACAGCATTCTGCCGCCTGAGAATGCGACGGGAAACTACGTCAAAGTAGTGCAACGAATTCCGGTGAAAATCGTTTTCGAAAAGGGGCAGGATCCGCAGCACTTACTCAGGCCCGGGATGTCTGTTGAACCAAAAGTGAAGGTGAGATGATCAGACGATGCACGGATGGCTCTCCGCTTCTGAACACAGCGATAGATTGCGATGACGGCAGGCCTCGGTTGCGAGCAAAAGCTCGGAACGCTCTTGCCTCGTGGCTCGATCGTCTTCAATCTTCAATTATTCTCCGCCCTTTGCTGCCGCCGCTGGAGTTTTCATGGCGCACCTACCCCCGGCGTGCGGCCAACAGTTCGTTGCAGTTCAGCCCACGCTAAGAGATAGGCAAGGTTGGCCTGCAGCAGATCCGCCTTGGCTTTATAGCTTGCCGTCGTGGCCTGCTGCACATCGGAAATCAAGACAATGCCTTGTTGTTCCTGACTGCTTGCCAAGCGTTCGCTTTCCGCGCGAAGTTTCGCGGCCTCGGCGGCAACGTCGACCATGCTTCGGGTCCGTTCGAGTTTGTTGTAGCTGCGTTCGACGGCTACCGCGACTTCTTCCTTCAGATGCTCCAGCTGTTGCTCGGCCTCCGCAAGTTGTGTTTCGTGTTCCCGCACGGCGGCCCGCCGCTTGCCGAAATCCCACAGCGTGTAGTTCAGATTGATACCGAAAGTCCCGAAGTTTCTAACAAAGAACGGCACCCCGTCCTGATAACTGTAGCGGGCAAAAGCGGTGATGTCGGGAATGTATGCCGTCTTCGCAGCGGCCTCCCCTGCTCGTGCTTTCTCGACGCTCGCCTGGGCAGACTGGATCTCGGGATTCTCATCCCAGGCGGCCTTTACGTAGTCAGCCTTGCTCAAAACTGTCAGATTCGTGACTTCCTCGGGCTCCAGTTCCAATTGCGTATCCAAGGGGAGCCCGAGCAGGTCGTTGAGTTCCGTCGTGTAGTCTTCAATCTGAAGTTCTGCGGTCAGGGAGGATTGTTGCGCCTGGAGGAGTTCGGCACGGCTCTGGATTTCTGCAACCTCGAGAGCACTCCCGCCGTGCACATCGTTCACATTCTCGCGCAGCGCCTCAGAAGCGAACGAAGTTTCTTGCTCAGCTGCTTGCTTCTGAAGGTGCGCAACGAGAATTCCGTAGTAGAGTGTGTGCACATCGAGTGCGACTTCATTCTCCGCATTCTTGAGTTCGTCGCGAGAACCCGCAATCTCGGCGAGGGCTGCGCGGTTTTGTTGGTGGATCCGCAAGAGTTGTGTTAGTGGTTGAGCAAGCATGGTGCCGCTGGAATAGAAGGTATTTTTGCCCTGCGGCACGATAGTATCCTGCGAGGGGACGGGGATGCCGGACACGCTGCCAAACGTCCCCTGATGAATGTCGAAATTCTGAAGTTCGGTGATGTGTAGGATGTTCGATTGGTTGGTGATTGTGGGGAAGTAGTCGGAACGAGCCCCATCCTTCTTGTATTCGTTCTCCCTGACCTTCAGACGTGCAATCTTAAGGGTTCGGTTCTGTTCCACGGCCAGACGGACCGCTTCGGCCAGCGTAAGGCGGCGAGCTTCGCCGGCAAAGGCCGAAGCAGTGCAAACTAAGAGTGCTGTTACGATGGCCGAACTTCCCAACGACCTGAATGAAGTCATGGCCTTCTCCTCGGGACAATGTGCCCGGTACATCGATTCATGATTTCGCCTCCTGAGCTGCGGGCGTTTGCTGCTGGCTAGCACTCAACTCGCCATAGTTCAGCGGGGACTTATGCAGCAACGCAACTAGCAGCAGGGCCGCGACGCAGGACCAAGCCAGCAAATGGAAACCATCGATGAACGACAGTGTGTACGCCTCAAGTCTCAGGCGGCCGCTCATGACTCCGACCGCCCGTGCGGTTGCTGCGTCAAGGCCGGAGGATTTCGAGAACAGCCCCAGCGTCAGCCGCCGAATATTGCCGTCGGCTATCCAGTTCCCGTGCTGAACGTGCAAGCCAGTAAGGTTGGAGTGCAGTTTTTCTCGCTGCGCGACGAAGTGGCCCATTAAGACCGCGCCAAGCTCCCCACCGAACAAGCGCAGAGTGTGGAAATACGCCGAAAAGGTCAGGATCCACTGGGGCTTTGATAGCCCCAGCGAGAAAATTCCTTGCAAGACGATCGTGGAGACCAAGCCGATAAACGCAAACGACTGCCCAAGTCCCAGCAACAATTCCGTACGGTAATAGTTTGAGGCGGACCACGCGCTCGTGATCTGGGCGTTCAGACAGGCTGCGAACGCCATGCAGGCAAATCCTGTCGCCATGAGTAATCGGGAATCGAGGTCCGCCAGCAAAAAGAGTCCAGCTGCGAACGCGAGGGGCAGCAGTGGTATGGTGCTCCAGATCAGTGCCGGCCCGATCTGATCGGCCTCGAACCCGTGTATCCCGAGCGATTGCGGGACCAGAATGATTGTAGATAGAAGGTTAAAACGAAACAGGACCAGACCCAGTCCCAGCAGCACGGTGTTCCACTGACGCAAGTACGGTAAATCTACTAAGGGGTTGGGGCTACGCAGGCGTCTCACGAGGCCGCACAACAGAAAAAATGAGCCGCCCACGAACAGCGCGGTGAAGACACCGGAACGCCACCAGTCGAGCCGTTCACCTTGATCGAATGCCGCATAGAGCATGGCGAACCCGGCGCTGGCTTCGAGAAAAGCCGCAAAACTCGGCACCGGGGATGATTTCTTTCCTGGCGGAGTTGTCGGTATTCCGTAATGGAAGCACACCATCATCAGCGGTGTGATCATCGCTGAGTTCCAGAACATCCATTGCCACGACAGATGGTCCCTGTACCAACCGTAGAGCGTCGGAGCAATGTTCACCGCGCCATCGACAAATGTCGCGTAGAGGGCGATCGTGAAAGGCAGGAACTTGAGAGGAATATTTCGCAGCGCAAACGTAAGGGTAAGAGGATAAAAGGTGCCCGAGGTCAGCCCGGCTAGTACCAACGCTACGATAAGCAGACTGTAATTGTGGATCAGCGGAAGGAACGCGCAGATCACCGTAAAAGTTGTCGAAGCGAAGAGCAGAATTCGCTTTGGCCCAAGCAGGGCGCCAAGATACACAGTAAACGGGCCGATAAACATGAGCGCGACGTTATAGGCGCTGCCGATCCATGCCCCTTGGTCGAAACCAATTCCGACATGGCCTTTCAGATCGGCAAGGCCGAGTGTGATCATCCGCCCGGTCAGCGTAACGATTCCCGCGCCCATGATGACGCCCAGAATGCCGAGCAGCGGACTCTTCGACAGTTCCGCAGGCACAACCCGCCCCATGCCTTGCGCGATTTGCGTAGGAGTCGGCGGCGCTAGGGCTATTGTTGAAGAGGCCATCACGGGTTCCGATCAGTGCTGTGTGCGAACGGTAGCGATGACGGACAGCCCGGGACGTAGGGCTTCCGCGACGTTCGAATCGTCGAACCCAATCTTTACCGGGATTCTTTGGACGACTTTCGTGTAATTGCCGGTAGCATTGTCGGGCGGGAGCAGCGCGAATTGAGATCCGCTGGCCGGCGCGATCTCGATGACTTTCCCGTGGAAGACCTTGCCGGGATATTCATCGATGCGGATTTCGGCCGGATCGCCGACTTTCATATTTGTGAGTTGCGTCTCGCGGTAGTTCGCCTGCACCCATTTAATATTGCTGACGAACGCGATCACTTGTGTTCCCGGAGATACCAACTGACCCGGCCTTACCTGCCTTTCGCCCACGCTCCCGTCAGCCGGAGCGGCGATCTTCGTGTATCCGAGATTCACTTTGGCTACGGTGAGCGCTGCCTCTTTCGCGTGGAGGTCGGCGACGAGTTGAAGCTCCTGTGACTCCAACACCGACTTTGATCGCCGCTCGGTTTCGACTCCCAATTCATTGCTATGCAGGACCGTTTTCGCCTGTTCAAGATCGGCTTCGCGGTTCGCCAACTGGGCCGCGAAACGCTGCTCGTCGGCAACTGCCTGTTCGACTTTCTGCTGCGTGCTTGAGTTCGTCAGCAGGAGCGCCTCTTGTCTCCTGCGCTCTTTTTGTGTGCGAACTACATCGGCACGCACCGCCTCTTCGCCGTCCTGTGCCGCTGCGATCTGCGCGTTGGCCTGATCGACTCCCGCGAGGGCTCGGGCGATGCGTGCTTCTTGAAGCTCGCGCTGGCGACGATTGTTCTCGATTGCAGCCTTCGCAGCTTCCACGGCTGCACTTGATTGTGCTACTTGCGCCAAGTAGTCGTCATCTTCGAGGTCGACAAGCAGGTCTCCCCTATGCACCTGTTGGTAGTCGGAAACCTTCACATCACGAACAATCCCGGCAACCTTCGTGCTGAGCGGGGTTAGGTCACCTCGCACGTAAGCGTCGTCGGTGGCCTGCTCAATTCGGCCCCCTTCCCAAGCGTTCCAGTTCCGCGTGATTGTGGCGACAACTGCAGCAGCCAGCAGAAGCACCACGACAGGAATCCCGTACTTTCGCCATCTCGGCTCGGTTCGCACGGGAGGCTTCTCAGGCTCGACTGCTCGCGGCGGAGCGGTTGCAGGGGGAACTGCGGTCGCTGGTGCGGCGGTCATGATCGATTCCTCCCTTCGTATCGCAGCCTTCACGCGACGAAATGGCTGCAAATCCCTTTCGAACAATTTTTCAACTTGAAACAACTCGCCCGGCGGGCGGGTACCCTGGGCACCGTCGCGTCCTATCGTGCGCCAATATATGGGGCAGGAGCCCAAGAACGCATCACGAGATGGAATGGTTTTTGGCTACCACACCGGAAGGGGCTCGGGATACCACTTTCGGTTGGTTGAAGGCGTGCGAAGCGGAGTCGGCTTCAAGCATCCCAAAAAAAAGCACATCAAAATACCCTGGTCGTTCATCCTACGGCTGAACAAGCTAACAGCGGGTAAGGAATGGAGAGAAAGGAAAAAGAATATGGTGACCAAGAGCGGGACGGCCGAAGCCCCAGGGAGCGAGTATTCGCTAAGCCCATGGGATGCGGCCTTGAACAAACTGCGAGAATGGGATCCGGCCTGGGCGGAGCAATGCGTGAAGATGACGACGAATCCCTGGACGAGAGGTGTTTTGCCCGTCAAGTTTATCGAATTGGTCTGCGTCGGTTTGAATGCCGCTGGCGCGCACCTCAACCCAGAGGGAGCGCGCCGCCATATCCGAGCTGCTATCGCGGCCGGCGCGAACCGTGAAGAGATTTTGTTCGTTCTTAAGTGTGCGTCGGTGATGTCCATTCATTCCGGCAGTTTCAACGCTCCCATTCTGCTACAGGAAGCCAGTGTGGGCAGTCTGGAGGACTTCGGCGCCTCCCGAAGGAAGCGTTTGCAGGGGGTTCGAGAAGCAACCCCGGCCGTAGAAAAGATGAAGGCGATCGGACAATGGAATGAAGAATGGGATTCCCTTCTTTTCCTGGCCCCCGCGTGGACCGATCAGTTCATGGCCATGTGTACAGAGCTCTACGGGAGAAGTATCTTTCCGCCCAAGGAGCTGGAGCTCCTGGTCATGGCGTTCGATGCGTCGTTCACGAACATGTACGGTCCCGACGCACGGCGTCACATCAAGAACGCGCTCAGAGCCGGCGCGACGGTCGACGAGATAGTGGAAGTTCTGAAGCTCGGCGTGGTGCTCGGGGTGCAGGATTGCAACCTTGGTGTTACGATTCTGGCCGAGGAACTCGAGGCGGCGCGTGAGGCACAGTCCGCGGCATCTACTTCGGAAGTGACCCGTTAGCTAGAGAGTTCACTTCCCGGTTGATTCATTGCAGGTACCAGGTGCCCACTGCCTTCGGAGCTTGGGAGTTGGCCAGTTGTGACAGCGCTCGTTGGGGAAACGAATCTGCGCCACACAACCCGCAACGCCGCAACGATTGGCAGGGCAAGATAGACTCCTGCGAATCCCCCAACCGCGCCACCGGCCATCAGTGTGAAGATTGCAAGAAGCGGGTGGATTTCCAATTCGCGGCCCATCACGCGCGGGGCAATCCAATAGTCAATAAGCATTCGCCACACGCCGAGGAGAGCTGCCATCCAAATCCATTGGGCGTGAGAGAGAATTCCAAAGGTGATGATCGTCGTAGCTGCAATCATCCAGCCGGCTATGGGAATAAATTCCAGGATCCCGGCCAGAACACCCAAGGCCAACGCATGCGGAAAGCCTAAAATCAGCATTCCGATGGAAGCGTAACCGAAGGAGAGTCCGCCAAGAATCACTTTCGCTCGAATGTAGTGATGGAGCATCACATTCAATTCATCCGCCAATGAGCGGATTACAGCGTAATTGTCCTTCGTCGAAACAAGATGGATCACCTGGTTGGCCAGATTTTCGCCGTCGCTCAAAAAGAAGATGCTCAAAATTGGGATTACGACGACGGCCCCGATCGCGACCGTCGCAAATCGTTGCGTCGCTCCCATCGCGTTCTGAATGTCGGGGCGGTGCTGCACGAGGAAGGTTCTTAGCCGGCGCGTCTGCGTATCGCTCCATCCATACTTGCTACCCATGTCAGTCGCGATCTCACCGGTAGCAAAACGGTCGCTCCAAACCGGGATTTGCTGAATGAGTTTGCTCGAGCGGCCAAGAAATCCCGGTGCCAGGATATGGGCGATCAGCGCGATGAAAATGAGCAGTGCGAAGTAGGCTTCCGCCACGTGAGGTCCGCGCAAGTTTTTAAAAAGCAGAGAATGGCGCTGCACAAATCTCACGATTGGATTGATCAGATAGGCGAACAAGGTCGAAAAGACAAAAATTACGATGACTGCTCGAGCGATGTACACAATGGCCAGCGCCACCGCAAAGAGCAGGGTCGTCAGCAACACGTTCATGGTGCGGCGGTCGGGGAAAGCCATAGTTAGCACCGCTCAATAGAAGGCTATTCGGCTTCCGACTCCAGTTTCTGCTTGATCGATACAAGAGCCCGCTCGAGTGAAGAGCGCGTCTTGTCCACCGCGACTTTGCGCACAATGCTCCCCTTCAAGCCGGTCAGTCCCGCCTGTTGAGATCCCTTCATGGTAATCAGGTAGAAGCCGGCATGATCCGGGCGCTCTGTGTCTTTGACGCACACGGTTAAGTCCAGCGCGGTTTCGAAGTAGTGGCTGGCGTAAAGCTGTTTCACGGCAACTGCATACGCAGGTTCGCTGGGAGACTTGCCCCGATGGATGACCGCTTGAACCATACGAAGCGTCGGCTTGAGTCCAAAATTCACTTTCTCCCAATAAAATTGGGATTCGATGTCGCCGGACTCCGCGTTGGGATAATCGAGCAGGTAACGACGCAATTCGGGTAGGTACACGGGAAGCGCCTGCGAGCGGCTCAGCAAAGACGAAAAAGTTTCAGCCACGGCCGCGGGATGCTTCTTGTCTCGATACGTTCCCAGCGCGGCGTTGCCACCTTGTTGGTAGTTCAGGAGGGCTTTTAGAGCCATTTGCTGAGCCAGGTGATTCGCTTGGTTGGCCGCGTCAGGTGCGGACCAATCAACAGAGCGCTGGAACTCCTCCATTGCTTCGGTCGGTAATTGCACCTCGCAGTGCCCAGCCTTGCAATCTTTCAGCTGCTTGAAGTCTTCCTCCTCGAGAGTGAATCCCTCGAGGTCCGCAAGCTGTGGCGGGTCGCTGAACTTTCGAATCGCCAGATAGCTCGGAAGCTTGCGGAGCGCGTCAATGTCCGATGCGAGCTTGAGGTAGCGTTCCGGAGTCGAATTTATGTAGACCGAGCCAAAAACAAACACTTGGTCTGCAGCCGGCGAATCCAGTGTCTTCGCGAGCGCTTTCCCATTTCGAATCGTGGCGATTTGTCCGTCATCCAGACCGATGTACTCACGAAAAAATTGGAAGGGCTCCGCATCTTGGCCTCTCGCCGCTGGGCCGCTCATGAGTAGCAGGACTGCGAGAGTCCAGAATACGATTGGGAGGCTTTTTTCCAATTTGCGTTTCATCATGTTTCCAATCCGCGTACCCGGTCTTCAAGCGCCTTCGGCCTGGTCGCACTGGCACGGCGACAGCCGGGAAACCACTCCTGACTCGCCACCACTCGAACCTGGGAATGTGCGTCACTGCAAGGATCTGTTTCTTGTTCGAACGAATTCCCCCATTTAGTGGTGCAATCACTGAGCCGAACGATATGGGTTACACAATCTCCGGAGCTTCACGAGAATCACGCACTTACGGCGAGTTGCCGGATCTCCACGGAAAAGCAGTTGCCAACCGCTAGACCCTTTCGTCGTTAGATTGACCGAGCATCCCTGACGGCGCGGCCATTGCCCTCACGTTTCTTTGATTCAAAAGACTTGCCATCTCGCTGCGCCTACCCGCTTTGGCAGCCACATTGCACAAATGGGCTGAGTCGCGCAGTCGCCCGAATTAACAAAGGCGCAAGGCACAGCCTCATCCTGGGAGGTTGGAAAACGTCTTTTCTTTCAAAAATCGTTGGGGCGGAGAAGCCTGTCCCACTATGGATAAGAGTGGCGATGCCGACTGAGAAGCCTTCGTCAACGCGCTTGACTGTCGTTGAGCATTCTGTCCGGACAGCCGTTGCCGCCATGGCCTCGCTTCTAATTGC
>Ga0307477_10004257_pt1 | contig 10457 bp, 10 predicted proteins | sample atmos_gasesECM2C_FD_203316 | JGI IMG/M metagenome (GOLD analysis project Ga0307477, IMG submission 203316) | Hardwood forest soil microbial communities from Morgan-Monroe State Forest, Indiana, United States - atmos_gasesECM2C_515 | ecosystem: Environmental > Terrestrial > Soil > Temperate... | reverse complement strand
CGAACGCGCGGGGCTCCCGACGGCGCTCGTCGTCATTCTGACAGCGGTCTTCTTTGGGCTGGCGCACGCCTATCAAGGACGAAGCGGGGTTACCGCGACGGCATTGATGGGAATATTGTTCGGGATCGGGCGATTGGTGTTCGATAGCCTGGCGCCGCTGATGGTGTGGCACGCAGGGCTGGATATCGTGGCTGGAATTGCGGGACCAAAGTTTCTGTTGCAACGGCCGAGCGAAGGCCACTAAATAGCTTGGTATCAATAGTATGCATGGTGATTACTCTTATGGCAACAGATGTGGAGAAGCCTCTTTCGGTCGCGACGATCCGGCGAGCGCTTGGCGCTTCCAAGATAGTCCTTAGTGACGCTCAAGTGGCTTCTGTTCAACAATATATAGGGATATTGCAGCGCTGGAACGACAAGCTGAACCTGACGGCAATTCGCGACCCTGTGGAGATACTACATCGTCACTTCTGCGAATCCATGTTCGCGGGGGCGTCGGTGCCCATTAACTCCGGTCGGCTCGCCGACATCGGCTCGGGACCTGGTTTTCCGGGGCTGCCATTGAAGATCTTGCGGCCGGAATTGGAGCTTTTCCTTGTGGAATCGAGCATCAAAAAGGGCACATTCCTCGCGGAAGTCATTCGAGAACTGAGACTTACGAATGCCCGGGTGCTGATCAGCCGCTATGAGGAGTTGGGGGAGGAGCTGGCGCCGCTCGATTTTGTGTGTTCGCGGGCTGTCGGGGATTTCGGGCCCTTCCTCGAGTGGGCGGCGTCGAATCGCGTTTCGGCGGGCCAGGTGGTGCTCTGGATTGGCGGCCGGGACTTGGATGAGGCTCGGAAATCCAAACCGTGGGAGTGGCAGGAGCCGATTTCGGTGCCGCAGTCTCTGAGACGGTATCTGCTGGTCGGGTCGAAGCGCGTGACTCCGTCGGCGTAGTAACAAGAAAGCACAATTTTCCTCGAGTTTTCCTCTCACCCATTCGCCTTCGAGCGAACCGAACGTACCTTGTTTCACGTGGAACATCTGACAGTTTCACAGGGCGATGGTGTTCCACGTGGAACAGAGGGATCGCCCCATATTCGCCGATGAGAGTGAAGGATCGTAAACGTGGCCAGACTGAATGGGATTTCTCGCTTCGCTCGAAATGAAAGAGGGTGGTATTGCCGCCTCCGCGGAGGAGGGTGGTGTGTCCATTGGAATGGTTCCACGTGGAACAAGCGGTCCTGGTCAATTCCCTGCGGTCGATGGCGTTCGATGCGAATTGTTTCCTGTAGAACAGCTCTTGTGTTGTGGGAGGAGAGCTCGCTCAGCACAAGATGTAAGCTGACCCCGACTTCTAAGGTCTTGCAGACAAATTCCGAGTGTTCCACGTGGAACAGAAAAGATTCCCACAGGCCAACGGTGCGGCTTTCACTGTTCCACGTGAAACATCTTGCTTCCCCATTCCGCCTCTGCTATTTTCGCAACGTTTGGGGGAGAGCTTGGCCCGGGTTATCGCTGTTGCCAACCAAAAAGGTGGAGTTGGAAAAACGACCACCGCCGTGAACTTGGCCGCCTGCCTGGCGACCGCCAACCAGCCGACCCTGCTTGTAGATTGCGATTCGCAGGCCAATGCTACTGCTGCGATCGGGTTTCAAAAGGATCCGGCGCGCCATACAATGTATCACGCATTGATACTCGGCGAGCCTTTTGAGAAGATTGTCCAGAAATCGCAAGTGGAGGGATTAGATGTCGTCCCGGCCGACAAGAACCTTGCGGGTGCCGCCGTTGAGCTCGTGAATAGCGACCAGCGGGAATATAAACTTCAAGCCCTCCTTGAGTCAGTGCGCGAAAAGTACAAGTTCATTCTGCTCGATTGTCCTCCTGCCCTTGATTTGCTCACGCTGAACGCCTTGGTCAGCGCTGATGCAGTGCTGGTTCCGATTCAATGTGAATACCTCGCACTCGAGGGTGTGTCGGAACTGCTGGACACGTTGATGCGAATACGGCGCACGCTGAATCCGAAACTCGAAGTCGAAGGAATCTTGCTGACCATGTACGATGAGAGGACAACACTAGCCAGGCAGGTAGCAACGGATCTAAGGAGCTTTTTTGGCACGCAGGTCTTCCAAAGTGTGATTGCCCGAAATGTGCGGCTGGCGGAAGCGCCAAGCTTTGGTAAACCTATTATTTTCTACGACATACACAGTAAGGGCGCTGAGGGATACACGCAGCTTGCCCAGGAGGTAATTGCCAATGCCGAGAAACGCGTTGGGACGGGGGCTCGGAGCGCTAATTCGGGAGCCTGAGCCGCAAGCGCCAGCAGCACCTGTGGCGACGAACACGCCCGGACTTTCCCCGCTAAACACAGCAGGCGGTGCTGCAGCCGCCACGGCACCGGCGCTGCATTCGGTGCAGCCAACAGGGCCTCTGCAAATCGATATCGATCTGATTGAGCCAAGCCCGTATCAGCCGCGAACACGTTTTCGCGAGGAAGCGCTCGATGAGCTGGCGCGCTCGATCCAGGCAAGCGGAATCATTCAGCCCCTGGTCGTGCGACCGATCGGCAAGCGCTTTCAATTGATCGCAGGAGAGCGGCGGTGGCGCGCAGCGCAAAGAGCAGGGCTCGATAAGGTATCGGCGATCGTACGCCAGGTGCCGGACGAATTAGCGCTCGAGATGACGCTCGTCGAAAACATCCAGCGCGAGGACCTGAACGCGATAGAGGCGGCGCGCGCCTTCGAGCGCCTGATGGATGAGTTCCAGTTGACGCAAGAAGCGGTGGCCGAGCGCACGGGGAAAGACAGAGCAACCGTGGCCAATGCGATCCGCTTACTGAAGCTGGAGCCCAGCATTCAGGAGTGGATTGAAGAGGGAAAATTGACGGCGGGACACGGCCGAGCGCTGCTGGCGGTTCTCGATCTACAACTGCGAATGAGATATGCGCAGCGAGCGGCGCGTGGCGGATTGACCGTGCGACAGATCGAGCGGCTGGGTTCGCGGCGTGCGCGTGGCGCAAAAACACTGGTGGAAACAGAAGTTCACATCGATCCGAATATCCGCGAAGCGCTCGACGAATTGCAGCGGCATCTTGGAACGAAAGTTTTGCTACGCCAGAAAACGAAAGTGCGCCCAGGACAACTGGTGCTGGAGTATTACGATGAAGCGCAGTTGATGGGCCTCTACGACCGGTTGCTGAAGTAACTCGCTTGCGTGCGTGGCCGCGCTGCCTGCACCTTCGTTCAGGCGGTTCATTCGACACGACGCGATCGAAGCGCCGTTGACTTCTCTCTCCACCACGTTAAATTGGTAATGGATTATTTTTGGGGGAGTTCTATGGCATGGAAGTGGCCCGGCGCATCGAAGAACGGGATCAACGAAGAGTGGACGGGATTCATTGATCAGGGCGTATCGCTCGAGGGAACGCTGACCGTCAAGGGGACGTTCCGCATCGACGGACATATCAAAGGAAACATCATCTCTGAACAGACGGTGATTCTGGGAGAGAGCGCAAAAGTCGAAGGCCAGATCGAGGGAAATCGCGTAGTGATCGCGGGCCGGTTCGATGGAGTGATTTTTGCGAAAGGCCGTGTGGAGATTGAGCCGAAGGGCGTGGTGACGGGAGAAGTTCATTCGCCGTGCATGGTGATTGATCCCGGCGGAATCTTTGATGGACGATGCCACATGCTGGCGTCGTCGGACGCGGCAGCGGGAGTGACGATTCCGATCCGAGCAGCGACTAGCGCCTGAGAAGCTCTGTAGGCCAGCCGGCGTGGCGCTAACCACTTTTATACATCTTAATGGTTAGGGGTGGTTTCCCCTTCCCGCAATTCCTGAATCTTTTCCGCGCCAACGAATCGATGTCTCACGTGTCGAGTGTGTTCGTTGTGCCTGCCAGGCGTAGAATGAAAGGCGCGACCGCAGCCGGAGTGGGACGGAGAGGGCCGATGTGTGGTTGCGGCGTGTCAGACAGGGAGTAAATCGGATGATCATTTGCGATCTTTGCGGCGAAGCCAAAGTGTGTTTACCGAAGGAAATTGAGGAGAAGGAATACGATATTTGCTCCGAGTGCTGGAGCAGGCTGGCTCAGAAGCTAAAGGGAAAAGGCAGAGTGAAAGCGCACGAAACCGTGTTATTGCCGCCACCAAGAGCGAGCAAGCCGAACGAGGAACTGGAGCCGATGCCGGGAGCGCCGCCAAAAATCTGGGGCGCCACGGACAAGCCTCACTGATTCGACACGCGAGCCCTCCCAGGCAAAGGAAGGCCGGTTTTTGGGAGTTGCTGCGGTCGAAGCTTACGCTGCGCGTTGACAGCCGATAGCAGCGGCGACTATTGTTCGTAGAAGTTTCCGGAGAGGCAGCGAAATTCATGAAAGTCATGGTGATTGGCGGCGGCGGACGCGAGCACGCACTGGTGTGGAAATTGCGGGCCAGCACGCGAATTGAAAGGGTCTGGTGCGTGCCGGGAAATGGCGGAATCGCGGCCGAGGCGGAGTGTGTTGGAGCGGACGCCGGCGATGTTGCCGCCCTGGTGGCGCTAGCGGAGAAGAACGCGCCAGATTTGACCGTGGTGGGGCCGGAATTCCCGCTGGTGAACGGGATTGTGGACGCGTTTGAGCAGCGCAAATGGGCGATCGCCGGGCCGACGAAGCAGGCAGCACAGCTCGAAGGCAGCAAGGTTTTCGCGAAGGAATTCCTGAACCGGCACAAGATTCCGACGGCAGAAATGTACGGCGCCTACGATTCACCCGGGGACGCATACGGCGCGTTGTGCGCGGTGGATTGGCCGGTGGTGATCAAGGCCGACGGACTGTGCGCGGGAAAAGGCGTGTTCGTGGCGAGAAATCCGGATGAGGCGACGGATTTCATCGAGCGCGTGATGGAGAAAAATGAGCTGGGGCCCGGCGGAAAGCGCGTAATGCTGGAAGAAGCGCTGGAGGGCGAGGAGCTGTCGTTCATTCTGTTGACGGATGGAGAGCGCTACGTGCCTCTGGTACCGACGCGCGACCATAAGCGGGCGTTCGACAACAATGAAGGGCCGAACACGGGCGGGATGGGTGCCTATTCTTCGGACGAGCTGTTGCCGGAAGAACTACAGCGAGTCATCGGGACGACGGTGATTGAGCCGACGATGCGTGGGCTGGCTTCGGATGGGATTCGCTACCAGGGATTCCTGTATGTGGGGTTGATGCTGACAAAGGACGGACCAAAGGTGCTGGAGTTCAACTGCCGGCCGGGCGACCCGGAAACGCAGGCGATTGCGGCGCGGATGGATTTCGATTTGGGCGAGGTGCTATCTGAGGTGGCGGCGGGCCGGCTGCAGCCGGAAAAATTGAAATGGAAACCCGGGGCGAGCGCCTGCGTGGTGCTGGCGTCGGGCGGATACCCGGGAAAATTTGAAACAGGGAAGGAAATTTTAGGCCTGAGCGAGGCAGAACAAATCGCTGATGTGAAGGTGCTGCACGCGGGGACGCGGCGAGAAGGCGAGAAAATCGTTACGAGCGGGGGAAGAGTTCTAGGCGTGACGGCGACCGGGAATTCGCTGGACCGAGCACTGCAGAAAGCCTATCAGGCAGCGGGAAAAATAAGCTTCGAGGGGATGCACTGCCGCCGGGACATTGGACGGCACGCGCGGCAACGGCTGGCCGCGGGGGACTGAGAATAGTGGCCAAGGTTCTGCACTTGTTTCGCGCACCGAAGCGGCGCGGCGCGATGGAAGAGTTGGCGGCAGCACAGGTAATTGAAAATACGGGATTCGAGGGGTGCGCGCACGCGAGACCAGGAAGGAAGCGACAAGTGCTGCTGGTGGACATCGAGACGCTGCGTGCGTTCGAGCTTGTTCCGGGAATTATTCGGGAAAATATCACGACGGAAGGGCTCGAAGTAAACGAGCTGGTGGCGGGGCAGAAGTTGCGCGTGGGAGAGGTCGAGTTGGAAGTGAGCACGGTTTGCGAACCGTGCGAACTGATGGAAGAGATCCGCGCGGGATTGATGGCGGAGCTAGTGGGGCGGCGCGGGATGATGTGCCGGGTATTGAGAGGCGGGGCGGTGAAGCAGGGAGACGAGATTGAGGTTGTGGGGAACCGTGCGGAGGTTCCGATTCCTGCGGCGTAGGATCGCGACGAGCAAGACTGGGCATGCACGGAAGGTGGAGACAAGACGCGGCGGTTGAGATCCTTCGGCCGCGAAAGGCGCGCCAGATTCAGGATGACAAGTGAGACGCAAGATCATGCGAACCTGCGGACACGGGGTTCAACAGTGCCTACAAAGGGCGGCGGCGGCCATGCGATTCGTCGTGTTCGAGAGAGGGCTGAGCTGTAGGCTTTCAGGGCTTCGTGGGCACGGGCTTATGCTGGAGGGTGGGGGCGTCGGGCGGACGGTCTTTTTCCTGGGCGCGCTGTTCCCTGCCGAAAGGCTCCTCGGGAGGAACCATCCACTCAAAGCCGCCGTCCTCGTGCATGATAGCCTCAAAGAAGTGCGCATCTCCCGCGATCAGGGGTAAGGCGGCGCGTAGAAAATCGGCGGCGTCCTGAGAAACAGCTCTCTGCGCCTGGCCACGTTCAATCTCTTCGACAACTTTAGCGAAGCGAGGATCGGAGGACCGCAGGCGAGCGATCCGGGGATCGTTCTGTTGGATGAGGCCGGCGAGGGGCACATCAGGCAAGTCGGCGGGAACACGGACTTCGACAAGCGTTTTTCTCTCGTGCTTTTCCGGTGGATAGAGCTGAGTGAAGCGCGGGCGCAGGATATGTGTCTGCCAGAAATCGCCTTTGGAACCGAAGGGTTCCTGCTCGGCGCGGTAATCGATGAGCCAGACTTCGGGGCCGTAATCGCGGGCATAGCCAATCAAGACAAGAGAGAAGAGGGGCTCGTCGGGCTTCAGGTCGATCTTGCGGTGCAGTTGGGAAACGAGCGGGCGAAGCTTTTCCAAAAGGCCGATGCCGATTTGCTCGAGGTCATTTTCGCCGGAACCGGGAGGCTGATACACGCGCGTGTTGGAGGGGCGTACGTACTGGAGATCGTAATCGAGGCGTATGGGCCGAGGCTGCGCGGGTACTTGCCACTCCGAGGCGCCGAAGAAGACGCCCATGTGCGTGGGATCAATCTGAGCAGCGCGAGGCGGCACGGAGGTGGACTCGACCGGATGATTGATGACGCCGAAAATGATGGCGTCGCGCGCGACGTGGATGACGACGCGGCCGCCAGCAAGGTTGGCGACGATTTCGTCCGTTTGGGAGATGGCGGACGGCGAAAATACAGTGAACGCCATCAGGAATAGAAGCAAAGCCCTCATCGAAACCTTCCAAGGCCCCCAACACTAACACTGGGTTCGGGACCCGAAAACTAGGATACTCCTTTGAAGAATTTGGAGTAGGGGGACTGCGCATGCAGTCCTCGGATGGCTTTGGCGATCTAAACAAGGGGGCGAGCCAAATCGCTGCGGGAATGAGGGGTGTTCCATGCTTGAGCGCGTCGTCAGGAGCAAAACGATGGCAAACAAAGGCCGGAGATCAAGCTGGGCGGTTTTCGCGATTTTGGTGTGGTTATGTTGCGCGAGCGCGACCGAGGGGCAGGAACCGGCGACGAATGAACTGCGGAAGGTAAATGAATCGGTCGAGGCACTCATCAAGAGGGTATCGCCGAGCGTGGTACAGATACTGGTTACGGGCTTCGGTGCAGTGGAAGAAACCGAGCACGGGAGCACGGGCGTGGTGATCGGAAGGCAAAGAGCGATCGGAAGCGGATTTGTAATCGACGCCAACGGATACATCATGACGAACGCGCATGTGGTGAAGGGCGCAGAGAACATCCAGGTAGTCCTTCCCTCGGCAACTGCCGACACTTCAGCGCGAAGTGCTTTGGCAGCGAGGGGCACGGTTGTGCCCGCGCGAGTCGTCGGTGTCGCGCGGGATCTGGATTTGGCATTGTTGAAAGTGGAAGCCGAACATTTGCCGAAATTGGCACTCGCGCCGTACCGGGAATTGCAGCAGGGAGAGCTGGTGTTTGCGTTTGGAAGCCCCGAAGGGCTGCGCAATTCGGTGACCATGGGGGTGGTGAGCGCGACGGCGCGGCAGTTGGACCCGGACTCGCCGCTGGTGTACGTCCAAACCGACGCTCCGATCAATCCGGGAAACAGCGGCGGCCCGCTGGTGAACGTGAATGGCGAGGTGGTAGGCGTGAACACATTCATTTTGTCGCAGAGCGGCGGAAATGAGGGCTTGGGATTCGCGATTCCCTCGACGGCCGTGCATTTGGCCTACGCGCAGCTGCGGAAGTATGGCCACATGCACAGGAGCGAGATAGGAGTGCGCCTGCAGACCATCACGCTGACGCTGGCAACCGCGCTGAAACTGCCGCGGAATACCGGCGTGATTATTTCCGATGTGCTTCCGGGTAGCCCGGCAGAGGTGGCCGGACTGCAGGTGGGCGATGTGCTGCTGAGCGTCGATGGCCGGCCAGCGGATTCGCTGCCGTTCGTGGCGTTCCATTTTCTCGGGCGCGAGCGGGGAGAGAAGGTACATCTCGAGGTGCAGCGGCAGCAATCGGAGCTCTCCTTCGACGTACCAGTGGTGCTACCCGAGCACGAAATGGATCAGATAACGGCGCTGGCGGACCCGGCGAAGAATGTCGTGAGGCCCCTCGGAATCGTGGGAATTGAAATCGACAAGAAAATTGCGGCGCTGTTGCCAGAGCTGCGCGCTCCGTACGGCATTGTGGTGGCGGCGCGCACGGCCGACAGCGGTACGGAGGTGCCGCTCGAAACAGGCGACGTGATCCGCGCGCTGAATGGAGAGCCGATGAGGACTCTCGATCAGTTGCGAGACACGCTCGGAAAACTGCCGCCGGGAAGCGGCGTGGCGTTACAGATCCAGCGAGACGACCGATTGATGTTCGCAACGTTCACGACGGAGTAGCAGCAAGTGGAGGCGGGGTCACGGTTCACGAAGGAAACCGGTTCCGGTAGAATAGAGGATCGGAAGGTGCGAGGAAGAGTGAACTATGGGACTGAGAAAGCTAAAGAGCATCAAGCATAACGGCAAGAATCTCGCGACGATTCTGGAGGCGCACGAGCGCTTTTGGGCTGGTAAAGAAGGCGGAGCGCGCGCGGACCTGACAGGAGCAGACCTGTCGCGAGCCGATTTGAGCGGAACGAATCTGGCGGGGGCGATCCTGAGGACCGCGAACCTGGAAGGGAGTGACCTGCGGGGCGCACGGTTGCCGGGAGCGGACTTTACGGGAGCGCGGCTGCGTCGGGCCGATCTGCGGAATACGGACATGACGGAAGCGGTCCTGACTGGGGCCGACTTGACGGAGGCGCAGGCGAGCGGGGTGGAGTTTTTTCGTTGCGACCTGACGAACGTGAATTTTCAAGGGGCATTGCTGCGAAATACGAATTTCCGGAACGCGCAGGTGGATGGGGCGAAGTTCACAGGCGCGGACATGGGAATTGCGATATTGCGAGAGACGGACATTAGCAAGGCGGATTTGTCGGGAGTGGACCTTCGAACAGCGCTGATGCCGCCAGGGCAGGCGGCGAAGAAGCAGAGCGCGTAGCGGATGGTGCAGCAATAGTCGATTTCCCGGGATTCATGAAATATCCCGCGAACAGGATCACGAGCTCTTCTGAGGCTACCGCGGGTGTCGAGGGTTACGTGTTCGAATGGAGCCCATGGAAGCCAACGAGCGTTTTGGACCTGCCGCGAGACTCGATTGTCTGCGGCCCACACACGCGACTATGACGAGTACATGACGGTCGTGCAGGGCATTCCGCGCGGCGTGGCTCACAGCGGAGAAGTTCGGCCTGGGACTAGAACGATTCACGCATTTGGCGGGCATCGGGCCGACCGGGCCGGAACCCCTTAACCCGTCATTCCGTATTGACCCGAGTAGACCGTTTAGAACCTCGTAACACTAAATCTGCGGGATGGAAAAAGGGCGCGGTGCGTGTTAGCCTCACGCCAAGCCCTCGGTATAAGGAAAACCTTGGCGGCGACCATCACACAACTCGACGCGCCGGGCGTGCGCGAACGCGTGCTCGATGTGCTGCGGGGACTGCTCGAAGAACTCGGCAGCTATGGCGCCGTCCCGACGCTCTCGGCGCAATCCAATCTGGACCGGGACTTGGGACTCGGCAGCCTGGAGCGCGTGGAACTGGTGACGCGGCTGGAGACGATGTTTGATGTGCGTTTGCCGGACGCGGTGGCAGCCGATGCGAATACCCCCGAGGATTTGATCCAGGCGATTTTGAGGGCGCCCGGAACGCCGGCAATTGAAGAAGAGATTTCGGCGTTGCGGACATCGGCGATTTCGACGAAATTGCGGCGTGAAGCCGCAGAGGCAATTGTAGGGAAGGCCGGGACGCTGGTGGATGTGATTCGCCATCGAGGCGTGCACGACGCGAACCGCACGCACCTGGTGGTCATGGAAGACGACGCACATGGCGAGCGCGAGCATACCCTGACCTTTGGCGAGCTG
>Ga0307477_10004254_pt1 | contig 10467 bp, 8 predicted proteins | sample atmos_gasesECM2C_FD_203316 | JGI IMG/M metagenome (GOLD analysis project Ga0307477, IMG submission 203316) | Hardwood forest soil microbial communities from Morgan-Monroe State Forest, Indiana, United States - atmos_gasesECM2C_515 | ecosystem: Environmental > Terrestrial > Soil > Temperate... | reverse complement strand
GTCGAGCGTCAGCAGCGCGGCGACGTACGGGCGGCGGTCGCCCACGACGATCGCCTGTGAGACGAAGCGCGACGTCTTGAGTGCGTTCTCGAGGTTCTGGGGCGAGATGTTCTTGCCGCCGGCCGTGATGATGAGGTCCTTCTTCCGGTCGGTGATGCTCAGGAAGCCGTTGGCGTCGAGCTCGCCGACGTCGCCGGTGCGTAGCCAGCCGTCCTCGGTCAGCGCTGCGGCGGTCGCCTCCGGCTCCTTGTAGTAGCCCGCGAACACGGAATCGCTGTGGATCAGGATCTCGCCGTCGTCGGCAAGACGGACTTCAGTGCCGTCGACGGGTTGGCCGACCGTGCCGATGCGGAAATCGTCCGGCTTGTTCACCGTCGCCGAGCTCGCGCACTCGGTCAGGCCGTAACCCTCGATCACCGGCACTCCGACCGCCAGGAAGAACTCCAGCACGTCTGTCGAGAGGGGAGCTGCGCCGGAGATGCCAAGCCGCATTCGACCGCCGAGCCGCTCTCGCACCTTCGCGAAGACGAGCCGCTCCGCCACTCGTTGCTGCAGCGCCAGGAGGCGCGACACACGGCGACCCTCCCGCCTGGCGCGGCCCGTCCGCGCGCCGACGCCCAGCGCCCAGAGACCGATGCGCCGCCGCAGCCCTCCAGCGCGCTCGATCTCGCCGAGCGTGTTCGTGTGAACCTTCTCGTACACGCGCGGGACGGACGGGAGGATCGTCGGGCGCACTTCGGCGAGCGCTTCGGGCACGCGTGCGACGTCGGCGACGAGCGCGATCGTCGCGCCGCGGAACGACCCGGCCTGGTGCGCGAGACGGGCATAGCTGTGCGCCATCGGTAGGAACAGGAGCACGACGTCTCCCGGGTGCTGCAGACCCTCGACCACACACGTCGCGGCGGTGACGAGATTGCGATGAGTGAGCATGCAGCCCTTCGGCGGCCCCGTGGTGCCGGAGGTGTAGATCAGCGTCGCCAGGTCGTCCTCCTCGACCGGCTCAGGCTGGAGGTGCCGTGCGAGGCGGCCGTCAGCCTCGAGCTTCCCGAGCCAGTCGAAGGGGATGATCTCTCGCAGCGCCGGCAGTGAGCCGCGGATGGAGACGAGCTTCCGGGCCTGCTCCTCGTCCTCGGCGAAGGCGAGCACGGCCTCGGAGTGACCGAGCACGTACTCGCACTCCTTCGCGGAGCTCGTCGGGTAGAGGCCGACGACGACGGCGCCGATCGACATGACCGCCCAGTCGAGCAGGATCCACTCGAGCCGCGTGCGCGAGAGGATCGCCACGCGGTCGCCCTTGCGCACGCCGCGCGCCAGCAGACCGCGTGCGAGCTCATCCACCCGCTCCGCCGCCTCGTCCCACGACACCGGCCGCCATCCCTCGGCTCCCTCCTCGAGATACGCGGGCTCGTCGGGTGCGCCTCGGACGATGTCGCGCCAGAGCTCAGGCGCTGTGCGCAATTCCATGCTTCAAATGGTATTGGGGAAGGGAAGGCGATGAAAAAGGAGAATTCGGCCGGTCCCCAACTAGACTGGAAATGCGGATGCGCACCATCTGGAACGGATCGATCAGCTTCGGGCTCGTCAACATCCCGGTTGGGCTGGCTCTCGCCACCCAGCGGCAGGACGTCTCGTTTCGCACCTTGCATCGCGAGTGCGGCACGCCGATCAAGCAGAAGCGCTGGTGCCCGGTGCACGAGCGCGACGTCGAGCCCGAGGAGCTCGTCAAGGGCTGGGAGTTCGCCAAGGGCCAGTACGTGCTCGTCGAGGAGTCCGACCTCGAGGCCGTGGCGCTGACGCGCTCGCAATCGATCGCGATCCTGCGCTTCGTCCGGCTCGAGGACGTTGACCCCGTCTACTTCGACCGCACGTATTACCTCGCGCCTGCGGATGCCGACGCGCAGCGGCGGCCGTACGTTCTCCTGCTGCGGGCGATGGAGGACTCGGGGATGGCGGCGGTGGGCAAGTTCGTCCTCTGGGGTAAGGAGAACCTCTGCCTCATCCGCGCCCAGGCGGGCACGCTCTTGCTCGAGACGCTCTTCTTCGCCGAGGACGTTCGAGCGAAGGACGAGATCGAGGAGGCGGTCGCGGAAACCGATGTGCAGGAGGCCGAGCTGAAGCTCGCCGAGCAGGTGATCTCGAGCCTCGCGGGCGAGTGGACGCCGGAAGACTTCGAGAACGACTATCGCCGCGACCTCGCGCAGATGCTCGAGGCGAAGCTCGCCGGGCAGGAGATCGTCGCGCCGGAGCCGGTCACCGAGGCGCCTGTGATCGATCTGATGGAGGCGCTCCGCCAGAGCGTCGCCGAGGCGCAAGGCCGCAGGGAGAAGGCCCCCTCGAACGGGAAAGCCGCCTCGAAGGGCGGCTCCCGGTCTCGCAAGGCGCCGGCGAAGAAGTCCGCCTGACGTCCGAAGCGCTCTCTCAGTGCCGGGGTTGTGTCGCCCCGAGTGCCTGCAGCTGCGCCTGGAAAAGGTACTTGTCGATCTTCCCGTGGTAGATCGGCACACCCTCTTCGACGCACACCTTTATCACCTCCTGCCGGTCGAGACCGAGCTCCTTCGACAGTTCTTCGGGCGTGAGGTGATTCGCCATTCTCTTGTACTCCTTCCGGCCGGAACGAAAAAACCCGCCGTGCGCATCGCGCTGGCGGGCTAGATCGCACCCTCGCTTGTCGTGTTCGCGGACATCACTCGGCCCGCCCTGCAGAAGAATCCATTACGCGAAGAATATGCCTCCGGGATGACGGACGGCAAACACCGGTTAGAGGGATTCGACGAGCGTGAGCTCGACGGAGGCGGAGGTCGGCTTGTCTATGCGGTCGGCGGGGAAGGCACGCCGCTTGTCCTCGTGCACGGACTGGGCGGCACGATCGAGAACTGGCGCGGACTCGCTCCGGCGCTCGGCGCTCGCCACCGCGTCCTCGTTCCGGACCTGCCAGGTCACGGAGGCTCGTCGCTGCTGACCGAGGCGCGCGACGTCGACGCACTGGCGAACGCGGTGCTCGGGATGGCCGACAAGGAGAGGATGCGCGGCGCCGTCTGGGTGGGGCACTCGATGGGAGGCCTCGTCGCGCTCCGCGCCGCGGTACTGCGGCCGGATGCCGTGCGCGGGCTCGTCCTGGCGGCGGCGGCCGGGATCGGCTCTGCGACCCGCGCCGCAGAGGTAACGCTCGCGGTCCTCGGAGTCACACGGCCCGGGAGGCTGATCGCTCCCTATCGACACGCGTGGGCGCGTTCGCGGCTGGGCAGGCGGGCTGCCTTCGGCTGGTGGGGCGTGGCCGATCCGGACGCGCTCGAGCCGGATGCGGCCGAAGCGTTCCTCGTCGGCCCCGCACATCACACCGACACCCGCCAGGCGGCTCGCGCGCTGCTCGTCTCGGATCCGCGCACCGAGCTCGACCGCGTCGCGTGTCCGTGCCTCTGCCTCTGGGGCGCGAGGGACAAGTGGGTCCGGCTCGAGGACGGGATCGAGTACGCCCGCCGCCTGCGCGCGCCGCTGCGAACGATCGCCGGCTGCGGCCACCTCCTCATCGGCGAGCGCCCCGATGCGTGCCTCGCCGCAATCGAGGAGTTCGTCGACGCGCTGGGCTAGCCGGCCGCATTCGGCGCACAGCTCCGCCTGCCGGTCCCAGGCCGACACGCTTACGAAGTCCGCACCTCCCTCGCGGCTCGCGCGGTCCACCGCGAGCATGAAGCTCGCCATCTTCTTCTCGGGCCCGACCTCGCGCAGCTCCACATCGGTCGCGAGGTTGCCGATCAGCGTCACCACGTTCACGTTCGCCTCCGTCGTTCGCTCACCACGAACCTAGGCGGAAAGCCGTTACACCAAAGTCGCGCCTCTCCAAGGGATTCGTGACTTTGCGGATAGACTCGGGGCGGTCTCATGGGGCTCTTCACTGGACTGACCGGCTTCGGCGGCCGCGATATGGCGGTGGACCTCGGCACCGCCAACACACTCGTCTACGTCCGAGGGCGCGGGATTGTCCTCTCCGAGCCGTCCGTCGTCGCGATCGACCAGCGCTCCGGCGAGGTGCACGCGGTCGGCGTCGAGGCGAAGCGGATGCTCGGGCGCACGCCGGGGACGATCCAGGCGATCCGGCCTCTCAAGGACGGGGTGATCGCCGACTTCGACGTCACCGAGCAGATGTTGCGCCACTTCATCCAGAAGGTGCACCAGAACCGCTTCGCGCACCCGCGGGTCGTGGTCTGCGTCCCGTCCGGCGTAACCGGGGTCGAGAAGCGCGCCGTCGAGGACGCGACGATCGCCGCCGGCGCGCGCCAGGCGTACCTGATCGAGGAGCCGATGGCCGCCGCGATCGGCGCCGGGCTCCCCGTCGCCGAGCCGACCGGCAACATGATCGTCGACATCGGAGGCGGCACCACCGAGGTCGCCGTGATCTCGCTGGGCGGGATCGTCGTCTCCCAGTCGCTCCGCGTCGGTGGCGACGAGATGGACGACGCGATCATCAACCACATCAAGCGCGACTACAAGCTCCTCATCGGCCAGCAGACGGCCGAGGAGATCAAGCTCGAGATCGGCTCGGCCTGGGATCTCAAGGAGGAGCTGCAGGCGGAGGTGCGCGGCCGCGACATGCTCACGGGCCTGCCGAAGACGGTGATCCTCACCTCGGAGGAGGTCCGGCGCGCGCTCGACGAGCCGGTGACGCAGATCCTCGACGCGATCAAGTCGACGCTCGACAAGACGCCGCCCGAGCTGGCCGCCGACATCATGGATCGCGGGATCGTCCTCGCGGGCGGCGGCGCGCTCCTCACCGGCCTCGACGAGCGGCTCCGCCACGAGACCCAGATGCCGGTCCACCTCGCCGAGAGCCCGCTGACGTGCGTCGCGGTCGGCTCCGGACGCAGCCTCGAGGAGTTCGAGGCGATCCACCGCTCGAACCGCGCCCGCAGGCGCAACGGCCGCCGCTACTAGCTCGTGCCGACTGGGTGCCCGGCACCCGTTCGCCGGAGACGGAGGTAACCTGTGGCGGTGGCTCCACCTAGTCGCAGCGCGCGCGCGGCGGTGCTCGCCTCGTCGGTCCAGCGCTCGAAGCCGGTTCCCCGTCCGTCCCAGGCTCGCAGAGCGCTCATTCGCCGGGCGGTCGTCGTCGTCCTCGTCCTCGCCGCTCTGACCCTGCTCACGGTCTCCTTCCGTTCGCCGACTGCCGGAGCGCTCCACGACGTCCAGGGCGCCGGCTCGACCGCCCTGCGTCCGTTCCAGATCGCCGCGACCCGGGTTGCACAGCCGTTCCGCGACGCCTACGACTACCTCCACAGCCTGGCGAACGCGAAGTCGGAGAACGCCCGCCTGAAGAAGGAGAACGCGGCGCTTCGCCAGTCGGCACTCATCGCGGCGGGAAGAGCGGCGAAGTACAAGGAGCTCCCGAAGCTTCTCCACTTCGAGCAGGGGCGGACGTTCCCCAAGGACTACCGTCCCGTCAACGCCGCGGTCATCTCGACCCCCGGAGGCCCGTTCACGCACACACTGGAGATCGCGGCGGGCTCGTCGTCGGGACTGCGGATCAATTCGCCGGTCGTGAGCGGCGACGGCCTGGTGGGACGCGTCTCGAACGTCTTCCCTAACACGGCGATCGTGACACTGCTCAGCGACCAGGACAGCTACGTCGCCGCCCGCGACCTGCAGACGGGCGTGCGGGGAGGCATCCGGCCCGGGCCGAGCGGGACACTCGCGCTCGACGAGGTTCAGAAGCAGCTCGTCGTCAAACAGGGCGACGAGATCGTGACCGACGGGACGCACAGCGCGCGCTACCCCGATCTCTACCCGTACGGGATCCCGATCGGCCGGGTCTCCTCGGTGGGCGCCAGCGACACGGCGGCCTACCTCCAGGTGCAGGTTCAGCCCCTCGCGAATCTCGGCTCGCTCGACGCGGTAGCCGCGCTCGTCCCCAAAAAACCGCGCCGATGACCATCCTCGACGGCGTCAAGGCCGCGGCGCTGCTGTTCGCCGCCGCGATCGCGCAGGTCTCGATCTTCTCCGGGCTGCACGTCTTCGGAGCGGTGCCCGACGTCCTGCTCGTCTCGCTCGTCGCGCTCTCCCTCCTCCGCGGGAGCGTCGCCGGCGCCGTCGGTGGGTTCTTTGCGGGGCTTCTCGTCGACACCGCGACGCTCGGCATGCTCGGGCTGAGCTCGCTCGTGCTGACACTTGCGGGCTACTGGATCGGACGCTACGGGGAGACGACCGGACGCGACCGGGCGCACGCGCCGTTCCTGTCGGTCGCTGTCGTGACCGTCCTTTACGAGCTGGGCCTCCTCGTCGTGCATTTCGTGCTCGGTGAGAGCGCCCCCGCGGGAGCGGTCGTACGCAGCCTTGTCCCGGCGATCGTTCTCAACCTGATCATCACCGCACCGATCTACGCCCTCGTGCGGCGGCTGCTGCGGCCGGCCGAGCGGGACGAGCTGACCGCGGAGGTACAGCTCCTTGGCTAGCACCACCGCGCGGCCGCCGGTGTCTCCTTCCACCCGCCCCGGCCGCGCCGAGGAGCCCGAGTCCGAGCAGACTGCAGTCGAGCCCTACCGCCTGACTCCCAAGCGCGCGCGTCGTGTCGCGCTGCTGAGCGGGCTCGTGGTCATCGGCTTCGTCGCGCTGATCATGCGGCTGTGGGCGCTGCAGGTGCTCGCCGGCCCCCAGTACGCCCTGCGCGCGCAGGCGAACCAAGTCCGGACGGTACGGGTCGAGGCGCCCCGCGGGCCGATCGTCGATCGCAACAACAACATCCTCGTCACCAACAAGCAGGTCACTGCGGTCGACCTCTGGCCCTCGGGTCTCCCGAAGGTCTACGGTCGCCGTGTCGCGGAGCTGCGCACGCTCTCGCTCGTCACCGGAGCGGGGTTGCGGCAGATCACGAAGCAGATCGTGCAACGCCGGCAGGAGGGCGACCTGATCGATCCGATCGTCGTCCGTCCGGAGACCCCGGCTCCGATGCTCACGTACCTCGAGGAGCGTGCGGACAATTTTCCCGGCGTGACGCTCGCGCGGAGCTACGTCAGGCGCTACCCGCACGGGTCACTTGCCTCACAGCTGCTCGGCTACGTGAGCCAGATCTCGCCGGGCGAGCTGCAGACGCTCGGGAAGGCCGGCTACCAGCCGGGTGACGAGATCGGCCAGACCGGAATCGAGTCCTCGTTCGACAAATACCTCCAAGGCATTGCCGGCTCGGCCCGCGTGCGCGTCGACTCCCTGGGCCGTCCTCGCAGCCCGCGGACTCTCACGACCCAACCGCAGTCCGGGCAGACCGTGCGCCTGACGCTGGACACCGGTTTGCAGCTCGCCGCGCAGAACGCGCTCCAGTACGGGATCCAGCTCGCCCGCAACAACGGCGAGTGGGCAGCCGACGGCGGCGCCATCGTGGCCCTCAACCCGCAGGACGGGGCGATCCTGGCGCTCGCCTCGTCTCCGACCTACAACCCCTCCGTCTACAGCGGGCGCGTGACCACGCGAGCGCTCAACGCCCAGGGGTTGGGGACGGCGAAGTCCGCGCTCGACAAGAACTACCCGTCGCTCGACCGCGCCCTCGACGTCACCTATCCGCCGGGCTCGACCTTCAAGCCGCTGACCGCAATCGCCGCGCTCCAGGAACACCTGATCAAGCCGTACCGCTTCTATCCCTGCACGGGCACGTACCAGGCACCCGAGGACCGCTCCCACCGGACCTGGCACAACTGGGACCGGTTCATCAACCAGGGCATGGATCTGCCCACCGCGCTCGCCTATTCGTGCGACACGTACTTCTATCGCGCCGCGAACGCCATCTACGAGCTGGGGCCCAGCCGCGGCCAGCCCATCCAGCGCTGGGCCAGGGCCTTCGGCTTCGGGCGGACGGCGGGCATGGGCCTCGGCGCCCAGCAGCCGGGGCTCGTACCGACGATCGGCTGGAAGCGTCAGACGTTCACGCGCGCGAGCGACCCGTGCTGCTGGCAGGTCGACCGCCTCTGGAAGCCAGGCGACTCGATCCAGCTCGGCATCGGACAGGGCGACCTGCTCGTGACGCCGCTGCAGATGACGCGCCTCTACGCCGCGATCGCGAACGGCGGCAAGCTCGTGACGCCGCACGTCCTGATGGACGTCGAGAACCCGAATGGGACGATCGTCCCGACCACTGCTCCGCCGACCCCGCGTCCGATCCCGGGGCTCGACCCGAAGTACCTGAAAGCCATCCAGCAGGGTCTCTACGAAGGGACGCACGACTCGTTCGGCACCTCGTACGGCGTTTTCGGCAACTTCCCGGTGTCGGTGGCCGGCAAGACGGGAACCGCGCAGAAGATCGTCACGCTCCCCGGCTTCAAGGGTGAGCGGGATCAGTCCTGGTGGTGCGGCTATGGTCCCGCGAACGAGGCGAAGCCCGCGAAGCTCGTCGTCTGCGCCGTGATCGAGAACGGGGGCCACGGCGGCACCGCGGCGGCGCCGGCGGCCGAGCGGGTTTTCGCGAAGTTCTTCGGTGTCCCGGTGACGCAGACAGGATTCATCCACTCCGACTGATGCTCGAATACGCCGGATCACAACGGGCGGGAGTACGTGCCGAGCGCGACGCGCCGCATCTGCTGAGCGTCGTCCGCTCGCTCGACTGGGTTCTGCTGCTAGGCGTCGCGGCGCTTCTCGCCGTCGGCCTCTGGGGCGTCGCGGGAGTCACGAAGTACGCGATCCCGCACGATCCGAACTACTACCTCAACCGACAGATCCTCTACGCCGTCGTGGGCGGCGTCGTGCTGGTGGTCGCCGCGCTCATCGACCCGGATCTCTATCGGCGCTACTGGCGCGCGATCTTCATCGGCACCTCTGTCGTAATCGCCTTCGTGCTACTCGTCGGGCACGCCGCGCATGGATCGACGCGCTGGATCAGCCTCGGCTTCTTCACGTTCCAGCCGTCGGAGTTCGGCAAGCTCCTGTTCGTCCTCGTGCTTGCCGGGATGCTCGCCGAGCGCGAGCGCCTGATCGGCGCCTGGGAGACGACGCTCAAGGTCCTGGGCCTCGGTCTCATTCCGGCGGTGCTCGTCTTCGCGCAGCCGGACCTCGGCACCGCGCTCGTCTACCTCGCGGCTCTCGCCGCGATGCTCTTCGTCGCGGGCACTCCGTGGCGACACCTCGCCGTGCTCGGCGGTGCCGTCCTGATCGTCGCAGTCGGCGTCCTCTGGGCCGCTCCCGCCGCCGGGGTGGACGTGCTCAAGAGCTACCAGCAGCAGCGCCTCACCTGCTTCACGCATCCGTCGACCTGTCCCGTCGCGGCGCGCTACAACGTCGAACAGTCGATCACGACCGTCGGCTCAGGCCAGATCCGCGGCCGCGGCCCGAACGGGGCAACGCAGGTCAACCTCGGCTTCCTGCCGGAGAGTCAGACCGACTTCGTGTTCGCGGGCTTTGCCGAGCAGCGAGGATTCGTCGGGGCGGCGCTCCTGCTCGCTCTCTATCTGCTCGTACTGTGGCGCGGTCTGCGCGTCGTCACCGTGGCGCGCGATCTCTTCTCGGCCGTGGTCGCCGGCGGAATCGTCGTGGCGCTGCTCTTCCAGATCTTCGTCAACGTCGGCATGACGATGGGGATCGCGCCGATCACCGGCATTCCGCTTCCGTTCGTGAGCGTCGGCGGTTCGTCGCTGATCGCGAACCTGGCAGCGATGGGCGTGCTGCTCGCGATCTACGCGCGCGGCCGGGTGTCGCGCTACTCCCGCAGGAGATAGTGGCGCCGAGACTGCCGCTCTCGCTCGCGGCCCTGCGGCGCCTGATGGTGCAGGTCGCCGCTTCGGGGTCAGGCGACCACGTTCTCGCCGTCGGCGGGGCGAGTGACCTGGCGCCGGTGCTGCGGCAGCAGTTCTTCCGGGGCGGCGCGGATCCGGCCGCTGTGCGCCTCGGCGATCCCGAGGGCTCGGATGTGTATCTCCACGTTTTCGCAGGTGAACCGACCGAGGACGACATGGTGTTGCTGCGGCGCGCGCACCGGGCACGCGTGCCGGTCGTAGCCGTGGTCGCAGGCTCGGCGACGCAGGACGCCGTGATTCCGTACGTGCTGGCGACGGACGTCGTGCGGGCAGGTGAGAGCTTCCCGCTCGAGAGGATCGCGCGGACGATCGCTACGCGGCTCGGCGAGGGCGGCGCACCGCTGGCTGCCCGGGTGCCGCTGCTCCGCAAAGCCGTCTGCGAGCAGATCGTCGAGTCTTTCGCACGGAGAAACGGGCTGCTCGCTGCCGCAGTTTGGGTTCCGGGCCGAGACCTGCCGGCCCTCACGCTCAACGAGATCCGGCTGGTGCAGCGGCTCGCACAAGCCCACGGCGTCGAGAGCGGCCGGGAGCGGCTACCGGAGCTCGTGGCCACGCTGGGCGCGGGCTTCGGGCTCCGCGCCGCCGCGCGCGGCGCCCTCGAGCGAGTCCCGGTTGGAGGCTGGGCGGTTAAGAGCGCGATCGCCTACTTCGGGACGCTCGCGCTCGGCCGAGCCGCGCTCCGGCGCTTCGAGCTCGCCTCCTA